>Ga0315298_1000469_pt1 | contig 77337 bp, 45 predicted proteins | sample WHS_1_MG_FD_203077 | JGI IMG/M metagenome (GOLD analysis project Ga0315298, IMG submission 203077) | Extremophilic microbial mat communities from Washburn Hot Springs, YNP, Wyoming, USA - WHS_1_MG | ecosystem: Environmental > Aquatic > Thermal springs > Hot (42-90C) | place: USA: Wyoming... | reverse complement strand
AATTTGGAGGCCGCCCGGCAGACGGCGGTCCAAACCAATCGGTTGCTCCTCGTGCACTTCTGGTCCGAAACGTGCGAACCCTGCGCGCGCATGGATCGAGACGTGTTTTCTCGGCCCGATGTGGCCGCCGCGCTGGAACCGAACTACGTGCCGGTCAAGATCAACGTCCGCCAGTTCCCGATGACAGCCCAACAATTCCGCGTTACTTCCTGGCCCACCGATTTGGTCGTTACGCCCCATGGACAAGTGCTTGACCGGAGCGTGGGCTATCAGCCGGCCGGGGCGTATGTGAGCCGGCTTAACCAAGTGGCAGCTCTTGCCCGCACCCAGCCGGCCTCTCCACAAACCGCGTCCGCCTATAACGCGTCCCAGCCAGCCCCACGGCCCGCCTGGGACAGCCAAACTGTTTCTCCTCCCCCTGCCCAAGCGGCGTATTCCCCTGGCCAAGCCGCATCTCCGCCGACCCAGGCGCTATCGCAAAAAACCACAACCACTACTCCTGCAATGGATTACGGCGTCTCTCCGACTACCGCCCCGGCGGCCGGGCAGCGCTGGCCGGGCGAAACTTCCGCGCCAAGCACCCAGTCGCCACAGACGGGGGGATCAGCCCCCGTTTGGCAGCGCAGTCCTGCGGCTCAAGCAGCTGCTGAGGAAAGCACACGGCGGTATGGCTCAGCCGTTTCGGCCGGCAATGGCGGTGGGCAAGGCCCGGGCGCTGTGCTCCCAGGACGGTTTTCCTCCCCGCCGTTGCAACAGGCCGCTGCCAACGCCAATGGCAGTGCCTATTCCGGCGGTTTGGACCCGCAGGGGCAGCGCGGCCACCCGCCACAAATGGGTCCATCGTGGCCCTCCGCCCTCCCTCCGCGCGCCGAGGACCCAGCGACCGGCGCGGCGCAGGGTGCTCCGATCGGAGGTATGACGGCCCAGAATCCGCCTGAGACGAGGGTGTCTGGCGCTCAGGGTGCTTCGCCAGACATGGCCACACAACCGGTGCCCACCGTCCCGACTGGTGGGGGGTACACGCGTCCTGAGCCTCCAAGGGCCTCGGGAGCGGCGCCCAGGGCAAACCCCCCGTTGGCTCTGGACGGCTATTGCGCGGTGAGCCTGACGGAAAAAGAACGGTGGGTGCGTGGGAACCCGCGGTTCGGTGTGATCCACGAGGGCCGGACCTACCTCTTTGCCGGGCCCGAGGAAGCCCGCCGATTCTACAACGATCCGGACCGTTATGCGCCCGTAGCTTCAGGCAACGATGTGGTACTGTTGGCCGAGCGAGGGGAGCGAGTCCCTGGGCGCCGCGAGCATGGGGCTTGGTACGAAGGCCGGGTCTATCTGTTCGCCAGCGAGGACTCTTACAGCAAGTTCGCTGCCGATCCGAGGCGATACGCAGCGAGCGTTTCTTCTAACGGTTCGTCGCGGGACGGAGCCTCGTCGGCTTCAAGCAGCGATGCCTCTGGGGCGCCTGGTAGCGCGGCGGCCGGACCTTTCGCCGCTCCGCCGGCCAATAGCGCGGTGGTGCCGGGGGCCTCGCAAGGGGCCAGAACCCCTGGCTCGCAGATTTCGGCCGGCGAGCCCAATGCGCTGCGGCGGGAACCGCCGTGGCGGTATTGAGGGTCAGCCCCTTCGAGCGGCGTCTACCGCGAGGCGCCCCTGCCTCGGCCGGCCTGGCGTCGGCGGATGCGGCCTGAAAGAGCCTTCGCCGGGCAGGCATGCGTGGGGTTGGCTGGTCGGGGATGATCTGTGATGGGTATTGTGGGGGCGGTGGTTGGGAGTGGGCTCGCTGGGAATGTGTAATGCATTCCGGCGCTGGACGACTTCTCCATCCCCCGCTTATACTGACCACGTATCCGCAGATACACGCCAACCCCTGCATCCCGCCTTGGAGCCCGCCCCATGACATCCCCGTTGGCTTACTCAACCCGCGGCACCACGCTATCGGGCGCAGTAATCGCCGTCGTACTGCTGTGCCTGGATAACTGGGGCCTGTCCAGCCTTGCCGCCCATGCAGGTTCGGCCCCCCGGCTTTTCAGCGCCGGTGCCGCCGCCGTGGACATCACTCCGCAAAAGTTCCCGGTGCTGGTCAACGGCGGGATGCTGGAACGCAAGGCCACCGGGGTAACCGATCCCATCTACGCCCGGTCGCTGGTGCTGGACGACGGTATGGTCAAAATCGCGCTGACGGTCGTCGATAGCTGCGTGTTGCCCCGGCCGCTAATCGATGAAGCCAAGGCCCTGGCCAGCCGGCGCACGGGCATTCCTGCGGCGCATATGATGGTTTCGGCCACGCATTGCCACTCCGCCCCGTCGGTCTGCGGGGCGCTGGGGACCGACGTGGACGAAGATTACGCGCGGTTCCTGCCGGGCAAGATCGCCGAGGCCATCGTGGCGGCCCACGAGAAGCTGGCGCCTGCCCGGATTGGCTGGGGGGTGGGCAAGGATCCTAAGAACGTGTTCTGCCGGCGGTTCCTGATGAAACCGGGCACGGCAGCCACCAATCCCTTTGGCGGTACCAAGAACGACCAGGCGCAGATGAACCCCGGTTATCAGAATCCCAATGCGCTGCGCCGCACCGGGCCGGTGGATGATGATGTTTCGATCGTGGCCGTGCAGTCGCCCGAGGGCCGCCCGATTTGCGTCCTGGGCAATTATTCGACCCATTATGCGGGCGCGCCGCCGATTTCGGCGGACTATTTCGGGGTTTTCTGCCGGCGGATTGGGGAGCTGATCGGGGCGGGGCCGGGGTTTGTGGGCATCATGTCCAACGGCACCAGCGGCGACGCCAACTGCTGCGATTTCGTCAACCCGCCGCGAAAGTTCGACCGCTTTACTGTGGGCGAGGACGTGGCACAGGCCGCGTTCTCGGCCTACAAGAAGATCGAGTATTACCAGTGGGTACCCTTGGTGGTGCGGAACAAGACGCTGACGTTGGGCGTGCGCATGCCGTCGGCCGAGGAAGTGGCGGCTGCCCGGGCCCATCTGGCCGGCCTGAAGGATGGCAAGTTGCGGAGCGTGCCCGACGTCTACGCCCGCGAGACTGTGCTGCTTAGCCAGATGCCGTCCACGCGCGAAGTGCCGCTTCAGGTGTTCCGGGTGGGGCCGCTGGGCATCACGGCCATTCCTAACGAGGTGTTCGGCAGCACGGGATTACGGCTGAAGGCGCAAAGCCCGCTGAAGCCGACCATCAACATCGAGTTGGCCAATGCGTACCACGGGTACCTGCCCCCACCGGACCAGTTTCCGCTGGGGGGATACACTACGTGGCGGGCCCGCAGCAGTTGTCTGGAGGTCCAGGCCGAGCCGAAGATTTTTGCCGCCCTGCTGGAACTCCTGCACGAGGCGGCTCGGGCCCGCACCGACGAGCCGGCTCAGAAAGCCGTCGCCCAGCGGTAAGTCCCGCGACTTTGCCGCCTTAGCCGGCACCGCCTGTTGAGAAGAATCCGGCGGCAACCAGCTCGGCACAACCCGGCGACACGAGGAGCATGCTCCCATGCAATGGATACGGGGAACCTATTGGTTCAGTAGCGTGAGCGTGATTTTTTTGGCTTGCGAATGCGGCCTGTTTGGGGCACAGGCCCAGGCGCCAGCCCCCCCTCGCCTGGACAAGCCGCTTTTGGCCTGGTGGACCTTTGACGAAGCCACCGGCGGCATGTGTCGCGATGCCGCGGGCCAGGGGTGCGACGCTACCGGCGCAACTCCGGAGCGGGTGGCGGGCGTCTATGGCCTTGCCGCGCACTTCGCGGGCCAGCATCGCCTGCGCACGGCCGGACCCCAATTCGGCCCCCTGGCCGGCATCGGATTCTCGGCCTGGGTGATGCCTACCCACTTCGACCGGTACAACGAGATCTTTCGTAAAGAGGATGGCGACCAGCGGGTGTTGTTCTCGTTCCAGGAACACGGCCGGGTGCTTTCGCTGGGGCTGAACATCGGCGGCTACGTGGAGTGCGACGCGTCGCTGGAACCCCAACAGGTGCTTGATGGTGGGTGGCACCACGTGGCCGCCTCGTTCGACGGCAGCACGATGCGGGTGTATCTGGACGGCCGGCAGATTGGTGCCTTGGAGCGGCCGGGCAAGATTGTTTCCGGGGGAACGGCCGAGGGGTGCATCGGGTCCAGCGAGGGCAGCGAGTGCTTCCAGGGGTTCATGGACGATTTGCGGATCTGGGGCGCTGGGGTTTCGGCCGAGGAGGTCCGCACCCTGTACCTGGCCGGCGTGGAATCGCTTGCGCGGCGGGCTAAGGAACTCGAGGCCCGCTTGGCCCCGGTGTACCGGCCGGGCAAGACGTTTGCCGAAACATTGGCCGAGTGCCGGCAGCGTCTGGCGCAGGGCGCCGGGCCGCTGCCCCCCGAGCTGGCCGAGGCCCTGGCCACGCGGCTGAAGGCCTCGTTCCCCGAGCCGTATGAGCAACTGATGCGTTACACGGGCCGCAGCCCGATTGCATATCTGCTTGGGGCCGACGACGCCTTCCAGCGCGATGCCGAGCATCTGATGGAGCTTCTGCTGGAGTACCGGCCGCTGACAGAATCGCAGCGGGCCAGGCTATCGCCCGAGGAGGCAAAACAATGGGCCGAGACGGAAAAGCTCAAGGCCCGCTTCGACGCCCTGCGGGCTCAGGGTGCCGCCGCCCGCCACAGCCCAGAGTGGATCGAACTGATCCTGGCGGCCGGCCCGCGGATCCAATTCCGCCCCCAGATCCATGAAGCGGTAGCCCCCTACGTCCGGCCGCACACGCCCCCGGTGCGGAACCTCTCGGCCGAGGAAGCACACCAGCAGCTCCAGCGCGATTGGCTTCACCAGTGCGGCGGACACCCTACGCCCGAGCGGATTCGCCAGGAAATCCAGTGGGCCCGCCAGCTCGCCGCGCGAATCCGGCAAGACCACCCGGCCGTCGATCTGGCCAGCGAACTCCAGGAACTGGAGTCGCTGGAGCCGCAGGCGGCCAAAGCCCCCTCGGCCGACCCCGCCTTGTATTTCCGCGTACGGGAGATCAAGCGCGCTGTGATGTTCAAAAACCCCGTCGTGGATTTCCACCGCGTGCTGTTTGTCGATATGCCGTTTCCGGCCGGGTCCGAATGGCCGCACGAGACCCGCCATCGGCTGGGCTACATGGCCGTGCCTGGCGGCCGGCTGCTGGTGCTGGACGGCTTGTCGCCGGCCGGTACGCTCAGGCAGCTCATGCCGCGTCCGCCGCTGCACGGGTCGTTTTGGCGGCCCGACCTGTCCTTCGACGCCCGCAAAGTCCTCTTCTGCTTCAAGCCCCACAACGAAAAGTCATTTCATTTGTATGAGATCCATATCGACGGCACCGGCCTGCGGCAGCTTACCGACGGCATTTACGACGACCTGGACCCCATTTATCTCCCCGACGGGCACATTCTGTTTTGCACGACGCGGGCGCATACCTATGTCCGCTGCATGCCGCCCACCAACGCCTTTGTGCTGGCCCGCTGCGATGCCGACGGCAAAAACATCTACATCCTCTCGCAAAACAACGAACCGGACTATCTCCCCTCGCTTTTGCACGACGGCCGAGTAATCTACACGCGATGGGAGTACACCGACAAGCCCTTGTGGCGCGCACAGAAACTGTGGACCATGAACCCGGACGGCACGCAAGTGCTGATGTACTGGGGCAACCAGAGCGTGTGGCCCGATGTGATGAAAGATGCCCGCGCCATTCCCGGCAGCCACCGGGTGATGTTTACCGGCAGCGCGCATCACAACTGGTTCGCCGGCTCGGTGGGCATCGTGGACCCGCAGCGCGGGTTCAACTTCCCTGACGGGCTAACGAAGGTGACGGCCGATGTGCCCTGGCCCGAGTGCGGCAACGGCCCGGTCGATCCCATCGAATGCGCCCAGTACCACCCGTCGGGCCACTACGCGGGCTACTATTCGCCGTATCCCTTGGGGGAGAAGGATTTTCTGGTTTCGGCGCACCGGGGCGACAAGTTCGTGTTGTATCTGATGGACGTGTATGGCAACCGCGAGCTGATTTACGAAGGGCAGTATAACATCTTCCATGCCCTGCCGGTCCGTCCGCGGCCTCGGCCGCCGGTGATTGCCGACCGCGTGGCCTGGCCCGAGCGCCGGGACCGCCTGAACCCCAAGCCCGGCGTCATCTACAGCGGCGATGTGTACCAGAACGCTCCCCCGGAATTGCGGGGCAAAGCGCGATTCCTGCGCGTCTGGCACATCGATCCGAAGACGTACACCTATTGGTACAAACGGCCCTATATCTCCACCGGGCCGGTGGTCTCGGCCGTGCAGTCCGAAGGGGTGAAACGCCTGCTGGGCATGGTGCCGATCGAGGCGGACGGCTCGGTCGCGTTTTATGCCCCGCCGGGCAAGGCCTTGCACTTCCAGTTGCTCGACGACAAACAGCGAGCGCTTCACACCATGCGGAGCTTTGTGGGCGTCATGCCGGGAGAGCGCCGCGGCTGCCTGGGATGTCATCCCTCCCACAGCCGGGCCCCGATAACGGGCGCAAGCTGCCTGGCGCTCCGCACGGAGCCGCGCCCCATCACGCCACCGCCGTGGTCCGACGATACCGTGAGCTTTCCCCGCTATGTGCAACCCGTACTGGACAAATACTGCGTAAAATGCCACGCCGGCTCAGGACCAGGCCAAGCCCCGCCCGATTTGACCTTCCGCCCCGGCAACGAGGTGTTTACGGAGCCTTATCTGACACTCATCGGCCGGCCCACTTGGGGCGCTCCCTACCAGGCCCCCAAGGATCCGCCGCCGGGTTTCGGCATCGCCGATATGTTGATGGTCGAGGCATACCACACCCTCGATCCGGCGGCGTACCTGACGCCCAAACCCATGACCAAACTGTCGTACGCCAGTCGATTGGTGGAACTGTGTGCCAGCGGCAAGCACTACGGGGTGCAGGTCGATCCGGTAAGCTTGCTACGGGTCATCGTGTGGGTCGATGCTATGTGCCCGTACCGCGGCGAGGACGAAATCCGCCAGATCGACGACCCGGTGTTCCAGGGCGTGGAGTGGCTGGCCATCCGGCCGCGGATCAGGACCGCGCCCCGCATCGTGCGGCCAGGCCCGGTCGATTAAGCCAAGCGGCGCCTGCCTGGGCAGCGTGGTCCCACCTGGCGGTTTGCGACTCACGCCATGAGTGTCGAGGCTCAGCTGGCCAGGGCCTCCTCGATCAGCTCCAGCGTCTCGTCCAGCTCGGCGATGCTGCGGAAGCCGATGGTAAAGGCATCGACGCAGCCCAGGCGCAGCACGTAGCGGAGCGATTCCAGGCGGCGCTGGCGGCTGCCCAGCCCGTTTTCGCCAAAGATCTTCATCCCTAGCACCCCGCGGCCCTTGGCGTGCATTTTCTGAAGCAGCGGGGCCACCTCCTCCGGCTTGCCATCCATCTTCTCGCCGAAGGGGTTGATGCGCGCCAATTGCACGTCGATCCAGTCGCAATCGACCGAGGCGGCCAGCGGCTCCAGGCCGTGGCAGGACACTCCCACGGCCCGAATCCGCCCCCGTTGTTTGGCCTGTTCGAGCACGTCCATTACGGGGCGCATGTCCTGGGGCCAGGTGCCGGTGGTCATGCAATGCATCAGCACCGAATCGAGCGTCTCGACCCGCAATTCCCGGCGGAATCGCTCGATATCGGCCTTGGCCACCTCGGGATGCCGGGCCATGGTCTTCGTCTGAATGAAATACTTGTCCCGCGGCACGCCCTGAAGTGCCAGGCGGACGAAAGTGTGCATCTGGTACATATCGGCCGTGTCGATATACCGGATGCCGCGTTCCAGGGCGTAGCGGACCAGGCGGGTAAATCCTTCCTGGCCCAAGGCCAATTGCTGGCTGCCCCCCACCGTACCCGTGCCGATTCCCAGGACCGAGGTCTTAATGCCGCTTCGCCCCAGCACGACCACATCGGTTCCGCGCCGGACGGCCGGTTTGCTTTCCGCCGACCATGCGAGGCGTTGGCCCAGCGTAGCTGCCCCCACCGCCATGCCCAGCCCCGCCAAGAATCCGCGACGATTCATCACGTCCATCATTTCGCCCTTTCGGAAACAGCTTCAGATTTGGATTTCTCCCAACCGCACCACAACGGACAGGATCAACCGGTTGCGGCTCATGCACAAGCCGAGGGGCCGTCGGCCTGCGCCCGTTCCTGGCACCCGCCCAGCCGCGCCCCGCAGCCTATACCGGAATCATATGTGCGTAATCTAGCCCCCGCGGGGGTTGCCCGCCAGCGTCCCCCCGGGCGGCGGCCACTTGAGTGCAAGCCCCACCTTGCCGCCGCCATTGCTGGCGTGCCCCCGCAAGTACCTTGTTGCACCTCGAATCCCACGCGCGTGGGCGCAGCGTGCGGCCAGCATTCTCCTCAAAAGCCGCCAACCTCGGCCCTCTGCGAACAGCCACAGCCCCGGGGCTGATTATGGCCCGGCGCTGGAGCGTGGCATCTCCACCGAAAGCAGGCGCGGCCATTCCCACGGTTCCTCGACCACATACCGGCCGAGGTGAACAGGCGATTCGGCGCGCAACACCAGCCCTATCAGCAGCGGTTGCTGCTGAAACGCCAGCGGGCCAGCCAGCAGACACCATGGTGTGCCCGTGCCCGGGGCACCCGCCAAGTGGGTCTCGGCGAAGAAGCGATGGACAAACCCCCGCGTGCTCACTTGGGGTGGCCACCGCCGATACAGGGGACGGTGGGCCCGGATGACATCGGTCAGGCCCGGCAGCAAGGCCTCGAATACTTCTCCCAGCCGGTTGATGGGGGGCAGTTCGCGGGCCAGGCCCGGGGGGGCCAGCACCACGGCCGCCAAGCGCACGGGCACGCCGCGGTAGAGCAGCCGTGGGCCTTGGAGGGGCGGCCCCAACTCGGGCAGCGCATCGACGGCGATCTCCGTATCGGGCTGACGGGCCAAAGGGGGCCACTTGCGGCGACGCATCCACCGTACCGCCGCGACAGCCAATGTGGCCAGCACCGCCAGCACCCCCACCGCCCGCAGCACCGGCCCCCAGAACCCTTGCAAAAGATCGGCCACGGCATCGCCGATCTTTTGGATGTCGAAGAGAGCTTCAGAGGGGATCATCCTGGGACTTTGCGCAGGCCGTCAGCCCGGCGAAAGTTGCCGGCCGAACCGCTCCACTTCCTCCGCCGTCGGGAGCGACGGTTGGGCACCCATGCGGGTAACAGATAAAGCGGCGGCCAGGCTGGCATAGCGGGTGGCTTCGGCCAGCGGCATTTCGCGGGCCAAGGCGCAGGCCAACGCCCCGCTGAAGGCGTCTCCGGCCGCGGTGCTGTCCAAGGCATCGACACGGAAACCGGGCACGAAGCCCCATTGGCCTCCGCCCAGCCAAACGGCCCCCCGGGCCCCCAAGGTGACGATGGCGTTTGCCGCCCCGCGGCGCACGAGGTCTTCGGCGGCGTGGCGGGCCGAGGTCTCGTCCTGGACCTCAATGCCCGTCAGACGCTGCGCCTCGGTTTCGTTGGGCTTCACACAGGTTACTGCGGTCAGAAGCTCCGCAGGCAACGGTTCGGCCGGTGCCGGCGCAGGATCCAGAATCACCCGGACCCCCGCAGCGTGCGCCAGCCGAGCGGCGTGAATCACCGTCTCCAGCGGAGTCTCCAGTTGCAACACCAGCACGTCGGCTTGGCGGATGCATTCGGCTGCCTGGTCCACATCGGCCGGGGTGAGGTAGTGGTTCGCTCCGGAGGCCACGGAAATCAGATTTTCGCCTTGCTCGTCGACCAGAATCAACGCCACGCCGGTGGCATGGTGCGGGTCGCGGAATACGAAACGGGTATCGATTCCCTCCTGGGCATAGCCCGCAATGGCCTGGTCGCCGAAGATGTCCTGACCCACTTTGGCCACCAGCGTGACCTGGGCCCCCAGCCGAGCGGCCGCCACCGCCTGATTGGCGCCTTTGCCGCCGGCGGCCATGACGAACTGGCCCCCCACCACCGTCTCACCCACCCGCGGGATGCGGCGGCTTTTGACCACCATGTCGGTATTCGAACTGCCTACGACGACGATTCGCGGCCGTTGCATTGGCAGATCCTTGAGTTCAATCTCGAGTCATCAAAGGGTCCCAGCGGCCCTGTTTGGGTGCTCCAGGCCCGCTACACCACGCGGGCCAAAATCACCAGCACCAATCCTACGAGGTACGCGGCAAACATCGCCGCCAACAGCCGGTTCGTCCCCGGCGGGGCGTCCCGGAACTCTCGCCAGATGAACACACCCCAGATGGCGGCCACCATGGTGGCCCCCTGCCCCAACCCATACGAGACGGGGAACGTGGCGGCGCCGGCGGCAATGATGCTGAACATCATCCCCACGGCCCAGATCATTCCCCCCACCAGGCCCCAGAGGTGATCCCGGCTGGTCCCCTGAAAGTACCGGGCAACCGGCACCGGCTCGCCCACGAAGGGCTTATACATGATGGCGGTGTTGAAAATGAAGTTGCTGGCCAGCATCCCCAGCGAAAACAGCACCATGGCCGTATAGGGCGTCAGCTTGCCCGCGGGCATCTGGGGAAACTCTTTGGCCTCGGGCATGGCCTGGGCCACACAGAGATAAAAGGTTCCCATGAGCAGCCCGCAGACCAGCGACAACACCAGCCCCTTGGTGCTGGTGCCTTGCTGCTGGCCCGGCAAGCGGCGGTAGGCGACGGCGTCCAACACGATGGCCACGGTGATAACGGCCACCCCTAGAAACAGCACCAGGGGGTTGGTCTCGCCCGGCTTGCTCAAGTAGTTGACCATCACGCCCACGATCAACGCCAGGCCGATCCCCACGGGAAAGGCCACGGCCATGCCCGCAATGGCGATAGCCGCCACCAGCAGTATATTAGCCGCGTTGAAGATCACCCCGCCCAGAAAGGCCAGGCCCAGATTTCGAGGCTGTGCCTGCCCTAGATCCGCCAGGAAGCTGCGGCCTGCCTGGCCAAAGCTGCCCAAGGTCGCCGCGAACACCAGGGCCATCACCACCACGCCGAACACGTAATCCCAGTAGAACAGCTCGAATCGCCAGCGCGAGCTGGCCAGCTTCTGGGTATTCGCCCACGAACCCCAGCAGAGCATGGTGATGATGCAGAAGACGACCGCCAGCGGATACGACTCGATCACAAACATGGGAGCAGGCCCTTATGCAGCCGGAGGATGGGGCATCTATTGGCCCCCGATAGTACTCCGGGGCTGGTGCGGCCGCAATACCCGGGCAGACATCACCTGGCCCGCTGTCCCACTTCGCCCCAACTTCCCCGCTGGGGCGGCGTTACGGCCTTACCCCCCCATCCCGGCCCACAGTTCGATCTTGACCTGCACCGCCGCAGCGGATACTGTCCGGCCCACGGAAAGGCCCCGGGGCGAGGGATACCCCGGCCGGCCCCGGTTCCAACTCGCAAAGCTGCCTATGAGTGCCTCGGACCACCCTTCTGCCGCGCGTGCTCCAGAGAATATCGCTGTGCCGCTATTGGACCTCAAACGCCACTATGCGCCCTTGCGCGACCAGATTGCCGCTGCTTTGCTGAGGGTGTGCGACAGCGGCGCCTTTGTGCTCGGTCCGGAGGTGCAAGCGCTCGAACACAACCTGGCCGGCTACTGCCAGGTACGACATGCCATCGGCTGTGCGTCGGGCAGCGATGCGTTGCTATTGGCATTGATGGCCTTGGATATCGGGCCTGGCGACGAAGTGATTCTGCCCAGCTTCACTTTTTTTGCGACCGCCAGCGCGGTTGCGCGCCTTGGAGCCCGGCCGGTGTTTGCCGATATCGATCCCGCCACGTTCAACCTCGACCCGCGCCACGTTCAGCATCTGGTGGGGCCTCGCACTCGGGCCATCCTGCCGGTGCACTTGTTCGGGCAGTGCGCCGAGATGGAGCCGATTCTCCGCATCGCCCAGTCCGCAGGCATTGCGGTCATCGAGGATGCTGCGCAGGCGATCGGCGCTGAGTACGACGGCCGCCGGGCCGGCTCGATGGGCCATATCGGCTGCTTCAGCTTCTACCCCACCAAGAACCTGGGGGGCGCCGGCGACGGCGGCATGTTAACCACCAGCGACGATACCCTGGCCGAAAAACTCCGCCTGCTGCGCGTCCACGGCATGGCCCCCCGTTATTACCACAAGATGGTGGGCATCAACAGCCGGCTCGATAGCTTTCAAGCCGCTGTACTGAATGTGAAGTTCTCCCATTTGGAGCATTGGACGGCCCAGCGGCAAGCCAACGCCCAACGCTACGCCCAGCTTTTTGCAGCCGCGGGGCTGGACCGCGTGCTAGTGCTGCCCCAGCCGGCCCCGTGGCGCCGCCACGTGTGGAATCAGTACGTGATCCGCGTGCCGGACGGCCGGCGCGATGCCCTCCGCCAGTTCCTGGCCGAGGCCCAAATTGGTACCGAAATCTACTACCCCTTGGGCGTCCACGCCCAAGAGTGCTTCCGCCACCTCGGCTACCGCGAGGGCGACTTGCCCGAGACCGACCAGGCCGCCCGCGAAGTGCTGGCTCTGCCTATCTTCCCCGAGCTGACCGAGCAAGAACAGCACGCGGTGGTGCAGCGCATTGCCGAGTACTACCGCCGACAGGCGGGCGCACATTCGTTGCCTGCTCCGAAGTTCCTCCGCTACCGCTCCGCCTGCCCGCATCTGCCAGAGCTCGGTTCGTAACCGCGCTGGGCGAACTCTCCCCCCTTCTCGGCACCTGCCGGCCCGCCGAAACCCCCGGTGAACCGGCACTCCGGGGCAAATCGCTGCGCGCGTAGTCCGCGCGGCCGGCATGACCTATCCTTGCGCGGAGGAACGTATGGAGTGGGTCGCCATAATAGGTGGGATGGCTGCGGCAGTCTGGGGGGTAGCGCTCTTCACGCGAGGGGGGCTTGCGGCTGGGTGCTTTGCGGTCTTGGTGTCCGGCATCTGGTTCGGATATCCGTGGATGCATTGGAAGTGGGGGCCCCTTGCGCTGACCACCGATCGAGTGCTTTGGATGGCGCTTATGGGCCAATATGCGGTTTGGCGGCGCCTGGGCCTGGCCGACCCAAAACCCTGGCGTGCCCCCGACGCCGCTTTGGCCGGTTTGCTGCTGGTCTTGGCCGCAAGCACGCTGACCCATGACTGGCAAACCGACGAGTATCGTCCCGCGGCGCGACTGGTGTTCTTCTATGTGGTGCCGGCGGGGCTTTACTGGGTCGCTCGGCAATCGCCCCTGCGCGAGGGTACGGTGCGCATGGTTCTTCTGGGCTGGTTGGGCTTGGGGGTGTGTTTGGCGGTGACGGCCGTGGCCGAGGCTGCCGGCTGGCACGAACTGGTCTTTCCCCGCTACATCGTGTCGCCCCAGTATCCCGAGTTTCTGGGGCGCGGCCGGGGCCCGTTATTGAACCCCGTGGGCAACGGCATTCTCATGGGCACCAGTTTGGCTGCCTTGATGCTCCTGTGGCCAATCGCCGGGCGCTGGGGCAAGCTGGCCGTCATGGCTTTAGCCGCCGTCATCACCGCGGGGTTAGGCGCCACGCTGACGCGCAGCGTATGGATGGGCGGATTGGCCACGGTGGTGCTCGTCGTGGGGCTGGCTGCCTCCAAACCATGGCGTGGGGTGCTTGCCGCAGGCTTGGCTGGCGCGGTGCTTGTGGCCGCCCTGTGCAGCGAGAGCCTCATTGCCTTCCAGCGCGATCGCGGGTTGTCAGCCCAGGAAACGGCCGAGTCGGTCCACCTCCGCCCTATCCTGGCTGAAATCGCCTGGCGGATGTTCTGCGACCGGCCATTGGCCGGCTGTGGCTTCGGCCAATACCTAAATGAAAACCGCAACTACTTGGCCGACCGCACCTCCGAGCGCCCCTTGGAAAAAGCCCGCCCCTACGTGCAACACAATCTCTTCTTGAGCCTCCTCGTGGAAACAGGCTTGCTCGGCGCGGGCCTGATAGTACTCGTGTTGGGCTTCTGGCTCCGCGATGCCTGGCGCTTATGGCGGACTGAACAGGCCCCCCTGTGGGCCCGACAAGGGGCCCTGATGTTCATGGCCGCGTGGATCAACTACGTCATCAATGGGCTGTTCCACGAGGTCTCGCTCATTCCTATGGTCAACGCGGCGATGTTCCTCGGCGCAGGAATAAATGCCGGACTGGCGACCCATGCCGCGGCGGATAGGCGCCGGTAAGGCCGCCAGGCGCGGGTGAGCCCCCCCACGTCTGGGCCCCCAAAGGCCACCGCCCCACCCTATGACTGGCCTCCAGAAGTGGTCCTGACTGGCGGTTAGCTCAGGGTGGTTGATACGCTGGTACCTTTGGGAGCGGGCAAAGGGCCTGGAGGACACGGCAGCCCGACGGGTCCGCTGGCCAGCCGCTTGGGCGAGTTTTGTCATCACTTGCCGAGGCTCCACAAGCGAACTGGCGCGCTGCCCAGGCCTTTTTGGCGGAGATCGATCAACGGCCGTGGCGGCCGCGCTGAGGTGTGCGGGCGTGCGGGCGTGCTGCTCGGCGGATTAGGCTTTGCGGGCCGGTCGCAGGCGCCCTACAATGGGAGGGTGATATTGGTCCCGTCGGGCTTTCGGCATGACCCACCGCCCCCTCTATCGTGTGCTGGGCGAAACCAGCCTGGAGCTGAAGTGCTTGACGCTGTTCGGGGCCTTCCTCTTGGTGGTGGTAACGGCCAGCTTTCTGTCGTACTGGTTCGTCACCGAGAAGGTGGTGATGAAGCAGAACCCGGTGGCCGGTCAACTTTTGGCCGAACAGTTCATGCTCACCACCCATTGGGAGGCCTGGGAACAGGACGAGCGGTTCCAAGTGGTGGTCAAGCAGTTCAACGAAAACCTCCGGAAACGGCGGTTCGACGCCGAGTTCATCTTGCCGGACCCCGCCGCCGACAAGCGTTTCCAGCCGCGAGACGACTTCGAGCGGTCGCTTTTGGAGCGGTTTGCCAAGGCGCCGGCCAAGACCGAAGATGCCGGCGTGCTGGTGGATGCAGCCGAACACCCGCATCCGCCGCCGGGGGTTTATCAGTACTACCAGGGGGTGCGGGCACAGAAATCGTGCCTGGCCAGCGCGTGCCATCGGCCTGCACCGCCTGGCGTGCCAGGCTTCGACCCCCCCACGCCCGAGTTCGGGCGAGGCGGCCCGGGGGGCACTCCCTGGACCGAAGGCGATCTGATGGCCATCATCCGCGTTACCATCTCCAATGCGCCCGTGCAGGCCGAGATCAGTTGGTACTGGAACACATTGCTGGCCGTCGCCATCTTTACCGCCTTTCTGGGGATGATCGCGTTTTATCTGACCATCCGCTACCTCATCATCCGGCCGCTCAAACATCTCCGCGACGTCAGCGACTCCATCAGCCGAGGCAACATCACCCAGCGGGCCGACCTCCACACGGGCGATGAATTCGAAGCCCTGGGCGTGGCCTTCAACCGCATGTTGCGGCATCTGGTGGCTGTGCAGGATGAACTCCGCCAAGTCAATGCCGACTTGGACGCCAAGGTGGACGAACTGGCCCAGGTCAACATGCAACTCTACGAGATGAACCGCATCAAGAGCGACTTTCTGGCCACCATGAGCCACGAACTCCGCACGCCGCTCAATAGCATCCTGGGGTTCAGCGACGTGCTGGGCTCGATCGACTCCCTGGACGAAAAGCAGAAACGCTACGTGGAAAACATCCGCAAGTCGGGCCGCATGTTGCTGGAAATGATCAACAACATCCTCGACCTGGCCAAAATGGAAAGTGGGAAGATGGAGGTCCAGCCGGTCGAGTTCCAGATCGAGCAGGTCATTGCCGCGCAGTGCGACATGGCCAAGCCTCTGGTCGAAAAGAAAAATATCGACCTTTCCACGCAGATCGAACCCGACCTGCCGCCGATGTACCAGGATCAGAACCGCGTGCAGCAGATTCTCAACAACCTGCTTTCCAACGCCATCAAGTTCACGCCCGAGGGGGGCCGGATCCGCATCACCGCCTCGCGGAACGACCGGGGCGATCTGCTGTTGCGGGTGATCGACACGGGCGTGGGCATCGCCAAGGAGGATCAGCAGATCATTTTTGAAAAGTTCCGCCAGGGACGCACCGCCATGCCCGGCGGCGACGCCATGACCCGCGAGTACTCCGGGACTGGACTGGGGCTTTCCATCGTCAAGGAAATCTGCAAACTGCTCGATGGCGAGGTCTCGGTCGAAAGCGAACTGGGCACGGGCAGCACGTTCACGGTGCGGCTGCCGTGGCGGCTCGAAAAACAGCCGCGCCTGGAATCGCCCCTGGCCGTGGGTCTGGAACGTTTCCGCACCCGGCTGGATCCGCTCCACACCTCATGAGCCGCACCCCGCAATCCCCGCCCGAGGTTCTTTTGTTTGCCGATGGGGCATGCAGTGGCAACCCGGGCCCCGGCGGGTGGGCGTACATCCTCCGCCACCCCAAGTCGGGCAAAGAAAAAGTGGAGTGGGGTGCCGAACCGCAAACCACCAACAACCGCATGGAACTGATGGCCGTCATCCGCGGCCTGGCGGCCCTCAAACGCCCCACCATCGTCCAGATCATCAGCGACAGCATCTACGTAGGCAAAGGGCTTTCCGAGTGGCTCCCCAAGTGGAAGGCCAACGGCTGGCGCCGCCGCGAGGGACATCAGCTCAAGCCCATCAAAAACGAAGACCTCTGGCGCCAGCTCGATCGGCTGCTGGCCCGGCACCAGGTCCGCTTCAAACACATCCGCGGCCACACGGGCCACCCGGAAAACGAGCGTTGCGACACCCTGGCCGTCAGCGCCTACCAAAAATATCTCAGGTAGCTGCACCTGCGGCCGCCGGCCTCGCAGAAGCCGGAGGTACACCTGCTTCTGCCCTGGGTGAATTGCCGTTTGTGCGGCTTTTCGATCCGCGGCGGCAGTGGTACCATAAGGATTTCGGGACGCAGGGTGCAAACGCCCGGCAAAGGCGAATCGGCAAGGGGTTTTGACCCCAGGATCTGGCGTGGCGTGGAATGGACGTCAAGATCACCGGTGCGATACTGGCCCTGCTGGCCAGGTTCTTTAGCGGGGCGAGCATCCGCTGGATCGATTGCCAGCCCGATACTTGCCAGCGGGTCTATTTCGCCAACCATACCAGTCATCTCGACGCGGTGGTGCTTTGGTCGGCCTTGCCCCCGGAAGTCCGCTGCTTGACGCGGCCGGTGGCCGCCAAAGACTACTGGACCGCGGGCCGAATCCGTCGCTACCTGGCCACGCGCGTCTTCAACGCCCTGTTGATCGATCGCACCGAGATCAAGGTGCACCAGAGCCCAGTGGACGTGATGATCCGCGAGATCGGGCAGACCTACTCCCTCATCGTATTCCCCGAAGGAGGGAGGACCAGCGGCGAGGAGATCGGCGAGTTCAAGAGCGGGTTATACTATCTCTGCAAGAAGCGGCCGGACTTGGAACTCATTCCCGTCCATATTGACAACATGAACCGCATCCTCCCTCGGGGCGAGGTGCTGCCGGTGCCCTTGTTGACCTGCATAACCTTCGGCCCGCCGATGTGGCTGGAGGCCGGAGAGCCCAAGGCTGACTTCCTCTTCCGCGCCCGCGAGGCCGTGCGGCGGCTGAAGGAACTTTAAGTCTCCCCCCACGACGGCACACCATGGAACGAACTTTGGGACTGGTCGGCGGAGTGCTGGTGGTGCTGGCAGCCGCTACGCTCGTCGTCCAACTCCTGAAGCGCCGCACCGACGGGAGCATCGACCCCGCCATTGTCGAAACCTTCCGCCGCCGCGTCCGGGCCTGGTGGATTTTGACGGCCGTGCTGGCCGCCGCGTGGCTCATCGGCATTACGGCCACGGTAGTGCTTTTCGGGCTGATAGCCTTCTGGGCCCTCCGGGAGTTCATTACCCTGACCCCCACCCGGCCCGGCGACCATCGCACCTTGTTCTGGGTGTTTTTCCTGTTCACCCCGCTGCAATTCGTCCTGGTGGGCCTGCGGTTGTACGGACTGTATGCGATCCTGATTCCGGTGTACGTGTTCTTGCTCATCCCGGCCCGTATCGCCATGTCGGGCGATCCCAAGCGATTTCTCGAGCGCACCGCCAAGATCCAGGCTGGCATTCTCATCTGCGTGTACTGCCTGAGCTATGCGCCGGCCCTGATGACCTTGCGCATCCCCCGCGGAGTGGGCGAATTGCCTTGGCGATTCTTGAAGATCGAGCCCATGCCAGCCGCCCCAGCCAATCCCGGGATGACACCCCCAGGCAGCGCCGAAGGGCCGGCGGAGCCCGACCCCGACCAGCGGCCGGCGCCCAATGCGGGCGCCTCCCTGGCGCTGGACCCCGAGGCCGGCCCCAGACTGCTGTTTTTTTTCATCCTCATGGTCCAACTGAGCGATGCCTTGCAATACGCTTGGGCCCAGATTCCCCGAAAACACGTCATTGTCCCCACCATCCATCCCACCAAGACGTGGGAAGGCTTGCTGGGCGGGACGGCCAGCGTCACCCTCATCGGGGCCGCCCTTTGGTGGGCCACCCCGTTCGAATACTGGGTCGCCGGGCTGATGTCGGCCGTCATCGCGCTGATGGGCTTTGCCGGCTCGCTGACCATGTCGGCCATCAAACGCGACCGGGGAGTGAAGGACTATGGTACGCTAGTCGAAGGCCACAGCGGCGTACTGGACCGCATCGACTCGATTTGCTTCGCTGCCCCCGTGTTTTTCCACTTCACCCGGTACTATCTGATCCTCAAAGGAGTGCTGGAACCGATCGTCTGACCGCAGGCCAGAGGCGCCGCCCCCGGTCAACGGGCCCACGAAAGGACAGCCGACCGCGGACGCTCGATCGGCTGAGGATGGGCAAGCTGCCACGTGCGGGTCTCTTCCGACGCTGCGCCCTGGGGAGTGCAGCCTGCCCGACCGGCCCCTGGGTTTTGGGGCGGGAAGGGGGCCGCCCCCGTAATGTGCAATACCAGATTGGGCGCTGGCCGCCGCGGCCTGCGGTCCCCTTGAGCAAGCTGGTTGGGCCCACGCTCCTCGGGCGCTGGCGCCGAAGTTTCGAGCGAAGGAAACCCCGCCGCCACCCAGGCCAGCCATTGGTTCTGTAGCGCCGCAAGGTCTTTCACTCCGTACCACTTGGCCAGGGCCGCCACCCATTGCTGGTTCCGCATCCCGTCCGAAAGGAAATCGACGTACCGCCGCCGGCCGCCTTGTTGGATGAGATAGTCGGCCAGCGCGTACCCTTGGGCGTATAAGGGCATGACATCAGCCGGATACTCGGTCATCCGCAGCATGTCGCTGAGCGCGATGCCCCGACCTGTGCGGAGGAACTGCACGAGCATCTGGCGGTGCTTGGCCCGCTCCGAGGGGCACTCGACACTGGTCGCTGCGCCTTCGTCGGCCCAGCGAGGCAAGGGCGCCCGGAAATAGCTCGCGAAGATCATATGGGTGATCTCGTGGGGCAACACCGAGTCCACCACCCGCTCGGCTGAGCCCTGAATTTGCATTCGCCACCCAAAGACCTCCCCCCGGTCGAATACGAAGCTGGTGGCTCCGCCGGCCCCCAAGTGGGGGCCAACCTGCACCGTCATGAGGCATGGCTGGTACCAAGTGGGCAGTTCCTCGCCCAGCCACTGGCGGGCCAGCTCCTTGCGCCAATGCTCGGCCGCGTTGCCGAAAAGTTCGGCGTGCCGGGGGTCGGCCGTCTGCACCACGAAATTGGCGGTGCGGTAGCTGGCCCCGGTAAGGGCGGCGGCAACAAGGGCGATACCAATAGCCCGATACCGAAGAGCCTCCATGCTCGGTTTCCTCCCTCCACTGGGCCGCCGTGCAGGGCCTCGTGCGTGCTTGGCGAGTGATCGGCTGGCAGCCGCTTCTTGTGCAAGTACCGTGCCGGCCTGGCCCGGTGGGGCCGTTGCTGGGCACCTCCGTCACAAGCCGTTGGGCCATTGAGCCGTAGCACCGGCATCCGGTAGGAAGATGCGCAGCGAAACGGCCGCAGGTTGTAAAGTTTGCACAATCTACCTGAAGCGGCTCTACGGTGAAAGCTCGAAATATCCCCACCAACGGATGGTAACCATGGCAGAAGGCGCTCTAAGTTGTAAGTTGGGGGCGTGGTGGGCGACCCGGATAGCGGCTTTCCCGATGTTCCGTGTCCGGCAAAAGCCAGGGGGTAATGGCACGGGACGTGCGCCTCGGCTTGCCTTTCGATGGGGCTGAGCGCCGCCCAAGGGATTGCTGGGGTCGAAGAAGACCGAACCAGATTTGGGCGATGAAGGGGGACTTTTCTTTAGGCCACGCCCTGGGGAAAGTGTCGCTGGAGGTGGCACCCCGGGGCAAGCTGCCGCGAGAGGCGTTCCGTAATCCCGATGGGCGATTGGCCGTAAGTATCGGCAGAATAAATGGGTTATGTCCAGCTTGACGGGGTGGCAAGCGTCCAGTACCATTTTTTAGGTTGGGAAGGCCGCGAGTGCGGCGACGAGGGTGACGCTGGAGAAAGGGCCACTTTGCGCCTTTTTTTTATCGAGGCGCGAGGTGAGCGTGGGTGTGATTATCGACGGATTTCCCCATTGGCGGGGGGTAAGCGAGAAACAATGAACCCCACCGAAGTATTGCGGATCGTGGATGCGATCCACCGCGAAAAGAACATCGACAAAGAGATCGTTTTCCAGGGGATCGAGGCAGCCCTGGTCTCGGCCGCCAAGAAACACTATGGGGAAGACCAGGAGATCGAGATCCACATCAACCGGCAGACCGGAGAGATCACCGGCAGCCATAATGGTATCCCCTTGACGCCGAGCGAGATTTCTGAGCGTGTGGCGGCCCAGACGGCCAAACAAGTAATGATCCAAAAGATTCGCGAGGCGGAGCGTGATGCCCTGTATGCTGAGTACTGCGAGCAAAAAGATCAGTTGGTCAGCGGCATCGTGCAGCGGTACGAGGGGGGGACGGCCTCGATTACGCTGGATCGGCCTGGCCCCACGGCCGAGGCTATCCTGCCCCGCAGCGAGCAGATCCCCGGCGAGACACACCACCAGAACGAGCGGGTTCGGGCCACCGTGGCCGAGGTCCGCAAGCAAGGTTCCCGTGTGCGGATTATTCTCAGTCGCACTCGGCCGCAACTGGTGGAACGTCTGTTTGAGCAAGAGATTCCGGAAATCAGCGATGGCGTGATCGAGGTCCGCGCGATGGCCCGCGAGCCGGGCTACCGCACCAAAGTCGCCGTCAGCAGCACCGACCAGCGTGTGGATTGCGTGGGGGCTTGCGTGGGCGTCCGGGGCAATCGGATCAAGAACATCGTCGATGAGCTGGGGGGAACCGAGCGGATCGACGTCATCCCCTACAGCGACGACATGCAGGTGTTTATCCGTAATGCCTTGCAGCCGGCCAAGGTCGATGAAGTCATCCTTTGCCAGATGTTGGGGCGGGCCATTGTCCTGGTGAGCGAGGATCAGCTTTCGTTGGCCATCGGGCGGCGGGGCCAGAACGTCCGTCTGGCCAGCAAGCTTTGCGGGTGGGATATCGAAATCATGACCCGCGAGGAGTTGGACGAGGCGCTGGAGAAAGCGATTGCCGGCTTCTCGTCGCTGGAGGGGGTGAGCGAGGAGCTGGCTGACCGTCTGGTGGGCGAGGGGTTTTTGACCTACGATGATCTGTCGGTTATCGAGCCGGAAGACCTCATGGAGATGGGCGGCCTGACGCGGGAACAGGCCGACGCTATCATCGCCCAGGCCGAGGCGAGGGCGGAAGAGGCCGAGCAGGCGGCGGCCGCCGAGCGGCGCCGTTTGCGCGAGCAGCGCCAGCAGGAAGAGGCGGAGGCGGCCGCGGCGGACGAGCCCCTGACGGAGCCCTCGGCCGACGAACTGACCGAAACGGAGGTGGGCGGATCGGAGCTGGCCGAGCTTTCGGCCGATGCCTCCGAGCATACCTCCGAAACGGTCGAGCCCGAAGCGGAAGACGCGGAGCTGGCCCAGCCAGCGCCGCAACCTTCGCCGGCTGGACCGGAGCCATCGTTGTAGAGGAGGAACTTCGCCGGCCGGGGCCGAAGTGCCGGGCTTTCCGGCCGGATCCTGAGGCGGTTTGCAGGCGGGTTCAAACGCTCGCCCCCGAGGTGATCCCGGGTAAGCGATGCCGTGCAAGAGCCGGCCCGCCGCCGCAACCAGGGGAGTCTGAACATGGGTGGTTAACGAGTGCTTTGTGTCGCCGCGCTTTCCGTTGGGGGACGCCGGCGCGGACCCGAGGAGACGTTCACGTTGCCGACTCGCATCTACGCGCTTGCCAAAGACCTGAAGATCGAAAACAAGAAGCTGGTTGATATCTGCAACCAGATAGGCATCACCGGCAAAGGGTCTGCGCTGGCCAGTCTCAGCGACGACGAGGTTGTTGCCATCAAGGCGTATCTGGAGAAGACCAAGGCGGCCCGGCCCGCCGCAGGCTCGACGGCAGCGGGCAGCCGCCTTGCCGCCCCGGTGCGGCGCGAGGAGTATATCCCGCCAGCCGGAACCCCGCCCAAAAAAGTGCCGGTGTTAGAACCGCGCCGCCCTGTGCCCCTTCCGGGCAAGCGTGGCACGGCGGCCGCCCCGCCGGCCCCCCCCGCTCCCGGCCCCGAAGCCCCATCTCCTGCGCCTGGCCAAGCTGTCGTCTCGCCCCAGCCCGCCACGCCGGCTACCGTCGAGACGGTAACTACTCCGGAGTCCCCCCTGGCCCCAGTGGTAGAGGTGGGCCCCCCACCCGAGCCCGCTCCGGTGGCAACGGAGCTGGCGGCCTCGGTGGCGGCCCCCCCAGTGGTTTCTCCACCTGAAGAACGTGCCGTAACGGGTGGTGCGGTGATCGAGGCCCCCGCGGCGGCCGTGGTGGAAACACCTGTCGAACCCGCGATCACGCCTCTGCCCGAGGCGCTTTCCCCGGCCGAGCCGCCTGCGCTCTCCGAGGTTTCTACAGTCCTGGCGGCTCCGGGGGAGCCGGTGGCGGCGGGCCATGTGGCAGAGGCTGCGGCCCTTGCGACAGCACCCGTTGCGGAAGCGCCGTTCGAAGCGCCTCCGGTGGGCCCTGGCGATATACAGCCGCCACCGGTTCAGCAGACACCGTCGCCGGCGGCCACGCCTCCTCCGCCCATCTTTCCGCCTATTGCCGGCACCGTGCCCCCGACCGCCCCGATACCCGTATTGCCCAGCCGGGGACCTGGGCGCCGCACCGCGCGCCCCAAGGAAGGCGCTGGGGGCAAAGCGGGCACCAGAGGGCCTGCCATTCGCGTGGCACCTATCCCCACCCCGCAAAAGCCCCTGCCGGTCAAGCCAGCCGAACCCCCTCCTCAAAAGCCGGAAATCAAGCTGGCTCCGGAACTCATTCGTGCGACCAAGCTGGGGCTCAAACCCCTTTCCGAACATCTCAAGAAGCAGGAAGAGAAGCGCAAGGCCCAACAGGCCAAAAAATCGCCGGTCAAAGACCGGGTCGAGCCAGAAGCCGAACTGCCCGCCGACCTGATCGGCCCCGTGAAGGAAAAGGATAAAGAACGGCGCAAGGGTTCGCGGGGTATTTTGGAGGCGGACCTGGAGGAGGACTCCAAACTGACGTTGGGCGGGCGCGAACAACGCCAGTTGAAACGCAAGCGTGCGGCGGCCAGCCGGGTCGAGGTCGTGGAGGAAGAAGAGCCCCGCCCGGTGGTTCCCACCACGCTCCGCCGGCAGCGCCGCGGGATCATTTCGACGGCGGCCCCCCGGAAAAGCCAATTGGTGGTAGAGTTGCCCTGCACGGTCCGCAGTTTTTCGGAGGCCGTGGGAGTATCGGCCAGCCAGGTAATGGCCAAATTGCTGGAACTGGGCGCCCCGGCCGTGATTACGGCCACGATCGAACCCGAAGTGGCCGAACTGCTGGCCGAAAGCCTGGGGTTGGAGGTCCAGTTCCGGCAGCCGGTGTCGGCCGAGGACAAGTTGCTTCAGGCCGCCGAACAGCCGGACGACCCGGCCACGCTGCGTCCCCGGCCACCGGTGGTAACCTTCCTGGGCCATGTGGACCACGGCAAGACCTCGCTTTTGGATCGGATTCTGGGCCTGGACGTGGCAGCCCACGAGAAAGGGGGCATTACGCAGCACATTCGGGCCTACCGGATCGAGAAGGATGGCCGGCCTATTGCGTTCGTGGACACCCCGGGCCATGAGGCGTTTACGGCCATGCGGGCCCGCGGGGCCATGGTCACCGATATCGCCGTGTTGGTGGTGGCGGCCGACGACGGCGTCATGCCCCAGACCGAAGAAGCCATCAACCACGCCAAAGCGGCCGGCGTGCCCATCATCGTGGCTCTCAACAAGATCGATCTTCCCGGGATCAACCCGGACCGCATCCTCCAGCAGTTGGCTACGGCCGGCCTCTTGCCCAGCCAGTGGGGCGGCGACGTGGAAGTCGTGCCTACCAGCGCCGTAACGGGCCAAGGGGTCGATACCCTGCTGGACACCATCCTCACCGTTGCCGAACTCCATGAGTACCGCGCCAATCCCGATCGCCCCGCAGTGGGCGTGTGTCTGGAAGCCGAATTGCAGCCCGGCCGGGGCGTCGTCGCCAAGATGATCGTTCAAAAAGGGACGCTGCACGTGGGCGATGTGGTGGTGTGCGGGGCGGCGCATGGCCGCGTCAAGGCCATGTACGACACCCTCCAGCCGCACAAGAAGTACAAGGAGGCGGGGCCGGCCACGCCGGTCAACCTCACTGGCCTGGACGTGGCACCCGCCGCCGGCGACCGCTTCTATGTGGTGGACGACATCTCGCTGGCCCGCCAGGTGGCCCAAGAGCGGGCCTTGCGCAATCGCCGCCAGGAACTGGCCGGCGTGCGCCCCCACGTCACTCTGGAAAACCTCTTCGAACGCCTGAGCGAGCGCCAGGAGGTTCAGACGCTGCACATCATCCTTCGGGCGGATGTGCGTGGCTCGATCGAGGCCATCCAGAAGGAACTGAGCAAGCTCCAGCACCCGGAAGTGCGGATCGAAATCCTCCAGGCCATGGTGGGGGGCATTACCGAGGCGGACGTGCATCTGGCCGACGCCTCGGACGCCATCATCATCGGATTCAACGTGGCCCCGGACGAGAAGGCCCGCAGTCTGGCCGAACAGCTCGGCGTGCAAATCCGCCGCTACGACATCATCTATCAAGTGTCGGAGGACCTGAAGGCGGCATTGGAAGGGATGCTCAAACCGGAGAAGCGCGAGACCGATCTGGGCCGCGCCCTGGTCAAGCAGATCTTCCACATCAGCCGCGTGGGTACGGTGGCCGGATGCCAAGTGCTGGCGGGCACCGTCCAGCGGGATTGCCGGGTGCGGGTTATCCGCGACGGCCGGGTCATTGGCGATTACCCCGTGGAGTCCCTCCGCCGCGAGAAGGAGGACGTGCGCGAGGTGCGCCAGGGCTACGAATGCGGCATGAAGCTGGCCGGTTTCAACGACGTCAAGGAGGGGGACATCCTGGAAGCCTACCGCGTCGAAGAGATCCGGCGGACCCTGTAAGGAGAATCCCACCATGACCTCACGCCGCGCGCTGAAGGCCGCCGAGGCGATTCGCGAGGTGGTCAGCATGGCCATCCTTACCGAAATCAAAGACCCCCGCATCCGCGATGTGACGGTGACCTATGTGGAGGTCTCGCCCGACCTCCGCTACGCCAAAGTCCACGTCTCGGTCATGGGGGACGAAACCCGCCAGAACCTGAGCCTTCGTGGGCTGCGGCACGCGGCCGGGTTCCTCCAATCCAAAGTGGCCCGGCGGATCGAAACCCGCTATACCCCCAAGCTCGAATTCCTGTTAGATCAAGGGGTGAAACGTTCGATCGAGGTGGCGCGGATCCTGCACGAGGTTTTGCCCCAGCCGTCGCCGCCCGAGGATCAGGAGCAAGACTCGCTGGAGGACGCGGGCCTGGGAAACGATGCGGCGGGCACGGCCGGCGACGCCCCGCCACCCCCGCAAAGTCCGCTGAACGCTCCGCCCCCAGAGGGCTGAGCCGCCAGCAGCGGGCCTGCCGCGGCCCCCGTTCCTTGTGTCCTGCCGTTTTCGCTCTCCCACCGACCTGTTCGATTGCTTCCCATGGCCGCCCTCAGCCGCACCGCCCAATTCACCCGGCTTCATAAAATCCTCGCGCGGCATTACAAACCCGTGGCACCGGACCCTCAGCGTTCGGTGCTGGAACACCTCTTGTTTGCCTGCTGCTTGGAGAACGCCCACTATGGCCCCGCGGAGGAGGCGTTTGCGGCAATGGTCGATTCGTTCTTCGATTGGAACGAAATCCGCGTCAGCACGGTCCGCGAGCTTTCGGAAGTCATGGCCGGGCTTCCCGACCCCCGCGCAGCCGCCCAGCGATTCAAACGGGTGCTCCAAAGCATCTTCGAAGCCACCTACTCGTTCGACCTGGAGGAATTGCGCAAGCTCAGTCTTGGGGCCGCCCAGGAACGCCTGGAAAAGATCGACGGCACCACCAAGTTCTCCATCGCTTATGTGACCCAGGCCGCACTGGGCGGACATGCCATTCCACTGGACGCGGGCACACTGGCAGCACTGGCCCTGGTGAACCTGGCCACCGAGGCAGAGGTGGCCTCGGGTTGCATCGCGGGGCTCGAACGGTTCATCCCCAAGAACGTCGGGCTGGAGTTCGCCTCGCTGGTGCACCAGTTGGGGGCCGATTACGTGGCTACCCCCTTCTCGCGAAAGCTGCACGAGATCCTTCTGGAAATCGATCCCAGCGCAGCGGATCGCCTCCCCTCCCGCCGGCTCCAAAGACCGGAGCCTGCCGCAGCCACCGCGGAGTCCGTGGCGCAAGCCCCCGCAGAAAAACCGCCTCCCGCCAAACGCAAGGCGGCTGCTGGCGAGGCAGCCACCCAAGCCAAGCCGGCACGCAAAGCCGCCGAGAAGGCATCCCGGCCTGCCGGAACCGGCTCCCGATCGGCCTCGCCAGCCAAAAAGGCCAGCCGCCAGCCCTCGGCCCGCAAAGAATCCAAAGCCTCCCAGGCGTCCAAATCGGGCAAGGCGCCCTCCCCCCCAGCCAGCGAAAGCTCCGTTGGCCCCCCATCGATGGACACGTCTGCCGTGGAACCCGTTACCGGACCGACTGTCCCCGCATCGCCCGTCGCCGCTTCATCCCCCGTCGAAAGCAACGGCGCATTGCCTGCCAAAGCACCTCAAAGGGGCAGTGCCCCTCTGTCCGCCACACCGGCTGATCGGCAGGTCTCCCCAGAAGAAGGGGGTGCGGAGATGGCCGTCACGTCGCCCCCCAGCGAGCCGGCTGCCCCACTGCCCCCCGCGGCCCCGAAGACTAAGCCCACCGCCAGCCCCCAGCGGGGCAAGCGCAAGCCCGCTGAGCCACCCCGCGCAGACGCAGGGGGGGCGGGTACCTCGCCTGCCGCAAGGCTTTCCAAACGAAAGCCGCGTTGATTGCTCCACCACTGTATTGGCCATTCCGGTTATACTGATTCCAGGCGCCGCCTCGCGCGATGCAGTCACCAGCGCGCACGGTTTCTGTGAAGCCGTGGCACGCCAGCGCTTCAGGTGCGCCCCGGCGGCATTAATCACTCGATATGGTCCCGAAGAATCCAGGCAGTTCTGGCAGATGGGCGCCGCCCAAAGCACCGGCTCTCGGCAAATGGTTTCGAAGCCGTCGCGACGCCAGCGCGCCGGGCGCAACCGGCAGCTCCCAGCCTGACCGGATCATTTGCCCCTCAGCTCGCACCCCCTGCGCAAGGATGCGTCGAGGTGGGCTCGCCTGGGTTGCCATGGCAGCCGCTTGCTGGTGGGCCGGCCTGCTTTGCTCCTCGGCCAACTCCGCAAGCGCGCTTCCTGCCAGTGCCTGGGTGGTGGTTTTGCCGGCCCGAATGGCGGCCGAGACCAAGACGGACACGCCCCCAAAAGCTCCGCCCCTATCGCCCAAGCCGGTAGCCGGGGGCACCCCCCGGGCCGCCGCCCCAACCGATCCCCTCTTTCTCGAAGACCCGGTGGAGCCCCTGGTGCCGGCCCGGCCGCGCTCCGAGGCCGATGCCGATCGTTTGGAAGCCCTGACCTTGTTCTCCTGCGCCCGCCTGCATGAGCTCCGCGATGAGGAGGTCCAGGCCCTGCGGCTGTACCAGCGGGCTTTTCGGCGGGATCCGCAATCGGCGGTCATTGCCCGGGCCATCGTCCCGCTGGCCGCCCGGCTGGATCGCCATTTCGAGGCGGTCCGCTACGCCCTGAAACTGGCGGAAATCGATACCCCCGACCCCGAGATGCTCACGCGCCTGGGGGTGATTCTGGCTCAAACGGGCGAGCTGGCCCAGGCGGCTGCGATGCTGGAGAAGGCGAGCCAGGCCCGCGCCACAGGCCAGCCCACGCCCACCGACCTCCACCTGTGGCTGGAGCTCGGTCGGCTTTATTTCCGCTTAGGCCAGTTCGCTCAGGCCGCCACGTGGTTCTCCCGCCTCAGCGAGGCCCTCGAGCATCCAGAACGCTTTGGGTTGGCGGCCGCAGCACGCAAGGCCGTGTTGTCCCACCCGGCCGAGGTTTACGGGCTGATGGGCGAGGCGTTCCTCCGGGCTGGCCAACTCGAAAACGCCCGCCACGCCTTCGAGCAGGCCCATCGCGCCGGCCCCCGCCCCGCGCGGCTGGCATGGCAACTGGCGCGGTTGGAATTACGGTCAGCAAATCCGCGACAGGCCCTGGTTCGCCTGGAAGAGGCCTTCCGAGCATCGCCCAGCAGCGAAGACCTCGCCCCCGAGACCGTATGGCCCGAGATCCTTCAAGCCTTGAGCCACCAACCCGAATTGATTCCCCGCCTTGAGAAGTTGCGGGCGGCCCTTCCCGACAACGTCCCCCTTGGCTACTTCCTTGCCGAAGCCTACCGGCACGCTGGCCGCCTAGACCAAGCCGAATCGCTTTACCGGGCGTGCTTGGCCCGCACACCGCAGAGCTTTGGCTATCGCGGCCTCACGGAAATCTATTGCAAGCGTCAACAGTACGGCGAGTTGCTGGAAGTCTTGGGCCGTGCCATCCAACAGCAGGGCTCGCTGGAATCGCTCGGCGAACTGCAAAAAACGGTCCTGGATGATAAACCGCTGCTGCGCGGGGTCGTGGACCACGCCCGCCGGCGCCTCAAGGAGGGCCATCCGCCTGCGCCGCCGCAAACGCTGGCTGCCGCCCTGCTGGCCGCCGAAGCCAAACAGTGGGACGACGCCGAAGTGCTGTTCGACCACAGCGTTAGCCGCAGTCCTGAGCGGGCCGGGGATATCCTGTTGACCTGGGGCCTGGGGCTCATCCTGGCCGACCAATACGCCCGCGCGGTCCCCGTGTTGCGCCGCGGCACGGATCCGAAGCTGGCGCCGGAACTGACCCACCTGTTCTGCTTCTATCTGGCCGGCGCCCTGGAGATGACTGGCAACACGGAGGAAGCCCTGAGCATGGCGCGACGGGCGGTGGAGTTGGCCCGGGCCCGCGACGCCGCCGAGGCCGCCAAGAACAAGGACTTCCGTCCTGTCTGGGGCGAAGCCCCTCGGTTTGAGCTACGGCGGGCGTGGATTCTCTCCCATGCCAGACGCCATCGCGATGCGATGCGAGCCTACGAGGAAATAATCCGCAAGTACGATGGGGAGCACGGTTGGCCGCCGCTGCGCCAGGTCTTGCGCGAGGCCCGGCTGGCGCTATCGAACCTGGCGGTCCTCGAAGGGGACCTTCCTGCGGCGGAGGAATGGCTGGAACAAGTGCTGGACGAGTTCCCCGACGACGCATCGGCGTTGAACGACCTGGGCTACCTGTGGGCCGATCGAGGCAAGCATCTGGCCCGCGCCGAATGCATGATTCGCCGCGCGCTGGAGCAGGAACCCGGCAATGCGGCTTTTCGCGACAGCCTGGGCTGGGTCTTGTTCCGCCAGGGACGAGTGGAGGAGGCCTTGCCGCAACTGGAAAAGGCGGCCGCCGACGAACCCGACCCCACCGTGCTCGATCACCTGGGCGATGTTTACTGGAAACTTGGGCGCAGCCGGGAAGCCCGGTCGGCCTGGGAACGCGCGGCCAAGGCCCACCGCCAGGCCGGCGAACCCGCCAAAGCCGCCTCCATCGAAAAGAAACTCGCGGCCCCCAGCCCTTCGGCCGGAGGCGCAACGATTCTCAGGTCTCCCCACGCTTTTTATATGTGAGAGCTTCCTATGGCAGGTCACTCCCATTGGGCGGGCATTAAGCACAAGAAGGCCCTCATCGACGCCAAGCGCGGCAAACTGTGGAGCAAACTCTCCAAGGCCATTATCGTGGCGGCCAAGCTCGGGGGCGGCGACCCAGACCATAATTCGCGGCTCCGCCTGGCCATCGAGGCCGCCAAAGCCGTCAGCATGCCCAAGGAAAATATCCAGCGGGCCATCAAACGCGGCACCGGAGAAATCGCAGGCGAGAACCTGGAAGAGGTTCTGTACGAGGGCTACGGGCCGGGCGGCGTGGCCGTCCTCTGCGATGTCCTGACCGACAACCGCAACCGCACCGCCGCCGAAATCCGCAAGCTGTTCGAAATCTCCGATGGCAAACTGGGCAGCGCCGGCTGCGTGGCCTGGATGTTCGAAAAAAAAGGTCTCTTCCTGGTCGCCGCCGACAAAGTGGACGAAGATCGCCTCATGGAAGTCGCCCTGGAAGCCGGGGCCGACGATGTCCGTCTGACCGGCGATAAGTTCGAGGTCACCTGCCCCCCCGATGCCTTCCAAAAAGTCTCGGAGGCCCTCGAAGCCGCCGGCATCGTCCCCGACGTCCGCGAGGTCAGCCGCATGCCCAAGAACATCGTGGACGTTACCGATCCCGACATCGCTCGCAAGGTCCTCAAACTGATGAATCGCCTGGACGATCATGACGACGTCCAGAACGTCTCCTCCAATTTCAATATCCCCGAAGAGATCCTGGCCCAAGTAGGCACCGAAACATAGTCCACACACGCTGCCCGCCAAAGCCCAAGAGTGCCAGGCACCCTCGGGCGCTGCGCGGCCCGATCTGCCCGCCGCGGCAGCCATCCTGCGCCGGTCCGCGCGGGGCGCTTTCCCACGGCCGCCTCCCACGGCGATCGCGCCGCGCTCCCCGCCGGGACTTGCACTGCGATCGGCCGCCGGAGTACATTGGCCTCTGCAGGCACATGGACGCCTGGCGTGTTCCAAGCCGATCCCCGGGCGGAGCCCCGTCGAGCGGCAAGGCAGGCGGGCTCTGGCTCCGCCTCCAGTGGAGGTGCGGTGTATGCAGGGCGTGATCAAGAAACTGGTGGCCGATCGGGGATTCGGCTTCATCGCCGCCGACCGCGGCGACGTGTTCTTCCACCACTCCGCGGTGGTCAACGGCCAGTTCGACGATCTCAAGGAGGGGCAACGCGTGGAATACGAGCTGGACGAGACCCGACGTACGGACCGCGGCCCCAGGGCCTCGTCGGTCAAGCCCTTGTAAGCGCGGCGCCGCCGGCGGGAATGATCATCAGCGACCTGGAACTTCACCTGGTGGAAATCGGCACCGCGGCGGCAACCCCCCCTGTGCGCAACCTGGTGCTCCGCCTGGCCACCGCCGACGGCCGCGAGGGCTGGGGCGAAACCTCCACCCCATGGCAAGCCGAAGAGCTCCCCGCCCGCCGCGACGCGCTCTTTCTGGTCCTGGCCGGCCGGAGCGTGTTCGAGATCGAAGACCTGCTGAGCCTTTCGGCCCTGCGCGACGCGCCCCTGCGCGCAGCGGTGGAAATGGCCTGCTGGGACCTGGTGGGACGCCTGGCAGGCCAGCCCCTGTGCCATCTCTTCGGGGGCAACTACCGCCGCCGAATACCCATAAGTGTCCGGGTCGCCGGGCCCACGCCTCAAGGGGTGGCTGAACTGGCGCGGGAACTGGCCGAACAGGGATTCCACGGCCAGACAATCGCCTGCACCGGTGATCTGGACCAGGACCTGGAAACGCTCGCTGCGGTGCGGCACATGTTGCCCGAGCACACGGAACTCCGCCTGGATGGAGGGGCCTGTTACGACTTCGACACCGCCTGGGAAATGTGCTCCCGCCTGGAGGGCCAGCGCCTTCAGTTCTTGCTGGACCCTCTGAAATCCCCCGACCTGACCCAGATAGCCTCGCTCCGCCGACAGACGAGCATACCTTTGGCAGCCGGCCGGCCCATCCGCGGCCCCGCCGACGTCCTGGCTGTCCTCCGCTGCGGCGCCGTCCCCCATGTGGTCATCGACATTCGCCAGGTGGGCGGGTTGGCGGCCGCCCGGAGGTGCGCCGCCGTGGCGCAGGCCGGCGGACTGGGAGCCTCGCTGGCATGTGGGCCCTCGCTGGGAATCGCCTTGGCCGCCCTGCTCCAATTGGCCGCTGCCACCCCCGCCTTTTCCGACCGCCACGAATGCGCCCCCGCCCACCTCCAGGATCATCTGCTCACCGAGCCCCTGGAGATACTCGACGGATTGCTCCCCGTGCCCCAAGGTCCCGGCCTGGGCATCGAAATCGACCGCACCAAGCTGGAACGATACCCGCGGGCTGGCTGACAGCATACCCGCCATGCGCTACCCGCGGTCAGCGTCTCATGAGAGTCTCCAAAACGTGGGGTGGGCATCGCCTACCGGAAATATCGCCGCGGGGACAGACGCCCGCAGTGTGCGTGTGTGCCACGGCTTCGCAGAAGCCGCGCCCCCGCTGACCGCGGCCTCCCACACAATGCACTGCTTGCCCCGCGGCAAGCGGTGGCACACGGCGCGGACTGTTGACAAATTGGTCAGGAATGGTATGCTGGGGGTTGATACTGAGACTGGTTCTCAGTATTGTATGAGCGAGGGCGTCCGCGGCAGCAAAAGGGGGCCCAATGAAGGACCCTTACCGGCCGCAGCCAGCCTCGCCTTGCTCCAAAGTTCCTTTGCTTGCTGGAGATGCCCCATGATTGTGATTTTTCGTCTGCGTGCCGGCAAAGTGCGCGACGCATTCACCTTGGTGGAGCTGTTGGTAGTGATGGCCATCCTGGGCGTGCTGGTGGCGCTGCTGTTGCCGGCGGTGCAGTCTGCGCGCGAGGCGGCTCGCCGGGCGCACTGCACGAACAATCTCCGCCAGATCGGGCTGGCCTTGCACAACTTCGAGTCCCAGATGCGGCAGTTTCCGCCGGGTGGCCGGCCGGCTTTGCCGGACGCGTCCGGACAGATCAGTTACTGGTCGGTACAGGCCCAGATTCTGCCGTTTTTGGAGCAGGCCAATCTTGGTTCGCACATCGACTTCACGCAGAGCTACGACTTGGCCACGAATATCAATTTAGGGGGCGGGGTGGTGGCCAAGCTCTCGGCGGCGCGGGTACCCACTTACCTTTGCCCCGACGAGATCCGCGACGAGGTGCGGTATGAAAACGGCGTCCCGGCACACTACCCGATCAATTACGCAGTCAACCGGGGAGTGTGGCTGGTGCACGACCCGCGGACACTGGGAATTGGAGACGGGGCCTTCGGGATGGAACGCCCGCTGGGGCCTGCCGATTTCCGCGACGGGCTCAGCCAGACCGTCGCTCTGGCCGAGGTCCGCGCATGGCAGCCGCATTTCCGCAACGCGGGGCTGGCCGCCGATCCAGGACTGCCCGGCGATTCCACAGGGTTGTGCGGCCTGGGCGGCCAATTCAAAAGCGACTCCGGGCACACCGAATGGGTAGACGCCCGGGTGCATCAGACCGGGTTTACGGGCACCTTCGGGCCCAACACCAAGGCTTTGTGCACTATTTCGGGCAGCGTGCGCGACGTTGATTGGACCAACCAACAGGAGGGAAAATCGGCCACGACGCCCACTTGGGCCGCCGTTACCGCGCGAAGCTATCACCCGGCGGGCATAAACGTAGCCCTGATGGATGGTTCCGTACGCTGGGTGGCCGACACCATTGAGCTCGGCGTGTGGCGGGCGATGATTACCCGGGCGGGTGGAGAACCCACTGGAGGGCTATAGAGGCCCCCCGGAATGTCGGCAACCCGTGGCCCAAATTTTCAGGGCCGACTCGCTGGTCGGCGCCTCACGCGCGTCCCTACCAAATACGCGGCAGCCGCGCCCCCGTCTTGAAGGTTACTACTTATTGGTGGAATCCTTTGCGGGGGCAGCGGCTGCGGTGCCAAAAAATCGCCAATTTTTGGCAAAAGGGGTCTGGACAAGCTTCCCGAAGTTGGTATCATGGGACGGTTGTGGGGAAGTGTCTGCCCGCGACTGCGCACATTCGGTCATTCTCGAGGTGGTCATCAGCGCATGAGATCATAAGGACGCGGTCGTTCGGCCTCTTCTCTGTTCCGGCCCCGCCGTTTCGCTTGACCTGCGAGCGGCGGGGTTTTTATCGCGCTGCGGCCGCCTGTCCTTGTGTATTACGCATCTTGCGGAACGATCGGTTCATCGGCATCATTGGGAAAAGCGCGCGGTGGCTGGCGTGCGGACGTGGCACAGGCGGCGACCGCAACCCATGCGTGTTCTCTGGTCTCTTGCGGAGTTATAGGGTGGAAATCGCATCCATTGTGGTGCCCGATGCGATTTGGCAAACCGAAGGCAGCCTGGTTCGGCTGAAGCTGCCGCCGCTTGGCGGGTGGCTTGACGTGGAGCGTATTGCCGCGGGGATCGCGGGGCTTTCGATGGCTGGCCGACCCCTGGAGCCGCTGCCAGGCGAGGAACTAGGGGCGGCCTCAGGCGGTGGTGGATCGCCGGAGACCGGGCAGTGGGGAATCCTGGGCCTTGAGCTGCCCGGGGCGGCTGGCCCTTGGCCGCGGCCTTGCGAATGTTATGCCCGCCAGCATGATCTGCTGGCGTGGTTTTCGGCTCGCGAAGATTGGCCCGTGGAGGTCCAGGCGATTTGGCGCGGCGTTCCGGCGGGCGAGGGAAGGGCGTTCGCAGCGGCAGTGGATCTGATCGTCGGGGTGCGCACGCAGCGGCCGGAAGCTGCCCCAAGCTTTTCGGTGCTCAGCACCCTGCCTGCGTGCCAGGCGTTTGCGGTGGGTGCCGTTGAAAGTGGCATGGGGCTTGGCCCCTGGGGCTGGGCAAGGCAGGGGGGACCGACGGGTGCGTACTTGTTCCGGCTGGGCGGGGGGTGGAGCTACGTGGAGATGGTCCACCCGGCGACGCCTTTAGCCGGCCAGTCATGCCTTGGGGAGGCCGGCATATCGCGGCTGCGTCACCGGCTATTCGGCGAACCTGGGGAAAAGCTGGAAAGAGGCGTGTTGCTTCGGGCGTGGATCCGCGGCGCGCTGGTGCCCCAAGAGGACGACATGCGGCGGGCGGCCTGCGTGTACGAGCAGTTCGCGGCCAGCGAGCCCCCGCTCAGCGGTTGACTTCTCGGGGGTTTGGGCCTGGGTTCATGCCGCATCGAACGGAGGTTGGGGGATGCGGGGAAGCTGAAATCGCACCGCCAGACCGCGGGTCGCGGAGGGCCCTGTTCCGTCGCGGCCCAAGCGCGGCCCGGGTGGTCGCGGCTTTGTGGCTGGTTCCGAGTGGCCGCTTCCTGGCGGGCGCGGGTCGGGAGGCGGGCGATTGTGGGCGGGGTTCTGAATACAGGTTCAAGGCAGCACGGCCCGCCAGTGGTCCGCTGTTGATCGAATCCCAACTGGTCCAGGAATAAGTGGCTTCATCGAGGATGGCTGACGTACTGATTACCGAGAACTTCTTGCTGGAGACGCCCAGCGGCGTGCGCCTGTACCACGAATATGCCAGGGACCTGCCCATCGTGGACTACCACTGCCACCTGCCGCCGCGTGACATGGCCGAGGATCGCCGCTTCGCCAACCTCACGCAGATCTGGTTGGCGGGGGACCACTACAAGTGGCGGGCCATGCGGGCCAACGGCGTGGCCGAGCGCTACATCACCGGCGACGCTTCGGACGAAGAGAAGTTTTGGGCGTGGGCGGAAACGGTGCCCAAAACGCTTCGCAATCCGTTGTACCACTGGACGCACATGGAGCTGAAGCGGCCGCTGGGCATTTCCGATCGGCTACTGGGGCCGGATACTGCCCGGGGCATCTGGACCGAGTGCAATGCGCGGTTGGCGCAGCCGGAGTTTTCCTGCCGCGGGATATTGCGGCAGATGCGGGTGGTTCTGGTGTGCACCACCGACGATCCGACCGATTCGCTCCAGGCGCATCGGGCAATAGCCGCCGACTCCTCGTTCGGGGTGCGGGTGCTGCCCACGTTCCGGCCGGATCGGGCCCTGGCGGTCGAGTCGGTCGAGGGGTTCAATGCCTGGGTCGATCGGTTGGAGCGGGCGGCCGATATGGAAGTGCGGCATTACGATGCGCTGGTGGAAGCAATCGCCCGGCGGCACGAGTACTTCCACCGCATGGGCTGCCGGCTTTCGGACCACGGGCTGGAGACGATGCCTGCCGAGGATTACACGCTGGCCGACGTGCGCGCGGCATTCGCCCGGCTGCGGCGTGGCGTGGGGATTGGACCGGCCGAGGCCGCACGCTTCAAGGCGGCATTGCTCTACGAGTTCGCGTTGATGGACCACCAGAAGGGCTGGACCCAGCAATTCCACATCGGCGCCCTGCGGAACACCAATACACGCGGTTGGCGGTCCTTGGGGCCGGACGCGGGGTTCGACTCGATCGCCGACGGCCCCGTTGCCCGACCGCTGGCCCGATTTCTCGACCGGCTGGATCGGCAGGAGCGTCTGGCCCGCACCATCCTCTACAACCTCAATCCGGCCGATAACGCGATGATGGCCGCGATGATCGGCAATTTTCAGGACGGGTCGATTCCTGGCAAGATCCAGTGGGGCAGCGCGTGGTGGTTTTTGGACCAGAAGGACGGCATCGAACAGCACTTGAACACGTTGTCCAATCTGGGCCTCTTGAGCCGGTTCGTGGGGATGCTGACCGACAGCCGATCGTTCCTCTCCTACACCCGGCACGAGTATTTCCGGCGCATTTTGTGCAATCTGTTGGGGCGCGACATGGACGCGGGCCTTTTGCCGCGGGATTTCGAGTTGGTGGGGGGCATGGTCCGCGACATCTGTTATCACAACGCGGTGCGGTATTTCGGCTTCGAAAATCTGCTGGCCAACGTAGCGTAAACTGTCCCCGGACGGGGCGTCGAGCATTTGGCCGGCAAGACGGCGACGGTGAAGGTGAACCAGCGCGGCCTGCGCCGGCGGGTTATGCCGTTGGGCTTGTTGTGGCTGCGGGTCAGTCGGGCAGGTCGGGTTTCATACCCAGGGTTTTGACCAAGAAGGCCCATTCGTCGGCGGTTTCTTCGATGCGCATGAGGGTAGGCTTGCCCGCCCCGTGACCGGCGCGGGTGGTGATGCGGATGAGGATCGGCGCGGTGCCGGCCTGGGCGGCTTGGAGCGCTGCGGCGAACTTGAAGCTGTGACCGGGCACCACACGGTCGTCGGTGTCGGCGGTGGTAACCAGCGTGGCGGGGTAGCGTGTGCCCGGCTTGATATTGTGATAGGGCGAGTAGGCGTAGAGGGCTTTGAATTCCTCGGGGTTATCGGCCGAGCCGTAGTCATCGACCCACAGCCGACCCTCGGTGAACTTGTGGAAGCGGAGCATGTCCATCACACCCACGGCGGGGAGGCAGGCGCCGAAGAGATCGGGGCGTTGGTTCATCACCGCCCCCACCAGCAGGCCGCCATTGCTGCCGCCCTGGATGGCAAGCTTATCGGGGCGGGTGATGCGGTTGGCGATAAGCCACTGGGCCGCGGCGATAAAGTCATCGAAGACGTTCTGTTTTTTGAGTTTGGTGCCGGCCTGATGCCAGGCTTCGCCGTATTCGCCGCCGCCGCGGATGTTGGCCACGGCCAGCACGCCGCCCATTTCCATCCATGCCAGTCGCCCCACGGCAAAGCTGGGCGTGATGGAGATGTTGAACCCGCCATACCCATAGAGCAAGGTGGGATTGCTGCCGTCGCGCTTCAGGCCTTTGCGATGGGCCAGGAACATCGGCACGCGCGTGCCGTCCTTGCTGCGGTAGAAGATTTGCTGGACCTCGTAGTCCTCCGGGCGGAACTTGACTTTGGCCTGGCGGAGCAAGCGGCTCTCGCCAGTCAGCAGGTCGTAGCGGTAGATGCTCGGCGGGGTGGCGAAGCTGGAGAAGGAGTAAAAGGTTTCCGTATCGCTCCGCCGGCCCCCAAAACCTCGGGCCGAGCCAATGCCCGGAAACTGCACCTCGCGGACCAGCCGGCCATCGAGGGTAAACAACTTCACCTGAGGCAGCACGTCCTTCAAATACGAGGCCACCAGCAAGTTGCCCACCAAGGTGACCTGCTCGAGCGTGGCTTCGGCCTGGGGAACGATTTCTTTCCAGTGCGGCCGTTGGGGCCGACGCAGGTCGATGGCAATCACCCGCCGCCGCGGGGCATCGAGATTGGTGCGGAAAAACAGCACCGGCCCGTCGCTGCCGGCCAGCGTAAAATCGTGCTCGAAGCGGTCCACCAGGTCCAGGGGCATGGCCAGGGGCTCGGCCAGGTCTTTGACCACCACGCGGTATCGCTCGTCGGTGCCAATGCCGATGGTGATCACCAGATATCGCCCGTCGTCGGTTACCTCGGGCATGTAGAACCACTCGGGGTGCTCGGGGCGGTAATAGACCAGCACATCGTCGCTCTGCGCCGTGCCCACCCGGTGGTAATAGACCTTGTTGTTGAAATTGAGGGCCTGGTACTCCTCGCCTTTGCGGGGTTCTTCGTAACGGGTGTAGAAAAAACCCCGCGAGTCTTTGGTCCAGGCGGCATCGGTGAACTTGGTCCAGCGGAGTTCATCGGCCAGCACGCGGCCGGTGTCGATCTCCAGGATGTACCATGTGGTCCAGTCGGAGCCGGCCTCGGCCCGGCCATAAGCCAAGTATTTCCCGTCTTCGCTGACCGAAAGCCCCGCCAGGGCGACCGTCCCGTCTTTAGACCAGCGATTGGGGTCCACCAGCACGCGGGCCGGCCCGTCCAGCGATTCCATCACGTACAGCACCGCCTGATTCTGCAGCCCATCGTTTTTGAGATAAAAGTAACGGCCCCCTTCTTTGAAGGGCGAAGAGTACTGCTCGTAGTTCCATAGTTCAGTCAGGCGGCGCTTGATCTTCGGGCGCTCGGGAATGCGAGATAACCAGGCGAACGTGAGCTTGTTCTGAGCGGCGACCCACTCGGCGACCTCGGGGGAGGTGCGGATGTCGGCCTCCAACCAGCGGTAGGGGTCGGGCACCTTCACGCCGTGATACACGTCCACGTGCTCCACCCGGCGCGTGGGCGGATAATTGAGCCTCCCTTCGGCAGCCAATAGGGCCGTGCCGCTCAGAACCAGTCCCAACACACAAGCATGCATGAGTCATTCCTCGTCACGGACACTAAGAAGCTGGACCACGCATTGTAGAACATGCTCCGGGCCAGGGGAACGCGGCGGGAGCGCCTTTTTCGGCCCGCGGCGCCGGAGTGCGCCGGCTTGTTTCCAAAGTAGCGAGGTAGGACGGCCCCAAGTGCCGCGTTGCAATCCTCGCCCCGAGGGGCGGCGGTCATCTTGAACGCCGCGTTCGGCCGGCTTAGGCTAACGGCAACAGTGCCTTGCGTTTGGGGGCAAAACGGGTATTGCAGGAGTCGGGCCCGATGAAGGACTGCCACCGCCTTTTTTTCGCACTGCGCACGTGGGGACGGAGGGATGCCGTTGCCTGTATCCCCTTGTGGACGGCATTGCTGCTGATGGTGGGAGGCCTAATGGCGCTGGGCGAGCGGGTCGGCCAGGCAGCGATGCCGGTCGAGGAATCGTTCCGCCAGCGGATCGAGGCCGACTGGCAACTGCAGGACCAAGCCCGTGTGGCGCAGATCCGTCGGCCGGGACTGGTCCGCTTCGCCGAAGGGGAACTGCTCTGGCCGGGGGTAGAAGACCCGGCGGCGGCCGGCACCCGGCTGCGGATTCCTCGAGCGGCACCGCCGGTAATCGACGGCCGGCTGGATGAGCCGGCGTGGCAAAAGGCTGCGGTGCCGCCTTTGGGTCCGGCCGACCAACCGGTGCAACCCGCCTTCCGGCTGGTAGAGGATGGCCAGCGCGTGTACGTCGCCGCCACGTTTCCCACTTGGGCCGAGGCGTGCTTCGGCCCGGCCACGACGGCCCAGGATGCCGGCGGCGCGGTCGATGGGCACAAGAACGGGCGCTATGGCTTCCACATTAATTTGGAGCCCAATCCTTGGTGGCAAGTGGACCTGGGGGCCCGACAACCGGTCAGTCGAATCGTGATCTACAACCGGCTGGACTATCCTCCTGGGCTGCACAACGCCGACCGGCTGGTGATTCTGTTTTCCGACGACGGCGCGACCTGGCAGCGGGTGTACCAGCATCCGGGCAGGCCGTTCGGGGGCATCCGCGACAACAACCCGCTGGTGGTCGATTTTGCGTCAGCGGGAGGCGGGCCGGGGTCTGCAAAGTCCGAGCCGGCGGCGCTGCCTCAGGCCCGGTTCGTGCGGATACAGATTCCCAGCCCCACCCCGGTGTTCCTGCATTTTGACGAGGTGGAGGTGTACGGGCCGGCCAATCCGCAAAAGAACCTGGCGCTAGGCCGGCCGGCCGACCAGAGCAGCCGCAGCCCTTGGTCGCGCGGGGGACCTTTGTGCACGGTTGGCCCCGTGGCCGTGAACTTACTCCACAGCGACGAGGGGTTGAAGGTGCTGGCCAACGGCCAGCCCCTGCCAGCCTCTCAGGCCGCCTGGCGGCGCAATGCCGGCACCACCACGGTCGAAGTAACGCTGCCCTTGCGCGCGATGCTCCGCGGGTTTCCGGAGCAATTTGTCGCCTATCACAGTCGCCCGGTGATGGTCGAGGGGGGGCGGCTTTGGCACCTTCGATGGCCCGACAACCCGCAACTGGGATTCGGCAAGAATCGCCTGGTCCTGGAGCTTCAGGCGGAAGAAGCCGCCGCTGCAGCAGCCGAGCTGCGGGTGGAGACCATGGTGTTCACGCTGCGCCGACCGGTGGGGCGCGAGGTGCTCCGCCGAGCGGTGCAGCAGGCGAGCCAACTAGCCGTGGAGTTTACCGTCCAAGACGAGGGGGCGGCGGCGGTCGTTGCCACCGTGCGGGCCGGCGACACCGAGTGGCGTGAAGGCCGAGTGTTCTACATCCATCCCGTGGAAGAGACACTTCAGCGGGCAGAGCGGCTCGGGGCACCGGCCGCCGACCTGCAGGGCCTTCGCACCCAGGCCCAAGCGTTAGCGGCCCGAGAGATGGCCGAAGGCCCCGATCCCGCTGCCCGAGCCGCCTTGTACCGCCAGGCCCGCTGGGCCGCACGTCGCGCTGCATTTGCTCATCCCGCCATGCAGTTCAAGGAACTGCTGTTCGTCAAGCGGTTCACTCAGCAATCGTATCCCGACGTGTGCTTGAACCACATGCCGTGGGTGTCGCGGCCTGGGGGCGATCTGTGCATTCTGACGCTGGCGGGCCCGGAACACGAGGGCCAGGTGCGCTACCTGCTCAACGGGCGTCTGGGCCCCGGCCACGTGCACGGCATGGACCTGTGGTGGGATGCCACGCGGGTGGTGTTCGGTTACGCCAAGGCCAAGAGCCACGAACCGCCCGCCGGCTGGCTCGATCGTTCCCAGAGTTTCCGCCTGCGGATCGAAGAGGAGCCCATCCACATCTTCGAGATCAATATCGATGGGACCAACCTGCGCCAGTTGACTTCTGGCCAGTGGAGCGATCTGGACCCAACCTATCTGCCCAACGGGGATATCTGCTTCGTGTCGGAGCGATGCGGCTACTCGCTGCAATGCAACGAGTACGACAAGGACGAGACGTCGACCAACCTGTACGTCATGCGGCCCGACGGCAGCCAGATCCGCCGATTGAGCGTTACCAAAGACGGCGACTACCTGCCGCACACCCTGGCCGACGGCACCATCGGCTACACCCGCTGGGAGTATTTGGAACGCGGGTGGGCGCATATCCAGTCGCTGTGGACCATTCGGCCCGACGGCACAGGGGCCGACGCGCTGTTCAAACAGCATCTCAACGACCCCTGGGCGGTGGAGGATTGCCGTTCGATTCCCAACAGTAACCGGCTGGTGGGCATTGCGACCGGCCATCACACTTTGCCGGCTGGGCCGGTCATCCTCATCAACCCTCGGGAGGGGATGAACAGCGCCCGGGCAATCCGCATCGTTACCCCCGGCGTGCTGCCGCCAGAAGGAGGTATGTCGGGCTCGGCCGTCCCAGAGGGTGGCGTTCCCGGCACGGGGGGCTACTACATGACCCCCTGGCCGCTGTCGGAAACGCATTTTCTGGTTTCCTCCACTTATCGGGGCGAATACCGGGTGGCCGGCGAATGCGACGAGAAAGGGTACGCCCTATACCTGATCGACGTGTTCGGCACCAAGGAACTCATCTATCGGGATCCCAAGATTTCCTGTTTTTCGCCGATTCCCCTGCGACCGCGGCCGCGGCCGCCCATCCTGCCCGACATGACCGACCCCAAAGTCCCGTACGCCGTCCTGGCGGTCTCCAACATCGGCAAAGGCGTGCCGGGCATCGATCCCAAGCGGATCAAGTACCTGCGGATTGCCCAAGGGGTGGCCTGGCCGTACTGCAATACCTACGGTGGCCAGCGCTACGAGCCCGATGTCAAATCGGTGATGATCAACTGGAACCCGGTGCGAGTACTGGGCGAGGTGCCGGTGGAGCCCGATGGCAGCGTGCATTTCCGTGTGCCGGCCGACGAGGCGGTGTACTTCCAGATCCTCGACGAGAACTACATGGAATTGCGGCGGATGCGGTCTTTCATCAGCTTCCAGCCGGGCGAGGTGCGGGGGTGTGTGGGTTGCCACGAGACCCGCGCGGAAGCCGGGGCCATACCGGCGGTGCCCATGGCGTCGGCCAAGGAGCCGCTGGATCCGGTACCGCCGCCCTGGGGCGATGTTCCTATCAGCTTCCTGCGGGACGTGCAGCCCGTCTTCGACCGTCACTGCGTGCGGTGCCACAGCGGGGCCAAGCCGGCTGGCGGGCTCGATTTTTCCGGCGGACTGACGGCCCGGCATAATCGCGCCTACGACACGATCCTGGAGCACAAGCTGATTGCCCGCTCCAACGTGGGCGACGACGCCCGCATTACCCAGCCTTTGGAGTTCGGCTCGCACCGCAGCAGGCTGGTGGAGGTCCTGCGCAGCGGGCCATGCAGCCAGCGGGCCAAACTGAGCAAGGAGGACTGGTACCGGCTGGTAACCTGGATCGATGCCAATGGGCCGTATCACGATGGCTTCATCAACAAGCGATTGCCCCAACCGCCTTACGACCTGGCAAACGACGCCGAGCTTTCGGCCCAGCTTGTGGCCATCCACACGCGACGATGTGCCCCTTGCCACGCGCCGATCCAGGTGAGCCGCGTGGATTGGATCGACCTGCTTCGGCCCGAGCGAAGCCGATTTCTGACGGCCCCGTTTGGCCCGCAAGCCCAGGCGCAGCGGCCGTGCAGCCAAGCCGTGTACCAGAGCCCGCAGGACCCGGATTATCAGGCGGTACTCCGCTTGGTGCAGACCGCGGTCCGCAAGGCATGGCAATCGCCTCGCCGCGACCTGAAAGCCCTGGTCTCGAACCGCGGTGCGGCCCCAGGCGGTTAGGCCAAAGCGAAGGTTCCGCCCCAGCATCCACTGCCGTCCAGCGCCTCCTGCCGGCCGGGGGATTGGCCTGGAGACAAAGCACACGCTGCCGGAAGGCGCCGGCTAGTCGCGGACCTGGAGCTTGATTTCGTCGGAGTTGGCCTTCAGCTCCGGGGCGTACATGGCCCAACCCTTGGTGGGCAAGGCGCTGAACCGCCCGGGGATCTCCGCCCGCATACGGTAGGCTACGCTGTGTTTGCCGCGGGCCAGCCGGTCCACGAAGAACACCACTCGGTTGTCGCGGAACTCCATGTACGCGCCCAGGGCGTTGCCGTTGTAGCCGCTCCGAAGGTCCACGGGCTCGAAGCCTGCCGGCTTCATGTCCTCGAACACCAGATACTCGTAGTCGTTCTTGCTCTGGATCTCCAGCTCGATCTCCACCAGTTCGCCGCTTTTCAGTTCGGCGAGATGGGAAAGTTCGTGCCGCTGGAACTTCTCCACTTTCTGCTCGACGACCTGGCCGCGCGAACCCGCCGCCTGCACCGCCTTGTCGGCGCGGGTCAGGCGGTAGTACTTGCGCTGCACCTGGATTTCCAGCCCCGCGCGGGTGATGGGGTCTTCCAGAGTGAAGTTCGTCAGGTAGCCGTTGAAGTACAGCGGCCCCTGGCCTTTCTTGCGGAGTTCGACGGTGTGCGGGCCGTCGGTCACTTGAGACCCTTCGAGCACGAAACTGTTATCGAAGGCAAACAACGTGGCAGGCGTGATCTCCACCGCCTTCTGGAGCTTGCCGTCGTAGAGCACCTCGACGGTCAGATTCGGCTTCTCCTCGCCGCTGGCGCGCAGGAAGTCGGCAAACGCCTCGACCACGATGGCCGTGTCGCGCGTCGAGTTCCAGTACGTGGCGTGCTTGCGATTATTCAAAAGGTACTTGACCAGCCGCCGCGCCAACTCGCCCTTGGGGTCGGTGCGGGCTAGAAGCTTCAGGTAGTAGGCGTGCGCCTCGTACTCGCTGCCGTACCAGCACCACCACCAGTTGTTCTCGGGCAGGTTGAGCCAGGCGGTCTGGTTCTCGTCATCTTGCTGGACGTATTGGCCGATGTTGCGGAGGATCATCTCCAGTTTGGGTTTGTCGGCCAGCTTGTCGGCGGCCAAGCCGAACATGGCCAGGGCATACACCGAAAGATTCAGGCGGTCGCGGTAAAGGAACTCGTGCATCTGGGGGTTCTTGATGCCGGCATCGACAAGGACCATGTACACCAGGGCGTCGAGGTTATCGGCCGAGTCCTTCCAGCGGAGCCCGGGCGGCTTGTCCTTGAGGGCGGCGTTGTTCAGCAGGCGTACCTGCTCCTCCTGATATCGCTGGAGCCAGGCAACGCCGCGTTCCAACACCCCCGGCACCAGGGCCACGTCGTTTTGCTGAGCCAGTTGCAGCCCGTGGACCACCAGGGCGGTCAGATGCGCCGAGGAGTGTTCGCCGAACCCGGAGAACCATCCCCAGCCGCCGTCGGAAAGCTGCATTTCCGTCAGGCGCGCCACCCCTTCTTTGACCATGCGGCGGACCTCGTCCTCATCGAACACGGGGTTGCGCTCCAGGCGTTTCCACTGCCGGGCCCGCTGGGCCGGGTCGCCCAGTTCCTGAGCATTCAGGTTGGTCCGCTTCTTCTGGATTTCCTTGAGGTCCACGCCCAGGCCAAGCAGCACCTTTTGAGTGATCACCGTGGGCAGGAAGCGGTTAAGCGTCTGTTCGGTGCAGTCATAGGGGTAATCGACCAGATAGGGGAGGGCATCGACCATGGCCCCGGCCAGGGTGGGCGAGAAGCGGACCTCCAGGCGGGTTTGGGCGGGCCGCCGCTGGGCGGGGACGTTGAAGGTGATCTTGGCCGAATCGCGGTCGGGCCGGATCACGCCCGACCGGGCCTCCATTTTCAGCATCCCGTGCACGTAGCAGGGGAATCGCTGCTCCATGGCGTCGGACTCTTCGTCCGTCAGGGCCTTCATGCGCACCGTGGCCTCGCCCTCCTCGAGCACACGCACGCGCCAATCGACCCGCGCCTCGTCGTTGGCCGCCACCTTGACGGTGCGGACCAGCGGTTCCATCGGCTCGAGGGTTTGGCCTTCGAGTTCCAAGGCCACCTGGACGCTTTTTTCCGACTTGAGGTAGTTGTGGACGTTGGCCGACAGCACCACCTCGTCCTTTTGCACGAAGAACCGCGGAGCCTGGAGGCGGATGATGAGGTCCTTGCGGGTGACCACATCCGCAGCGCCTTCGCCCACCTTGGTGCCGTGGCCCATAGCCCAGACCTTGATTCGCCAGGTGGTGAGGTTTTCGGGCATGGAGAGGGCGACCTCGGCCGTGCCGTCCTTATCGGTTAACAGGGCGCCCACCCACAGGGCGGTGTCGGCGAACTGCTTGCGTACGGTGGGTTGGACCAGAGCGGCCCCCGGGGGGCCACCGCCCTCGGCTTTGTCTTCCATCGCGTTGGCCGCCAGCGCTAGGGGGGCCGCGAAGCCGCGATCCGCGGCGGCACCGGGGGCCGCAGGTGCTGCTAGTCCCTCGACCGCGGTTTCGGCCAGTGCCCCACGCAACATCTCCATGCCGCCCCGTTCAGCCGCGAAAACGCGGCGGCGGAGTTCCCTAGCTTGGTCCAGGGCTTCCAGTTCGTCGGCCGAGGTGGCCCCGAAGATGCCGATATCGGCCATGGCCTTGGTGTTCGGCCGGACCAGCACCCCGGAGAATCGCTGGAGGCTGCACTCGGTCTGCGGATGGTGGTGCCTGCGCCACTTCCAGAAAAACGCCTTGATCTCCGGCACGTTCGTGCCGCCGGAAATGTACTCCACCGACTTGTCGTAGATGGCCACCACGGTCGAACCTTGAAACGGTTGCCCGTGGAAATCGGTCAGCTTCAGCTTTACCTGGGCCTTCTGGCCTGGCCGATAGGCGGCGGCCGAGGGCTGCACCTCCACGTTCAGCACCCGCTTTTCCGGCGGCACCACGATCTCCTTGACTTCGGTGTGCACCTGGCCCTCGGCAATGGTCAGCGCCTCGACGAAAAAGTTGGGCATGTCCCGCTTGCCGACTTCGATCTCCGCCACGGCGCTCTTGCCCTCCAGGCGGATGGGTTGAGGCGGCAGGTACACGCCGGCCGGCCGGACGAACAACATTACCGTGCCGTCGGCCCGGTCGCGGTTGATCAGCAGCCGCACTTTCTCGCCGGGCTGGTATTCCCGCTTGTCCGGAATCAGTTCAATCGCGTTGTAGCGGAAATCCTCGGCGCGGCCGGTGTGGCCGATGATCGTAAACAAGTAGCCCCCTTCGATCGCGTGCCCTTTGGCGTCGGTAACCGTGTAGGAAAGCCGGTACTGGCCGGCCTTGGCCGCAGTGATAGGCTGTTGGGCAAACCCCTCCTCATTGGTCGCCAGATCAAGGGCGAAGACCGGCTTTTCCACGGGCTTGCCCTCGCGGTAGGTGATCCAGTACAGGGTGAGTTTGCCGTGGCCCTTGACCGGTTTGCCGTCGAGTGTGCGGGCGGCGAAGTGCGCATGGATGGTGTCGCCTTCGCGGTAATAGCCTCGATCGACCCACGCAGTCACGCTGAAGGGCTTGCGGGCCACCATCACGCTGCCCGAACCCACGATGGTTCGCCGCGATGGATCGACCACTTCGGCCGTGATCGTGTAGTGATGATCGCGGTCCGGGTAGAGGGCCTTGGCCACCGCCGTGTCGATCTCCACTTTGACTGTGCCGTCGGGGCCGATCTCCACCTCGCGCTCCGCCACCACTTCGGGAGGCCGATGGGCACGGGGTATCCAGAAGGGCAACGGCCGGTGCCAGCCCCATTCCATCCAGCCCGGGTACCAGGGCATGTCGTAGGCGAACCACCAATACCCCGGCCCGTACAGCCAGTCCCATGGCGCCGGGGGATACCATCGCTCCGAGAGGTCGCTGCGTGTGACCTTGTATTTGACCTTGGCCCGCGTCACGGGCGAGCCGAAGTAGTACTTGGCCTGGATCGTGGCCTGCACCTTCTCGCCAAGCATTACGGGTTCCTGGGGGGCCTCGACCGTAACCTCGTACTCGGGCTTCTTGTACTCCTCCACGCGGAAGCTGCTGCCGCCCAAGGTTTCGATCGCCAGGCCGTATTGGCCCAGCATGGCGTCGGCAGGCAATTCGTACTTGCCTTCGATGCCGCCGAAAGCGTCCGCTTTCACGTGGGTTTCCAGAATCTTCTCGCCCTTGGGATTGTGCACAAGCACCTTGAACGTGGCGCCGGCGAAATTGGAAGTGTCCTCCTGATCGTATTTGGCGTGCCGGATCCAGAACTTGTAGTGCACGGTCTGGCCGGGCCGGTACACCGGGCGGTCGGTAATGGTGTACACCTTGACCGCGCTATACTCGGGATCGTGGCGCCGCTCGTACCACACGCCCGTGAACCCCAGATAGGCCAGCCGGCCCTCGGGCGTGCGGGCAGTGACCAGCCATTGGTAATCCGGGGGCTGGACCTTGGGACCGAGAATCACCTGGCCGTTGGCATCGGTGAATTCGGCGAACTGCCGCGTGAGAATCTCGCTCTGATTGGGCTGCCGCGATTCCATGCGCCAGCCGAAGAACTCCACATTCGCTTTGGGAACCGGCTGGCCCGAGACCGCGTCCGCTACGAAGTACCACGTCTTGCCATTGAGCGGCTTTTTGGCGATGGCCGTGTCGGCCACCCATACCACGATGTAGGTGGTGTTGCCGCCGGCCATCTTCGAAGTAACCAGATACGCCCCCGGTTTTTGCAGGGGCGTGGTCACCGTGATCCGGCGGTCGAAGTGGTTTTCCCGCGGCTGGAGGTCGAGCTTCCACGACGCCACTTGTCCCGTGAGATATTGCCGCTGGTTTTGCTGAATGAGCCGCCAGCCAATGTCCTCGATATTGACCAACTCCCACTTCAGTTGCCGCCGCCGGGATTTGATGTGGGCCTTGACATCGTTCAGGAGCTTTTGGATGTCGATCTCTTCGGCAGTGAACTCCACCTGTTTGCCGTTGCGGAAGCGGAACTCGAGGGTCGCACCCCGACCCGCCGGCTGGGTGCCGGTAGGCTCGAACCTCCCCCAGGCGCCGGTGATCTGCTCCAGGCGGTCGCGGAACGACTGCTTCTGCCTTTGATCCGAGGTGGCCTCGAGGGCCTGGCGCCAGTAGTCCGCCGCCCGGGGATACTGCCTGCGGTTTTCGAACACCTCGGCCAACCGCACCAGGGCATCCAGCCGATGCCGGTCCCGGGCCTCCTTAGCCACCTGCTGGTAGATGCGGATGAAGTTGAACTCGTCGGGCAGTTCGAACCGCTTGATGCCTGTGGCCAGGCGGGCAATCGTTTCCGTCTCCTTCAGCGTGTGCAAGGCATAGGTGCCGCTGGTGTCTTTGGTGTCGTCGGTTGCGGCTCGGCCGAAATACCAGCCATAGTAGGCCATCGTCTCCACGCCGAATTGCTCGCGGAGAAAGTCGGCAAAGGCCAAACGCACGTCCTGGAGCTGGGTGGGATCGGCCTCGGCCGCTTGCACCAGACACCACCGCCACCGTTGCCCGTCGCTGGTGGCCGCCTCCCAACTCTTCGGGACCCGGTGATACACCGGCGTGCCGTCCTCCTCTACCGGCGCCCCCCGGGGCTCGCCCCCGTAATACCCCCAGCCCCGCTCGTAATCGGGCAAAACGGTCAGGTCTGTCAGCCCTTGCAGCCGCCATGCCTCGCGATGCCCCCGATAGTCGCGAAGCATCTGGGCCAGGTCCAGATAAAACTTGGCCACCTCGGCTCGGTTGGGGTCTTTTTGGGCTCCTGGGATGGCCTGGGCCATGAGTTGCAGCGCCCGCACCCGATCCCGCTCTGCCGCGTTGACGACCTCTCCGCCGCCCCGGTGCGGGCCCCGCTCGAACTTGCCGGCGATAAGAAAGCCCAAGTGCGGGACCTCCATGTAGTTGCGGGCCGCTGCCCACAGCAGCCGCCAATTGGCCTTGTGTACCTCGATTACCGCCTCGCGGAAATCGTCGATCTCGCGGGTGCGATTCAACCGCTGAAGGCACTCAGTGGCCGCCTGCAAATCGCCCCCCACCTGTGAGGGGCCGTCCCGAGGATCCAACGCCAGTTTGCGAAACAGCTCGTAGGCCTCCTTGAAATTGCCTTGCTGCATGGCCTGCCGGGCCTGCACCCGCAATGCCTCGCTGCCCCCTTGGGGCTCCACGCCGTGTGCTGCTACCATCAACAACCCTCCAAAAAGAACGGTCCCCAGAAGGGGCCAACTGAACTTCCGCGTGCCGGACATCGACCAAGCTCCTGAATCTGCAAAGCCCTTTGCAGTTTTTAACGTAGCTGGCGGCTGCTTTGTTTCAGCCCCCCGCCGCACGTAACCATATCACCGTCCCGCCATCGGGCCTACGCCCCCCGAGAGAAAGGCCACGGCCGCTTACACATCGCAACTTTGCAGGACGAACGGAAAGTAAGGCGGGCACCTCGAGCCGCCCGAAAAGGTGAAAGCCACGAGAGGGCTTAGGCACCATGTCCGCTGGTCCGGCGTGAGGCGTCCTATTGCTCTTATCGTTGTCACATGCCCCCAAATTGGTGGCCATCATCATTTCAGTCCGCCAGGAATTGTCCATACTCGCACAGTGTGGTCGTATCCTCCGGAGATCACGGAGCGGCCATCCGGCGCAATAGCTACGGCCACCACCTCCCGGATATGCCCTTCGAACCGAGCGATCTGTTCGCCGCGAGCCACATTCCAAACGCAGACGGCCCCGGTGCTTTCGCCCGTCACCGCCCACCGGCCGCCTTCGGAAAAGGCCACGCATCGGGCGCCGGGCGCAATTCGGCTTTGCGCAATCTCCTCGCCAGTGTCCACATCGATGGTGCGCATGGCTCCGTCGCCGCAAGCCACCAGCAGCTTGCTACCCCCGGCCACAAAAACCGCCGCCAGTGGTTCCACCGCTTTGGTGATCTCTCGCACCTCGCCACCGGCACGGACGTTCCAGACAGCGCCCCTCGCTCCTCCTTTTGCTTCCACGACGTACGCGGCGTGGCGGCAATCCGGGGCAAATGCGACATGCCGCACCCCTCTGCCACCGGTTTGCAGCCGGCTTATCTCTCGTCCGGTGGACAAATCCCAGCACGTCAGCATGCCCTCGGTGTTCCCTGCGATCGCCAGCTTGCCATCCGGCGAAATCGCCACACGGACAATCGGATTACCGAACTCTCCCATGTGCCGGACGTCCTTCCATTGTTGCACGTCCCACAGAATCACCTGCCCGGTGCCCCGGTATTGCCCTGCTCCCAAAACCGCATACCGGCCGTCTTTCGACCATGCGATCGAATGAACCGAGAGGTCCGCCCGGGTACCTTGGAACTTCTGGACCAACCGTCCGGAGTCCGCATCCCACAGCCGAATGGTGAGGTCGAAGCCGCAAGACAGTATCTGCCGCCCGTCTGGAGAAAAAGCAACGTCGTAAACGATGTTGTCGTGCCGAAGCACCTTTACTTCCCCAAGAACCCCCTCCGGCGTATGCCGACGGACCTCGAACACCTCGGGACCGCAGCGGACGATAGCCACCTCGCCGCCGAAAAGCTGGATCCCCGTAACGTCTTGGCTGAATAGTATGCTCAACCCCTCCGCTTCGATGACAGCCTCCTTCCCTGAGCGCCGGTCAACCAGTCTCAGGCGCCGGCCTGACTCAAAAAGCGTGACCTCCAGGTCGGGCTCCCGGAGATGGAGGGAGATGGAACGAGCCCCCTGGTCGACAGTCACCCTTAGCGCTGGAGACGGCCCCGCGGCCCACAAGGTGCCCATCAACACAGCGCCAAAAAACCCCGCGCCGAACGCGCGAAAGCACCCTTTGCCCATGTTCGATTCTCCTGAGACCCGCCACCAACGCCGGCATCTGCTGCCGAATCCGGCAACCTTTCCCCAGGGCCAGCTTTGCCCACTGCCATCGCCGACCGGCACGCCTGTACGTATGACGGCGAAGGATGGCGAACGTTACGGACCGCTGGGTACGAAAACCGCCACGGCCGCGGAATATGGCAGTTCTGGGCAAAACAGGCCGCATGGGCACCTGCCACGACCCTGCCACAATAGGCTGGCGCCACCAAAACGTCCCAGCGCGCAATCGGGTCACGCAGTCGCCACACGCCCAATTGGCCCCGCTATCTTGCCCCTATACACTAGTTTAGTTCCCTGTTGCCGGCGTCAGGGTGGGGCTTCTTTTTTTCCTTTGAGCTTGGCCAATTCGGCTTCGGCTTCGGCGAGTTGGCGGGCGATGTGGGCAGCCTCGGCCGCATCGTCGGCCTGGTGTTTTGCGCCCGCCAATTGCTGTCGCAACCTTTGGATTCGCTGCTGGACAGCCTCGATTCGCTTCTTGGTCTTCTTGTCCATCACAGCATCTCCCTTGTCATCGTGGATCAGCCGTTGGGCGTGCTGTTGAGCCAGGTTGAGGGCTTCGTCAGGGGTACGGACTTGGCCATCGAGTTGGGCGGCACGCACCCGGTCCAAAAGTGGCCGAAACAGCGGCCCCGGACGCAACCCCAAACGCTTGAGGTCCTCGCCAGTGATCAAGGGGGGGGGATTGAGGACCTCGGCCGGCAGCGCCAACTGGTTTCGCCACCAAGCCGTGTCGTCGGGGTGGCGGAGGCCAGCGCGGACTTCCGCCTCGCCCAGTTCGAGGAGTTCCCGGCTGGCCGGGTGGGCCACCACGGGTTGGACCTTCGACCATGGTAGCCGGCGGGCCGACTCCAACATCGGCCGGTGCTGCACCAGCCAGGCCGCCCGCTGCGTATCGCGCAACGCCAGCCTCCACCGCCGGCCAATCGCCCGTACACCCCGGCAATCCACGAACCGGCAGACCAGGGCGGCCAGGGCCAAGGCGAAACTGGGCTCTTCCAGCCGCTCCAGCACGGCAAGCGATTCTTCCAAGAGCGCAGGTGTCGGGTGTCGGGTGTCGGGTGTCAGAACCGGATACCCGTCACCCGCCACCTGTCCCCTCAGATCGGCAGGGACGATCTCCGGCAAAACGGCCGAGGCCAGGCCTGTCTCCAGCAAGAGTCGCACCCCTTGGGCCCTTCGGCGATCGACGAGCAACGCCTGCATTTCTGCGGCGATGCGTTCCGCACTGACCGCCGTAATCTGCGGGGCCATCTCGCGGATCGCCTGAAGGGTTTCAGGCGCGATCGTCAGATCGAATCGGGCGGCGAACCGTACGGCCCGGAGCATGCGGAGCTTGTCCTCGGCCAGCCGCGCCCGCGGGTCGCCAATGGCCCGGAGTACCCGTCGCCGCAAGTCCTCGCGCCCCCCCACATAGTCGATCACCCGGTCTTCCAAGGGATCATAAAACAGACCGTTGATGGTAAAATCTCTCCGTGCCGCGTCCTCCTCCGGCGTGCTGAAGACCACGGCATCGGGGCGGCGGCCATCGCTGTAACTCTGATCCGAACGAAAGGTGGCCACCTCGACCTGTCCCGCCCCCGGCGGCCCTGCTACGGTGATCACCCCAAAGGCGGCGCCCACCGCCTGGGTTCGCCGGCGCCCGAAAACACGCCGCACCTGATCCGGCGTGGCGTTGGTAGCCACGTCGTAGTCTTTGGATGGGCGCCCCAGAAGCTGGTCTCGCACGCAGCCGCCGGCCCAATACGCCACATAGCCGGCCTCGCGCAGACGGCGAACCACTTCGACGGCGAAATCGCGTTTCGGGTCGCGGGGGGCTACAGACAACGTCCTTGAACGGGGCAAACCCGTCCCGTGTGGGGGTCAACCGTTGGGCTGGGACGAGACTATTCCTATTCTAGCTTTCAAGCCCCGACGATGGGAAGCGGCAAGCCCTCGCCACCGGGGGGACCAGCTCCCGCCGGACAGTGCCCACTAATTGGCTGCGGCCAATCGACCGAACCCGCGGCCGTACTACCGCCCCGCCCCTTCTGTCCGCGCAACGGCGATGCCGATTGCGCAAAGGCGAAGGGCTAAGAGGCCTGGATAACTTCGCCACCCCGAAACGCCTCGGCGCCAGTGCAGGGAAAGTCGGCGGCGCCGTCGGGCGTGGCGCCTGCCGGCCAGGATGCTCTCGTTCCAAGCCCAAATATGTTTGACATTTGAACTTCAACCATATTAGAATCGAGCGTTGGACGGGGAACGAGGCGCAGTCCAGGCACGCGGTCTTATGATGAGTTCTGGTGGAGGAGGTGCTGTATGACGCCTGACAGGCGGAGACGGGCCTTTACGCTGGTCGAGCTGTTGGTCGTTATCACGATCATCGCCATTCTTATCATGTTGTTGCTGCCGGCGATCCAGCGGGCGCGCGAATCGGCCCGCCGGACAAGCTGCTTGAATAAGCTCAAGCAAATCGGCTTGGCCTTCCACACGTTCCATGAAAACAAACGGCACTTCCCGCCTTCGTGCCACATCCGCCGCGACCCCAGCACGCGGGCCATCATCGAGATGCGGGGCTGGAGTTGGGCCGTAGAGCTTTTGCCCCATCTTGAGCAGGAACAACTTTGGAAGTCGATGGATGTCGAAGGGGGCTGGCCGCTTATCCCTTATGGCGTGCCCGATGCCCACAGTTATGCCACGGCGCAGTCGCTTCCTGAGCTGATCTGCCCCAGCTTCGCGGGAGAAAAGTGGGCCGATTACCCCGAGACCTGGTTCGCCATCTCGAACTACAAAGTGATGGCTGCCACCCATTTCGCCAGTTACAGCCGGGCGACGATGAATACCTATACGCCGCTGTACGCCCCGGCGGCCTTTCACCCGGATGGGGCCAGCTTCCCGGGATCGAAGCTGCGGTTCGCCGATTTCAAGGACGGGGCCGCGCATACCATTCTGGTCGTGGAGAGCGTCGAGCAAAAAGTGGCCGTTTGGACCTGGGGCTGGCAAATGGCAGTGGTGGGCCTGCCCACGGAGATCGACCTTTGCGGCCGCAGGGAGCTGGCTCCCGATCGCGTGTACTTCGATAACAGTTGGACCCGGCGCTACTGGCATCCGTGGGGCTTCAACGGCCGGTATGGGGACGAAAGCAATCTGGACCCCGACATGCGGACCTTCATCGGCCGGACCGACGAGGTGTACATCGACTGGCCCTACCACCGCTATTGCGTGGGAGGCGCGGGATACGCCGACCAGCCCTACCAGAAGTACGGTCCACGGTCGCACCACCCCGGCGTGACCAATCACTTGATGGTCGACGGCAGCGTGCACAGCTTCGATAACGGCATTGACGTGGCGATGTACATGTTCCTCATCACCCGGCAGGGTGATGATCCGAACGTCGAGTTCACCGAGTAAGCCACGGCGTTTGGTGGGGCACCTGCCGCCTGGGATGTGGCGGCGGAGACGAGGCAAGCAGCGGTCCGGCGGACTGCGGTCAACGCTTGGGGCTGGCTGGCGAAGCTAACCGGCTTCGTGCCTTCCCCGCCCAGAGCCGGACCTGGATGGGCTAGGAATCGATATGGCCACTCGGCAAGGGGCGCGCATCCGCTTTCATAGCGCCAATGGGGCGCCTCGGTCTCGGTAATTCTGGTGGGCTTGCATTTTTCCGGCTCGGCCCTTAAAAAGAAATACAAGACCCCTTGCGCTCGTGGCGGAACTGGCAGACGCGCATGGCTCAGGACCATGTGGGCGCAAGCCCTTGGAGGTTCGAATCCTCTCGAGCGCACTCGGCGGGTCGTGGCGGGCCTGACCGAATGAGGGCGGCAAAGGGGACGCAACTCCTTGCTTTTTCTGGAGTTGCGTCCCCTTTGTCGCGCTTGCGGGAGTCGAATCCGGTGCGGACGGCCGGCTAGCGCCCGCGCGCACTACCCAGAGGCGGATCTCACGATGAAAGCGGATGAACTACGTGAGAAATATCTCCAATTCTTCGAGACCAAAGGCTGCGTGCGCCGGCCAAGCGACGTGCTTGTCCCCCGTTGGGACCCCTCGGTCCTGTTCACCCCCGCGGGGATGAACCAGTTCAAAGACCATTTCCTCGGCCGCTGCAAGCTCGAATTCACCCGCGCCACGACCTGCCAGAAGTGCCTCCGCACCGGGGACATCGAAAACGTCGGCCGCACCGCCTACCACCACACATTTTTCGAGATGCTGGGCAATTTCAGCTTCGGCGATTACTTCAAGCGCGAAGCGATCCACTGGGCCTGGGAGTTCCTGACCGACAAGAAGTGGCTGGGGCTGGATCCGGCGTTGATCTCGGCCACGGTGTATCTGGATGACGACGAGGCCGCGAGCATCTGGATCGACGAGATCGGCCTTCCCGCGCATAAGGTGCGGCGCATGGGCGAGGACGAGAACTTCTGGCCGGCCAACGCGCCCAGTCAGGGGCCGGATGGGGTGTGCGGCCCGTGCAGCGAAATCTATTACCACACGCCCTGGGGAGCGGTGGAAATCTGGAACCTGGTGTTCACCCAGTTCAATCGCGTGGGGCCTCCGCCCAACAATCTGCGGCCGCTGCCCAAAAAGAACATCGATACCGGTATGGGCCTGGAGCGGACCGCCGCGGTATTGCAGGGGGTGGAATCGAACTTCCACATCGACATCCTCCGGCCGCTGGTCGAAGCGGCGGCGGAGGTCTGCGGCGTCCGCTACGAGCCCACCTCGGACTTCGGCCGGCGGCTGCGGCGGATTGCCGACCATATCCGCGCCTGCACGTTCGCCATCCACGAGAACGTCTACCCCGACAACGAAAAACAGGGGTACGTAGTGCGCAAGCTCATCCGGCGTGCCGCCCTGGACGGCTACCGCATGGGCGTGCGGCGCCCCTTTTTGTGCGAGTTGCCCGGAGTGGTGGCCGATCTCATGCAGCAGCCGTACCCCGAGCTGAAGGAGACGGTGGAGCGGGTCTCGCGGGCGCTGCGTAACGAAGAGGCGCAGTTTTTCGAGATCATCAACGCGGGGATGCCGCGGGCCGAAAAGCTGATCGCGGATAGCGCGGCGCGCGGTGCCCGGGCGGTGCCGGGGCGCGAGGCGTTCGATCTCTTGCAGACCTATGGGTTCCCACCGGAGCTGATCGAGACCCTGGCCGTTGAGCAAGGCCTGGGACTCGACTGGGAGGGATTCCGCCAGGCCCAGCGCCGGCACGAAGAGGCCTCGGGCGCGGGCCGGCGTACCGCCGTGTTCAAGGAAGGCCCGCTGCACGAACTGAAAAAGACGGTGCACGAGACGCAGTTCGCCGGCTACGAGGCCGACGCGGTCGACGGAGCCGTGGTCGTGGGCCTCATCGTGGGCGACCAACTGTCGTACCTGTTGGATGAAATCGATGGCAAGCAGCCGGCCGTCGTGGTCCTGGACAAAACCCCGTTTTACGGCGAGATGGGGGGCCAAGTGGGCGATACCGGCGAGCTGGTCGCCCCGGGGGTGCGGTTCGAGGTGACCGATACGCAGGTCGAGGATGGGCTGATCCTGCACATCGGCTATTTGCGCGAAGGGAAGCTCGGCTACCGCGACACGGTCTGGGCCCGGGTCAACGCCGAGCGCCGGCAGGCGATCCGTCGGGCGCACTCGGCCACGCACCTGCTGCACTATGCCTTGCGCAAGCATCTCGGCCCGCACACCCAGCAAAAGGGCTCGAAAGTGGAGCCCGACGCCTTGCGCTTCGATTTCAATTGCGATACGGCCCTGGAGCCGGACCAGATTGAAGCTCTCGAGCGGGAAGTCAATGCCCGGGTGCTCGAGGCGGCCCCCATCCAGTGGATGCTCATGCCCAAAGAGGAGGCGCAGAAGCTGGGGGCCATGATGCTCTTCGGCGAGAAATACCCGGACGTGGTTCGCGTGGTGTCGGCCGGCGATTTCAGCCGCGAACTGTGCGGCGGCACCCACTTGACCAACACCGCCCAAGTGGGACTCTTTAAGATCGTCGCCGAAGAAAGCGTGGCCAAAGGTATCCGCCGGATCACCGCCTTGACGGGCATGGCGGCGTTCGAGCACATCCGGCAAATGGAGAAGGCGTTGAGCCAGGCCGCCCTCGTCCTGCGGACTGCGCCCGAGGCGGTGCCCGAGCGGGTCGAAGCCCTGCTGCAAGAGGTGCGGCAGCTCAAACGCCAGGCCGCCGCAGCGTCGAAGACGGAAGGAGTAGGCGTCGAGCGGCTGGTAGCGCAGGCGGCTGAGGTCGCCGGCGTGAAGGTCATCGTAACGCAGCTTCCGGGGGCTACACCGCAGGCGATGCGCGAGCTGATCGATCAACTCCGGCGCAAGGCCTCGCCCGTGGCGGTGCTTCTGGCCAGCAAGGAAAACGAGGGCCGGGTTACGCTGGTCGCCGGCTTGAGCCGCGACTTGACGGATCGGGGGCTTGACGCGGTGCAATGGGCGCGGGCGGCGGCGGCTGTGATGGGTGGCGGCGGCGGGGGGCGGGCCGACTTGGCCCAGGCCGGCGGCAAGCAGCCCGAAAAACTCGCCGAGGCCTTGGAGACCGCCCGCACCGCCATCCGCGACTGGCTCGAACGGCTGCCTGCCGCGTCCAGCCCCGCCAACCAGCCGCTGGCCAACTAGCCGCTCTCTTGGTGGACAGCGGAGTGCGTGGCGGCTAGACTCAGGTCGCCCGGGACTGCCTTCCGCCAGGCGACCCTCTGGCGGGAAAAGTGGTCCTGGGGCCGGGACTTGGTATCGCTGCACGGGGAAGCAGCCTCCACCAACCAGACACGCGGGTCCATCGGGCTGGGCACTGCGTTGCCCGCGACCTGCGGCTCAGTGGGTTTCAGGAAAGGGTTTGCCGCCATGAGCAAGACGGCTTCGCGACGCGAGTTGTTGAGGGTTTTAGGAGTTGCGGTGGTGGGGATTGGCATGGGCCCCGGCAGGCCCAAGGCCGCCGAGACGGGCAGCGCCCCCTCAGGGCCGGCGAAGCCTCAGCCGGCGTGGCAGCCCCTCTCGGACCGGAAGGTCCGTGTAGGGATCGTGGGCTACGGGGTGTGCCGGTTCGGCGCGGCCTTCGGGTTCCAGGACCATCCGAATGTCGAGGTGGTGGCGGTCAGCGACTTGATCCCCGAGCGCTGCCAGGCCCTGGCCAAGGCCTGCCGGTGCGCCAAAACCTATCCCTCGCTGGAAGAGTTGGTCAAGGACGATCGGATCGAGGCGGTCTTTGTAGCCACCGACGCCCCCAGTCATGCCCGGCACGCTATCGAGGTGCTCAAGCACGGCAAGCACGTGGCCTCGGCAGTGCCGGCGGTGTTCGGGTCGCTGGAGGAGGCCGATCGGCTGCTGGAGGCAGTGAAGACCTCGGGCCGGAAGTACGCCATGTTCGAGACCTCCTGCTTCCACGAGGACTGCTACGCCATGCGCGAGATCTACAAGGCGGGCGGCTTTGGCAAGCTGGTGTACTCCGAGGGGGAGTATTACCACTACTGCCCCACGCCCATCGATTCGTTCCGCGGATGGCGGGTGGGGCTGCCGCCCCTTTGGTATCCGACGCATTCCACTGCGTACTATGTGGGCGTCAGCGGGGGGCATTACACGCAGGTCTCCTGCCTGGGGTTTCGCAGCGCGGTCGAGCACTGTCAACCCGGCAACAACCGATACAAAAATCCCTTCGGGACCGAGATCGCTCTTTTCAAGACCAGCGAGGGCGGCAGCTCGCGCATGGCTGTCAGTTGGGATACGCCGGGGTTGGAAGGGGAGCGTGGACGAGTGCGGGGCCAGCGGGGCTCTTTTGATGGCCAATACCAAGGCGTGGAAAAGAAGCTGCCGCCGCTTGGCCGGCCGCCCCTGCCGCCCAGTGTGGCTCCCGGGGGCCATGGGGGATCCCACGGCCACTTGATGAACGATTTCGTCACTGCCATCCTCTTGGACCGCAAGCCGTTGGTCGATGTGGCAGCCGCGCTGAACATGACGGTGCCGGGGATCGTCGCGCACCAGTCGGCCCTCAAGGACGGCGAGACGCTGAAGGTGCCGCACTACACGCTCTGAGCGCGGCGGCTGGTTGTCACGCCCAGGCGCGGCCACTCCGTCGCCCAGGCGTCTTGTGCCGCGCCGCCGGGCAGCGGAGGGCGTGTGGGCGAGCAGCCCAGGGGCCGAACCAAGGGCAAAACGCGGCTAGCCGCACACCAGGCTCATCAGATCGCGGGTGCCCAACGCCAGAGGGCTGGCCAGCACTTCCCCAGCGGCAAAGCCGGCCGCCTGGCCCTGCTGCTGGCACAGTGCGCGGATGCGATCGAGGATTTCCATGCGCTGGCCGAACTGCGACCGGTAGCAACCCACGGCGGCGAGTTTGGTTTCCAGCGTCTGGCTGATATCGACCACCACGCAGTGGCCCGCCGGAGGCGAAAGCGACCGCAGCGCCAGGAAGTAATACAACAGCGCCGGTGCCGGGCAGGGGGGCAGGTTATCGAACTCGTGGTCCCACTTTGTGAGCTTGGTGTAGAACACGGCGGCCTCGGCGATGAGCATGGCCTGATAATGGTCGGGCGAGCCCAGGGGCGTCTTGCCGCCCAGGGCGATCACCAGGCGCGGGCGATAGCGGCGAAACACCTTGGCCAAAGCCACGCGGGCAGGAATCGTGTCCAGCAGCCGGCGGTTGGGCAGGTCGAGGGTGATGCGCGTGTGCACGCCGAGGGTCTGGGCCGCCTGCTGGGCCTCGGCCAGTCGCACCTCGGGCCCCGGCGAGCCGGGCGTGGGTTCGCCATCGGTCAGGTCCACGATGCCCACGCGATAGCCCTGCTGCACCAGCCGGGCCAACGTCCCTCCACAACCGATCTCGACATCATCCGGATGGGCGCCGACAGCGATGCAATCCAGGGGTGCTTCTTCCATCAGGGCTTGACCACGGAGACCAGAAACGTCGGATTGAGCGAGGTGAAGCGGATGCGTTCCAGTTGGTAACTGCCGCGGGCGAAGTGCAGCATCCACACCTTGACGTGCGGGACGCAGCGGTGCAGAGTGCGATGGGTTTCGGCCAGATTGTCGATGCTGCCCATGGTGGCGACCAGCCGGCCGCCGCTCCGCAGCCGTTGGAAGGCCGCCTCCACCAGCCGGCAGATGCCACGCCCGCTGCCGCCAACGAACACGGCATCGGGTTGGGGCAGGGGGTGCCACGCTTCGGGGGCGCGCCCCAACACGGGCACTAGATTGGTCACGCCGAAGCGACGGGCGTTCTCCACGATCAACTGGTGGTCTTCCGGGTCCATTTCGATGGCATAAACGGTGCCTTGCCGGGCGATCTGTGCCGCCTCGATGGCCACCGACCCGCTCCCTGCCCCCACATCCCACACGATACTGGCCGGCCCCAGGTCCAGTTCGGCCAGGGCGATGGCCCGAATCTCCGCCGGCGTTAAAAGCCCTCGCTTGGGCCGGGACTGCAAAAACGCCTCGTCCGGATTGCCGAACAGTCGCCGGCCGATGGCCTCATTCGGCCGATCGGGCACGTGCGGTTTGCGCACCAGGACCATCACGTTCATCGGCGCGAACGATTGCCCGGTGATCTCCTGCAACTCGCCCTGGGTTACCCGCTCATCGGGAGACCCCAGGTTCTCGCAGACGTAGGCCGTAAAGTAATCGATGCCTTCGTCCAGCAGGGTGCGGGCCACCGCAGCCGGAGGCCACGCCTCGCTGGTGAACAGGCCTACCTTCTCGGCCGAGCGGATGGGATCCAGCAGCACCTCCAGACTGTGGCCGGCCAGGTTGGCTAAAAAAGCATCCTCCCAGCTTTCTTTGACCCGCGCAAAGGCCAATTGCATGGCGCTGACATGGGGCACCACTTCGAAACGTTCCTTGCCCAGGCGGTCGCACAGATAGCGGGCCACGCCGTAGAAAAGCGGGTCGCCAGCCACCAGCACCACAATCCGCTTCCCGGGGGCGGCCTCGATGCGGCGCACCGCCTCGGACAAGTCCGGGCCCAGCGCCACACGCTCGGCCGGCAAGGCCGCAACATGGGCCAGCACCGGCGGCTCACCCAGCAGCAACTCCGCCTGTTCCACCAGCTTGCGCGCTGCGGCAGTGAGGCCGTCCAGCCCGTCGTCGCCAATGCCTACGATGTAAACCTTCTCTGCACCAGCCAAAGCCGCTCCTTCCGCTTCCGACTTGCCGGGTCCCCCCGCGCAATCCGATGGGCAGCCAGGTTATTGTAAGAGTGGACCAACCGACCCGACAAGGGAGCACTCAGGCAAGGCGCGTCGTCGCGCGGCCAAGCCGTGTGCCACTGCTTCGCTAGAAGCAGTGCTCAATTAACCCAGCGCACTGCTTGCCTTGCGGCAAGCAGTGGCACACCTCGATTGGCCATCCGGGCCGGGCGAGCCGAGCCTGCAAAGGCCCGGCGCAGCCCCGATGGAACGCGCCCTCCCATCGCGCGGCGGACCCCATTGTTTGGCTGGAAGCGGGCGCGTCACGCTGTTACGACTTCTCGGGGTCCGCCAAACCCAGGCGGGCAAGCCATCGGCCGCGAGCGGGTTTCTCGGCTTTCTCGGAGGGGCCGCCGGATTCGGGCTTTGGGGGCAATTCGCGAAGACGTTCCTCCAGTTCCGCCCTTTGGCGGGCGAGTTTTGCGCGCTCCACGGCGATTTCGATTTCCGCCTGGCGAAGCTTCTCGCGCCATTCCTCTTGGAGCTTGCGGAGGTTTTCGCGCTCCTCGCGGATAATTGCGTCGTTATCGAGCATTTGGCCAAGGGCGGCGGCACCCACGGCCACAGTGCCCAGGTTCTTGCTCTGGTCCTGAAGCAATTGGCGGAGTTCGGCGATCTCGCGGTCTTTTGCTGCAATGGCTTGATCGGTGGCCCGCAGCACTTCTTCGATCTGGAGCCGACGCGCCGGGTCCTCGGCACCGGGCTCGGTTCCTTCGGCCTCCAGGGCGGCCAGAATGCGGCGTTTTTGGGCCTCCCAATCCGAGCTGCCGGCAGGGGCCTGGCCCGAACCGGACGCCAGTTGGGCTTCCAGGGCAGCGACTTTGGCCCGCAATTCCCGCATGTCTTCGACAGCCATTTCATACCGCCGGCGATAGTCCTCCTGCTCGGCCGAGCCCGGCGCGGGCGGGGACTGCAAGGCCTCTTCCGCGGCGGCCAGACGATCCAGCAAGCTGGCAATCCGCTGTTCGGCGTCGGCCAGCCGGGCCATCAGCTCCTCACGCTCCGTGCGGAGCGCGGCCAGTTCGCTCGGATCCGGGGCCGCGGCCGCGGCCCCAGCCAACTGATCTGCCCGGGAGCGTGCCTCGGCCAATTGGGCGGCCAGTTCGTCATGGCGGGTGCGGGCAGCCTCCAGTTCGGCCTGCAATTCTTTTTGGTAGCGCTGCTGCACTTCGAGTTGGGCCAGCAGTTCGGCCTGCTTGGCGCGTGCCGCCCGAAGCTCCTCTTCCAACGCGGTCTCGCGGAGGCGCAGGGCTTGGCAATCGGCTTGGCTCTGCGCGTGGCGCACCCGGGCCTCGACCAACTCCTTGCTGATTTCGGCGTGATGGTTGCGAAGCGCCTCCAGTTGCGCAAGGGCCTCGGTCCGCTCGGCCAGCAGGCGGTCCCGCTCAAGGATCAGGTCGGCCTCGGCCAAGCGAACCGATTGCAGCTCGGCTTCCAGCCGCTGCTGGCGAAGGCGGAGCACCTCCAGTTCGGCCTCGCGGTCGGTCAAGGCCCCTTTGGCCTGGGCCAGTTCGGCGATTACCTCTCGCTGCCGGACGGCAGACTGCTCGCTTTGAACCTGCCAGGCCGATTGTTGCTGCCGGGCGGCTTCCAGTTCGCCCGCCAGGGCAGCGGCCTGGCGGCGGGCCTCGGCCAATTCCGCCTGCAGCCGCGATTGCTCCTGGCTGAGGCTCTCTCGCTCGGCGTCGGCCGCCTGAAGCCGGCCTTGGGCCTGCGCCAATTCACCCGCCAGAGCGGCGTGACGCTGGCGCAGCGTCTCGACCTCAGCCCGCAGTTCCGATTGATGCGTGCGGGCCGATTGCTCCGCAACCTCCATCTGCGCGCACCGCCTGCGCCAGGACTCCAGCTCGTCGGCGAGCGCCTCAAGTCGCTCCTGGAGTCCGCGGCGCTCAAGCTCCCAAGCCGATTGCGACGCTTCCAACGCCAGCCGCGTGCGGGCCAGCTCGGCGGCCAATGCGCTGCTATGTTGCTCCGCGGCCGCACGCTGGGCTTCGAGTTCGGCGGTTTGCCGGCGGAGGTTATTTAGTTCGGCCTCCAGTTCCGCCTGACGCTCCAGTGCCGTCCGGGCACGGTGCTGGAGGGCTTCGATTTGTTCTGCGGCAACCGCCTGAGCCTCCGGCGGGGGCTCCGCCGGAGGGGGCGGAGTGGCGCCGGCGCGCTCCAGTTCAGCCAGTCGGGCGGCCAACTGGTCGCTCAGCGTGCGGAACTGGTCGAGGGCCGCGGCCTGGGCCGACTGCCATTCGGCCAGACGCGCCTCGATCGCGCGCTCGAATTCCTGGAGCGATTGTTCGCGGCGCTGGAGCTGGGCAGCTTGGTGCGAAAGTTCTTCCTCGCGCAGGGCGGCAGACCGGCGGTCGGCTTCGAGCTGCTCGGCCAGGCGATCCACAAGGCTGCCGATGAGGCTTTGCGCCTGGTCCAGTCGCTGGCGGTGTGCGGCCAGGAGTTCCCAGGCGCGGCTCTGCTGCACGCGAATCGTCTCGGCAAAGGCCTCGTCAAGCGGGCTTTCCGCAGGCACCAGATTGGCCGGGTCTTCCATGGTCCGCACTCGGCGGCGGGCAGCAGCATTGAGGCACGATACCCCTGCGCACAGATTCCCCCTGCCGGTCGCACGACAAGCGCGCCCGGAAAAGGCGCTGCGCAGGCCCATACATACCTATAGGCCAAAGCCCAGGCTTGGTCAAAACGCCGGTCCGGTTATTCCGGCGGTGCGGGAAAAGAGGGGGGTTGGCAATCGACGCTGCGTAGTGTGCCACTGCTTGCCGCAAGGCAAGCAGTGCGCTTGGGCTGCCAGGGCACTTGCTTCTGGCGAAGCAGTGGCACACAGTTAGCGAAGTCGTGGGACACGCCCCGCGAGGCAGCAGAAAACGCCAACGCTCAGAGAGGCTATTTCCGCCGGGCGAACAGCCGCTGGGCGTGCTGGACGCCTTCGGCCAGGGCCTCGACCTCGGCCAGCGTGTTGTAAAAGTAAAAACTCGCCCGGGTCGTGGCCGTCAGGCCATATCGCCTGTGCAAAGGCATGGCGCAGTGATGCCCTGCGCGCACAGCCACGTTGTACCGATCGAGAATCTGGGCCAGATCGTGGGCGTGGACCCGATCAAGGACGAAACTGACGATGCCCGCTTTGTGCTCGACCGCTGGTCCCACCAGGCGGATCCCCGGGATGGCGCCCAACAGCTCGTGCGTCCTTTGGGTCAAAAGCCGCTCGTGGCGGACGATCTCTTGGCGGGGGATGGCCCCCAGATAATCCAAGGCGGCTCCTAGTCCGATGGCGGGTACGATGGGCGGTGTGCCGGCCTCGAAGCGGGTAGGGACGTCGGCGGGCTCGAACCCTTCCAGGGTTACCTCCCGAATCATGCTGCCGCCTCCCAGAAACGGCGGCATCGACTCGAGCAGTTCGCGCTTTCCGTATAGTACGCCGATGCCGGAAGGCCCCAGCATTTTGTGCCCGCTGAAGGCCAGGAAATCGGCATCCATCGCCGCCACGTCCGTGGGCAAATGGGGGACGCTTTGCGCCCCATCGACCAGCACCAGTGCCCCGGCCGCGTGCGCCCGGCGAATGATCTCTTCCAGAGGGTTGATGGTGCCCAGCACGTTGGAAACCGCGGTGATGGCCACCAGCCGGGTCCGCTGCTGGAGCAATGTATCGAGTTGGGCGAGGTCCAGTTGGCCGTCGTCCAACAGCGGCAGGTGGCGAACCACCGCTCCGGTGCGCTGCGCCAGTTGGTACCAGGGGACCAAGTTCGAATGGTGCTCCATTTCGGAGACCAGTATGGCGTCGCCCGGGCGAAGGTTGGCGTCGCCCCAACTCCGCGCCACCAGATTGATGGCGGCCGTGGCCCCGGAGGTGAACACGATCTCTTCGCGGTGGGCGGCGTTGAGGAACTGGCGGATCTTGTCGCGGGCGGCTTCGTACAGTTCGGTGGTGCGGTCGGCCAGCCAGTGAATGCCGCGATGCACGTTGGCGTAATAACGCTGGTACGCCTCGGCCACCGCCTCGATCACCTGCCGGGGGTGCTGGGTGGTGGCGGCGTTATCGAGATAGGCCAGGGGCCGGCCATTGCGCTTCCCTTGGGCGAAGATCGGGAAATCGCGGCGGTACTGTTCGGGGTCGAACGGCCTGACCGGGGCCGTGGCAGCTTCAATGGCAGACATTGGGGGCCGGCTCCTTCCCGTCGGGCGACCCGGCAGAGCCTTCCACGGGCGAATAGATCGCTGCCTGCAACACCCGCCAGGGCAGCAAGCAGCATTTTTGGCGGGCGGGTGTAAGCTTTACGCCGAACAGGTCCAGCATGTCCTGCGCAGTGAATCGCCGTACTTCCTCCACGGTCTTGCCGTTGAACCGTTCCACCAGCATCGAAGCAGCCGCCTGGCTTATGCAGCACCCCTCGCCATCGAAGTACACCTCTCGCAACGTCCCGTGATCGTCGATCCACAGGGTCATGACCACCCGGTCGCCGCACAGCGGGTTGCGGTCTTCATGGCAATGGGTACAGTGCTCGCACCAGCCGCGGTGGTACGGCTCTTCGTAATGCTCCAGAATGCGGTCCTGATAGATTTCGTCTTCGTCGGCCACCATTTTGTCCTTCTTGGCACATCAACGCCCAGCCAGGCGGGGGCGCAGCAAGTCCCGCGGGGCGCCTGCGGTGGGCAACGGGGCATGCCCCCGGGGGATGCTACTGGGCAGCGGCAAACGCCGATTGCCTTTGCAAAAGGCTGATTCCCGGCAGCCGTAAATCGGCACGTGCCGCGACGCAAAGGCCTTGCCGCGCGCCGCAGGGCTACCCCTCCGCGCACCATATTTTAGACCCGCGGCCAGATTATTGCAACCTGTAGCTTGCAAAAACACGTGGGGACGTGGGTGATACTTCGCCCCGCAGGGATAAGATAGCCAAATAGATGGGACTTATCCCCACTGATCATGGTAATATCATACACCGAGCAGTTTGGCGGTGACTAGCCATAACAGTTCGCCGCGACCTTCCCGCGGAGCGCCATCGAATTCGATCGCGCCGATGGCCCCCTTGGAAAAGTGGATGGCTGCGCAGGGCTCGCCAATCAGCCGAGCCGCCAGTTGGCCCACATCGGGGGCATGGCCCACCCAGGCGATTTGATCCAGCCCTTTGGATCGTTCGGCCGTCCAGGCGACCAAGCCGGCGGCATCGCTTCCGGGCGCTAGTTCCGGCCTAGGTACCACGGTTGGCCGGCCAGGGACCTCCTCGGCAATCACGTCGGCGGTTTGTTGGCACCGCACCAGCGGGCTGGTAACCACCAATTGAGGGGAGAAACCCTGCCGCGCTAATGCACGCACAAACTGTCGAAACCGTTTGGCCCCTTTATCGGTCAGGGGCCGCAGTTCATCGTTGGGCCATCGCTGGCTATCGGGATCTTCGGCCCAGGCGTGGCGGACGATATAGATCAGCATGGCAAAGCTCTCGACCGACAAGCCGATTCATTATAGGCGGCCGGCCGACGCCGCAACCAGGGGAGAACGGAGAACTTCGCCGGTGCCCGGCGGCCCGTCGGCCCGGCGCCGTGCCTTTCAGAAATTGCCCGGCTGGTCGCGCGAGGTCCGCCGTCCCCGACTTTCTGCTCCGTCAGGCCGCTCCGTAGGTTCGCAAGAATCGCTCGATGACCAGTTGCAACCCCTGAGTGGCGGCGTTGACGTATTCGGGAATGCACGGCACCGCGCCCAGCACGAAGGTATCCGGGGCGATGGACCGCCCACTCAAGTATCCGGGGATGTTGCTCACGGGGTGGCCCGAGCGATCGCGATGCAGCAGGAAAACCTGTTTGACCGGCTGGTAACCGGTTCGCGGATCGACGATCTGCCGGCTGTAATCCGACATTTCGCGGAAGCGGGCTGGGGTGAAGTGCTCGGTGGATTTGGCGTCCAGAACCATCATCACCGGCAGGCGGCCGCGACGGCGGATTTCAAGGGTGATATCAGGCCGCAAGGGTTCGCGCGTCAGCGTAGCGCCGAAATTCTTGCAGCGGGCCAGGGCTGCTTTCCACGGGAGGAAAGTGGGGCCATAGGTAACCACTATGGCCAGCTCCTCGCCCGGCTCGAAACGGTACTGCTGCCCCGGGGCCAGCTCCGGCCGATAGATTTCGTCGATCACGGTGAACGAGCCTCGCGACTTCGAGGGGCCAAACCGCTCCCGCAAATAGCCCACGGTGCGGAGGTAGCACCAGTATTCGTAGAGCGTGGCCAGGTTGCGGTAGGCCAGGCGGATGGAGGTATGATCGACCAGCAGTCCCAGCGCACTGACGGCCTCCAAAAGGACGCGGTACACTTCGCGGTAGGCGGGCCGGCCCAGGAACACAGGTGTGGGGCCGAATACGGTCCGGGGCGGCCCGGCGCTGGCCAGGAAATGATGGGTTTGGACCAAGTGTTGAAGGCGAGCGGCGATGCGCTGCGCGTCGGCAGCCAGTTGCTCGAAGGCCTCGACCCGAGGCAGATCGCGCTGCATGAACACCGAGGGTTCGTCGGCGCGGCGTGAACCCCACTGGCGCTCTTCGGCGCGGAGGAGTTCGGCGGCGTGCCGGCAGAAGCGGCCCACGGCCAGGCTCCGCTGGGCCAGGTTGCGGATCGCCTCGGCAATATGGCGGTGTTCGGGCAGGTCCTCGGTGAGCGTGGTGCGGCGGAGCACCACTTTGCCCAGAGCCAGGGCCTGTCCCCGGGCGGTGACGCGAGTGGAATGGTCCCGCGTCATGGAAACCAGCATGGCCGAGTCCACCCGGTCGCCGCCCCGATAACGGCCCAAACTGATCGAGCGGTCCAGGGCGGTGCACGGCTGGCGGGCGATATGGCGGAGGGCCCCGGCCAAGCGGTCCCCAAGGCGCTCGAGTTCCTGCAGGGTGCCGGCGGGGTCCAGCCGGCCGATGGCCCGGCGGGCCACGCCCCGACGGTATTTTCCCCGGCTGAGCACGTCGTGGGCCAGTCCCTCGTGCACCCGGGCGGCGTCTTCGATCATCACCCTGTAGTCGCGCACCACTTCCGGCCGCGGGGTGACATGAAGATCGAGTTCGAAAATGGTCTCGAACCGGCCTCGGCCGGTGGCAATCTCCTGCTGCAGCACCAGGGAGCTTTCGCCGAACTCGTTGTACAGCCAGGCCGAGCGCCCGGTCAGCAGTTCGCCAACGCCGGGGGGCAATTCGCCGATGACCTCGGCCCCCAGCTTCAGCCGCCAGCGGAGCGTGGCATTTTGGCGCCGCACGTGCACGGAGAAGGAATCCCGGGCGTCGAGGGCCAGAGCCCGGGGTTCACTGCCTGGGGCGGCCAAGGTGTCGAGCGTGGCCTGGAACATCTCGCCCAGGTCGCCCTCGATCCGGATTTCAAAGGAGTTGGAAGTACTCATTCTCCAAGCCGGCTTCGGCCAGGCGGGCCAGCATTTCGGCCGCGCGCGGGCAGCGCTGGGGTTCGATCAATTCGCGCAGGCCTTGAAGGGTTTCCTCGAAGCCCGGGGCGGTCCGCCGCAGTTTGGGCAGCACCACCTGCATGAGCTGGAAGTCCAGGGCCTGGTCTTCTGTCAAAAAGGGCCGGGCCGACGCCACGTACCGCAGCATGCGGTCGAATTGCCGGATGCCTAGCACCACGCGCGAGCGGCGAAGGATCTCGGCCACTTGGAGCAGGAATTGCCGGGCTGGTCCCGCTGTTTCCGGCGGCTTGCACCAGCTCGAATAAACCCGCAGGTGCACCGGAATGATGCCGCCAATGGCGTCGCTCTGGTCGCGGTGCCGCGGGGCCGCCAGATCGGGCGGGGCGAACGAGATCACCTGGCAGCGGTCGAGGACCTTGGGGCTGAAAAAATGCGTCGTCTCGTCGATGTTCACCGTGCCCACGAACCGCACGTTATCGCCCACATGCACCGACTGATAAGGGGCATACGGATCCGAAGGGCGGGCCAAGCCGGGCGCAAACAGGGTGATGTTCCGCTCTTCTGGCGGGCATTCCAGGATGCTCAGGAACTGGGCGAAATAATGTTCCACCCGCGCCAGGTTCATCTCGTCCAGCGAGATGAGGTAGATATCGCCCAAGCCGCGCTGCTCGGCCAGCATGGCGGCGATGAGGTGGTCGGCTACGCCGGCGGTAGCCGGCTCGAACCGCCGCGCCAGCGCATTGTACGCCCCTAAAAAGTCGCGGTCGTCCAGCCAGTCCGGCCGCACCGGCACCTGGAGATAGCGATTCTTCCACCCCAGCGCCTCGGCATACAGGCGCGGGAGGCTGCTCTTGCCCGTGCCGCTGGGGCCGGCCAGTACGCACAGCCCCCCGATCTTTACGCACACGTGAAAATTGAGGAGGTCTTCCAGGTGGAACGAGAATCCCCGCCGCTCCACCACGCGCTGGAACTGCGCGATGAACGTCGCCTCATCGATGGGCTCCTCGGGGGTGGCTGAAGGTTCTTCCTTCAACCAGTAAGGCAGGCGCAGCTCGGCCGGCTCGCCGTCGGAGGAAGGCTCGCCCGCGCCGGTGCCCAGGCCCATGCGGCGGAGAATGGGCCATTGGGCCAGCAGATCGTCGCCCACGCGGGTCGCTTCTTTCTGATACCGCTCGATGACCCGCTCCAGCCGCAGATGGATGCTCTCCTCCTGCTCGGCGACTGCCCGTTCGCGCTCCTGCACCGCGCGCTCGCGCTGCTCCAGTTGGCGGATGCGGTCCTCCCAGCGGGCGCGGAACTCTTCGTCCTGAGCGGCGGCCCGCTTCTCGTATTCTGCCGAGAGGCGGCGGATAGCGGCCTGGAGCGCTTCGAGCTGTTTTTCTTCGGCCTGGGTCCGCCGGCGGATTTCCTCCTGGCGCAGGGCCACCTGCTTGCCGATCTCCTGAGCCACGATGGCATCCAGATGCCGCCGCACCAGCTCCTCGAAAGCCGGGGTGCGGGCTACCACCTCGGCGATCTTCTCGCCCAGTTCGAGCACCCGCTGGGCGTCCTGCTCCAGTTCACGGAGGCGCTGGAGTTTGGAGGCCACCAGGCGGTCATCCGGGCCGACGTCGTCCTCGGCGATACGCGCAAAGAACTTTTTGACCGGCTCGGCCTGGGCGTGGGTTACGCGGTAACGTTTCATGGCCCAGTTGAGCACCTGGGCATCGGTCGAGGCGTCCAGAGTCTCGCCGACCTCGCGGAGCCTCTCCAGGGGCAACCACGCCTGGCGGGTCAGGCGCACCACCATGGTCGTCTTGCCGGCCTGCGGATCATACTCATTGAGCGTGAGGCTGAAATGCTCTTCGCGGACCAGCTCGGCGAAGCGATCCACGGGCACACGGAGCACTTCGGGGTTGCCGGCCGAGACCGCCGAAAACTCCAACTGCCGGTGCTCGGGTAGCCAGCGAGCCTTCAATGGCCCCAGCACCTTTTGCGTGCCGCGGAGGATGACTTGCGGCGTGGTAGGCCGGGGCCAGTCCAGACGCTTGCCCCGCTGAAAAAAGGCCAGATCGGGCTCGGCGGCGGGCACAGGCAAGATCTCCATCAGTTCCTGGCCCCCCGGCTGAATGTCCCGAACCTTGACCTGATATTTGTCCGACTCGGGATCCTTGGGCTCCCACTTGGCCGCCAGCTCGATCCGGCCGGTCCATAGCGAGCCGGGTACCACCAACTCTTCGGCGATGTCGTCGCGGAGCATCCACCACACGCGAGCGCGATTGGGAAAGCCCTGGCGGCTGGCATCGACCTGGTCGCCATCCAGGGTCATCAAGGGCTGCAAGACGCAGAACCGGTTGACGATGCCGGAGCCGCCCATGTACCGGAACGGCCGCTGGTCGGCCACAAACACCAGAGAAATCCCTTCTCTGGCGGCAATTTCCGCATCGATCATGGATAGCATCCTCTCGTGGCCCCAAGCGCATTGAAACACCTGGCTGAGGCCAAGACAAGCCGTTGGCCAAGCCGCGCCCGGCCTCGGCTTGGGGCCGGGGCGCGTTGGGGCCCGGACCGCGGGCCGCATGCTCCTCGGCCCTGCATGCCCTGCGGCCTCGGCAGGCCCATTAAGCCGCCGGGGTGGGTGGAACACCGGGCTCGACCATGGAAAAATGGTAGGACAAGAGGACCGCGTCCAGGCCTGTTTTTTTTCGCCCCCGCGTAGAATCCCATGGCAACTTCTTCCGTCTGCCTTTCGGCCGAAGAGCTGCTGCGCTATAGTCGGCAGATCGGGCCTGGTGCGCTATCCCCCGAGGGGCAACGGCGGTTGAAGCAGTCGGCGGCGCTGGTGACGCGGGCGGGCGGGATGGGAGGGCCGGCCGCTTTGGCCCTGGCCATGGCCGGCGTCGGCCGCATCATTCTCGCCCATGGCGGCCAATTGATCTCCCCCGATCTGAATCGCCAGGTGCTGGGGTCCGAGGCCATGCTCGGTCTGCCCCGTGCCCGCCATTTTGCCGAATCGCTGCGGGCGATCAATCGCTTCGTCGAAGTGGAAGCCATCGATCACGAACCGGACTCGGCCGAGGCACTCGACCTGGCCCGCCGCGTGCAAGTCATCCTTTCCTGCGCGCCGACCTTCGAGGAGCGGTTACGGCTGAACGAGGCAGCCATCCGCTGCGGCGTGCCACTGGTGGACGCGGCCCAGTGGGGCATGGCCGGCACCTTGATTGTCGTCGATCCCGGACGCTCGGCTTGCCTCCGCTGCCTGTACCCCACCGACCCCGAGTTCGAAGACATGTTTCCGGTCCTCGGGGCGATATCCATGGCCACAGGCGCCCTGGCCGCTTTGGAAGCCATCAAGATCCTTTCCGGCTGCGGGAGTCCGATGTACGGGCAGCTTGTGGTGATCGACGGGTTCCACGGCCGAGCCTCGCACGTGGCGCTGCGCCGCGATCCGGCGTGCGCATGCTGCGGGGCTTCGGCCGGAGAGTCTCGGCCAGGCACGGTTTCTTCCTAGCTTTTTGGGAGAGCGTTTGGCGATGCATATCCGGGTAGTCATCACCGGCAGGAATTATCACGCCCTGGGCACCGCCCCGGTGGAATTGGATTTGCCGGAGGGCAGTACGGTGGAAGCGGCACTGGAAACGGTAACCCAGCGACTGGGCCAGCCCCTGCCCGAGACCTGCCTAGTGGCCGTCTCCGGCACGCATCTAGGCACGGTGCGGAATCATGTGCCGCGGCAACTCCGAGCGGGCGACGAGTTATTGTTACTGGCCCCGGTGGCCGGCGGATGAGGAGCGCCGGCTTTTGACTTCGCGGAGTTGGGCCGCCTCGGGAAGCTGCTTGTAGTAAGGGTCCAGCGGATAGCATCCGCTGACCAATCCGTTGCGCGGGGCGGTGGTACAATCGCTGAATGTGCGGCACAAGCGTTTGGTGTTCAGAGGCCGGCCGGCCAGCACGTCGGCCGGAAGGTCCCAGTAACTGAGCACCAGCCGGCCGATTCCCACAAAATCGACCCATCCTGCCCGCACCACCCCCTGGGCTACCTGCGGCAAAAACTCTTGGAAATACGTATACGCGGTGCCGACCATCGGCAGGCCAGGCACTGCCTGCTTGAGCTGCCGGACGACTTCGATCTGGCGCAGGCAGCCCACCAAGGGGTCCTCGGGCGGCTGGTAGCCATCGCAAGGGGGATACAACGCGGGCCTCTGGATATGGGGATTGTAGTAGGGCGAGCCTGCCGTCAGATTCACCAGCGCCACCCCGTAGTCGTCACGCAACATGCGGAGCAAGCGGAGCGGCTCAGTGAGGTCGACTTCCAGCGGGGACTCCCGGCGGCAGCCAAAACCGGGGTACGGCGTAGGATACGGCAGGGGAACGCCCGGCCCAGGCCGACCGGCTGCGGAACGCCGCGGATCGGGCTGAAACGGCGGAAAATCGAAGACCGAAAGCCGCACCCCCACCAGCAACCCAGGGCACTCTGCCCGAATCCCCTCCAGGATCTCTCGCAAAAAACGGGTCCGCCCCCAAAAGTCGCCGCCATAAGGCCCCGGCCGGTCAAACGCCGAAAGGAACTCGTGCCCCAGGTAGCCGTGGCACTGCTTGACATCGACGAAGTGGAACCCGGCCTTGTGGGCCGCCTTGGCCACGGTCACGAAATCCTCCACCAGGCGCCGCACTTCGCCGTCGGAAAGGACTACCGTGTCGTCATCCGGGGCGATGCCCACCCGGGCGTCCAGCACGGGATGATGGTAGGCGATCCGCGGTTCGGGTCGGTCCTTGCGCGCCGGCCGACAAAACCTCCCCGAGTGTGTCAACTGGAGGCCCACCACTAGATCATCCGTGGCTGTGGGGCCGAACGCCGCGGCATGGGCTTGGCGGACCGTCTCGACGAGCTGGCGGAGGCTGTCCGCATTCTCGGGCCGATAAAAGAGCTGGTTGGGGTTCGCCCGACCATCGTACCGCACGGCAAACGCCTCGCCGCCCCAGATGAGCTTGGCCCCCGACTGCCCGAAGTGCCGCCACCGCCGCAAGGTGTGTGCGCTGGGCCGGCCGTCCTCGGTCCCATCCCACCCCTCCATGGGATGGATGCACCACCGGTTGCCGGCGCGGTAGGGGCCGATCTGCATCGGCGCGCCGAGCGGCGAGCCTTCGGCTGCCGAAAGGATTTCGCTGTCCACCGGCAAGCGGGAACCCAATTGCTCCAGTCGGGCCTGGAAGTCGGCCACTGTGCGAAAATGGCTGATACGCGGGAATTCCGGCATGACAAGGCATCCTCCGCAACCGGCCTTCGCTGCCCCCTGATACGCGGCGGCTGAAGTATCCCCCACCCCCCGCAGCCCGACAAGTCTCCCCTGGCAGCCGGCCAGCGCCCCTGCTATGTTGCTGCCGAAACGCTTTGGACCACCACGGCTGTTGCGGAGTCTCGGAGTCTTGCCATGGAGCCCATCGAATTGCGACCGCTGGAAAAATCCGACCGCTTCGAGGCGGCGGAGTTGATCTGCGTTTCCACTAACGTGTGGTATCAGACGCACGGCCGGCCGCCTATCTTCCCCGGCGGTCCTGCCACCACCGAGGTATTCTTCGAAGTGTACCAGGACCTAGACCCCGGCTGCGGCGTAGTGGCCGTCCACCGGCGCACCGGGCGGATGGCCGGCCTGTGCTTTGTCCATCCCCGGCCCACGCACGTGTCGCTGGGCATCATGAACGTCCATCCCAACTATTTCGGGTGTGGGGTAGCCCGCGCCCTCTTACAGCACATCATCGACTTCGCCAATCGCCAGGGCAAGCCGCTCCGCCTAGTCTCAAGCGCCATGAACCTAGACAGCTTCTCGCTCTATACCCGAGCGGGTTTCGTGCCGCAGACGCCGTATCAGGACATGTTCCTCAAGGTGCCTGAAGGAGGGCTGCCGTTCCGCTCGGGCCACGAAGGGCGGATACGCCAGGCCACGCCGGCCGATGTGCCCCGCATCGCCGCGTTGGAAGAAGAGATTGCCGGCATCCGCCGCGACCAGGATTTCGCTTACTTCGTGGAGAACCGGGCGGGCTACTGGCACCTCTCGGTGTACGAGGATCCCCAAGGCCGGCTCGAAGGGTTCATGGCCTCGTGCGGGCATCCCGGGTGCAACATGATTGGGCCCGGGGCGGCCCGGCAGCCCGAGCAAGCGGCCGCGCTGGTCCTGGCCGAGGCCGACCGCCACCGCGGACGCTCCCCAGTGTTCCTCGTTCCGATGCAGTGTACGCCGCTGGTGCAGCAGATGTACCAGTGGGGAGCCCGTAACTGCGAAACGCACCTGAGCCAAGTCCGCGGGCAGGCACGGCCCCTGGCCGGCGTCCATATGCCCACCTTCCTCCCCGAATCGAGTTGAACCGTGGCGCCGGTTGCCCAAAGGCTGCCGGCGGCCGTCGCGCAAGACAGGTACGGCTTGGCCAATACGGGCTGGCACAATGCTGGTGGGCCCTGAAAGCCGCGGCCTGCCGCCTTCAGACTGGCGCGGCACGGCGCCTGCGCCACGCTGCGGCGATGGCTCCGCGCTCCTGCGTCGCTCCTCTACACGGCAAACTGCGAACTGCGCCGTTGCCGCACGGAGCCGGCTGCGATACCCTTGCCGCATGGAAGAGCCGCCATGACGGATACTGCAATCGTGGTCTGTCTGCTTCTAGCTGAATTCTGGGCCGCAGCGATGGCCGCACCGGGCATCCCCGGCCATGCGGCACAACGACCCTCTTTGGCGGCGCCTGCCAGGCGGGTGCTCCACGGGTCGAATCTCGATCCGTTGCTCGCCGCCGCTAGAGGCCTGACAACTAGCAACACCGCTCCAGCACCCAACACGCAAGCCGAAAGAAAACCTCCGGCCGCGCGTATTGATTCCCGCAAGACAGGCCAACCCGCCGCACAACAACCGGCGAAGACCCGGCCAAAACCCGCTAAAAAACCGCCGGCCCCGCGCACAGCAGCCCCGCCAGAAGCGCCGAAACTTCCCTCCGGGCCGCTGGAAGAAGACACCGGGTATCGCGGAATCTGGTACGCCAATCAGCCCTCGGGCGACCAATACCGCTTCAAGTACAGCGGGGGGTTGGCCACGTATCCCCAGCAGCACATCCCCATCGCCTGGTATTCCCCTCAAGCGAAAAAGACTTTCTTTGTGTACGGAGGCCGGCCGCCAGACGCCAACCGCCTGCTGCACATGGTGTCGTACTTCGACCACCAGACGGGCATGGTGCCCCGGCCGCGGATCCTCTTGGATAAGCAGACCGACGACGCCCACGACAATCCCACGCTGGCCGTGGACGACGCCGGCTTTGTGTGGGTGTTTTCCAATGCGCACGGCACGGGCCGGCCAGCGTTCCTATGCCGCAGCCGAAGCCCCTTGGCTATCGAGGCATTCGACCACCTGCTGACCACCAACTTCTCGTACTCGCAGCCGTGGTACGTTCCCCACGACGGCTTCTGTTTTCTCCATACGCGCTACACGGCAGGCCGGCGGTTCCTGTTCGTGGGATACAGTGCCGATGGTCGTCACTGGGATGGGGTGCTACCCCTGGCCCAAATCCAACAAGGGCACTACCAGATAAGTTGTGCGCAAGGCAGCCGAATCGCCACTGCAATGAACTATCACCCGACCGCGGGAGGGCTGAACGCACGGACCAACCTCTATTATCTCGAATCGCCCGACGGAGGCCGAAGCTGGACCAATGCCCAGGGCCAACCGCTGGAACTCCCCTTGACCGAAGTCCACAACCCCGCTTTGGTCCATGACTATCAACGCCAGGGGCTGCTGGTGTACTTGAAGGACATGGGTTTCGACGCCCAGGGACGACCGGTCATCCTGTTCCTCACCAGCCGGCACTATGCCTCCGGTCCCGAGGGCGATCCCCGGATATGGCGCACCGCGCGGTGGACCGGCAGCCGCTGGGAGATCCGCGAGGCGTTCTCCTCGGACCACAACTACGATTTCGGCTCGCTGTACCTGGAGCCGGGCCAGGTGTGGCGGGTGATCGCCCCCACGGAGCCCGGCCCGCAGCCCTACAATCCCGGTGGCGAGGTGGTGGTGTGGATCAGCCGCGATCAGGGGATCTCTTGGCAGAAGGCCAAGCAGTTGACCGAGCACAGTCGATTCAACCACACCTACATTCGGCGACCGGTCAACGCCCACCCGGACTTTTATGCGCTGTGGGCCGATGGCGACACCCGCGAGCCCTCCGTAAGTCACCTTTATTTTACGGACCGCGAAGGCAGCCACGTGTGGCGGCTGCCGGCCAACCAGGACGGGCCCACTCGACCAGAAATGGTCAGGTGAAGCCCTGGAAGCGGGTGCCCGGAGGGCCAAGCGATGGGGTTTTTGTATGGCCGCGTTTTGTCCCGGCCGCATTTGCCGGGCCACGCCCCGCCAGGGCACCACATGCCTGCTCCCTGCTCCCCGCTCCCCGCTCCCCGTCACCTGCGCCGCACGTCCGTCGCGAATTGCTTTGGCTGGTCGCCAAGCGTCACGATCATTACAATCTGGATTTTGGGCACCCACGGAGCAATCAATACAGGAACCTCATGCCAGATCTGCGCAAGGACCCCA
>Ga0315298_1000468_pt1 | contig 77339 bp, 62 predicted proteins | sample WHS_1_MG_FD_203077 | JGI IMG/M metagenome (GOLD analysis project Ga0315298, IMG submission 203077) | Extremophilic microbial mat communities from Washburn Hot Springs, YNP, Wyoming, USA - WHS_1_MG | ecosystem: Environmental > Aquatic > Thermal springs > Hot (42-90C) | place: USA: Wyoming... | reverse complement strand
CCGATCTTCGCGCCGAACACGAACGTATCGCGCACGCTCTGCCAGTCGGTGCGGCCGAAGACAAACGCCTCCAGGTTCTGCTGCATGACGGCGGCCACGGTCAGATCCCGGTTGGCCCGGTCGCCGCGAAGGGCGCCCGCGTGCCCGCTGCGCGGCCAGTAGTGCGGGTTGAAGTGCACGTTTTCGATGCGCCCGATGTCGGTGGTATTATCGATGAACACCCCGCGGCGCAGCACGCATCCGTACACATTGCGGATGGTGTGCAGCTCATTCGTTTCCGGACCGATGGCGATGCCCTGCCAGGCGTTCACCAGCGTCACGTTCTCGATGCTGTTATGCATGCCCCGACCGTGGATGGCCCACGGATACGGCTGGATGTCGGCAAGCGTCTGCTCGGGATAGCAGATGGTGATGCCCTTCACGCCGCTGCTCTGAGCCAGTTCGATAAGCGCCGGGCCGTCCTCTTTTCCGCGCCCGCCGTAGGCCATCAGAACCGTGCCACAGGTGAGGATCCCATGGTGAGGCTGTTCCCAGGCTCCCCGGAGAGTAACGCCCGTGGGCACGCTGATGCTGCCGCGCAGCGTGTACTGACCCGGGCCGAGCACCGCCTCGCCGCCGCCGCGCGCGGCCGCCTCGTCCAGAAGCTGCTGTATGGCGCGGGTCTGGTCCTGCGGCGTGCCGGGCACCGGCCGGGTAGCCGCCTCGGAAGCCATCGCCGCCGCTTCGCACAACACGACCAGCGCAAATGCAACGCGCATCATCCGGTTCATGTTTTCCTTTCCGTCTGCGAAATCGCCGCCGTCTGCTCCATCTCGGCCTGCCGCACGGCCATGATGAACGCCCTTATCTTTTCAGGCGATTTGCGTCCGTACTCGCTTTCCACGCCGCTGCTCACGTCCACGGCCCAGGGCCTGATCGCCCGAACGACGTCGGCCACGTTGTCGGGCGTCAGCCCTCCCGCGGCTACCAGACGCACATCCGCCGGCACGCGGCCGCGATTCAGGGCGCGCATGACCACCTGCCAGTCGTTGGGGACTCCGCTGCCTCCGGCGGAGCCTTTCACGGCCGATTCCAGCACCACCGCGGCCGCCGCCTGCCGCCATGCAATGATCTGTGCCGTCCAGCCCTTTCTGACCGGCACCGCCCTCAGCACCCACAGACCGTGCCGGGACAGTTCCGCGGCATGGGTTGGACGCTGCCGCCCGTTGAGTTGCACGACGCCCAGCCGCAGAACGTCGGCCAGACGGCGGATATCCTCGGCGGATTGATCGACGAATACCCCCACCGGCGTAACCAGCGGCCCGGCGGCGGCGATGATCTCGCGCGCCACTTCCGGCAGCACATACCTGCGCGCCGCCGGATGGCAGATGACGCCGATGGCGTCGGCGCCGGCGGAAGCAGCAGACGCCGCGTCCTCGGGCCGAGTTATGCCGCAGATCTTGATCCTCGTGCGCATCATGCCGCCCTGACGGAACCTTCTTTGCCGCCGGCGCCGCCTCCGCACGATTGCACCACAGCGCATCGCACTCGGCAAGCCCGCGGGCGCGGCGCTTGTGCGATCGCGGCCGCTGAAGCAACATGGCCGGCATGACCGAGCGCGAAAGATATCTGGCGGCCCTGCTTTTTCAGAAGCCCGACCGCGTGCCGTTCGCCCCGGGACACGGACGCAAAAGCACGCTGGCAGCGTGGCGCCGGCAGGGATTGCCGCCGGAGGTGAAGGACTATCACGGCTACGTGCGCCAGCTGCTCGGCATGGAGCCGGCTTCCGCGCCCGCGACCGTCTCCATCGGCGTGGATTTCCGCATGATTCCCCAGTTCGAGGAACGAATCATCGAACGCCGTCCCGCACCTGCCGGCAGCGCCGGGCGGGGAACGCTCGTCGTTCAGGACTGGAAGGGCAACATCTGCGAGATTTCCGACGAATACGACGTTTCGTATCTGCGCGAGGCCATCGACTTCGTGACGCGCCGGTGGATACGCTGTCCGGTGGAATCGCACGCCGACTGGGAGGCGATGAAGACCCGCTACGCGCCCGGCGATCCGCGGCGCTTCCCGGCCGACTTTCAGCAGCGCGCCGCGCAACTGCGCCATCGCACGTCGTGCGCCGTAATAAGCTTCCCCGGACCGTTCTGGCAGCTGCGCGAGTGGGTGGGATTCGAGCGGTTGTGCATGCTGTTCATCGACGATCCCGCCTTCGCCCGGGAGATGATCGACTTCTGGCGAGATTTCGTCTGTGCCGTGCTCCAGCGCATCTTCCGCGAGCACGTGCCCGACGTAGTGCTCGTCAATGAGGACATGGCGTACAGGGAAAAGCCCATGATCGGGCCGGAAATGGCCAGGCATTTTCTGCTGCCGTGCTGGCGCGCCTGGGGCGAGATGTGCCGCAGCGCGGGCGTCCCCGTGTACGAGGTCGATTCCGACGGGCATGTGGGACAGCTGATACCCGTATGGATAGAGGCGGGATTCAACTGCAACAGCCCGCAGGAGGTGGCCGCCGGCAACGACCTTCCCTCATACCGGCAGCGGTGGGGAACGCGCATGGCCTGGCGCGGCGGCATCGACAAACGCGCCATCGCCCGCGGCGGGCGCGCCATACGCGACGAGATAGACCGCGTAAAACCGGTAATAGACGCCGGCGGGTACATCCCCGGCTGCGACCACGGCATACCGCCGGACGTCTCCTGGCCGAACTTCGTCGAGTATTGCCGTCTGCTGGCGCAGGCAACCAGCTGGCTGTAGGCGCGTCGCTTCCCGTGTCGCATACGGCGCCTTCGCCGCAGAGCCATGCCTCATTTCGGGTGCGCGTTGCCAGCCGCGGATTTGCCATGATCGAGAGCTTTGCGCAGGTTTCCTCCGCACGCCGCGAGAAGCGCCGCCGCCGCTTCGCCCTCCAGTCCCAGACGATGCATGACCACCGCGCGTTTGACGCTGCCCCCGGCGCGTTCGAGCAGATGTATGGCCGCCTGACGCGAAAGGCCCGTGAGGGTGCAGACGATCCGCGCGGCCCGGTCGCGCAGTTTTTCGTTGGTCGCGCGCAGGTCCACCATGAGGTTCCCGTAAACCTTGCCCGACCGCACCATGGCGACGGTGGTGATGGCGTTGAGCACCAGTTTGGTCGCCGTGCCCGCCTTCAGGCGCGTCGAACCGGTAAGCACTTCCGGGCCGGTCAGCGGACGGATGATCAGATCCACCCGCGGCTCATCTGTCGAAGGCTGCACGCACGTCAGAAAAATCGTCTTTGCGCTGCGCTCGGCCGCCCGGCGCAGCGCCCCCAGGACGAAAGGCGTCGTGCCGCCGGCAGCTATGCCCATCACCACGTCGGCCGGACCGACGCCGCGCCGGTCCATTTCGGCGGCGCCCCCGTCGGCGCGATCCTCGGCGCCTTCCACGGCGCGCCGTATCGCGGCTTCCCCGCCGGCGATGACCGCCTGAACCATGTTCGGGTCCGTCTGGAAGGTCGGCGGGCACTCCGCCGCATCCAGCACGCCCAGCCGGCCGCTCGTCCCCGCGCCGACGTATATCAGCCGTCCGCCCGCTGAAAACGCCGCCACGACCATTTCCACGGCCCGCGCTATTTCAGGAAGCACGGCGCCGACGGCCTTGACGGCCACCAGGTCCTGCTCGTGCAGAAGCGCCAGCGCCTCGCTTACCGACATCAGGTCGAGATCGGCCGACGCTTCCAGACGCTGTTCTGTGAGAAGATGAGACCGATCCTTCATGTCGCCAACGGACCATGATACCGCCTGCCCGACGGCAGCGACGAGACGCACGCGAGTCAGATGCGGCATTGTGCGACGTCGCCGACACGCACCGCGGGCGCGCGCTTTTCAGCGCTCACGGTCTGGGCGTTATCGTCCCGAGCACTACAGCGCGGCGCGCGCCCGTGGCCGACGGCACATTGCCCGTCCGTCCGTCGAGCGTCGCCAGCCCCAGCAGCGCAAAAGCCACCGCCTCGCGGGAGGGACCGTAAATGCCGAGTTCGTCGGTGGTTATAATCGGCATGTCCGCCAGACTCCCGCGCACATTTGCCATCATGGTGCGGTTGCGGGTACCGCCGCCGCTGATGATCACCTCGTCGGGACGCGCCGGCAGAAATCTGTGCACCGCATCTGCCAAAGCCAGCGCCGTCGCACAACACGCCGTGGCCAGCAGATCGTCCGCTTGCGCGTCCCTGACGACGGCCGCGGCGCGCTCGAACAGTTCGATCATGGCCGGACCGTCGGTGGACTTCGGCGGCGGCTGCGCGAAATACGGCGCGGCCAGCATCCGGTGGAGCACGTCCTCGAGAACCCGTCCGCGGGCGGCGCGCCGGCCGCCAACGTCGTAGCCGGGTCCGTCGGGCTCGAAGCGGCGCATGAGCCAGTCGCTTATGCAGTTGCCCGGGCCGGTGTCGAAGGCCATCACGCGGTCTATCCCGCCGCCCGCGGGCAGGAAAGTGATGTTGGCGATGCCGCCGATGTTCACCGCCAGGCGCGTCCGGCGCGGGTGGCGGAAAAGAATGTAATCGGCCAGCGGCACCAGCGGCGCCCCCTGCCCGCCGGCGGCACAGTCGGCGCGGCGGAAATCGCTGACCACCGTGCAGCCAGACTCGGCCGCCAGCACGAACGGGTCCAGCACCTGCATCGTGAGCGGGGGTCGATGCATGAGTGTCTGCCCGTGCGCTGCCACGCACGCTATCTGGCGGCATTCCAGACGGGCCATCAGCAGCGCCTCGTTGACCGCGGCGGCATACACCAGCGAAATCTCGCGCGCCAGCTCCGCCAGCTCGACCAGCGACGCCGCGCGTCCTTCCTCGCGCATGCGATGGACGACCCGCCGCAGCCCTGCATCGTATGGGCGATGATGGTGCAGCAGACAGCACGCCGACATGTCGTGTCCGGCGCCTTCGGCGCGCACCACCGCCACATCCACGCCATCGGCGCTGGTTCCGCTCATGGCCCCCACTGCCAGACGTGCCGGCCCCATGAGCAAAAAGTTTACCGCCGCGCAAGCGGCGCGCCGAGCGCTCTGTCATCCGACGGAAATCGGCGGCTATAATCAGCAGCAGACGTGCATGAGACTGCGGAGGCTCTCGTTATGGCCGAGAAAAAGGAAAATGCCGCGCAGCAGAACGGCGGGGATTCCAGCCCGGCTGTGAAGACCAGACCCGAACGGCGGCAGAAGCCCGCCACGCGGCCGCCGGCGCCCCTGCCGCCCTGGAAGGTGCTGCTGCATAACGACGACAAGAACGAGATGGGGTACGTGGTGGTGACCATAATGGAGCTCACGCCGCTCAATGAGCAGGAGGCGATCCAGCGCATGCTGGAAGCGCACACCACCGGCGTGGCCCTGCTGCTGACCACGCACAAGGAACGGGCGGAACTCTACCGCGATCAGTTCGCATCCAAGGGTTTGACGGTTACCATCGAGCCGGCCGACTGAGCGTCAGACGAAGCTGCGCTGCTTGACGATGGCCCTGCGCAGCAGGCGCATGTATTCGCCCGCGGGAATTTCGATGCAGCCGAAACGCTCCAGATGAGGCGTGGACGCCTGCGCGTCAAGCAGCTCATAACCGCGCTGTCGCAGGCGCTCGACCAGTTTCACCAGCGCCACCTTGCTGGCGTCGCGCTCTCTGTGAAACATGCTTTCGCCGAAGAACGCCGCCCCTATCGACACGCCATACAGCCCCCCCGCCAGCTGGCCGTCGCGCCACACCTCCACGCTGTGCGCGAATCCCATGCGGTGCAGGCGCGTGTACGCCGCGACCAGCTCCTCGCTGATCCACGTGTGCCCCGCGCGACACTCCATGCACGCGCGCATGGTGGCCTCGAAGGCCGTGTTGATGCGCACCTCGAAGGGGAAACTCCGGCTGCGCATGAACTGCGCCAACGATTTGGGCACATGAAACGCGTCCAGCGGCAGAATGCCGCGCGGGTCGGCCGTGTACCAGCGCACGATGCCGCGCGCATCGGCCATCGGGAATACGCCGCGGCAATATGCGCCGAGAAGGGTTTCCGGATCCAGATCAACCGACCTGTGCATCGCGCTGTTATTCTATGTCCGGCCGACCGCTGCGCAACATCGCCGCCGGCTCATGTGGGCAGGAACTGAAGCACGTAGTAATCGTAACCCATCGACGCCAGCACAAGATTGACTATGAGCACCGCACCCAGCGCCAGGGCCTCGCCGAATATCATCCCCACGAATGCCGGCCGGAGATGCTCATACAGCTTCGCCCCCCCGAAGCGCACAATCAGCAGCTTCAGGCCCCAGCCTATGAACACGCTCAGCCACGTTATCTGCGCGAGCCACGTGGGACTGACCAGATAACCCACGGGAAGAAACGGCCAGGAGGCCCAGCGCAGCGAAGCGGCGTGCAGCAGCCCGGCCACGGCCAGGCCGATTCCGAAATGCACGATCGGATTGTGGGTTTTAGCTTCGCGCCGGCCGTCGGCATGCCGCGCCAGCGGGTTTACGATGTCATATCGCGGCAGCGTTTCCAGACAGTGGACGTTGAGTTGCATCGCCTTGCGGGTGCTCAGCGGATGCGCATAGGTGTAATAGCACGTCAGGCTCGCATATGCGCACACGACGAACCCGACGACCAGCGACCAGCCGATGAGCACCGGAATCCACCTGCGCTGGCGCGGCGGCGGCGTCGTGCCCAGCGCAACCTGTTCTCCGTGCATGGCATAGACGACAACGCTTTCGCGGGTGGTATAGGCGCCGTTCATGGTGAAACAGCCGGTGAAGAAAATATCCCGCCCGCTGAAGCATTCCGGCGGAAAACATGTGAGTATCTGCGGAAGCGTCGTCTGGGCGCGAACGCTCGGCAGCCCCGTCTCGGCCACCACGCGGGCTATGACCAGATGCGCCAGAAGAAGCACGCCGACTATGCCCAGCGCCACGGCCCACTGCACGCCGGCCAGTTTCAGCCAGACCAGCATCACGGCAATGCCCGCGACGGTCATCAGCAGCGGCGTGCGCGGATTGGAGCCGTCCGGCATGGACTGGCCCCGCGCTGCGGTGCGCACCACCTGCCACCAGTGGCGCCGTCCCACCCACAACACGCCCGCCATCATCGCCACGGCACAGCCCAGATGCTGATCGAGCCATGCCGCGTAGGGTATGTCGTTCTGTACCGCCCGCTGACGGACTGTTATCAGCTGCGTTATCAGAAAGATGGACCACAGACTGAAGGCAACGCGCCCCTGGATGAAATACGCGATGCCGACGAACGTGAAATACACCCTGGCGGTCTTGACCTGATTGACCAGATACGCCCACGGAGGCTCGGAAAACAGCGTCGTGAAATCGTAGCGCACGGGTATTTCGGGCACGTAGCGCGGGAAATACTGATTGAGGGCGGCCGTGCCGTGGATGAACAGCACGGCCGCCAGCGCGCCCCAGAAAAGGCGATTGCCGACGAGGTCGTTGAGCATGCGCCCGCGGCGCGGGGGCGCGATCAGGGCCGATTCGATGCGGGCTATGGGAAAAGGCAGACGCTCATTGACGGCCCACTGATGGCGCAGAAGCATCGCCAGTCCCACCAGCGCCGACATGAGCGCGAAGAAGAATATGCCCCAGATCGCCAGCGGCACAACCCACGCTCGGTACGGAAAAGCCTCGCCCTCCGGCATGCGCATGTAGAACCCGTGAACTACGAGGCTTTCTGTGCCCCGGGAAATGTCCTCCACCGGAAAGAGCCATCCGGGCAGGTTGAGATCGCGAAACGCGCTCCAGAAGCGCGGCTCCTGGCTGCCGAAGTAGAACGGCACCACCAGCGTCGGCAGCAGCGAGCGCATCAGTCCCTGGCTGGGAATGCTGCACGCCGCCAGCATCATGAGCATGATCACAGCCAGTTCGCCGCTGCGCAATGCCCGCGCAGGCGCCCAGCGATGCAACGGCCCGTTCACCAGCACTATCAGGATAAAGAACGTCAGCACCACCACCACCGGCAGGTAGCTGCCGACGAGAAAGGCGTTATTCACCACGTAGTCGTTGTACGGCACCAGCGCGCACACGAGGCAGACGCCGAGAGTTCCCACAAGAAAACTGCGCGGCGTTATCCAGCGCGCGTCCGTTTCGGCGGCAAGGGCAGGCAGACCGTGCGCGTCGGCGCTGCGCGCGGAATCATTTCCCGCAATCCCCCCGCCGGCAGCATCGCAGACAGCAGAATCCTCGGCCACGCGGTGTGAGAATATCCATCGCGGGCGCCTGTCTTCAAGCCCGCATCCTGTGCGATCGCTATGGAGCCGCCGCGGGCATGGTGGCACGAGCGCCGGTCCCGACAGCACGGCCCGCCGTCGAGGGCTGCGTGGCCGGCGGGCTGGTGCGTCCCAGCAGTCGCGGCACGGCGGGGCGCGTAGCGGTAGAGCCGGCTGCCGCCGGACGCGACGTCGGCAGCGCCGGAATAAGCGACGGCGTCCACTTGCGCGCTTTGGCGAGTTGCTCCTCGGTCAGTATCGAAGGTATCCGGCTGACGCGATGCTGCATCGCCTGGCGCGTCGCATCGCGCAGCGTCGAGCCGACCTCAAGAAGGGCCTTGAGAACTTCCGCGCGTGCGTCGCCCTTGGCACGCCCGTCGGCCTTGTCCCATGCACTTATCAGCGATTCGAGGCGCTGGCGCTGTTCGTCGCTGAGCGGCACATCGGCGCTGAGAGCCAGCAGTTCCTTGCGCTGCTCGGCCGACAGCTGCACATACTCAGCCAGGCGCGTGTACGAGAGTATGCGAACGGCCTGATTGTGCAGATCGTACTGCTGCGGCGTAACCCAGCTCTGGCGTGTCTCCGGAGCGAAATCGACGCGGATAGCGTACCCTCCCGCGCTGCGCGGGTATGCCCGCAGGATGACGTCGCCAGCCCGCCCGCGTATCGTGCCGTCGGGATCCTTGAACAGCCCCTGCGAATTGTAGCGCGGCCGCTCGGTCTGATCGATCACCACCGTCTGCTGTCCCGTTGTGCCGACGTCCCAGCCCAGCCGCCACACAAAATACGCACCTGCCGCAAGCAGCAGAACAATGAGCACCGCGGCCGCTCCGCGAGAAACGGCCGGCGCTGCATTACCCGATGTTGAACCGCTCGTACCCATTGGCCCGACTGCCCGCACGCGGCCGGCACCGTCGCCAGGAGCCATCAAGGCCTCCGCACACCGGCCGCCGCGATTGCCGCAAAGGTGCGATATGTTAATCCTGCGAATTCATCGGCACCACCTGCCACGGATCGACGCAATCCTTTTTCGTGACAGGCCGCTCGCTGTCAACGTGGCCGTCCAGGTACAGCAGATTGGATCCCGCCCGCATGCCGTGACGGTTCTCCTCGACAAGCCTGTCGTAGTCGCTTCTGGGAGGGCTTTCATCCCATTCCACTTCCATGTAGTAGTCGCAGTATTCGGTCTTCTTTTCGCCCATGACCACTATTTTCTCGGCCGGCACGCCGCGCGTGCGCGTGTAGCGTATCCCCTGATATACCAAGTGTTTATTGAGGATATACGAGTGCTTGTTGAGCAGGAACTCCTCCAGGGTCGTGCCATGTCCCTGGTCTTCCATGCCCAGTTCCTTGTCATCCGGGCAGATCATCACCGGCGGATTGGGAACAGCTGGCTTGAAGACGTACACCGGCCAGCGCAGATACGGGTCAACGTTACTGCCAAGCCCCGACGGGAACATGTGCCCGCCGTTCTCGTTGGCGTACATGAGCAGGAATATCCCGCACTGCCGCAGGTTGGACTGGCAGGCCGTCTTTATTGCCGACCGCTTCGCCTTGGTCAAACTGGGCATGAGGATGCTGATGAGCAGCGCGATTATGCCTATAACGACCAGCAGTTCGACCAGCGTGAACCCGCCGGTGCTGCGCCGGCGGCGTATGTTGTTTTCAAGCCTCATATTTCACCTCTTCCCATGAGGGTTATCTCCTGTACCGATTCTATTACCAGCGCACTGGTGCGGCGTTGCCGTCTGCCAGCGACCGCCTGTCGCCCCGCCCCTTATCGGCAAACGCTCCGCATTGTGCTTTATTGCGCGCTATTCAACGAGCGATCCGGTACAACTTCAGTTCAGGATTAGTATAGGACCACGTCGGCGGACGCGGCGAGCTGGCCCACACAAGCTCATGTCTGGCATACAGTTCCTCATACCATTTCCGCCGGTACTCGAACTCCGCGTGTTCTTTTGCGCCGCCCGAAGGAATGACGCACGGATCGAAATAGCGGGCGTATGTGAAGTCGATAACGACGATGTACTGATATCGCCTGGCGAGGGCCGAGAGCGAACCGGCGTCGGGAGCGAACTTGTAGCGATCCGTAAGTGATATCTGCGAAAGCGGTTGCGGCTCTTTGCGGCCGAGGAATGCCCCGCGCAACTGACAATCGCGTTCGGCCAGAACGCTTGCGCCTCTGGGCAGATTCGCCGCCATCCACTCGCGCAGGCGCAGACGACTGTCGCTGCGGAATTGTTCGAGGAAATCAAGGCAGCGCGGACCCTGCGCCGCTACAACAATCGCGCCCACGGCCGCCGGCACCAGCCAGCCGATGCGCAAGCGGCCCGCCAGCGCTGCGCCAGCGCGTGCCGCCTCGAGAGCCATGATGAAATGCGCCAGCACCATGACCGGCAGCACGTAACGGTGAAACGGTATGACGCACCACGAGGTCATCACCAGGTAACCGGCGGCGAAAAGACACACGTATGCATCCCACACACCCTGTCGGCGCACGCGCGCAAACGCCCACACGACCGCCGCCGCGCCAAGCACCAGCAGATGCGGTTGGGCCTCGCGCCACACCGCCCGCACGAAATACGCATTCGGCTGGCGCATGGTTACGCCGCGGTGCTCCGTAACGCCGTGTTTTCTTTCCCAGTCGAAATCTTCCCGGAACTTCTTCGGATCGTCCGCCACGCGGTAGTTGATGCACAACACAGCGGCCGCGAAGTACTCCGCCAGCAGCAGCAGGCGAACCGGCGGAACATACCATCGGCCCGGCCGCTTCAGCACCACCAGCGGCAGCGCCGCCGCCAGAGCATAGATGCCCGAGTACTTCGCCGACACGGCAATGCCGCACGCGGCACCCAGAAAAGCAACAGCCAGCCATTGCCCCCAGCCGCTGCGCGCCGTCCAGAACAGACACGCGGCCAGCACCACCAGCGCCATCCCGAACATCAGCGGCGCGTCTTCTTTCATGTAATGCGCGTACACCAGCAGCGAAGGACACAAACCAGCGGCCAGCGCGGCCAGCACAAGACCCCACAGACCGGCAACGCGATATGCCGCCAGCGCCAGCGCCCCCACCGCGCCCGCGGCCATGAGCGCCGACGCCCAGCGCCCGGCCAAAAGCGCACCATCGCGGTTCTGCGCAAACCGTCCGGAACGGTACAGCGCCTGCGCCGCCTCCATCAGAAGCAGCGGATGGCGATACTCGCGGGTGTTGGCCACGATATGCTGCGCCTTGCGCGGTTCGTCGGGGTGATAGCCCGCCGGAAAATCGTTGTGGCGCACGAACAGATACAGACAGCCGCCTGCCGCCGCGATGGCAAGCAGCACGGCAACAAGGCGATTCAACCAGCGGTATGCGCAAGCAGCGGACTCAGCAGCAGCCGAAGCGACATTGCCCTGTGTGCCGGCGCCGTCGGTGTGCATGCGCACGATTATACCGCCGGCGCCGCGTGCAGGGGGGCGGCGGCGAGACGGTGCCGGATTATCGGCAAACAATGACAACAGGAAGGAGACTGGCCGTGAAACTCATCAGGCGATGCGGACTGACATTGACGATGGTTGCGGCGTGCACGATGGCAGGCGCACAGGAGGCCGGCGCTCCGCAGTGGGTCAACATTTCCGATGCCCTGGTGAAGGAGATAACGGACAGCGGCGCGAAGATAGCCTGGCCGGGTCAGACGGCCGGCATCACCGTCGATCGCACCACCGGCCATGTGTATCTCGTTATCCCCGGACAGGGGCTCTGGCGCAGCACCGACCGGGGCAGGTCGTACACGCGATGCGACGAGAAGACCGTGTCCGGGCGATGTGAGACCGGCTATTCGCTCAATTCCGATCCCGCCGGCCAGCGGCTGGCGTGCTTCATGCTCGACGGCAAGTGCGCCATGACGCTCGACGGCGGAAAGACCTGGCACGCGATGAAGGACGTCGGCCGCAACTGGGACTACGCCGCCGTTGACTGGAGCGACCCGGAGGCGAAAGCGATTTTCGCCGCGCGCCATGAGAGCGGCGGCGAGATGTACCTGTCAACCGACGCCGGAAAAACCTGGAAAATGATCGGCAAGGACAAGACCTTTGCCGCCGTCGGCATATTCGACGAAAAAACCCTGGTAACGACGAAAGGCGAAGGCATTCTGCGTTCGACCGACGGCGGTCAGACATGGACGAAGGTATCGGACTTTCAGCCGGTCGGCCGGGTAGCGATACCCTTCAGGGGCGCAACGTGGTGGCTGGCGAAAGAGGGGCTGATAATCACCACCGACAAGGGCGCCACGTGGACCAGGCGCACAGCGCCCGTGGAGGCCGCGTGGGGACCGATGTTCGGCAAGGACGAAAAACACATCGTGGTCGCCGGCAACAAGGGCTTTTTTGAAACCACCGACGGGGGCGAAACATGGAAGCTTGCCGCCCCGCTGCCGCCCGACAAGGAGTTCCGCTCCAGCATGCCGGGCTGGTTTCTCAACGTGGCATGGGACCCCAACGCCGACGTTTTCTATGCCTCGCGGATGGGCAGACCCGCCTACAAGTTTGAACGGCGCCCCTGACTGCCGCGGCATCGTCTGCTGTGCCCGGCCGGCAGAACGGGCGCTGTTGGTGACGGCGCCCGCGCCCGTTACATTGCTGCAATGCTCAAAGGCGTCATCTTCGACATGGACGGCGTGCTGTGCGACTCGGAGCGGTTCATCTGCGAGGCGGCATGCCGTATGTTTGCCGAACGATACGGGCTGACGGTAAAGCCGGAGGACTTCATACCATTCGTGGGCGCGGGCGACGACCGCTATGTTGGCGGGGTCGGCGAGAAGTACGGCGTGAAATGCCGGCTGCCCGATGACAAGAACCGTACCTACGAAATCTATCTCCAGCTCATCAGAGGCCGGCTCGAAGCGCTTCCCGGAGCGGTGGAGTTCATCGCCGCATGCCGCCGGCGCGGTTTGCGCCTGGCGGTGGCCAGCAGTGCCGACCGCATCAAGGTCGAAGGAAATCTCGCCGAGATAGGCGTTCCCGCGGCCGCTTTCGACGCCGTGATAACCGGCTCGGATGTGACGCGAAAGAAGCCCGATCCGGAGATATTTCTGACGGCTGCGGCACGTCTGGGTCTGCCGGCGGGGGCGTGTCTGGTGGTGGAGGACGCGCCCAACGGCATACGCGCCGGCAAGGCCGCCGGCGCGCGATGTCTGGGGCTGACGACCAGCTTCGCAGCATCTGTCCTGCGCGACGCCGGCGCCGACTGGACAGCGCCGCACCTCGGCCAGCTGCCGCGCGAAATGCTCGATATGCTGCCCCCGCTGCCACAGACTTAAGCGCCATTGGCATCGGGCGCCTGTCCGTCAGCGGCATTCCGCGCTGCTCCTGGCGGCACGGAGCCCGCTCCGCCGCCACGCAGCGCATTAATCGCGGCGATCTTCCCTCCGCGCCTGGCGACGACGATGCCTCCCGGAAACACCTGTCTCGACGGAGAAGCAAGATCGCACGCCATTTCCAGCAGCCGCCGCACCACTTTCGCGGTAATCTCCTCCGGCGGCGCGCCGCGGTCGGCAAGCCACCGGCGCGCGGCTTCGTCGGCCAGCAGCGGCGGGATGGCCTGGAACGTCTTGAGGGGCACCGACGCCGGCAGGCGCGGCGCTGTCGTCCGCAGCCATTGGCGCAGCGCCGCGGCGCTGCGCCCGAGGTCCAGCGCCGCCTGCCGCAGTTGGGCAGAGCCGGTCAACACCCGTCGTATGCGATTCCGCAGGTAAACGTCCGAGGCGTTGCTTGAATCCTCGCGCCAGTCCTGACCGATCGACAGCAGATACCGCCGCAGCCACTGGCGCGGAATCTCCAGCAGCGGTCTGATGATGCGCACGCCTCCTATCATCGTGTCGGGCGCCATGGACGCCAGCGCCGACGGGGCCGCGCCCCGCATTAGCCGATGGAAAACGGTTTCCGCCTGGTCGTCGGCGTGATGAGCCAGCACAACGCCCGCGAGCCGCTCGCGCAGCGCCGTCAGGCGGAACAGTTCCAGACGCACCGCCCTGTACAGCGCCGAACGGTTGGCCGGCCGGCTGCGCAGGCGCGGCTCTATATCGCTGCGCCGCGCCATCGTGCACGGCAAGCGCAGGCGCTGCGCAAGCTCGGCGACGAAACGCGCATCAAGCGCGCTTTCCCCGGCGCGCGTCTCGTGATCGAGATGGATGACATGCAGATACAGGTCCGGCCTGTACCGATGAAGCACCATGAGCAGAGCCACGCTGTCCGGGCCGCCGGAAACGGCCACGCCATAGCGCCCGGTTTCGAGCGAACTGACCGCCTCCGCCAGGGCAGTTTCGATATGCTGGTTGTTTGCTCCGGTACACACGTCCTGTAAGAATTATTAGACCATGCGCCGCCGGGCGGCTCCACCTGTGCGCCCCGACGGCGGATTACGAGACGCGAGGTGAGCCGTGAAGTTCTTCGCGACAGCGATGATCCTGGCCATCGCCGCGGCGTCTGCCCCGGCAGGCGAGGTGCGCGATGAAACGCTCGACTGGCTTCTCAGCCGCGCCGCCACCGCCCCGGCAACGCGCCCGGCCGACACGCAGCCCGCCGTGCCTTTCGAGCGTCCCGGCGAAGACCCCGAAAAACGCAAGGGCTTCATTCTTCTGAGCAACAACGAAAAGATCCCCGGAACGATATGCACCACGCGCGAGAAACCCATACGCATATGGGACCCGTCCGCCAAACAGTATGTGGACGTGCCATGGGCGCTCATAAAATCCATGGAAGCGCGCGTGCTGTGGGAGCGCGATGAAAAGGAGTGGCATTTCGTCGAGTCGGGCAGCGACATAAAGGAATACAGCGGCAAGACCTATCCCGCGCGCGAACTGGAGTATGTGGTAACGCTGGTGAACGGGCAGACCATCACCGGCGGAATCGTTGCGCCGCTGTACGTCTCAGGCTCGGGACACACGCTTACCTTCGTGCTTTATAAACGCCAGAAGGGCGACCTCGGCAAGACTCTCAAGGACCTCGTGTACGTCAAACGCGTGGAACTGGAATAGCGCTTGCGGCGGCGAAGCGGCAGCTTATGGGCTGAAATACGCCCTGACTATGTCGCGGCAGTCGGCGGGAATCTCACCCTTCGACAGAGCATTCTCCGCGGCGGTTTGCGCTTCTTTCCATGATGCGGCCGACCATGGCGCGGCCGGCGGAGAGGGCGTCTGGCCACCCGCGACGCCGGTTGATCCGCCGCGTGCGGAGGTACCTGAAACCGCCGAGCCGACGCCGCCGCTCGGATCGCCCCCTCGGCTGTCCTGACGGCCGGCGGCCGTGGCGCCCACGGTCAGCGGATCAGCCGGTCTGGTGGGATCGGATCGGGCAGCACCTCCGCCCGCACCGTGGGGATCGGCACCATCGACGCTCTGGCCGTCTCCCGGCGTTGGCGATCGTTTCGGGTCAGCAACGAGCCTGGCGGCTGGATCAAGCGGCTCATCGCCCGTGCCGCGATAATCGGGGCCCATGGCCGGGGCGTCGGGCCTGACCGACCAGCCAACGCCCGTCGGCAGTATGAGCTGTTCGGGCCGAGTAGCGTTCACTCTGGCGACTGTTCTGCCGGCGGCTGCCGACGGGTCCGACTCCGCCGGTTCGACCGAGAACAAGCCCATCACCAGAACCAGCGCTGTAGCCAGTCCGACGGCGCTCCAGAAGCGCGCCCCCAGGCGGCGTAACGCCACTTCGCCGGGCGCCAGCGCCGCCGCCCGCTGCCGGGCCTGTGCCAGCACCGCGCGCATAAGCGGGCAGTCCGGCTCGCGCGGCAACAGCCACGCCGTCGAAAGCAGATCCTTCAGCGCAAAATGCCTGTCGGCGATCATGAGCGCTGCGAGCCTTGTCGGCCTGCGCAGCAGCCCCCACATCAGTCCGCACGCCGCGCCGGCGGCCGGCAGCGACACCGACAGCTCCAGCGCCGGGCGGCCCAGACATATGCACACCGCCACCACCAGCAGACCAATCAGCGCCCCGGCCAGCGCCCCCAGGCCGGCGTGCTCCACAAGACGCACCATCGTCATCCGCCTGTGCAGGCGCAAGGCGAAAGCATCCAGAGCGCACCTTGCCGGCTGCTTCATACCGTTCACAGTCTAGCCCCGCCAGGGACCCACGTGGCGGCGTGTGCAGTCTTTGCAGGCGCCGGAGCGGGATATGGCGGCATGCGTCAGGGCTGCTGTTCCGCCGCGCGCCCCGGGGCGTCGGCGCGGCCCATTGCGCCGCGATAATCGAAAAGGAAAGCCAGCCCGGCCATTGTGAGCTCGCCGCATATGGCCCACAGCCGCAGCAGAACCCCCAGAAAACGCAGGAACATGTTGAACGCCTCCGGGGAGAAAGAAAGATGCTGCTGCACCCACTGGGCGGGCAGGATCATCTGCATCGTGGTTACGAAGACGAGCTCGCGTATGCCCATGCCCCCGGGAGAAAGGAACCCCACGGAAAAGCCGATGGTCCATGCCAGACAGTAAGCGCCGGCCAGCACGTACCATTTGCTCAGAGGCAGCCGCAGCACATCATGCGTCAGAATCCAGATGGCCAGACACTGCCACAACAGCCCCAGTATGTTCCAGAGCAGCACTCCCAGCAGCACCCTGCGAGGAAGCGTGTGCGTTATGAGAGGCTTCCTCAGCCGGCGCAGAATGCCGTTGAGAATGCCGTAAAAAACCGGCGGATGCAGCAGGAGCAGCAGCACCGGCACGAAGGCGGCGGCGGTTATGATCCAGTGCATGCGGTCGCGCGGCAGCCAGCGGATGCCGACAGCCAGCAGACAGGCCAGCGCGACGATGATGTTGGCCAGCATGAACACTGCCAGTTCGAGCAGCTGGCTGGCCGACGATATGGCCGCGTTGACGCCGTAAGGCCGGCTCAGGTAAACGCGCCCCACCACCTGCCATATCACGCCGGGCATGTAGCGCGCAAGTTCGGAGAACGACCATATGCGCGTGGCCGGCGCAACGGGCAGCCGGGGTCCCAGACCAGCGAGTATCCGCCGCCAGGCCATGGCGCGGAACACGAAAAGAAACACCGCGAACATGGCCGCCGCAATGGCGAAGCTGCCCCAGTCGGTTCCCAGAACGTGTTTTCTGACGGCCGGATCGTGCCAGTTGCGGTATATCGGTTTGAGCATCCATGCGAACACGCCGATTATGAACGCCGCGCGGAGAAGGCGGATAAGCCACGGCCGCGCTGCGCGCCACAGTGTCCGCAATCGATCGACATGCCGTCTGTGGATTTCGATTATCTCCTCGTCGGGCGGACTGTCGTGATGTATGAGTTTGTGTCGCCTGCGCGGCGGCAGCAGATCAATGCCTCTGGCGCGCAGCCATGGCCTGACCTTGCGCCGGACCGTTGGCGTCCACCGCAGCAGCATGTTGATCAGATGCACGCCGCGCAGACCCAGTATCCACAGCAGCGTTGCCACGGCGCCGAACATGACTATCAGCAGCGCTGCACGCGAGGCCCGCGAATTGGTGACGATTATCCACGGGTCGATAGCCGTAAAGAGGGTTATCACGCCGGAAATGCTGACGGCCGCCAGCGCCACGAAGACCTTGTAGGAGCGGCTCTCGCCGTCAACGGGAATGCCGCGTAGAACGCGCGCGGTAAGCCGCCGCTTTCCGGGCAGCGTGATCAGCCCGAACCCGATGAAGAACATGGGGATGCCGCCCGGACCGGGCACTGCCGGACCGACGACGAACGAACCGAGTATCAGCACCCAGCCGATGATGTTCTTGGCGACAAACCACAGATAATCCGCAATACCCCAGCGGCGTTTCAACGGCGGAGATTGCGGGTCTTTAGCGTGTTCGATCATAACCGAGGCAGTCGGGCGAAGATTAAGCCATCACCCCGCGCGCGGCAAGCACCCCTCCTGCCGATCGATGCGCAAAAAAAAGAAGCCCGGATCCCTCGGGACCCGGGCCTCGCGGATTGTCCGCAATGGGCTGCTCAAGCAGCCGCGTGGATCAGGGGAATCTCACCCCTGAAAGCTGCTCAGCGCAGCCCACGCCTACAGTCGAAATCAAACACGGATCACCTCCTCTCCAGGCGGTGGCACAGGACGATGGCTTGGCGTGCCTGCCGTCGCTGCACTCCGCAGGACATGCCCAACCGTCGCGGGAGTTTATCGAGGGGCGACTGCCGGCGCGGCGAAAAAGCGACCTTCGCCGCTGTTGCGAATCCGCGCCTTAGACACACCCTCCGCTGCCCGCCGCCGGGCTCTACCTTCCGGGAACGCCTTCCCGGAACCACGCTCGACCCGCCAGATCCGCATCTGCGAGCCGCGCGGCCGCGGCCGGCTCAATCGGCCAGCCGCATGCACATATATTGTACGCTGTAAACGCTGCTCCGGCCAGAAAAACCGACGTGTTTATCCTGAATATCGACTGTCCGCCGCCGTTACTCCCGCTCGCCTAACGGGCAACACCCCGGCCGCCTGCTCAACCGTTCCCTTGTATCTTTCATTGAGGCTTCCGGTAGCATCTTCATCGGCAGAAGCCGGTGAGCGCAGCGAACCGGCTTGTGCCGAACGCGGGGGGATGGTCTCGATTCCTGCTTGCGCGCGGATGACGCGCGGGCAGGACGACAACGCGCCGGGTCGCGGGAGTGGATTCCCGCTTGCGCGGGAATGACGGAGGGCCCGACGGCAGCGGCAGCGACGGCGGATCTGCTACTGTTTCCAGGACCGCTCGTAGCCTCTCAAGCCGATCTTCTCAACAGGAATGCGCGCAAAGCCCATACGCAGCGCCGGGCTGGACGGCCGCAGCCGGTAATCATCGCGCTCGGGCGCCGCGAACTCCGGGTCGGCGATTATAGAGCGTCTGTCGTAGCCGCCCGCCTGCCACTGCGCGAAGGTGCCCAGCGGCGTTATGCGCCTTTCGGGCAGAGCACCGCGGCCGCCGGCAAACCAGAACAGGTTGCGGTCGGACTCGCGCAGCACCTGTTCGCTCCACGGGCCCGTAGCGCGGAAAAGATCGGCGCCTTCGGCCCGCCACACGATGATGTTGCGCACGAAGCGGTTGTCGCGGCAGAAATCGTCGCGTACCTGATAGCGAACCTGATGAACTGAACCATCGACGAAAACATTGTTGTCGATGACGTTCTCGCGCCCGCCGTGAACGCACACGCCGCCCCATGTATGCCGGGCGACGATGTTGCCGCGAACCACGATTCCGCTGGAGTAATCGTCCAGATAGATGCCCCACGTCATATACGGCGAGACTATTTCTCCGCGCGCGTTGCTGGTAAGGCCCACCACGTCGAGTATGCGGTTGTACTGGATGACGTTGCCGCTGTTCTGTTTGTCGCGGCCCAGGGTTTCGATGGCGCCGCTGTCGCTGGTTTCGAGATTGGTGAAGAGTACTTCGTTGTACTCCACAACGTTGTTGTGAGAGGCGGCGTCGCGCGAGTAGCTTTTGAGCGACACGCCGTAACGGGGCATGTGTTCGATGAGATTGTGTGCGATGCGCGTGCCCGAAGCCGTCGTGCAGTATATGCCGGCGACATGTTTGTACACGCGTCCGCCGTGATGTATCCAGTTGCCCGCGATGACGTTCTCCGTCGGCTGGTCGGCGTTTCTGCCTCGCAGTATCACCCCGCCCTGGCCGTTGCGCCCGATTTCATTGCCGATTATCTGGTTGCCCGTGCTGCCGCGGCGCATGTGCACGGCATAGCCGCCGACGTTGATGAACCTGTTGTTTTCTATGGTGCAGTTGCGCGCCCCGGAAAGCCAGATGGCCGCGTCCGCCGGCTCATACACGCCGATGGTGCGCGAGTAAGACGTGTCGCGGAACTCCAGCCCGCTGATGGTGATGCCCTCGACCCACCGGCCCGGCGCAGGCTCGCCGGCGATTTCTATCAGGCGATCAAGAACCGCCGCCACGACCGGACCGGCGGCAAAACCTTCATCCCGCGGAATATACAATACCCGTCCGGCGGCGCGATCCAGACACCATTCGCCGGGCCTGTCGAGTTCCTCCACAACGTTGGCCACGAAATAGCGATTGCCCGGACGTATCTCCTGCGAAGCGTTGGAGTTCTTTTCCACCGTTACGACGCGGTTTTCGTAGTCTATCGTCGTGACGTGAAGTATGGTGCTCACCCAGCCCCACGACGGGAAGATGTGTATTTCGGCGTCGGTCGGCCGGCGATACTGGTGGATGTCGCCTTCGCGGAAGGCGAAGCGATCTGTAAAGCCGGAGCTGGCCGCCTCATCAACCTGCATTTCCCTGGCCCGCGCGGTTGAGAAGCTCTCGGCCTGCACTACGACAACGCGCTTATCCGGCGCCGGCGGATTCTGCGCAAGGCGGTCGGGTGTCCACCCGGGATCATTGCACAGGGCAAAGGCGTCGAAGTTGATGCCTCCGCCGCCAACGTTGGTCCATCGCAGCACGTGGCGACCGCGCGTGAGGCGCAGCGTGGCCACGTGGCTCCACTGGAAGTTGTCCCACGAGCCGGTGTCGGGCAGGTTCCGGAGGGTAACCGGCTCATCCCGGTCCACGCGCATCGTGAACCGCCCGGCCATGTCGTCGGCACCGTAGGGTTTGTTCAGCGCCGCATATCTGAACCACAGGCGATATGTCCCGTCGGCCGGCACATCGACGGTCCATTCGATCCAGTCGCCGGCGTTGTGAATGGCGCCGACGCCGCGCCCGAATGCCCCCTCGGCCTTGAGGCCGCGCGCCACGAACGACCAGCCGCCTTTATACGGGTTGGCCGGATCGAAATCCGGATACCGCGCCAACGTCGCCCAGTCGTCGCCCACGCGCAACAGGCGGAAATCGAGTTTACCTTCGCGCACGGCCGGCATGTCGGCAGCCCACACGCCGCGCGGACCGCGCGCCCAGCCGGTTACCGGCACGCCTCCCGAGAGCACGGGCCTTTCGTTTTCGTAGCCGGCGATCGTCAGGTTCGAATCCTGCGGACCGAGTGTTATCGGGTGCGGCAGATAATAGGTGCCGTCGCGAATGAATATGCGATTAGGCGGGCGGCTTTCGCGCGCTGCCGTCAGCGCACGTTCCAGCGTGGCGAACGGACCATCCCGGCCGCGCATCGGTATCGGGCGCAAACCCGTCCATGAGTCGTTGCCCTTCGGGGATACGTAGAAATCCGCGGCCATGGCAGGCGGCGCCGCAAGCATCGCCAGCACCACCGCGCAGCAGCCCGGTCGCACCGGCCCGTGGAGAATGTTTCGCGGAATGAGCATCGCGGCGCAAATCATCACCGCCGGCGGCGCATGCTGCAACGTGTGCGGCCGCCGCCACAGCAATTCTTCAATCGCCTTTTCCGGCCTGCCCGGCCGGAAACGCAGTGCTCAATCGGTCTTCTGCGAGATGAGTTTCCCGAAGCGCGCGTTGATGGCCAGCGCCGGATCGAGCGGCACCTCGGCCGGCTTGCAGTTCTTCGGAATGCTGATGATCGGCGTGGGCTTTATCTTCTTGCCCTGGAACTGCGGCAGCCACTGCCGCTGGGCTTCCAGCAGCTCGATGGTCATGTCGCGCACTTCCTTGAGCGTGCACACAGCGCCGGTGAGCGGATCGAGCGCGATGGCGTGAACCAGATACTCGGGGTCTCCCGTGAGGGCCGCCTCGGCGCACAGTATCTGGCTGTTGATGTTGGTCATGCAGCATGCCGCCAGTTGCGGCGGCAGCGCGCCGATGCTGGTCGGATGCAGCCCGGCATCGTCGGCGAAGGTGGCCACTTCCACGCAGCAGCCGGCGGGAAGATTGGTTATGTATCCGTCGTTGCGCACGTTGCCCATGAAGCGGAACGGCCTGCCCGTTACCACGGCCTCCATGATATACGAGCAGTATTCGACGCTGCGGCCTTCGATTTTCGGGCTTTCATACTCCAGCGGATCGTGCTTCCTGTATTTCTCCGCCAGGGCCTTGCCGAACTTGTAGTATGCCCCCGTTTCGCCGCCGAACATCGGCTCGTCGCAATACAGTTTGAGCGCCTTTTTGTTCTTGCGGAACCACGGCAGGTATTCCGAGAGGTGACCGGTTGATTCGGTCATGAAATAGCCGAAGTGCCGGAAGACTTCGCCGCGAACCTTTTCGTTCTTGTAATACTCCGGTTTTTCGAAGAGTTTGCGGAGCTGCGGGTAGAGGTCGCGTCCCTTGTGCTCGAGGCGCAGGAACCAGTCCATGTGATTGATGCCGCCGCAGGTGTAGGTTATCTCCTCCTTGGGAACTCCGCAGTAGCCGGCTATCAGGTTCAGCGTGGTCTGCACGCCGTGACACAGCCCCACGAACGACACGCGCGACGCCTTGCCCAGCGCCAGGCAGTTGGCGGCCATCGGGTTGGCGTACTGAAGCATTATGGCCGACGGTTTGGCCACCTCGGCCATGTCCTTCGCTATGTCAACGAGCACCGGAATATGCCGCTGCCCGCGGAAAATACCCCCCGGACCCATGCTGTCGCCGATGCACTGATCGACGCCGTACTTCAGCGGGATCTTGTAATCGTATCCGAACGCCGTGAACCCGCCGACCTGTATCATCACCACCACGAAATCGGCATCCCTGATGGCCTCGCGCCGATTGGTGGTGCCCCATACGGTGGCGGGCAAGCCGTTCTCCTGAAGCATCCGTTTGCCGAACGCTTCCATGCGGCGCAGACGCGTTTCATCTATGTCCATCAGGGCCAGTTCGCAGTCCTGGAGGGACGGCGTGGCGAGTATGTCGGACATCAGGGTCTTGCAGAAAACGACGCTGCCGGCACCGATCATCGCGATTTTACGGGGCATGACGGTTTCTCCTTGCATCAAAAAGGCGAAAACCATTCTACCGGAAACGCCGCCGCGGGCAAAATGCCGACGGATGCCTGCGCTGCGGGAGACCGACTATAATTGACAACGTTCCTCCGACACTCGACAAAGACTGTGCCATGCGCGGCATGCGCGTGTACGACATTCTCTGCCTGATCGTCTCGGTGTGTGTGTCGCTGAGCATACACGCCGCCGCAGCGCTGCTGGCGCTGGGACCGCCGCCCTGGCATCACCGCGGCGGCCATCGCGCGCTGGCCGCCGACATCGCCAGCGGCCGGCCGATGGCGAATCCGCAGTTCACGATGCGCGAGATGCCGTTCGGAGAAAGCGGCGGAAGCGGCTCGGCCATAAACTCTTCGGATCTGTGGGACCAGCCGCTGGAAGCCCGGCGCGGCGAGCAGGACCAGGCGTGGCTCAGCCGCACTGGCGGCTTTTCCGGGCGTTTGCCGGACCTGCCCTTTGCGCCCAGCGCACTGAGCAGCACCGGCAACCGCGGTCCGACAGTCGCGGGCGTGCGAAATGAGTCTTCGACACCTTTCGGAGCGCCCTCTGCGCCGGCCGCCGCGCCGCGTGTCGCACGCCGCGCGCCGGTTCACGTTCCCGCGGCATCGGTGCCCGAGATGCCGCCGGCGGCACAGCGACCGGTTGAGTCGCCCGCGTCATCAGCGCAGCCGGCTGCTGCGGCACCTGCGCCCGCCGCAGAGGGCAGAGCCGCCCCGAGCCCGCCTGCCGCAGTTGCGCCCGCAGCGCATCTCGCGGCCGGCCGGGACGCCGCCGGACATACCGCGGGAACGGCAAGCGCGGGGGGCGGCGGCGGACCTCCCGGCGACCCCGCGCCGCGCGCCGACTCCGATTCCGACGCTTTTTCGCGCGCCGGGAGCGTTATCTTCCGCCCGGGCAGGGTTGATGCACAACTCGGATGCCGCGTCAAGGCGGTCAAGCCGCGTCTCACCGTCAAGGCGCTTGTTGACCTTGCTTCGCTGGAAAACCCGGCGGTGGTGATGAAAGTATCGGTTGACGAGACGGGGAAAGTAACCGACGTCGCGCTGTTGCGTTCCAGCGGAAGCAATGAGATAGACCTGCCCGTGATGCTCGCCATGTATTCATGGTGGATCGAGCCGCCGCGCGATCAGCACAACCGCCCCCGACCGCATACGCGCATCATCGCCGTCAGATTGTATAACTGACGCAGCGCAGAAAAATCCGCCGCTTGCGGCGGCGGATAATGGAACTCGCGGCATACGGACGCCCGCGGACGGTGTCGCTGCCGGCAGCACGCCCGGCGCTTTCAGCCCGCGGCCGACAGGTTGCCTTTGAGTTTGCTTCGGAGCGATTCGATCTGCTTCTGGAGATCCGGGCGCAGGCGGCTCTTGTCAGGAGCCATGGCGTCGATCTCTTCGATTACGCGCAGCGCGGCGGTTGATTCGCCGGCCTCGCTGTACACGGTGGCAAGGTTGATCTTCCACAACAGGTTGGTCGGCTCGAGCCGCACGGCCGTCAGCAGACTGCTGATGGCATTCTTGTAGTCTTTGCGCTTGCGCAGCACGAAGGCCATGGTGTCATGGAAGGTGGCCATTTCGGGGCGGCTTTCGATGGCCCTGGCCGCGAGTTCCATGGCCTCATCCAGATTGCCGCCGCGCTCGGCGATGAGCATCGCCAGGTTGTTCTGGGCGAGCGGCAGATTCTTGTCGAGTTCGAGAGCCCGGCGATAGCCGGCCTCGGCCTGCTCGCGGCGGCCCGCCTGGGCATCGACGACGGCTCTGGCGAAATGAACGGCCGCGCTCCTGTCATCGCGGGCTATGAGCCGGTCGAGTATGGCTGTCGCCCTTTCCCGATAGGCGGGAATGTCGGCGCGGACTCCCCACTGATACCATGCATTGGCCAGGACGATCTGTTCATCCACGGCGTTATCGGGAATCAGCGGTGTTATACGTTCGAGCCACGCTCCCGCGGCGGCGGCGTCGCCCAGCGATCCAAGCGTCAGATCGATCCACATCTGGCGCCACTGCGGAGATTGCGGGAGAAGCGGCCAGAGAATGTCCGCCGCCTTCTCGTGCTGCCTGTTGCGAATGAGTATGCGGCACTGAAGGGCGACGATGCCCGCGTATTGAGCGGGCTTCTCCCTGGAAAGTGCGATGTACGGTTCGATCTGCTTCCAGGCCGCAGCCAGATTATTCAGTCGAATATTGATCTCTGCGATGAGGATGTCGGCGGGCAGCGGGTTGGCCAGCGTCAGTTCGCGGTAATGCGCCGCCGCCGCCAGAGCCTGCGTCCATTCGCCGGCATCGGCAAGAATGCGGGTGGCCAGGCGCGCTGCTTCAGCCGACGCCGGCATCGCGCGCATCGCCCGTGTGGCGACGGCGGCGGCGTCGTCCATCCGGCCCAGCGCGCGATATGCCCCCACGAGCACGGTCTGAAGCGAAAGCAGCCGCGGCGATTTGTCGGCCAGGGATCTGATCCTGCCGATAATCGCGCCTACAGGCTGGCGGTTGGCCTGCGCCTCGCCGAGCAGGCGCACCGCCTCGACGGCATTGTCGCTTTCCACCGGAATCTGGACGATCGACACGGCGACCGGCAGCAGCCACCGCTGATCGCTGAGAGCCTTCAGCAACGCCGCTTCGCCCGCGAAGTTGGCGAACGGCTTATGCTTCGGGTTTGCCGCGGCAGCGCGCCGCGCCACGGCAATGGCGTCATCTATGCGCCCCGAGGCTGTAAGATGAGTGATCCAGTCGGTCCAGATGTTTATGCCGCGCGGCTCCAGCCCCGCGGCAGCCTCGTAATGGCGCAAAGCCTCGTCCAGCACCCCGAATCGAGCATTATGTGCCGCAAGGATGTAATGGCGCGTGGCCGCCGGGATGGACAGCGAATCCATCATCGCCAGAACCTTCGCCGCCTCGCCGCTGCGTCCGGCCATGGCGTAGAATTCGGCCGCCGATGCGATTATCTGGGCATCCGGGCTCTTGAGCAGCTGGGCGTAAATGCGCTCGGCATCGTCATACCGCCCGCGCGCCCTGTGCAGTTCGGCCATTACCAGCAGCGACGCGCTGTCGGTGGGCGGGGGCGATATGGTTTCCATGACGGCCACGGCGCGGCTGATCTGGCCCTGCGCCGCCAGCAGTTTCGCCACCTGCGCGCGATATGCGGGCGCCAGACGGTCCACAGGCAATGCTTCCAGCATCTCCCCGGCCTTCTGGTAATCCATCTGCGCCTGATACAGCTTGGCCAGATCCACCCTCACCCACCATGCTTCGGGATGCGCCCGTACCGCGGCGTTCAGCTGTTCGATGGCTCCGGCCACGTTGCCCGACCGCTCCAGGGCAACGGCCAGCATCACGACCGGTTCGAGGTCGTTGGGCACCGTCTTAATCACATCGCGCAGCAGTTCTATCGCCTGCGTGCAGTCTGCATCCTCCTGGCCGGTTTTGAGCAGGGCGCGCGCCCGCGCCAGTTTCCATGTGGTGCTGTGCTCGCCGGTGATGGCCCGCAGCCGCTCCGTCGTGCGCGCGATGAAGGCCGCGTCGGACTGCACGGCGCGCGCCGCCAGCGCCCGGCGCTGCACGGTCAGATTCGACTTATGAGCCGGATCATCTCCCAGCGCTACCCATTCCTTCGCCGCGCGCTCATCCTTGACCTGGTCGAGAAGCGTTGCCCAGGCCAGTCGCCAGTTCAGATCCCCCGGGTTCCCCTTGCGCCGCCATGCGTCCTGAAAGAAGGCGATAGATTCCGCAGTCTGGCCGGCGCCGTGAAGTTCCATGGCCCGCGCGTACGCCGTCTCCGGCCCGAGTCCGTAGTTCTTTTCCAGCGCGTCGTAGCAGAGCTGCTCAAGCCCCAGCTGCGCCTCGCGGCTGGCGGCGGCGAGTTTGAGCAGGCAAGACTGGCTCGGGCGCGTCGTGGCTTTGACCGCCGACAGCACGGCCTCCTCGGCGGCCTTGCGCTGGCCGCTGCGCGCCAGGATCAGCACATGCAGCGGCAGGGTATTCTCCTCTCCCGGATTGGCGCGCTGTATTTCCGCGACGATCCTCGCCATTTCCGCATCCGCCAGGAAAGAGTCCCTGTCGGCCGCGGCGCGTATGGCGGTCGCCATCGCCAGAACCGAGACCGTGGGCATCAGCGCAGCGGCGCGCGCGGCGGCGTCGGCCGCCAGGCGGGGCTCCCTGTTCTCCAGCAGCAGCGGCGCGACCCGCAGCAGCGGCAGGAACCACGTCGGAGCATACGCCGACGCCTCCCGGAAAGCCTCTATTGCCAGGTCCGTCTCCCCCAAGGCCGCGTAGCTTTCTCCGAGGAAGAACCGCAGGTATGCGCTGCCGCGGTGGACCTCCAGTCCCCCCCGTATGCTGTCGATGAGAGCCATCGGTTCGAAGTTCTGGCCCAGAAACATCGCGCGCACGATGCCCGCCCACGCCCTGGCAAGCCTGGCGTTCTCGGCGGCTTTCTCGAGATGGGCCACAATCTGCTCGGCTTCGGCGGTGCGCTTCAGTTGCGCCAGCGACATCGCCTTCAGCGCGGCCAGTTCGAGATCGGCCGGCGATGCGCTTGCGGGCTGCAAGTCCCGCAGATAATTGCACACTTCCGACCACCGGCCCGTCTCCCACAGCCGCCGCACCAGCGCATGGCGCAGCATCGGATCCGCGAGCGTCGCGTCAGACTTTTCCAGCACGGCGGTTGACTCGGCCAGCAGGCCGAACCGGTCGAGCTGGCTCATCACCAGGCGCATGTATGTGGGGTCGCTTGTGCTGCGCTGAGCGGCGCGGCGGGCCCAGAAGCGCGAAGCCGCAAGCGGCGAGAATGTGTCTGCGCTGACCTCCTGATCGCCGCGGCGCAGCAGCGTCATTTCGGGATCGGCTTTGCGCGCCAGGTCCCATGCGCGTTTCCTGTCCTCGGCCGTAAAGCGATCGGTCACCAGGTCATACGCGACACTCATGAGTATTTCCGCATAGCCGCTGTCGGGATTGTCGGCCAGGTACTTCTCGGCACGCGGAATGATCTCGGACTGGCGGTTCAGATCGCGCAGCAGGCGCAGCATCATCCAGTGCACCTCGAGATCGGCGGGCTGGAGTTTGGCGCACTTTTCGCATGCTTCTAGGGCTTCGCGCGATCGCCGCAGGTTGAACAGCGCCCTCGCTCTGGCGCGCAGCAGCACCACGTCGGCCGGATCCTGCGCCAGAAGGGGTTCTACCGCCTCGAGGGCTTCGGTGTTGTAGCTGAGCACGGTGTACAGGTCTATGAGTTCCCGCCATACCTCCTTGTGCTGCGGTCGCAGCCGCAGATAGCGCTCGAAGTAGCTTTTTGCCAGCAGCAGGTGCTGCCGCCCGTCGGGTGCCGGCACCCTCTTGGCCGCCTGCGCGAACATGAGAACCGCTTCGGCGTCGGAGCCGTAGCGGCCTATGTACCGCGCGAGTTTATCGCGCGCCGTGCTCCATTCCTTTGCCATAAAGGCGCGCACGCCTTCGGCGCGGATGGCGGCGTATTCGCGCCGCAGCCCGCGCTCCCGCAGCACGATGAAGGCCGCCACCGCCGCCCCCATGAGCAGCGTTACAACCCCCAGCAGCAGCAGCCGGCGTTTGGTCTTGGCGCGCACTATCATGATCGGATCACTCCCCTCATGAACAGTTTCAGGGTCTCCCAGATGATGCGCAGATCAAGACGCCAACTGGCGTTTTCCACGTACTCCAGGTCGTACTTGATCCATTCCTGAAAATCGAGGCCGCGCCGGCGCGTCCGCCGCACCTGCCACAGGCCCGTTATTCCCGGGCGAACGCTCAGCCGGGCCTCGCGCCACGGAGGGCAATACTGGTTCTCGCTGTACGGGCTGGGACGCGGCCCCACCACCGACATGTGCCCCAGCAGCACGTTCCAGAACTGCGGAAGCTCGTCTATGTAGGTGCGCCGCAGGAACCTGCCCACCCGCGTGAGGCGCGGGTCTTCTTCCATGTAGAACTGCGGACCGTCCGCCTGGTTCAGAGCCATCAACTCCCGCTTTATTTCGTCGGCATCGCGCCGCATCGAACGGAACTTTATGCAGCCGAACTGCCTGCCGCCCAGAGTTTCGCGCCGGTGGATGAAGAAGAACGGCCGACCGTCCTCAAGCCAGATGGCCAGCATGACCAGCGGATACAGCGGCAGCGTGAGCACCAGTACGACGATGGCGAAAACGATATCGAACGCCCGCTTGGTCGCCAGCGCCAGCGAGCGGCGCTTCCTGGGCCGCACCGTCCTGACGAATGCCAGCGAGGGCTCGATCTGCTGCCATTGCAGCGTCTGCACCGGCGGACGGCACGCCGGATCGTCCCACAGTATGCGCGGCCCGACGATGGACACGCTCCGGTCAAGTTTTCTGCCGGCCCCTATCCATACCGGCCCTATGATCGCCGCACCCCGCTCTATGCTGGCCTCCATGTCAACCCAGACGCCGCGGTCGAGCTGGCGCACGCGCCAGACGGTGGAATCCGGGCGCGGCCAGAAGCGCACCAGGTGCCGGAGACATCTGGCGACTTCCGCGTCCCAGGAGCGGTCGAACAGCGACCCCTGCACCGACGCCACGCTGCGGTGAGACCGGTCGGTTTCGGCGCGCAGCTCCCGCCACGCCGTCGCGGTATCGACCGCCCGCTGCCACAGCTGCGCCAGCCGCCGGTCGGGCGTGAGGGCCACACGCCGCATGCGCGATTCCGTGGCGGCGTAGATGCGCTCGAAGCGGACGAACCGGCCTTCTGCATCCACAACCGCCCGTTCGGCATAACTGCGCTGGCGTCCGTCGTGAACCCGCACGTAAAGCAGGTCGGGCTTCAGCCAGCTCATGATTTCCACGATGCGCGAGAGATTGAAGACCGCCAGCGTGTGAGGATCAGTCAGCAGAAACAGTTCCGCGTCGGCGACGATCTCGGAAGGCTCCCCCTGCCGCACCACCTGCACTCCCCGCGCTGCCCAGAAACGGTCGTGAAGCTGCGTGGGGCTCAGGCCCCACAGCGTGGGGGGCACGCGCGACGCAGTTGCTGAATGAGTGCCTGGCATCATAGCGCGCTCATGTCGCAGAAGAACCGTCGCCCTCGCGGCGGGAAGCGTGTTCTCCCTTCGCCACGGCCAGGGCCACCGGCCCGAACTTCGGCGACTCCACCACCGGCGGCACTTCCGTCACGCGCACCTCCGCACTTACGGTGGTCGTGGTGCCCATGACACTCAGATCGCGGGCCTCGGCGCGATTGAACACTATCCCCGCCACCCGCGCGCCTATGTCGCGCAGATGTTCCAGCGACCGCTGCGCCGCCGGGCGCTGATCGCCGCGCGACACCACCAGCACGACCTCGTCGGAAGCCGCCGCCATCACTGCCGCCTCCAGACTTCCCGGAACCGGCCCCGTGTCGATAAGCACGATGTCGTAATGCTGTCGCGCCTGCGCCAGCAGCGTGCGCACCGCCGCCGGCGACAGCCGGCTTGCATCGCCCGCCCGCGCCGCGCCGACGGGCAGAATGCGCAGACCTTCTATGCCGGTCTCCGCCACGCAATCGTGCAGTCCGTCGCCATTGAGCGCATCGAGCAGCCCGACCGGAGCCTTCTGCTGAAGGGCCAGCGCCTCCTGCACGTCTGAGGGCTGGAGATAGCCCAGTTCCACCAGTATCTCGCCGAGTTTCCGCTGCGAGTTCTGCGCAAGCTTCAGAGCCGTTTCCAGCTGCTGCTGCGTGATGGCGCCGCGCCGGCGGAATATCTGACCTATCTTCCGGCGGATGATGGCATCCACACGGGCGCTGAGCCCGCCGCCGCCCAGATCGCAGTCGATCATCAGCGTGCGGGAACCGCAGGCGGCGAACGACACACCCAGCGACAGACACAAGCTCGTCTTGCCGGTGCCCGCGTCGGGGCTGGTTATGGTGAAAACGCCGCCGTGGTCGTCGCCCCGGCCGATCTGAAGCAGCGCACGTATCTGGTGCACGCAGTGCGCTGCTATGGCGGCCTGCTCAGGATCGGCGAGATCTTCCGGAAGGCTCGGCAGCACCCCAAGCAGCGGCATGTTGCCCGCGCTGCTGCGCAAGTCCTGCACATCGCGCAAGCGCCGGTCCACGGCCGCTATGCCCAGCACGATGAGAACCGCGCCGACAACCCCCGCCAGAGATCCCGCGACGGCGAACTGGATGCGGCGATCTCTCACCACCAGCGGACGATCGCCCGTGCTGATGACCCTCACGCGGTGCTGGTTTTGAGACTCCGTGCGCAGCTCGTCTATGCGCTTGCGGGTCTGTTCCAGGGCCGCAACCGCCGCCTCTTCCTCGCGGCGGAGTTTTTCGATTTCCAGCATCTTCCGGCCGACGTCCAGCACCTCGCGCTTGGCCGCCGCGATCATCTCCTCGTATTGCTTCTTCCTCGCTTCGAGCTGCTGTCGCTGGACGACACGCGTGTCGCTGACCGCCGGCGAGGGCGTTTCCGCGGCCCGTTTCCGCCAGGCGGCGGCGTATTCCTCCACCGCCTTGCGCTTCATGTTCAGCCACGCCAGCGCGTCGATCATGCGCGGGTGGTTGGCACCCAGGTCCCGGCGACGAACGGCCGTCTCCATCTCCGCATCCGTCAGCTCGCGGAGCAGCCGCCGCATCTCCGGGTCCACCGTGGCAATCTCGTGGACGGTCATTTCCTCCGGCCGGGTTTCCTTCTTCGTTTCAGCCGGAACATCGCCCATGGAAGCCAGAAGCAGATTCGTCTCGTTCAAAGCCGATTCGAGTTTCGACAGATCCTGCATTCTCGCGGTAAGAAGCGGCCGGAGATCGTCAGTGCCGAACTCGCGGGAGATCTGGAGGATCGCTTCGCGTTTGGCGTTGCGCTCGCTGGCCAGGCTCACTGCTCTTCTGTCCAGCGCCTCCATGCGCTGCGTTTCGGCTTCGCCGGCCCCCACGATGTAGATGCTGTTGTATGCGTTGAGCACTCCACTGACCGCCGCCACAGTCGCGGCGCGGTCCGTGTCCTCGAAAGACACCGTTATGATCTCGCTGCGCTGGATGTTCGTGACCGTCAACCGCTCCAGGAAGTCCGCTATCTCCTCCTCCGGCGTGGACTTTTGGCGTCCGAGCGCTTTCCAGTCCGGACTCTGCATGGCCAGGGTAATAACCCGCTGACTGCGCAAGAGCGCGATCTGAGAATTGACGAACGATTCGTAATTGAGCATCCGGCTTTCTTCGCTGGGGAACAGGATCCGCTCCACCACCGGCCGGATCTGAATCATGCCGGTGCACGAATACACCGGTTTCCTTGCGAAATAGCCTCCGACGCCGCCCGCGGCGCCCAGCACCAGCGCCAGCAGAACGCACCATTTGTAGCGGTTGCGCAACAGCCGGTGCATGCGTGCCAGGGTACTCGTCTGCGCGGCCATGGCGCCCTGGACGCCCAGCGGATCGGCCAGGTCGGGAAGTTGGTCCGGCGGTCTGAGTTGTATGGCCTGAGTCATTTCCTGCCTCCCCCGAGGATAGCGTCGATCACATGCATGTTGGCACCGACCAGCTCCCCGAATATGGTCCGCCGCTCTTCTGTCGGGCATGCGCCGTCGAAGATGACCTGCACCTGCGCGGCGCCGCGAAACCTACGCGTGAAATCCGCCGCAGCCTTGTTCACATCCGTCATATCGCGTGCGAATCCGCCGTACGGAATAATCATGAAATTGCACACTACCAGGGCGCCGTGTCGCCCGGGATCGGTCCGCGTGAAATGGTATTCTTTGCCCGTTATGACCCTCCCGCCGACGTGCCAATCAACGGGATCGACACCGGCCAGAACCCACCCCTGTCCTGGATAGCAGTTCGGCGGATAGTGGCCTATCATGTCGCGGGCCTCCTTGCACTGCACCAGCAGAAAGTCAACCCATTGACCGGTGCGACGGTTAACGTAACGCCTCTGCCTTATGACGTTCGGACGAAGCAACGCCACGGCCGACGGGTTTATCTTTTCCTCGCCGAGGGCCTCGAAGTCGCCGATCACGTCGGGAATCTTCTCGGCCGCCTTGCGCACCGCCTCGTGATACGGCGCGGCGTCGCGCGGGCGCGGGCGCGACATTACATCCAGAGTCAGTCCGCCCAGCAGCACGCATGCGGCCAGCACCGGAGCATATGTTGACAGCAACCAGGACATCGCGCGTCTCCTGTCACACGGAGGCTGCCAGCGTATAGTGTCCCACGGGAATCATCGCCCACCGCAGAAGGCGGATGATCCCCATCAACGTCAGGAATGCCACGCCGAGCATCGCCCATCCGGCGAAATTGTGAAACTGGTCAGCGAAGCTCTCGTGCGCAAATCCGTACGCCCACAATGTCGGCACAAGACGCACCACGTTGCACAGCATCGCGGATATCGGACTTGCTATGAGAATGATCAGGCGCACGTAGTTGCGCAACGGCTCCCCGAACGCAAATGCATATGAGACAAGGACCAGCGCAAAAACCATGCGCAATCCGTTGCATGCCTCCACTATTCCCACCGGCTTGCCGTTTATGCTCAGCTGATTGCCGGACCTTTCCACCGGCACGCCCAGGTACTCCGACACCGTCTGCGTGATGCGCGCCGTTGTGGACATCATCGGAATCGAAACCTTCTGCCGAATGCGCCCGGGCACCGGTATCAGAAACACCAGCACGAAAAACGCCGGCAGAAAGCGCAAGAGCAGGTCTCGCCCCAGCACGGTTATCACGCACCCCACCACCACGAGCACCGAGCCGCCGTGGAACAACGCCTGCACGGCATTGCGGTAACCGAACGACGACATCGCCCAGCCGAGCGCGATGATCGCCACGCCTACATATGATGGTTTGACCTGACAGTATCGCAGACGCAGCCGGCGCACCCAGATAAGCCACGCGCAGATGGGCAGGACCAGAAAGATGTGGCTGGACTCCTCGTCCACCCACGCTATGTGGAAAATGTCCGCCCACCCATCGATGGTTATCAGCAGTCCGATCAGTGCCAACAGGCCTGCCGCCGCGAGTTTGCGCGCCGACCAGCGATAGGGGAGTGTTCTGCGCATCGTCCTCACTCGCCTCCACTGGCACCGCGAGATACGAGCTCATCCACCACGGTAGCACCCCGGCGGACTACCCCCCCGGGGCATACCACCGACTGCACCACCACTGCGCCTGCTTCCACGCGTCCGCCCGTGAGAACCACGGCATCATGAAACCGGGCACCCTCCGCCGCAGAAGCACCTTCCTCAATGATGGTGAACGCCGGCTGCCAGTCCTCCGCGTAAGGGTCGCTGGAATCCTCCTCACCGCGCAGCCGCCGATGGTAACTCCGCAATGCCGCGATGTATGCCGACGTCGTCCGTATCGGCACGGAAGTGGGCCGCGAATAGCTCACCACGTTAACACGATGCGCCGCCGCAATGCTCGACAGCCCCTGTTCCTTCAGATCAACGAAACCCACCTCCGGCAGAAGCCGCAGCACCCCGCAGCGCAGCACCATTATGCCGCTGGGCGTGCCGTCCTCGTGCGAGACGATGGCGACATCCCCTCTGGCCCGCAGCAGGCTGTCCACTACTTCGTGCAGCGGCATCATGGGCACTGCCGCGGCGTTGCCGACCACCAGCACGTCATCGTCCTCGTATCCGACAGATATGTCGCGTAGAACCCCGCCTGTGCCGCGGAGTTCCTGCGGGTCCCGTTCTATGGTCACCGGCGCCGGACCATCCGCTGCATTGGCGGGCGCGGCGGGCTCCGGCGACCCGCGATCGATCAGCACGCGCACCGGCAATGTGCCCAGTCCGAAAACCCCCACCATGTCGGCAACCTGCCGCCTCCAGCCGTCGAGTATCGTATAGCCCTTCTCCAGCGGCAGTTCGAACAGCGACCGGCCTATGCGCTGAAGCAGCCTGCCGGGGCTGACCGACCCGGCCAGTAGAACCATCGCGCGCAACTTCTCCCGCGAACACCCGTAATCGCGCGATGCGGACAATGGTGCGACGCTTCGGCTCATCAGATCCTTCGACAACCTGTCAACAGCGCTCTGCCACGGCAGGGCGGCCGCTCACGTGCAGACATGCAATAATAGCACGGTTACGCGCGGTCGGCATACCATGCGAAGGCTATCGGACTCGCTCGATACACGCGCCTCCCATCCATGCCGACCGGCTGGCGCAAACCGAAGATCGCTCATGTTCGCGACGACCGAACCGCCGGATTATCGGCCGCCCGCCATCTCCGCCACGCTGCCCAGAGCATCAAGTAGGCTGCAAACGGCAGCCCGTCAATAAGATAGCGGCGCGCGAGCCGCCCAGGCTCCTGACTCAACCTGTGCAGCCACTCCAATCCCGCCTGCTGCATCCAGCGCGGGGCGCGCGATACCTTGCCGCAGACGAAGCTGAAGCTTATGCCCACGCCCAGCCACCATGCACGAGGCAACCGGTCCCTGACGCGGGCTATGAATCGCTCCTGCTTCGGCGAGCCCAGCGCCACGTAAACAATATCTGCATCGGCCGCCGCGAGGCTTCGCATTACCTCGTCCACCTCCGCCGGCCGCGACTCGAAGCCATATGCGGGACAGCAATGCCCCGCGATACGCAGCCCGGCATTGCGCTCTGCGAGGATTCGTGCTGCCTCCGCGGCGGTGCCCGGATCGCCGCCAAGAAAGTAAACAGATTTGTTCCGCCGACATGCAGCTGCGGTCAGGCTGTGTATGAGGTCCGACCCCGCCACACGCTGCGGCAACGGCGTGCCGGCCAACCGCGAGGCCCATACCAGCACCATTCCGTCGGCCACAACAAGATCGGCCCGGGCATAAAGGCGCAGCAGCGAACGGTCATACACCACCCTTCGCAGATGATCGAGGTTGGGCGTTATGACCCAGCCGCCCCGGCCGCGATCTGACTCGTCCAGTATATGGGCTATGACCTGCGCTTCGGTAAGAGCATGAATGCGCAGACCCATCAGTTCTACGGTGGGGAATCGCGCGTCTGGCGATTTGTCCGACATGACGCCTAAGACGAACTCCGGAACACTCACGCCACAACGGCTGTGCCGTGACAGCACTTTCGCCGCCGGGCCACAACGAACAATATGTACGGGCTTTCTTCTCAGACGACTGCCGACCGATCACATCCGGACTGTGTGGCCGCTATGCGGCAGCGGAGGGACTGCGCCAGCATGTGTCCGACGGCCAGTTGCAGGTCCTCGATCAGACCGTAATTATCGCTCGGAAAGTTGATGTGCACGTCGCAATGGTCCTTAAGGCGCCCGCCGGAAAACCCGCTTATGCCGATCGTCACGATTCCATGCTGCTGTGCCCATTCGCACGCGCGCACAATGTTTTCCGAATTGCCGGATGAACTTATCGCGATGAGCACATCGCCCTCGCGGGCATAGGTTTCCAGAGGGTAGCGATAACATTCCTGGAATGAAAGATCGTTGCCCACGGCCGTGACGATGGCCACGTTGTCGGCCAGACACATTGCCGCCAGACGCGGCTGGCCTTCGACAGCCGCGGTTTTCAGCAGGTCGCCCGCTATGTGGCTGGCCGTGGCGGCGCTTCCCCCGTTTCCTATGACGTACACGCGCCGTCTATCGCGCCAGGCGCGGTAAACAAGCTCGGCCGCCGCGTTGAGCCCTGACAAATCGACACGGTCAATCAGGGCTTTGAGCGCCTCAAGATACTCGCCCGGCGAACCTATCCATGTGCCTGCCATATGCGAATCCTACACGCCCGCCCGCTGCTTCCGCCACTGCCGCAACGAACTCCGTGTGAGGGCAGGAACTCTTCGTCGCCGAATATTACGGCCGCGGTGTTCGCACCCATGATGTTTCGCGCCGGATGAGAAAGCCTATATAGAGTGGTATCTTCCACGCGGCATACAGCGGCGCAGCCAGCAGGTACCTGAGCGGCAGCACCTTGCGGGCGTGACGCGCCCAGGCGACCAGAACCGCCCCTGCCAGACACGCGCCGCCCGCAATCATCAGGTACAGAGGCAGCACGGGACCACGCGCCAGCCATATCGCCCCCGTCAGCGCGGTTACAACCACCCACGCGATGACCAGAAGAGACAGCGGCGGAACCGTCAGGTCCAGCGCCATCGCCAGAAGACCCGGGCGACGCTGCCGCACTGCTTCCCGGAACAACCGCGGCAGTTGCGTAAACTGCACAAGGAGAGAACCGTGCTCCCATCTCCGTCGCTGTACCAGCGCCGCGCTGCCGGCGGCAAGAGTGCCTGTAACCCCGCCTTCGGGGCAGAACATTGGTAAGTGCCCCGCTATGGCGAGGTCCACGGCCAGTTTCATGTCTTCCACTATGTGCCCGCTGGCCAGAGACACCCGCTGTACGCTCTGCCAGGGCAGCGCCATACCCGTGCCGGTCAGCAGACAGGGAATGCCCAGACGCGACAACCCGAGAGGCCGCACTTTGTTCTTCACAAGAAACGCGAATGCTGAGATGCGGTCGTGCAACCCCGGGCATGGAGGCGGTTCCATCAGGTATAAGCCCTGTACCGGTCTGGCGTGCCGGGCGGCTTCCCGAGCAAGGACGTCGAGCGTTCCGGGCAGCAGCCGGCAGTCGGCGTCAATGACAACGACCACCTCCGGCGGCGAGTTTTCCTGAAGGTGGCGCACGCCGAAATCCAGCGCATAGCCCTTGCCGCGCCGTTCGGGATCCGTTCGCTCGATGACCGCAGCGCCGGCCGACCGTGCGACGGCCGCCGTGCCGTCGGAACAGTTATCGGCGACCACAATCAGCCGGTCTCCCTCACCCAGTTGCGGCAGTATATCGGCTATGGTGGCAGCAATGCCGCTTTCCTCGTTATGAGCCGGCACGAGCACTGCGACGCGCGGCCTTGCTCCCTGGGATAACTTTGGCTTGCGCGCGAGCAGCACGGCCGCCAGACATTCCGCGGCGAACACGGCGATGGGCAGCAGCACCACGGCCGCCAGAAACAACAGCACGATCAACATCGCCGTCTGCATGGATCAGGCCTTCATTTCGTGTGCCCTGGCGGATTCCCGGAAAAGCGCTGCCAGTTTGCGCCCTTCGGCAGATGCGTCGTGCCACATCGCCACGCGGCGTGCGCCCTCGCGTCCCATCTCCTCCAGCCGCTCGACCGGCGCCGTCAGGGCATCGCGCATGGCTTCGGCCAGCGCCTCGACGGACCCCGCCGGCACGAGCCACCCGCATTTGCCGTTCTCCACCAGTTCGGGTATGCCGCCCACGTAGGTGGCGATGACCGGCCTGCCGACCGCGAACGCTTCCATGATGACCACCGGCAGGCTTTCCATCAGGCTCGGCAGCACCAGCGCCCGTGCCCCTGTTATCTGCCGGCGCACCTCTTCGCTGCTCGCCCAGCCGCTAATGGTCACACGTTCCGCCAGACCATGGTGCCGGATCGCCGCCTCGATTTCCGATCGCTGCTCGCCATCACCGACCAGGACCATCCCGAAATCGGTTCCGCGCCGCGCCAGTTCGGCCGCAGCCTCGATCAGCAGCAACTGTCCCTTCTCGCTGCGCAGCCGTCCCACGCATACCAGCCGCGGCGATGCTGGCGGTGGCGTTGGCGGCGCGCGCAGGAAGAACTCGTCCAGTCCGCAGCGAACAACGACGACCTTATGCCAGTCAGACGACGACGCCCATCGATATATTTGACTGCGCACGTAGCTGCTGACCGCCACCACGAACTCCGCCATGTGCACTTTGTCTTTCAGCGACAGAAGTGTGGGTCTATCCCACTCCTCCGACCCGTGGATGGTGAAGCTGTACGGCGGGCCGCCCAGCAGCCGGCAAAGCAGTGCTACGGCGGCAGGGTTTGTTCCGAAGTGCGCGTGCAGGTGAGCCGCGCCGCACTCACCCAACCAGCGGCGCAACAGGCATGCTTCCGCCAGATACGCCATGTGGCGCAACAATCCCCGGTCGGATCTCAGTCCCATGCGCCACGCTGTGCGCAACGCCTTCGCGAACCGGCACGGCGTGGCCAGCGCCGTCAATACAACCGCGGCTGCCAGACGCCAACCCCCCGCCGTCACGACGACACGTGTCCTGGCCTGTTCCGTCACGTCCTCGGCACTGGTGAGCTGCTCCGGAGCCGGGCGAATCGAGAAACGCACCACTGTGACACCGGCGCGCTCCACGGCGGCAATCTCGCGACGAATGAACGTGTGGCTGATCTTCGGATACTGATTGACCAGGTAGGCAACAACCATTGATACTCGGGTCTCAGCTCAGGCAAGCCATTCATCGAGCGGCGCGTGAATACCCTCGGCAATGAGAATAGCGCGGTCCCTAACGGGCTGCCAGTTCAAGTCGCGACGTGCTCCCGAACAGTCAAAAGTGGCTCGCTGAGTGCGGGACTCCCAGTCGCGATAGGCAGGCATCCGCCGCTCAGGATGGCCCACGACGACTTTCACCACCCACTTGAACATATCGACAAGGTAGAACCGCCAGGGCGGAACGAAATATTTCTGAATCTCCAGCCCCCCGTGGCGCTCAATCTCCTCGAGGTACTCCCTGGCGGAAAGGCATGGCTCGCCCACTATGTTGTATGCGCGCCCCTCTATGCCCGGAACCTCCCCTGCCCGTAGCAGTGCTTCGGCAACGTCATCGACCAGCACCAGCGGCAGCTTGTTGCAACCGGCCCCCCAGACGCGACACACACCAGGCCCGAGCCACATCCCGACCCCCCAGTGCCACACGTTTCCCCCCCGCCCGATGACTATGCCCGGCCTTATTATCACCACCGGCAGACCCGCCCGGCGGTGGATGTCCATAAGCGCCGCCTCGCCAGCCGCCTTGGCCCGCGCGTAGTTGTTGCGCCTGTGGATGCGCGCGTCGACCGGCGTGTCATCGGTTATCACGCCAGCACGGGCGCCCGTATACAGCGAGTCGATGCTGCCCGTGTACACCAACCGCCGCACCCCCCGTTCGGCGGACAACTCGCCAAGAACTCGTGTGGGTTCGACGTCCAGCCGCTCGTATTCTTCCCATGTCTTCGCCTGCGCACGCGCAAGATGATAGACCAGCTCCACGCCCGCCAGGGCCTTTCTGATGTCGTCAGGATTCAGAATGTCCCCCGCACAGATGTCGATGCGCGGATCGACCAGTTCTTTCGGCAAGCTCCCCGGACGACGCACCAGCAGCCTTACCGGCCGGTCGGCCTTGAGGAATCTACGAACCAGCGATCTGCCCACGAACCCCGTGCCGCCGATGATAAGTATCGCGGGGCGTCCGGAACCGGTCGCGGCTGCAGTGGAAACGCTCCGGGACTCCTCCTCCACCGACGATCGCTCGATGATACGGCAACACCAGCGGACTGTCTCCAATCCCCGTTGCCCGCTCAATCGCTCGTCAAGTCTCGCCTCAGCTATTCCCCTGTAGAACGTCCCCACGCTTCTGACGATGCTTGATTCAAATGGGTTGCCCCCTCCCCCGAGCCCAAGTTTGCTGCGCACATACTCGAGCAGCGCGCTCCCGGCCCTGCGCCGCATCCGCGCCCCTGTCCGCCGGGTGCGCACATATCGATCAATATCGTCGGACCAGACCGTGCGCCTGTCCAGAACGTAGGCATCGGCCTCAATGTCCGCGATTCCAACCCCGACCGCGCCACGCACACGCACGTAACGATCGCACAGTCCCGGTGCAAAAAGGAAACTCACCTCAACAACCGACGCACCAGCGTGCGCAGAAACCAGCCACCGCCTGTAGAAGCGACCGCCTGGCGGCAGGACCACAGGCATACTTGCCTCCACGTACCCAACAGCCGGAGCCCCTACCAGATCCAGCACGGCTGAAATCGCATGTGACCCCAGTTCCAGAACGATGTTACCCGGCTTCCGCAGCATCCAGGCGTCCCACGGCCCGCTTTTTATGGCCGCCAGGTCTGCATGATGCGCAAGCACCACGTGATTCAGCGGCCCCAGTCTGCCTGTCCGCACGTCCCGGCGAAGATCTTCGTATGCTTCGAAGAACAGCAGGTTGTGGTTCACGCCCACGCATACACCGCGCGCATCGGCCCGCGCAGTTACACGCTGCGCTTCCTCCTCGCTGACGCACATGGGCTTTTCCAGCAGCACATGCGCCCCGGCGTCGATCGCCGCCAGAGCCGCCGCGCAGTGCTGGTCCGGCGGCGTGAGCACGTGCACCACCTGCGGCTTCTGTTCCGCCAGCATTTGCTGGAGGTCGCTGTAAGCCGCGGGCACGGACCACTTTCGCGCGAAAGCCTGCGCCCGGGCGGCGCTCGCATCGCATACCCCGGCCAGTCTCGCCCCTTTCACGCGCCGCAAAGCGCGCGCGTGATACTCGGCGATGAAACCTGCCCCCACGAAACACACGTTCAACGTCGATCCGCTCATGCTACTTGTATTCGATCAGACGCGCCGGCCGGCGGCGGAATCTTTCCCACCAGAAACGCAATGCCCCGAAAGCCTGAGGAAACTTCGCCAGCACGCAGAACACGGCGTACCAGATGCTTTCGCGCATTCCCGCGCCGCGCCGCCAGGTCCTGAACCATATGCGCAGCGCCAGCGCCGGATATCCCAGCAACAGCACAAAACTCCAACCGTGCGTCGGCCAGGCCAGGCCCGCCGCAAGCAACGGCAGCATCAGTCCCCAGAAACATGCGCTGCGCGTCTGGCGCACGAAATGCCGTTCGGGTCCTGCCCCGTGCAGCGACATCCCCTGAGCATATCCGTGACCCGCGCGGAAGGCGCGTTTCCACCATCGCCGGAAACTCATCGGGCCCAGGTCATGCACGCCCATCTGGCAGTCGAGCATCACGATGCGCCAACCGGCACGGCGGACGCGTATGCACAGATCGTCGTCCTCGGCGGCCAGTACCGCAGAGCTGAATCCGCCGGCTTTCCTGAACGCCTCGGTACGCGCCATGAAAATCCCGCCGCATGCACGCAACGGCCCGGGCTGTTTGTCCCACTCGATCGCCGCCAGCATATGGTAAACGGACGCGCGCGGATCGCGCTCGACAAGCCGGCCGCATACGATGCCCAGCGACTCGTCGGCCCGCAGCGCCTCGACGCCGGCGGCCAGCCACCCAGGCGCGATTTCACAATCGCCGTCAACGAACTGCACGCACTTCGTCTGCGGCACCGCGCGCAACAGATGCTCGAAGCCCTCATTCCTGGCCCGGGCGGCATTCAACGGCAGACCATCGTCCAGACGCACGACCATTGCGCCAAGCGACTGGGCAACCGTGCAACTGCCGTCCGTGGATGCCGAATCGACGTACACCACCGGCATGCCGGAGCGGCACACCGATTCCAGACACCGCCGCAGCCGCTCGCCCTCGTTGCGGCCGATGACAACAATGCCAAGGTCGCCGTTCATGCTCCGTTCCCGCCGCACAATATCGCCCAAGCGTCGCCCAGCAGCAGATCGGCCGCCAGGCGAAGCGGTTCGTCCTCACCGCTCCCCCCGCCGAGCCCCAGACTACGCCTGATCGCCAGACTCAGCCGCCCCGCCCCCCACAGCAGGTCCGCCGCCACCAGCCCCAGCAGCCCGTAGTGTTTCAGGAAGAACCGGCGCCGTGAGGCGTACCAGTATTCGGGCCGACGCCTCCCCCCGCGAACGATGCCCGTCGCGCGGCCGTGCAAATGCACCACGCGCGACTGCGGCACATACCACACCTGCCATCCCGCCGCCTTAGCACGCCGGCAGAAGTCCACCTCGTCGAAATACAGAAAATACCCTTCATCGAACAACCCTATCGACTCGAACACCTGCCGCCGGATCATCATGCTCGACCCCGACACCCAGTCGCAGGGGTGCGGCCGGTCGGCCGGCTCCATCGCCGAGACGTAACGCTTCAGCAGGCGCGAAAGAGCGCCGAGTCTTGCGGCCGCCTCAAGCTCGCCCAGCGGCGACGGAAAGCGATGCGCCGAACACTGCGGGCGGCCTGCTTCGTCCTCCAGCGCGCTGCCGACTATCCCCGCATCGGGATGCGCATCGAGAAACGCCGCCAGTTCCGACATCGCCCCCGGACGCACGACGGTGTCAGGATTAAGCACATGTATGTATTCCGGCGGCGACGATTCCGACAGACACCGCCTTATCGCCGCGTTGTTACCCGCAGAAAAACCGGCGTTGCGCGCCAGCGGCATTAGGGTCGCCCATGCGCTCCAGCCATTGTCCCCTACCGCTTTGCGGATCAACGCCGCCGACCCATCCGGCGATCCGTTGTCCACAACAATCGCCCGCGCCCCGCCCAGAGATCGCATTTCCGCTTCCAGCGACCGCAGACAGGCGACAGCCAGATCGGCCGTGCAATAGTTCAGAATTACAGTCGCGACCGTCACCTGCACCTCGTCGCTAACGACGAGCTTCTCTCACTCTGCCTCCGACCTGCCCCATTCGCCGGCGAATTCCGCTCTGTATTGCCACCCGGACACAGACCGGTGTTCGGTCCAGGGCCTGTACGCAGCGCAGGACTTCTCCAGAGCGCACCTGCGCTGGACGTAGATTCGGGCATCCGGAAACAACTGCATCATGCGCTGACGGCTGAGACACGCGTGGCCCGGATCATGCGGTACCAGGCCGGCAGTTCCCGTTCCCAGCGGCGCTGCAGCCGAATCTTCACCCATTCGGGCAACTGCCAGTATCAGTATGAACCTCGATGGGAAAATGAGCCGAAGGCGTCTGCACCTAATAGGCCGGCACCAACCGACACACTTCCCTGGCAAACTTCCCCCGCCTTATTTCGTCGCCCACATGCTCGATAGTGGAATTGCTGAATACAAGGTCAAAGGACCTATCCGCGAATAACCCGCTTAGGTCGCACGCATCGGCCTCCACCAACCGGAAGCGACCCGGATCCGTCACACGTGTACCGGAACCCGGCAAGTTAACCAGCGTCACATGAAACTGATGATCCGTTACTTGATTCATCATTCTCCAGAACTGCTCCGTTCCGCCCAGGTCGATAATGCGCGCTCCGCGCGGTGGCTTCACCAACCGAATCATGGCCGAGAGACGCGCCCGCCGCCACCGCCAGACAAACGACTCTTGCCTGTAGACCCACTTGCTCACGCGGCGAACCAATACCTGCAATCCCACGACCCACCCTCCCGCAACACTGGCCGTCCGGTAGTTGACAATGCTCACCGTTACTGCATTTTCCGTGCGCGGCCCGACTTAATCCCACTCCAAGGCAACCGTTGTGTCGATGCCGGTAGTCTGACGCTGGTGGCGCATCATTCGATGCACAAACCGCGCAGCCGCCCGCCGGACGGACGCCGACAGCGACAAATGCTCGTCCAGCGCGTGCGCAAAACGCACTGCCCGGCCACTATCCGGCTGCACCGCAAAGGTGTACGTTGCGATCAGTCGCCCGATCATCTCTCCCCACAGACGATACCGCACGGTACGCATGGGACCCAACACCTTTCGAGCGAGCTCCATGTCGAGCCTGGCGAGATGTCCGTCCGCGGTGAGAACGATGTTGACAAGTCCGTGATCCGGATCAAGAATCCCGGCCGCCAGGATCACCTTCGTCATATGTATGACGTTCTCATCGAACTCGCGAACAAGATCCTCACGCCCCTGCCGGATGATTTCCTTCAGGTATTCAGTGGAACTGCTGCACCGACCGAGATCTTCCATGAAGAGCGCCTCGGTAAAACCACCCGGGTCATTCCACAGACGACACCAGCCAATCGGCCGCGGTACGCGGACGCCGGCCCTGTGCACTGTCACGAGGGCGGCGTATTCGCGCTGACAGTTGCTGCTCCCCGTGAGGCGCCGCAGCACGCCCCGCCAGCCCGGCCGGGCCCACATCTTCATCATCACGGATGCGCCCCCGTGGGAAGAGCGGTACCGCACCAGCATCCGCTCGCTGGTACGATACAGGACACCCGCCGGATGCGGGCATGTCGCCATCGCTACCGCCGCTGACGCCAGTTCCGCCGGAGCCGGCGCCCAGCCGTCAGTTACGTCTCCCGCACAGAATACCGCGTTGCGCCGGAACAGATCCACGCGCGCCCTACGCCTCCTGCTGCGACTCGGATAGCGCCTTCATGGTTGTCCGCCACACCTTGACTATCGTTGCTTCGGCGCCGGCATGGGTGTCTATATCCACACGCGCGGCTCCGATCCCCGCTCTTTCCAGAACTCTTTCCAGGCGCGAGTAGTACTGGACGATCTCGTCCGGCCGCAGCTCCGCCTTGCGTCGGAAAACAGCCTCCGGGGAGGCCCTCAGCACACAACATGCCGATGGCTTCGGCAGCAGCGGAGCAAGAATGCGCTCAAGCACAGGAAACTCCGGCATGTGATACTTGATGAACACATCGTAAGGCGACGTTTCCACAAGCACCACATACCCGCGCAGCCGGTACGGCACTGCCAGGCAGTAACTTATGGCAATATCCAGTAACCCTGTCAGGAGCGCCAGCTTTTTCCGGAACCGCCAGTACCACCCCCCTGTATCGCGGTCGGCATGCTCCGTATTCACAAGCCGTTCGGCAAATTGTGCGGCGTCACGTCCTCCAGCCGCCCGGAACTTCAGCCAAGCCAACCGCCTCGTGACGAACCGCACCACCCGCTTCAGCGAGTAGAAATATCTGGAGCGTACCCCGCTTTGCTCCAGCATTCGTTGCACCCCCTTTATCGCCGTGGTCTTGCCGCAACCGTCGGGGCCCGTAAGATAAATCATCGGCCCCCACAACCACCAGGCACGGCGCAGCCGCGTTGCAGCCGTACGACCCCAGCAGCGCAGTATTCGCCACACTGTGTTAGGCCCCCAGCGGCGGCGCACCATCTGCGCTAGCAGATCATCCTCCCGCTTGCCGAACGCACCTGACAACCCGGCAGCCACAACCTTGGCATCCGCTCCCACCGCTTCCCTGAGCCAGGCATCTACCGCTGCGGACTGCATCTTCTCCAGCACGCGCCGGCGCAGATCGCCCGTGTTCTTGCGTTTCCACTGCTTTACCAGAAATATGAACTCGTCCGGCTGATCCAGTATCACAAAGCTGCATCCGTCGCGTGTCACCCTCCGTCGTCGAACCTCGTCGAGAAACACCCTGTACGCAGGTGCATATCCAGACCCGGTGGCAAACACCTCGCAGGTGCGCGCATCCACTTTACATGTCCGCACAACCGTCTGCCCGTCTATCACCGGACCGGACTCTACCGCATGCAGCACCACGTTCTGTCGCCGCCACGTCTCCAGATACCACTCCCATCCCATTCGCCAACACATATCCCGGAACGCCCTTACCAGCTTCTCGACCTGCCGATGCGATATGAGCAGGCCCACGTCCGGCTTGTGCATCTGGTACGGGTAGCCCTCGTAGTTGCGCATAACGAGATACTCCACACCATGAGCGTCAAGGATCGCAAAGAGTCCTCGCAGAAAAGTTTCCGCATCCATCACAGCCCTGTTGTGGCTCTCTCGACCGATCTCCGTTGCGTCAGCATTCATTCCGGCGCTCCCTCGGACAAGCGCGCCACCGCCCGCCCAACAGGTTTCCCTTCCACAACCGCGCCGCTGAGCGCGCCGGCAGCGACGACGTTCACCGGATTCACCATGGCGTTGAACAGATTATCGATCAGAACCATCACCAGCAGAACAGCCAGCAACATCGCCCCCCCAAGAATATGACGCCCCTGCGACACCCGCGACATGCGACGCACGACCGCCACTACAGGCACAAGAAACAAGAGCGTAACAGCAGACACTCCAACGATGCCGTAGAAAGACGACGCGATGACCCACAGGCTGTCAACGGCGCGCACAAGACGCTGGCCTTCCTGGGCAACAGGAAAAGCCCTGCCCCAGCCACCCCAGCCCAGCCATATACGCTCTTTGGTGCGCTGCATGAACAGATCCTCCTGCTGCACGCGTGATGCCAAGGATTCAACCCGCTCCGCAGGTGCTATCAACGCCGCCACGGCCATAACGTGTTCACCCGGCAGAACCCCTGTGAACCGTGCCATCATATACACCGGGGCAACCAGGCTGAGCGCTACCAGTGGCACCCTGGTTCTGACTACATCCCAAGTGAACCATGCCATTACCCCTAAGGCTGCCAGTATATAGCCGTTGCCCGATCTGCACAGTATCAGCGTCGTCCCCAACGCCAGCACCGTCACCGCCCACGGAAGGCGCAGCACCGGCCTTGCCGGCCAGCAGCGCCAAGCGCCAACGGCCGTCACCAACGCAGATGCCATCCACCCGGCCACCGCCAAGCCGTGCTGCATGAAGACCTTGGGTCGATAACCGCCAAAACGCAGATGCTGGGCGAAACTGTGCTGCTGAAACCCGTAAAGGATTCTGTGCAGTTGCGGGCTCATCCTTATTTCCCACAGACACAAGGGCACATAGATCAGCCCACCCACGATGATACCTTCTGCCAGTTCCCGCAGTGACGGCAGGTCCGTGAAATACAGACGGCCCATCAGATACGGAATGCCCCAAGTGAGAAGATGCCCGAGGCTCCCCGACAGCCCGTCGTATACGCCGAGATCGTTGCTCATCGACGTGGCCAGCGGACACAGACACCACACCGCTGCCGGCAGATCGATAAGCCGAAATCGCAATGCCAGGAACCGCCGCCCATCGAACAGCACCGCCCCCAGCAGCACGCCAAGAGATGTGGCCATTACCTTGCCGTAATCCGGCAGCCCCGGCAGATCGTACTGATACATCGGCAGGAAGAGCCAACCGCCCACAAGACATGAGATAACTGCCCGTCGCGCCGGCAGCAACGCGAACAGCACCACTGACACGATCGGCCAGCCGAACAGCGCAATTGGAACCAACGGCGTCATGAGCGAACATGCGGGGAGGCTTTATCCATGGCACGCCCCGTCTCAAGTCGCAACCCTTGCTGCATCTTCCCGAATCCCGTCAAATGGGCCACCACCCTGTAACACCACAGCCCTGTTACCCATACCACTGCCTCTCGACCCGCCGATTGTAACTGCGCGCCGCGCGGCGAATCTCTCAGACCGGAATCGCGTGCATGCGAACAGAGTCATACTTCAGGGCCGCCGGCGCCAGCAGGGTGCGCCCCAGAAGCCACCACGCCGCCCGGTCGTACCCTCCCCGGGAGGATGGCCCGCCTCTCAGGCGCGTGGCCATAAGCCGCATTCTTTCGAGCCACTCGTCGCTGAACTGTCGCGTGTAGCCCGTGTAGTACACTCTGCCGGATCGAAACCCGGACTGCGCCAGCGTAAAGTCCAGCGAATCTTTCGTAAAGAAGTGAATATGTCTCGGCACGTCCGTCCATGGCCAGGTGGCGCCGAAGACTCTGAACCCCAGCGCGTCGCAATTGGGAACCTCTATTATCACCTTTCCGCCCCGCCTCAATATGCGTCTGACCTGCCGCAGAGCGTCCACCGGCGATAACGTATGCTCCAGCACGTGCGAAAGAAGGGCGTAGTCGTAGTCGCACCCAATTTCCTGCGGCAGGCTTTCCGCAGCTCCCTGGTACACCGTGCCGAACTCGCTGGCTACTCTCCTCGCCTGAGGGTCCGGCTCGACGCCGGTCACTGCGAAACCCGCATCGCGGAACATCCTCATGTTCCGCCCGTTGCCGCAGCCTATGTCACACAATCGTCCTGGGGGACCCGCTTCCGATGGCGACAACGCGCGTCCCCGGTCGAAACGCCATGCCAGATGGACGCGCAGTTTTGCCCACAGCCCCGTTTCCCCTGTCAGTGTCACTCTCTCGTGATGCACACTGTGCGTGTAGTAATCGACCGGATAGAACTCCCGCACCTCCGCGAAACTCAACGGGACGGCCAGCGTCCCGAAGCGGCACTGTTTGCACCACGCGACGGTCCACCTCTCCGACGACTCAGGTCTTGCGTAATCCACAGCTGTGAACAGACCGACCATTCCACCGCTGCACAGCGGGCACACTCTCGCATACCGTCGGTCTTCCATTGCTGCCGCCCGTCCCGTTTCGCCCGCGCAACGTTCCGCGTCGCCATGCGGCTCACACCCGCCTCGGGCACACCAGAGATCGTGCTTCACCGAACCCTGCGAGCATGATCGCCGCGAGCAGAAACACAAACCCCGTACCCGTTATCAGCCCGATGGCCACGCCGTTTGCGGGGACCAGAACCTCCTTCACCAGCACGCACGCCGCCACGGCTGTCCCATAACACAGAGATGGATACACAACTGCCGACCACGACAGCCCATGCCGCCTATGGGCTCCCAGCACAGCGCTGACAAAGGCCAGAGTCTCCCCCACCAGCGTCGCTGCGGCTATAAGGCGCAGATCCCCCCCGCACGCCGCTGCCCCCGCCGCCAGTGGCAGGGCCGTCGTGCGCACAATGTTGGCAATCAGCGGATTCCGGCTGTCGGCATATGCCAGTACGCCGAGCGTCGGCACCAACCGCAGCAGACGCACCGCGTGTGCAATCCCCAGCCAGCCGACAAGGATCGCGGCGCTCTGGTACTTCCGCCCATACAGCAGTACGACGATGGCCGGACCGGCAACGATCCACATTATGCTCAGCGCTGCCGCCCCGAACGACACCACTTGTTGCGTCAGTCGATACGCACGGTCCAGCCGTGCAGATTCTGCTCGCAGGTTCGAGAACACAGGGAGCAGCAACAGCTCCCCTATTCTCGAGCTGACGCCTACCGGCAGGATGGCGACCATGAACGCCACGGAATACAGCCCCAGCTCTGTCATGCCGTACCAGGTTGCCACGATGAATCGATCGCCCTGGAAAATGCCGAAAACCAGCAACCCGTTTATCAGCAGAGGCCAGCCGAACTGCACCAGGCGCGACAGTTCACCGCCCTCCAATCCCCACCGGTAACGGCGCTCGGCAAGCAGGTGACTCAGGGCAAGCACCAGCAACGAATCCATCACCAGCATCCCCAGCAGCGAGCGCCAGTCCCGAAAGTATATGGCCAAGGGCCATGCCAGCAGCGTCGCAACCGTGCCGGAGGCTATCTGCGTAAATACCCAGGGCCCGAACCTCATCTCGCGCTGCATCCTCACGATATCCTGATGGCAGAACCCACGCACCACCGGTACAACCGCCAGCAGTCGGAACCCAGCCACCGCCTCGGGCGCTCTGAACATGCGGGCCAGCACTCCCGCCAGAAGAAAAATCACCAACCCTATAATCAGCCCGCGCACCACGGCCAGACTCTGCGACACTCGCTGAAGACGCTCCGCCTCCTCTTCACGACATTGTACCAGCAGTTTGTCGGCGCCCAGGTCGCTGAGCATCTCCAGAAACTGAATGGTCATAAGAAATGTCGCGGCCACGCCAAAGTCGGCCGGCGTCAGCAGACGCGCCAGAATAATGCTGCGTGCAAACCGCAACAGCAGCGATGTGCCCTCGGCCATCCCCAGAAGTCCCCCGCCGCGCATTATGCGGTGGCGCAGACGCTGCCCAGACACCGGCTTCTCCGCTGCTGCGTCCGGTATGTGGTCGCCGACGACTGGCATCTGACCGCGGTTCATAATGGGCGCGCTATTCCCCGTCCAATGGATGTTCTGTCCGGCTCCCCCCAAAAAAGCCCAAGTTCGCATAACGCCCGCTCACCGCCTTGACCGTGGCTCGCTCCACCGCTCTATTGGTCACCCCGCCTGGCCCTGACCCGATTCAGCCTCCGCCCCAGCAGGTACTGAAACGCCGCCATCAGGATACACGTCGACGGTTCCGGAATGGTCGCGAAACAGGTGAACGTCGCGGCGGCGCTTTGCGGCCGGGATTGCGGTGTCCCGCCCTGGAACAGATAACTGCGGTCGATCAGGTAGTAATCGTCGGCATCGACCGTACCAGTCAGATCGAAATCGCCGCGGACATAGCTTTCGGCGCGGTCCAGGAAACCCTGATCCACCGCGTGGTAGTCCGTCTGGTCAATCACGTTATCGAAGTTCACATCGCCAATGAGTACGTATCTGACGACCACCGCCGAAGAAGGCTCGCCCGCGATTGCCGCCAAACCGTCGCCGCTGTCATTGATGAACGCCGCCACCCCGTGAATGCCGAGCACATCGGCCGCCGCAGCGGAACTCACAAAGCCCTGACCACTCCAGTCACCTGGCCCGCGTCCCTGCCTGACCTGCGCGCGCACATCGGCCAGCACGCCATCGTGCAGCACCAGAACATTGTCGCTGATATCGAATCGCCCCTCCCATGCCCCGGGCGTGCCGCCGAAATTGACACTGCTCAAGCGGCTTACAATCCCGCCGCCCTCGCGCAACAGCACCACACCTCCCGACCCTACTTCCACCGTCCCGCCATCGAACCCGCCGACCGTGAACACGCCCTGCATTACGTGCGTGCCCCCAGTATGAGCCGGGACGCCATCGACAGTCAGCGTCCCCGCGCCGGTCTTGACCAACCCCTGACCTGCCACGTCCTCCATAATGGCAGCGACCGTCAATGTGCCATCCGCGGGAACGTCCGCTGTCCACAAAGCGGACATACGAACGACTGCGTTGACCACGCCGCTTCCCACTATGCTGCCGCCCCGCAGGTACACCGTCGGGCCTGATATCTCTCCGCCATCCAGCCGGACGACGCCGCCTGCGTAAATCGTTATCCCCGCTCCGGCGCTCACGATACCACCGTCAGCGACCACCAGCTCGCCAGTGCCGCCCGCGACGTAAGCGCTTCCGCCAACGTACAGACCATTCGAGCTGTTCCACGTCGATCCCGCACCGCTCACCACGGCCCGCCCCGCGCTGTCGGCAACAAGTCCCAGAAACCCGTTACTGTTCTCCACTCGACCGCCACTGCTGATGTTCAGCGTTCCATCAGTCCCCGGGCTGCGCCCTACGATAAGGTCCAGATCATTGTGCCAGATCGATCCCTCTCCCTCGACGTTGACGACACCCACCCCCGAGGTAACGGCTCCGCCCTGAAATGAACCCCGGTCCGAGCCAACTGCCGCGTTTACACTCTCCACTCTTCCACCGCCCAGAATGTTTAACCTTCCCCGGCTGTGGTAGCCCACACTGAGGGCCGGGGATATCCCGTAATAACCCGTCGCCTGCCACAGGCTGCCGCTACCGATTATGTTCACCTCGCCCGACGCATCCTCGCTGTGGCCTATCGTGCTCCATCCACTGACCACAAGTGCGCCATCTTTCACGTTCAAGGTTCCCTGTCCCAGGTAGCCACCCACATGCAATTGTGTGACGTTCTGCCATGTGGAGCCAGCCCCCTCCACGTTCACAATACCCGTACTGCCGGCGGACCGTCCAATCACGCCTATGGCGTCGCTTACAAGCCCCCCGTTCGTGATATTCAGAACGCCCGCGCTGTCGCTGTCTTTTCCTATGGAGAACTCGTCTTCCACAATCCACGAAGACCCGGGCCCGACAATGTTCGCTTCACCGCGCGACCCCGTGAACTCGCCAACACGTGCTCGCAGACTCTCTACCCGTCCGCCGTCTCTCACATACAGCCAGCCCTGCCCCGACGTTCCCACGTACATGTGCCCATGGTTCTTCCACAGCGAGCCCGTCCCTTCCACGCGCAGCACCGCGAAACTGCCTGGATAATAAGCGTTATAGGACCGATTGTCCTCCACATAGCCACCGTTGCGAATGATTAGCGTGCCGGAACCGCGCTGTCCTATGTTCAGCAGACCCGTCTCGTCGTTAACCACGTCGTAATGCGTTACCAGCATCGCCCCCGGCCCGTCCACCACAATGCTGCCAGTCCTGCCTGTCGAGTAACCCGCCAATACGTCCCTTCCATCAACCCGTCCTCCCTGCTGAATGGTCAGACTTCCGGCGCCGCTGTTGCCTATCCAGAAGCTCTCGGGCGGCAGCTGGTACGAAGCATTACCCGCCTCAACTACGACATTCGAGTCAATCACGACTGCCGCGCGTGAGGTTGCCACCCGAATCGCCAGCGAAACAGCGCCGACCACGAGCATCATCCCCGCCAGACCGAGGTCGTTTCGCCATCCACGCCACCCGCCACGCCCCAGGCCGGGCTGAAACATGCCTGACATCACCTCCATTTCGCCACCTCGGCCTCAGTCCATCGCAATGCGCCATCCGCCATCGCTCACCGCGCAATTCTCAGCCCGCCAGCCGGCCCGCCAGCGTCCGGTAATACTCTATCGACTTCCGCAAACCTTCCCGAAAATGCACCGTCGGCGTATACCCGATGACTCGACCGGCCAATGATATATCCGCCACCGATCGCCGGACATCGCCGGGGCGGGGAGGCGCGTATTCCGGCTCGATGCTGGTGCCGAGAATCGCATTCGTTTCCCGCACGACGTCGTTCAGAACGATCTCGCGGCCGCAGGCAATGTTCACCGCCTGACCGCACAGTCCCTCCGCTTCCGCCGCCAGCAGATTGGCGTGCACAACGTTCTCGACGAAACAGAAGTCGCGCGTCTGGCAACCGTCGCCGTATATTATTGGCCGCTGGCCGCGGAGCATGCGACTCACAATCATCGGTATCGCCGCCCCATACTGGCTTCTGGGGTCCTGATACGGCCCGAACACGTTGAAATAACGCAGGCTTATGGTCTGCAACCCATATGCCGCAGCATACACCTGAACATAGACCTCGCCAGCGTATTTGCTTGCCGCATAAGGGCTTATCGGCGCTGGCGTCTGACTTTCGCGCTTCGGCAAATCAGGCTGTTCGCCATATACCGAACTGCTCGCCGCGTATATGACGCGCCGGGTGCCGGCCCGCCTGGCTGCCTCCAGCACCCTCAAGGTTCCCGTGGCATTAGTCTCATGATACTCCAGCGGCTGTTCCATGGAGGCCGGCACGCTTACCAGAGCCGCTTCGTGGAAGACCACGTCAACACCCTCAGCTGCCTTCGTAAGGGCCCGCTGGTCCAGGATTGAGGCGTGGATGAACTCAAACCGTCCGCGCAGATCGGCAAGCCGTTCGAGACTGCCGGCCGAAAGGTCGTCTAGAACTCTGACATGCACGCCCCGCGCGACGAGCGCGCGAACCAGATGGTTGCCAATGAAGCCCGCGCCGCCCGTAACAAGGGCTTTTCGATAGTCAATGGCCATCCGGGAAGCCTCTTGCAGCGACGGCGGAGCTGCCGCGGGGCGGTCGATAATGTACAGGCTCCGCCCCCGTGGACTGCGCGCTGCCGACGCAGACCACCATCGAAAGCCACCACATGCGGGCGGGCACCGGCATACGCCGCTGCGTCATACGTCCCGCAAACGCGCTTGCGGCCCTCGTCCCTGTGGCCGACGCGCCATCTATTCCAGCACGGTCAGAAGTGCTCCGTCAATGTCAAGAGCGGTGGCCTGCCCGAGCAGCTCCACTCTCAGGAGCACCCTATCGTTGCGCAACAGATTCTCCACCACGCCCTGAATACCGGCAAATGGCCCGTTGCGTATTTCCACGCGCACGCCTTTTCGCAGAAACTGGCACATCGTCAGTGGGGCATCGCGCGATATGGCCGCGTGCAGATTCCTCAGCTCCCAGTCCAGTTGTTCTTGCGCGCACACTGGAATGATCCTGGCCACATGCCCGGTCCTGTCGGCAACGTATGCCTCCTCAGTCGAGCCGCGCAGAAACACATACCCCGGAAACAGCGGCACCTGCACGTTAAACTTCCGTCCGCCGTAGTACCGCACCTGCCGAATCAGCGGCAGATAGCAGGCAATGCCCATCGCGCAAAGACTGGCGGCCAGGGTCTTTTCGTGCCGGCTCAACGTGTGCAGCACATGCCACCGGCCGCATTCGGGAGGCGGCAACTGCGCATACGCGGACAGCGATCGGCCAGCCGCCCGTACTTCGTCCCCGACAAGCATCGCGGTTGCCAAGACCTGCTCTCCGTTAAGTCGCGAGCACCACGCCCATCATCGAAGCCGCAGTCCCGTTCGGTCATTGCGGCAACGCCGGCGCTCACAAGCCTATATCGTTCTTCACTCCTGCTCCATTGAGTGAAAACTCGCCCATCAACTATAGCCGTGGCCAGTTATGGCAGCAAACCCGCGGCGGCACAGTTTGCGCGCATCCGCCGCCTTCTCCAGATTCACAGCTGCGCGGGCCGGTAACATGCGCCTACTGCGCACATGTTATTCTTCTTACACAATCCGCCCGGCTGCCGTCTTTTTCGGGTTGCCATACTGAATATATGGTGTATGCTACATGTAGTGCGCTCACTGCCGATGACGGCAGTGCGAAGAAGTTCTGGTTGCGCAGTCGTGCGAGGGCAGATGTTGCTCGGAGTGGCGATCGACCACTTCAGACCAGAAAGCGTTGTTTCGACCTGTTTCTGCGCGGGCCACGGTCTGCGCACACAGTTGTTCAGGAGCGGCCGATGAGGAGCAGGAGCATATCGTGGCTGGCATTGGCGGCTGTTGCCATAGTGGTCGGGGTGCTGCAACACCGCGTACAGGCAGCCCCGATTGTTATCCTTGCCGACCGTAATTCCGAGATATATATTGACTTAGGTTCCTCTGACGGCGTGTTTTCATGGAGGGTTGACGGCGTTTCGAATCTGTACCAGCAATGGTTCTGGTTCAGAGTGGGCAGCGCTGGCCCCGAGGCGCCCGTCAGCGACCTTTATCTTGCCGACTGGTACGCCACCGACGGAAGGCGCCGCGATCCGCGCGACGACCGCGTGGTGGCCATCTATCAGGATACGCCGATCGGCCAGAACCCGAATTTCGAGATAGACATAGACCTTTCATTGACGGGAGGGCTTCCCGGCAGCCGCTGGTCCGACCTGGCGGAGACCATCTCGATAACGAACTACTCGTCGCAGCCTCTTGAGTTCCACTTCTTCCAGTACGTGGATTTCGATCTCAGCGGTACGTTAGGAGGCGATACGGCGTGGTTGCCGAACGCAAATACAGCCCGCCAGGAAGGGCCTTATGGCAGCGTCAGCGAGACGGTGGTAACGCCCGTCCCTTCACGCCGCGAGGTCGCGGAATGGGCGGACATACTGCTGAAGCTGACAAACGCCGATCCGGACGATCTTTCAGGCTTTGTGGGGCCGGTGACCGGCGATGCGACGTGGGCATTTCAGTGGGATGTGGCTATTCAGCCCGGCTCCACGTTCATCATCAGCAAAGATAAACACCTCGTGGCCGCCATACCTCTGCCCGGTTCTGTGTGGATGGGCGCCGTGCTGCTGGGGGCTATTGCTTTCTTCTGGTTCCGCCGCCGGCGCATAGCAGCCTGATGACGCAACGGGAATATCAGCAGCTTGTGTTCGGCCGCCGCCGCGTGCTGCGCATTGCGTGCTGCAATGTGCACGGCGATATGCACGAGGGTTTCGTTTCTTTCGCAGCGTTCTCCCCAAGCGCGTTCGATTATCGTTTCCCGGTTCGCTGAGCCTGGTGATTTCGCCGGCATTGTGGAGATGCGGCAGCGCGGCTACACTCGGCCGAATGAGCGATAACCCGGCACCGCTCATCGTGATGCCGCCAGTGTGTCCGAAAAGGCTGGGCGTCGCGGAAAGAGCAGTCGCGCTGTTCACAGGTGCGGGGCTTCTTCTCGTGCTGCTGCTGGCTCTTGCCGTTAAACCCGACCCGTCCGGTGTCGGAACCCATGAGCAGCTCGGGCTGCGCCCATGCGACTTCCTGCACCGAACCGGGTACCCCTGTCCCAGTTGCGGCATGACCACCGCCGCGGCGCTTTTCGTGAGGGGACGAGTATTCGGCGCCTTCGTAACGCAGCCGCTGGGCGCGCTGCTGACGGCCGCAACAGGCGTGGCCTTCTGGGTGTGTCTGTATATCGGGATCACCGGCAGACCCGTCCACCGGCTGGCGAGAGTCGGCTTCGGTACACTGACTGTAGTCATCGTCGCCCTTGCGGCCGGGGCGTGGGCGTGGAAGATACTTATCCATCGGGGCATTCTGCGGGTATAGGACGGCCATGATGTTGCGCTTCGGGCGATGCGTGCTGTTGTGTCTGGCATGCGGCATTGTGTGCGGCTGCATGGAGGACTCGTCTTCGCACGGCCCGCAGCTGTTTCCGCGCGATGACGCTCCGCCGGCGGCCAGCTACAAGGGGCTTGCAGGCCAGTCATGCGCCGTGATGATCTGGCCCGACTGGGCCGTCAGCACCGACTATCCCCAGTTGCAGATGGACCTGGCGCGGCTTCTTCACGAGCGGCTGACGGCGAAGTTCACCGGCGGCAAGGGCAAATCCAGTCCCACGCAGTTTCTCAACCCGGCTTCAGTGGTGCGCTATCAGCGCGAGCATCCCGAAACAAGCGCCCTGCCGATAACCGACGTAGCGCCGAAACTGGGCGTAACGCGCGTGATATACGTCGAGGTGAGCGAGTTTCAAACCCACTCGCCCGCCTCGATAATGCTGCTTCAGGGCAACGCTCAGGCCACTCTGCGCGTGGTCGAGGTGGCCGGCGGCAAGGCGAAGATAGCCTTTGAAGACGCCGGCATACAGGTGTATTTCCCGCCGGATGCACCGGAAGGGGTCGTCGCCACAGACAAGATGAACCCTCGCGCCGTTTACGCGGGCACACTGGCGCGCCTGGCCGATGCCCTGGTCGCAAGATTCGGCGGCGATTGATACTGCGACCTCAATCGGCCGTCTTCTGCACAGTCGGCCAGATGGCCACCGTGCATACGCGGTGTCCGATGCGCTCGAGGATGGGGAAACTGCGCACCTGCCGCTGTCGGGCGAGCACCTCCTGGCGGGTCAGGTGCGCTTCGAACAGTTCGATGTCCTTTTCGACGATGGCCGAAGACTCGGTGAATACCACCAGCAACAGCGCGGCATGGCATATTTCCGGGTCGGCCTCCATTTTCCGCAGGTCGGCCACGATCGCTTTGCGCCATTGCGCTCCGTAGCCGCCGTGCGGGATTCCGCCTTCGCGGAATTGCCAGGCGCCCTTGACCTCCAGCCACAGCGCCTCGCACGGCGGGCAGCCGCCCACGGCGTCAAACAGGCCCGGCTCGCCGGTGTGGCCGATGAGCGGCCGGCCCGGAGGAGTAATCACGATATCGCAGCGCAGCCGCCCGGCAGCCCCCCGCCGGCGCCCGGACGTTGCCGACGGATACGGCACCTCGCGGGCGACCTCGTAGCGATTCCGCAGATGGACGGCAAGCAGCTCCTGGATTTCGGCTTCGCTGAGGCTGTCCAGTCCGTACACGGCCTGTTCCAGCCGCAGATCATGCTCGGCCTGGCGCAGAGCCTCCGCCGCCAATTCGGCCAGCGCTCGCAGGTCATAGCCCAATTGTCAGCCTCCGAAATGCCAGACAATGCCGCCGCCAATCAGTCCCAGCGTTACCCCGGCGACGACATCGCTGAGCCAGTGCGCGTCCATGAGATACCGCAGCGCTGCGCAGATGAACGCCAGCACCCAGAACACAGCGGCCGCCGGCGGATACAGATGTGCCAGCACCGACGACATGGCAAAGGCGCAGGCGCTGTGGGAAGAAGGAAAACTCTCCCGGTAATTGGCATGGCGGAGGCCAGGCCCGAGAAACCGCCCCGCCTGCTCGCGATTGGGTCTGACGCGACCGACGAGCCTCTTCATCAGCGTGCAGACGATGCTGGTTCCGAAAACGGCCGCCAGCAGCACAATGGCCGGATGCCAGCCATGCGCGGTGTCGCGCCCGTCGAGGCGCCAGATGATCAGAGCCGTGAAGATAGTGCACGCCGCCTGCCCATACTGCGCGAACCACCGCGACTCGCGTTTCAGGTCGCCCTTGAAACGCAGGTTCACGGTCAGCGGTGCCCATCGACTTTCGATGAGCATCAGCACCGCCGAGAGAACCGCCAGAATGCCGACGATGATCCAGCTCATGGCTGCAATCGACCGGGACGTATTGTCGCCGCCATCGCGCGGCAGAGAATGCCCGAAAAAAAGCAACGCAATCACGGGTCGGCACGGAATGCCGATCCCGGCGAATCCACACGAATTGTGAAAGAGCCGCTCTCCGCATGGGTGCCGCCGGCCATGAGCACCTGACGTTTGCTCCCCTGCTGACGGACGACGAGGACGCGCGCGTCGCTTGTCCAGCCCGCCGCCCGCCATACGCCCGGCCTGTGGGCAACCACCACCATAGCCGCCATGCCCTCGCGGCGCATCTCCGCGCAGGTGACCAGCGGATCGGAGGTATCCACAAGCCTCAAGTCCGCGGCAGCCGGTCCCCAGCCATCCAGCCACATCGCGGTCGCGAAATCAGCCGTCGGCCCGTTTTGCCGCACGATGGCGATGTGGTCGTTGTCCGGACCGACGCACGCCATGACCTGCGGACGGGCCGATCCCGCGGCAGACACGCGCAGTTTGGCGGCCTTCCCGACCCACGTGCCCTGCCATGCGCCGGCAGGCGACGACTTCCCCGCCACCTTCAGATGGCCGTATCCGTCGCGATCGCCCAGCTTTTCTGAAGACTCCGCCGGCGCGGCCATGCCCTCCAGCGTGCCGTTGAAGCGCAGCGTGAGGTCCCACGTATGCGGCCTGGCGCTGCGACAGTGAAATACGTCTATGATCGCGTCGGGCAGCATGGCCACCGTGCGGTCGAGCAGCACTCCCGCATACGCGCCGGGTGCCTCGCCGCGCATAACCTTGATCGGCCCGGCGTCCTCGAATACCAGCAGCCGGCCCGTACAGGCGCTTTGCGAACGCTGGTCCACGCACACGGTATTGTGCGCCACGGTATGTATCGTCCACCCCGCATGGAGCGGATCCTCATAGCGGTGCATGACCGGCTCGCCGCCCAGCTCATCGCCGCCGGCAAACACCAGCAGATTCAGCTTGTCGTAATGCCCGTGAACGCCCCCGTGCGGGCCATAGTCCATGAGGAGGTAGCGGCCCTCATCCCGCAATATGGCGTAGCCGACGTTCCTGAACACCGCGCTGCCGTAGCCCGTGGACTTCGGCTCGGGCAGCTCGTCGTAAACCATCGTGGGGAAGTACACCCCCTCGGTCATGTGCAGCTGCCGCGGCGATGCGTTCACCAGCATCGCGTAGGCCGGATCGCGGTAGCGCAGCCATGCGAAGTCGTACACCATCGTTGACCAGTTGCCCAGCCGCACCCGTCCGGAATCGTTGATCCCCGGCGCCGTGCCGTCGGGATAGGCCATCCGCAGTATCGAGTCGAAGGGCTTTTTCACCTGGCAATTGCGATAGCCCCAGAGGTCGTGGCCCTGTCTGGCGGCCGTCTCCAGCACTATGACCAGCGCCTGGAGAGCGAACATCTGATAGCCGGTGGCGCCCTCGCCCCACAAACCATCTTCGCCTATGCCGTCGCGCAGATAGCCTTTTACATCGTAAACCGTCAGGTCAACCAGATCGCGATCTCCAAGCACGGCGCCGGCGGTTATCGCCGCCGCCGCATAGAACGTCAGCCAGTTGCCCACCGGTCCCGGGCGCTGAGGAGGCGGGGGTTCCGCGTTGCGCCAGTCGGGCTGGCGCTTCTCAAGCGCGGCCACGCGCTCGCTCACGGTCGCGCGGTAGATGAAATCGATGGCCGGCCGGATAAGTTTGCTCTCGATATCCCGCCGGTCGTCGGCGGAAAGCACATCGGCGTTCTGAATCAACTCATAGCCGCGGATCAGCGGAATAAGCCACATGGCCTCCGACAACCGCTGCGCCATCACCTTGCCGGTGTCGCTGCGGTTGACGCCCTTATGCTCGGGGTAATCCGCGTATCGCTGCGCGTAGCCGACGAGTATTTCCCGTGCCCGCTGTGCATACTGCTGTTTGCCGGTTATCGCCCAGGCCATCGCCAGCGTGCCGCACGCTTTCGACAGGTCGCTGTGTTTCCTGGCTATCGGGCAGCTTCTGTCGGTCAGTTGCGCGGGCGTGCCCTTCGGATCGGGAAAGTCCAGCGCGCCTTTGAGTGCGCCGTCGGCCACGTTTATCAGGGCCTCCAGCGCCGGACGGCCTCGCGGCCGGTCGTTGAGTGCCTTTCGCAGGCTCTCAAGTTCCGCAGCATCGAAAAGCGTGCACGGGTAAGCGCCTTTCTCGACCCGCCGCGGCAGATGCACCTCTACCTTCGCCTGCGACTCCGGAGGAATCCTGATGAACACCGGCGCGCGCGGATCGTATCCCGGCACCGCCAGCAGAGCATCCATGTCCGCCGAGGTGAGGACCGCTATTTCCCCCAGACCTCCCCAGTTGACCCTGCCGGGGTAATTGGACAGCACCGTTATCCGGATGGTCTGCGCCGGCCGGCCCACAGGGACTTCCTGCCACATGATGCGCCTGTTCTCCGGACGCTTCAGCGCCAGCGTGTGTTCGATGCGCGTGCCGTCGTCCAGTTCGATCACGATATCTTTTGGCGCCTGTTCTGCCTCGTAATCGGAATGCGCAAAGGCCACCTTTTCCACCGGCAGCCGGTCGATCAACTCAACCGTGAACGTGTACGGCGGCTGGCCTTCCAGCACGCATCGCGTATGAGCATTGCCGTCGAAGGTGCTTTCGGGCGGTGTAAGCCTGTTCTTGCCGGCTTTCGGTCCGAGCGATAGGCTTATCCGCGCGCCGTATTCCGGTTGCGCGGCGTTGCGCAGGCCGGCCGGCCTGGTGGCAGCCGCGCCGGCACAAAGCATCATCGCCGCGGCAAGCGCCGGGATGTGCGTTTTCCGCATGGTACTGCTCCTTTGCACGTTAGCCGAAAAAGCACTCGCTGTGTCGTCGGCACTATATACGGCAGCGCGGTCCCGATGAACAGCCCCGGCTAAGATGGCAGCCGGTGCGATATGAAAAAGGAGTAAAGGCGTGAAACTGGCGTTCATGAGCTCGGTGTGCCCGCGTATGAGCCTGCCGGAGCTGCTTCAGACGGCACGGTCTTTCGGCTATGAGGGCGTCGAGCTGCGTCCTGAATGGAAACATGGGCACGGCGTGGAACTGGACGCTTCCGCGGAGCAGCGCCGGCAGACGGCGCGAATCATCGCCGACGGCGGCGTGGAGGTCTGCTGCCTGTCGCCCGGCGTGCGCTTCTGCGGCGAATCAGCCGCCGAGCGCGACGCCGAACTGGACAAACTCCGCCGCTACGTGGACCTCGCCGCGGAGGTCGGCATCAGGCGCATACGCGTGTTTGGCGATCCGCTGCCGGCCGGCACCGCCGGATGCCGCACCGCCAGTTACCAGGCGCAGGCCGAGTATCTCGCCCGCGCCGCTGCCGCCGCACATCAGATGGGCATAGCACTGGTCCTGGAGACGCACGGCAATTTCCGCGCGTGCGACGCGGCGGAGGTGATGTTCCGGGCGGCGTGGCCGGCGGCGCTGCGCGTCAACTGGCATCTGGCCCACTGTCTGCGGCACGGCGAAGACGTTGACGAAGCATACCGCCACGTCAAGGGGCGCGTGGCGCACGTGCATTTCTCGCTGGAGGAGGAAAAAGCCGACCGGGCGACGATCATGCGACAGGCGGAACTGCTCGCGGCCGACCGTTACGACGGCTTCTTTTCGGTAGAAGTCATTCATCCTCCCGAGTGGCGCGACGTTCTGGAGAAGCACGCGGCGGCATGGAGACAGATGCTCGGCGAAATCGCGCCTGCGGCGTCACAGCGGGGCGGGGTTTGACCGCAGTGCGCCCCGCGGGTATCGTTGAGGTGTCGCCCTTCCCTGGAAATCGGCCGGCGAAATTCAACCAACCGCGCTGCCGTTTCTTGAGGAGGCACCTTGTGTGACGTGTCCGACTGCGAAAAGAAGGAGAAGTGCGGGCTTTTCGGGGTGTGGGGCACCTCCGAGGCGGCGCAACTCTGTTATGCGGGGCTGTTTGCGCTTCAGCATCGGGGACAGGAATCGGCCGGCATAGCCGTGATCGATGGGGGGCGCATGCGCGGGCACGTCGGCATGGGCCTCGTAAGCCAGGTCTTCAGCGAACGCCTGCTGAAAGAAGATCTTAAGGGCACGGCCGGCATCGGCCACGTCCGCTATTCCACGACCGGGGAAACCAGAACCGCCAACGCCCAGCCGCTCATGCGCGAGTATCTGCTGGGACCGGTCGCCGTCGCCCACAACGGCAATCTGGTAAACGCGGGCATTTTGCGACACGAGTACGAGGAATACGGACACATCTTCCAGAGCACCACCGACACGGAAATCATCGTGCATCTGCTGGCCAAGCCGACGCACATGGGCCGGTCCGATCCGCTGCCACATGTTCTGCGCCATCTTCAGGGAGCATTCAGCCTGCTTTTTCTCTTTCCCGACCGGCTGGAGGCGTGCCGCGATCCGTGGGGCATCAGGCCCCTGTGCCTGGGCAGGCTGCCCGGAGGGCAATGGTGCGTGGCCAGCGAGACATGCGCTCTGGACGCTCTCGGGGCCGAATACGTGCGCGACATCCGTCCGGGCGAGGTTCTGCGCATAGATGACAGCGGTCTGACCAGTCGGCAGTACGTCTCGTCGCCGGTGGATCCGGCGCATTGCGTATTCGAGCACGTGTACTTTGCCAGTCCCGCGAGCATCCTTTACGGACAGAACGTTCACGCCGTGCGCGAGGCGCTGGGGCGCCAGCTGGCCCGCGAATCGCCGGCGCGGGCGGATTTCGTCATGCCCATGCCCGATTCCGGACGCAGTGCCGCGCTGGGGTTCGCCGCGGAAAGCGGGATACCTTTCGAGGAAGGCATCGTGCCCAACCGCTTCGTTGGCCGCACCTTCATTCTGCCGCAGCAGGACATGCGCGACAGAGCGGTGGCGATGAAACTCAACATCATTTCCAGCATGGTGCGCGGGCGCAGGGTGGTGGTTGTTGACGACTCGATAGTGCGCGGCACCACCACCCGTTCGAAGATGCGCGCCATCCGCCGCGCCGGCGCAAGCGAAATCCATCTGCGCATCTCCTGCCCGCCCATACGCCACCCCTGCTTTTACGGCATAGATTTCCCCACGAAAACCGAACTCATCGCCAACGGGCGCACCGTCGAGGAAATCGCCGCATTTCTGGAGGTGGACAGCCTGGCGTATCTGTCGCTCGAGGGCATGCTTTCGTGCCTGTCGCTGCCGGCCGGACACTACTGCACCGCCTGCTGGAGCGGCCAGTATCGTATCCCGGTGGATCAGGCCCAGACCCGGCTGGGGTTTGAGAAGAACCAGTTGAGCCTGTTCTGAGCGGACGCCCGCGGGCGCGGTTCAATCGCGGGGGTGGTATCATGAGCCGCGACGGAAGCCATGACCCGACTTGAACGCCGGCTGCTGATCGACACGGGCGTGCTGGGCGTGCTGCTGACGCTGCTGGCGGCGGTTCTCGGCGCCACGGGGTCGCTGGGCGCGCTGGAGCGGCTGCTTTACGACGTACGGGCCAGAACCTGCCAGTTCTTCACCGCTCCCCCCACAGACAAGCTCGTGCATCTCGACATCGACGAACGCAGTCTGGAAATAATCGGGCGCTGGCCCTGGCCGCGCAGCGAACTGGCCGCCGTCATAGACGAAATACGCATCGCCGGCGCGCGGGCGCTGGCCATGGACGTCATCCTGTCGGAGCCTCAACCGCCGGGCTACGCCGAAGTGTCCGACGCGTCGCCGCAGACAGCGCCGGCGACACGTCCTGCCGCCAGCGGCGAAGCGGTGCTGGCGCGGCGTGTCGATCACGACGAGGCGCTGGCCGCCGCCCTGAAGCGCATGGGACGGGCGGTGATAGCGGTATCGCTTACATTGAGTCTGTCTCAGCCGTCGGGGCCGGCTTTCCGGTCCATGGTTGCCGAACTGTTTCAGAATCCGGCTCTCACGCGCGAGGAGATGGTCCGGCTTCTGCGCCAGCGCGGACACGACGCGGCCGAGGCTCTTCGCGCCGCGACCGACGAGTCGGTTTTTCTGGCAGCCCGGCGCGAGGCGATATTCGCCCGCATCGACGCGGAGATGAAGTCTGGCGGCATCCCGTTCGACGAACTGCGCCGGCGCGTGTTTCCAGGTCTGCCGGACGATGTGGCATCTTCGGCGCAGATAAGGCTTCTTCAGGAGGGTCTGCGCCGCTGGCAGGCGGTGCGCGCCATGCGGCGCTTTGCCCGTCCCATCACCGAGCGCATGCCGCCTCTGCTGACGACGCGCGAGGAACAGGCGGCCATACCGCAGTTCGCCGACGCCGCGGCGGCCATCGGCTTTGTGGATTATCTTGCGCTGGAAGACGGCGTGGTCCGGCAGGTGCCGTTGTGGGTGAACCATCGCGATTTCGCCTTGCCGCAACTGGGTCTGGCTCTGGCGTGCGTCATGCTCGATGTGGACGGGCAGCAGGTCGATATTCTTCCCGACCGCGTGGTGATCCCGCGCCGAAACGGCAGGCCTGTAACTATCCCCGTAAGCACCATCAGCACGCCCCGCGGCCGCGGCGGCACCTTCATGCATCTGCCGTTTTTCGGGCGCGCCGGCCCGGGACAGTGGGAGAGCATGTACGACTATCCCCGCTTCCGCAGCAGCAGGAACCATCTGCCGGTGCATTTCGTGTGGGCGGCCGCCGATATCCGCCGGCGCATCGCCATCAACAACGCATCCATCGACAGCGCGCTTGTGCTGCTGCTGAGCGAAATAGACCTTTCCGCCGCGCAGAAGTATCTGTCGGCCGTGCCCGAAACACACGACAGCGCAGCGCGCTCGCAACTGGCCGAGCGCGTTCTGGAGCGCCTGCAAAAGGACGGCACCATCGAGTTCTACGCGGCGATGAAGGACGAGGACCTGACGCCCCAGGAGCGGCTCAAGCGCGACAAGATGCTGGCCTCGGCTCCGGCGCTCAGAAGGCTGGTCGGCGAGAACCGCGCTCTGGAGGCGGACCTCGCCTCACGGCGGGCCGAGATTCGCGCCCGCCTGGAAGGCAGGGCCGTTCTGCTGGGCTATACGGCCATGGGCGCCATCGCCGATGTGGTACCCACGAGTCTGCATCCGCGATGTCCGGGGGTGGTGCTGCACGGGCTGCTGTTCAACAGCATAATGACCAGGGAGTTCTGGCGGCCGGCGCCGGGATGGGCCGCGACCGCGGCAACCGCCGTGATGGGGCTGCTTGCCACGCTGGCCGTCGCCCGACTGTCGGCATGGCGGGCGCTGGCGTCGGCGGCGCTTCTTATCGGCGGCTGGCTGGTGTTCAACGGCGTGTATCTCTTTGACTACTGGAACGTTCTGGTGGATGTGGCCGCACCGCCGCTGGCGGTGATCGCCGTATGGTCGGGCGGCACGCTTCTGCGTTTCGTGCTGGAGGCCACCGAGCGCAAGCGCGTCACCAGCCGGTTCCGCAATTACGTGGACCCGGCGCTGGTAGACTACGTGCTCGAAAGCGACAACGCCCGTCTTGACGGTCAGGAAAAGGAACTGACGGTCGTATTCACCGACATGGAGAACTCCACCGCCCTTGCCGAGACTCTCAAGGGGGCGATGGTCGGACTGCTCAACGAGTACATGGCGGCGATGGTGCCCGTCATCCGCCGGCACGGCGGCTACGTCAACAAGTTTCTCGGCGACGGCATCATGTTCTTCTTCGGCGCGCCGCGCGAGAACCCGCGCCATGCCGCGGATGCTATCGCCTCGCTGCTGGAAATGCTCAAGTCGCTGGAAGAGTTCAACCACAGAATGGTCCAGCGCGGTCTGCCGGCCGTGGGCATGCGCGGCGGCGTAAGCACGGGCCTGATGGTCGTCGGCGACGCCGGCCCCGCCGACGGCAGCGCCAGCGACTACACCGTGCTGGGCGATGCCGTGAATCTGGGCGCGCGGCTGGAGTCGGCCAACAAGTTCTTCGGGACGCGCATACTCGTAAACGCCCGCGCGCGCCAGCTGGCGGGCGATGAGTTCCTTTTCCGCCCGGTCGGCACCATCCGCGTAAAGGGCAAGACCGAGGGAGTGGCCGTATTCGAGCCGCTGTGCCGTGCCGACGCAGCAACGCCGCATCTTGCAGCGCTGGCCGAAGCCACCGCCGCCGTCGTGGGCACCTATGCCGCGGGACGCTTTGAGGAATGTCTGGAGAAGATACGCGCTTTTGAGTCGGCGTTCGGACCGGCGCGCCTCGCGGACCTGTATCGCAGTTTGTGCGAACAGCATCTGCGCCAGCCGCCGGCCGGAACCTTCGACGCGCAGATAATCCTCACGGAAAAATAGGCGTCGGCGCCGGCCGCTATTGCTACGGCGTCCGGTGCGGTTACATTGCCGGTGTATCGGCATGGAAGAAGACACCCGCAACACCGGATGCCTCGGAGTCGCCGTTTTCGCCGTTCTGCTGGTGGCGGGAGCGGCGGCGTTCTGGCAGTTCTTCTACGAGCCGGTATCGCTGTTCATCGACGCCCGACGGTGGGAAAAAACACCGTGTGTGATAATCGTAAGCCGGTTCGAACCGCCCGCCACCGCCGCCGTGCGCGGCGAGGCGCCCCGCGGGCGGATCGATATCCGTTACCGCTACGTCTTCCGTGGCCAGCACTACCGTTCAAGCCGCATATGGTTCTTCAAGCCGCGGGCCGACGACCGCGACCTCCTGCGGCGCTATCCCGAGGGCAGTTCGACGTGGTGTTACGTCAATCCGCGCGACCCGAAAGAGGCGCTGCTCGACCGCAGCTTCAAGCCGCAGCTGCTCATAGCGCTTGTGCCGCTGGCCATGGCGCTGATCGGTCTGGCGGGGCTGCTGGCGCGCATGCTGCGCCCGCGCGACGCAGATGGTCAGTTCGACTGGCAATCGCGACGCCGCCTTCAAGGTGCCGCGCCGCAGCGTCTGCGCGCCGTGCCGGGCGAACAGCTCGTGTGGCGCTCGCCGCGCGGCATCGGCCGGTTCGCGTTCAGTGTCATCTTCGCCGGGATCTGGTGGTCCGTCGTGTCGTTCCTCGTGCGGGAGGTGATCAGGTCCTGGCAGGGAGGTGTGCCGGACTGTCACGGTCTGCTGCTGACCGTATTCGCCATACCCTTCGTGCTGGCGGGGGTGGTGCTCATCGGCTACGTGCTGGTGTCGTTCCTCAAGCTGTTCAATCCGCGCGTCGAGGTGCGGCTGAGCGCAAATCGCGTGCGGCTCGGCGACACGGTCGATGTGTCGTGGCGCTTTGCGGGCAATGCCGGCAGGATCGAACGCCTCGAAATCTGGCTTGAGGGCAGCGAGCAGGCAACCTACGCCCGCGGCACCAGCCGCATAACCGAAAGCGAGGTGTTCCGTAAGGTGAACGTCGCCAGCACCACATTCGCGCCGGAGATCCGCCAGGGTTCGGCGCGACTCACCGTGCCCGCCGATGCCGTGCCCACATTCACCGCCCCCAACAACCGCATCGTGTGGGAACTCAAGATCCGGGGCAGCATTCCCCGATGGCCCGACGTTGACGTCGGATTCGAGTTGACCGTGCTGCCCTGACGGAGTATCGACCGATGAACGAGATGTCGCTGGAACTGGAGGACGGCAGAACATCCTTCCGCCCCTCCGAACAGGTGGCGGGGACCGTCATGTGGGTTTCGGACGAAGCCCCGCGGCGCATCAGGGTGGAACTGCTCTGGTCAACGGGCGGCAAGGGCACGGTGGACGAGAAGGTAGTCGATTTCCTGGAGATTCCCTCGCCGCCTGCCAGAGGAGACGCGGCTTTCCGCCTGCAACTGCCCGATCAGCCCTGGACGTTTTCCGGCAAACTGGTTTCGGTGATATGGGCCGTGCGGGCCGTGGCCGAACCCGGCGAAGCACAGGTGTATACCGAGATTATCGTTTCGCCCACAGGCCGGGAGATAGACCTGACCGCTCCGCCGTAGAGGGCATCGTCCGCCGCGCCCGGCGGCGGGCGGACTCCGCGGGCAATCTGCGGTGCAGCCATGCGTGCACGCGATAACCCGTTCCGGTCGGATCGCATCGAGCAGCTCGCGTTCCGGTTCTCCGGCGATACGTGGGAAACGCTGCTGGAGAGATTTCTGCGCCTGGGCCGGCGCGGAGCTATCGTCGGCCCCGAGGGCACCGGCAAGACGACCCTGCTCGAACAAACCGCGGCGCGTCTGACGGATCTGGGCTATCGGACGGCACTGCTGCGGCTGACTGCTGACGATGCCCGCCAATCGGCAGCGCGCGTGCGGAAGCATGCGGCTCGTCTCGGCCGGAGCGACGTGCTGCTGCTCGATGGCGCAGACCATATGCCCCGGCTGTCGTGGCTGCGGCTCAGGCAAGCCGCGTCGCACATCGGCGGACTGCTGATAACCTCGCACCGCCCGGGCCTGCTGCCCACCATCATCGAGACGGCCGCCTCGTTGAGCGTCGTAAGAGACATCGTGGCGGAACTGCTGGGCGGGTCATGCGCGGCGGTTGAGAGCGTGCTGCCCGAGCTGCTGGCGCGTCGCGGGGGAAATGTAAGGCTTGTTCTGCGCGATCTGTACGACATCTATGCCCGACTCTGAAGACCTTCTGTGCATCGACGGCAGCATCGGCGAAGGAGGCGGCCAGATACTGCGGACGAGCCTGTCGCTGTCGCTGATCACCGGCAGGTCGGTGCGCCTGAGCAACATACGTGTCCGTCGGGGCAATCCCGGGCTGCGGCGTCAGCATCTTACGGCCGTGAGGGCTGCCGCCGCCGTCGGTCGGGCAAGCGTCGAGGGCGCGGAAATTGGCTCGCGCGATCTTGTTTTCCGGCCGCGGGGAGTTTTCCCCGGCGAATATGCTCTGGACGTCGGAACCGCCGGCAGCACGACGCTGGTGCTTCAGACGCTGCTGCCTCCGCTGGCGCTGGCGGCACGGGGTTCGGCTGTGAAGGTGTCGGGAGGCACGCACAACCACGGCGCCCCGCCTTTCGAGTACATCGCGCGGGTTTTCCTGCCGCTGGTCCGGCGAATGGGGGTTTGCGCAGAAGTGTCGCTCCTGCGCCACGGCTTCTACCCGCGCGGCGGCGGACAGATATCTGCCGTGATCAGGCCGGCATCGTCGCTGTCGCCACTCGATCTGCCGGAGCGCGGCGCGCTGCGCCGCGTGCGTGCGGTCGCCCTGCTGGCCGGTCTGCCGCGCCACATCGCCCGGCGCGAACTGGAGGTGGTCCGCCGGTCGCTGGGATGGCACGACGATGAGCTGAACATCGAGGAAATCGATCCCGCCTGCGGTCCTGGCAACTGTTTGATGCTCGAGATCGAGTCGGAGCACGTCACGGAACTGTTCACCGCTTTCGGCAGGCTCGGCGTGCCGGCCGAGACGGTAGCCCGCGAGGCTGTCGCCGCCGCACACGAATATCTCGAATCCGATGCCGCCGTCGGACCGTACCTGGCCGACCAGTTGCTGCTGCCGGTGGCGCTGGCGGGGACCGGACGCTTCTCCGCAACCACCGTGTCCGGCCACACCGAGACCAACATGCACGTGATACGCCATTTTCTCGATGTCGAGTTCGATGTCGCGCCGCACGGCAGGGGCGTAATGATCAGCGTACATCGCGGCGATGGCCATCGGGCAGACCATTGACGCAATGGTGTCAGTGCCCTTGTCGCCGGCAGGGCGTCGGCGTAAAAGGCAGCACATGAGGCGCCTCTATCTGCGTTATTGTGCGGCCGGAGATGTCGTCGATGACGTGTTCGTAATCACCGACAAGCAGCTGGCCACCACCGCCAACGGGAGTCCGTACATCAGGGCCTGTCTGTCGGACTGTACCATGCAGATCGTCGCGCGCATGTGGAATGCCGGACAGAACGTCTTCAATACTCTGCCGGAGGAAGGATTCGTGCGCGTGCGCGGACGCATCGAGAGCTACCAGAACAATCTTCAGTTCATCATCGAGCGCATCGAGCCGGCCAGAGAAGGCACTTTCGACCTGGCCGACCTCATCCCCCACACGACTCGAAACATCCCCGAGATGTTCGCGCGCGTGGTGGAACTGCTCGAAAGCATTCAGAACCGTCATCTGGCGGCACTGGTGCACGCCTATCTGGACGACAGCGCGCTGATGGAGCAGTTCCGCAAAGCGCCGGCGGCGATGTCCATCCATCACGCCTGTATCGGGGGTCTGCTGGAGCATACGCTGACGGCCATGGAAATAGCCGAGCGGGTGTGCGGCCTGTATCCGGCGCTCAACCGCGACCTGGTTCTGGCAGGTCTTTTCCTGCACGACATCGCCAAGACGTGGGAACTGAGTTACGGCATTGCCTTCGACTACACCGACGGCGGGCAACTCGTCGGGCACATCGTCAAGGGTGCGGTGTGGGTGGAGCAGCGCCGCCGCCACGCCGAAGAAATGCTCGGCGAACCGATACCGCAACCGCTTATCGACGTGCTTCAGCACATCATCGTCAGCCACCACGGCACGGCGGAGTTCGGCGCGATAAAGCCGCCGAGCACGCCGGAAGCGATCGCCGTTCACTGCATCGAGCACATGGACGCGAAGATAAGCATGTATCTGACGGCGACGCGCGGCGAGGCCGCCGGCAGCAGCGCCAACTGGACGGACTACATAAAAGCCGCCGGCGCCCGGCTGTATCGTCCCGACCCCGCGCCGGCCGATTCGCCGGAGGCCGACGCAGCGCCCGCGGCATCCCACGATGATCCCTCCAGGCCGCTGTCCGAATCGCCGGTCATCACCAACCCCAACTTCGTGGTGGAAAAGCCGCGCAAGCCACCTCGGTCGCCCGGTTGAACCGGTACGCATAACGAGGATCCGGTGCGCACTGGTTTGCCCTTCAACGCCGGCGGCCGTGGTGTGTAACATGTTATGGCGCGGATGGCGCCTGTCGGCGCTGTCCCGAAAATGCTATTGCCGAAGGAGATAGTCATGCGTAACTGGAAAGTGTTTGCATCCGTGGCGATTGCTGTGCTTCTGGGACTGTCAGTGGCGTATGCCGCTCAGGACAAGAAGGCAGGCGATGCGAAGGCCGCCAAACCCAAGGTGGTGAAGGTTCCCGCTCCTTACAGCCTCGTGGCCTCGCTGTCCGACGAGCAGAAACAGAAGATCGCGGACCTTATCACCAAGGCCAACGAAGCCAAGAAGGCCATCGACGACAAGTGCAAGGAAGATTGCATGGCGGTGCTCACGGACGCCCAGAAGGCCGAATTGAAGGCGGCCCAGGAGAAGGAAAAGGCCGAGCGTGAGAAGGCCGCCGCCGAGAAGAAGAAAGCCGCTGAGGCCAAAGAGACGGCCAAGCCCAAGTAACGGCGGGCAATTCGCTGCCAGGTCAGGTCTGGCGCACGTCAGTCGCTGCGCAGGTTCACGGCTTGGACTAGCGTCTGGTGCGCGCGGGTTCTGGAGCGCTCCGAGTCGGGGTATGCGCAGGTGTTGGATGACGCGATTACCCGTTTTGGCGGTACGCCGTCGCTGCCGCGCGTGAGTATCCCGCCCGCTCAAGTCAGCGTGCGTTTCTGCCAGCTGGTCGCCGGTCGCACGTGTGCGCATTGGGCTCTTCGTCATTCCCGCGCAAGCGGGAATGACGGTATGCCACTTTCGCGGGAATGACGGTACAGCGCTTTCGCGGGAACGACAACGGGTGCTGGCGCGCGGTACGATAGATCCTCGCGCGCGAAATACAACATGGCACGACCAGCGGCCATGCAGCAGGTCAACAGGCCCACCGGTTCTAGAACTATCGTCAACAGACAGAGCTGCGAGCTTACATGCGAGACGGGTAGTTGCGTCGCTCAAACTGTTGACAGTCCGGACGTTACGCGCTCGCCAAGGCGTTTTCCAGAGCCGCGCGCAGTTCTTTCTCCGCCCGCAGGCCGACGAACTTCTGCACGGGCTGCCCGCCCTTGAAGATGATCACCGTCGGGATAGCCGATATGCCGTATTTCAGGGCTACTTCGCGCCCGGCATCGGTATCCAGTTTGCCAACCTTGGCCCTTCCGGCAAACTCCGCAGCCAACTTGTCGATGGTGGGCGCCAGCATGCGGCAGGGCCCGCACCATTCGGCCCAGAAATCCACAAGCACCGGCACGGTCGAATCCAGCACCTCAGATTGAAAGTTCTGCTCCGTCAGTTCGATAACATGCTCACTGGCCATCAAAAGGCTCCTGGGGGATTTTGTGTCGGTAATGCTAGGAATGCCGCGGCGTAGTGTCAACGCACGTTACTCGCGCTGTTGTTGCTGCGCCATGTCGTGCTTGACGTGCACCATGGTCATGCCCGCCAGCGACAGAAGCACAGCCCCTATCAACAGCGCCGGTATGGCGAACCATATTTTGGCGAATGCTGAAAACGGATGATCCTGCGGCGAAAGGAACCCCATTATCACCACCACCACGCACAGCGCGCCCAGCGTCAGCAGTATGGGAATGATCGTCCTGCGGAAGCCGAGCGACTGAAACATGTGCGGTCTGGGCGGAGGTTTGCGCGGAAGGTGTCCAAGCACCGTCGGCGCCGGGGCCGGCACTATCACCGCATCGTCCGCTTCTTCGGCGGCAACCTCCTGCTCAAACTCCTCCGGAGGAGGCAGAGGCTCTTCGGCCTGTTCCGGCGCCGGAGAGGGCATTTCCGGAACGGCCGGCCGCGCGACAGCTGGCGGGCGCGGCGCAGCAGGCCTTGCCGGCGGTTTTGCCGACGTGGACGCCGGTTGAGGCGGAGGAGGCCCGGGCGCCCGGCGCGGTGTTACCGCCGGCTGCGGCTTGGGCGGCGGCGCCACGCGCGATTCCTCCACCTGCTCGGCCTGATCTTCTTCCTGATGCAGTCCCTCGGCCATTCCGCTGAGCAGATCCGCCAGTCGGTCCTTATCATCCTCTGCCATCGCCAACCTCTGACGCCATCAGCACCCTGTAGCACGCCCGGCTGAACGCCATCCGGCTTCGCGCAAACAGACAACCGACCTTCCCGCGCCGGTCGGCAACGATTATAGTGTGTGTCATGATTGGGGAAAGCCCCGCATCCGTGCGCCCGCCGGTAGTGGCCGGGCCCATGTACGGTTCGGAATGCCACGGTTTCTATCCCGCCGACCCCGAGGTGTGCCGCAAGTGGGCGAAGTCTCTTTTGCGCGACCTGTCGCGCCCGGAAGACAAGGCGTGGTTCGGCGGGACGGTAGCGCATGCGGGCTGGAAGTACAGCGGCGAGGTAGCCGGCCAGACCATCGGCACAATCGCCGCCAGGACCACTCCGGATGTGGTAGTGATTTTCTCGGCCATTCACACGCAGATGCCGCAGCCGTGGGCCGTCCTGGATGCCTATTCGGCATGGCAGATACCCACTGGACGATGCGAGGTGGCGGCCGATCTGCGCGCCCAACTGCTGCGGTGCGGCAACATTTTCGCGCAGGACAACAGTTTCCACATGCGCGAGCACGCCATCGAGGTGATTCTTCCGCTGGTAAAAGAGGCATTCCCGGCCGCACGTATCCTGCCGATCGAAGTGCCGCCGCATCCCGTCGCCGCGATCGTCGGGCGCAAGACGGCCGAGACCGTCGCCGGCGCAGGCGTGCGCGCCGTCTATCTGGCCAGCACCGATCTCACGCATTACGGCACGCATTACCGTTTCATGCCCATGGGCCTCGGCCCCGGTGCCATGGAATGGGCGAAAAAAAACGACGAATCGCTGCTGGCGTGCATAACCGCCCTCGACGCCGAGAAGGCATTGCGCGAAGCCGTCGCCAGGCACAGCGCCTGCGGAGCCGGAGCCGTCGCCGCCCTGATCGCCGCCTGCCGGCAGGCCGGTGCAACCACCGCGCGTGTGCTGGTCCACACGACGAGTTTCGAGGTCCTTCGGGAAAAGGGCGAAAGTCCGCGCCCTGATAACGCTGTGGGCTACGCCGCCGCGGTCCTCGGTTAGCTGGTCGCCGGTGTACAGGTTGCTCCGGGGGCGTGGCAGGTGTTGCCCTGCGGCATCATCCGGCATAAGCGCACAGGGCGGACCCGCGACCATATGAAGCGTTTGCCGTCGATCCGCCGCGGAAACCCGCACAGTCGGCCGCTGCCGGTGCGCCGCGAATAGCCATGCGGAATGCCCGTTGCAACGTCACGGGCAGAGGTGGCCGCATGGACGAAAAGGAATTTCAGCGCAAACTCACCGAACTGATGGCCGAGATAACCACGTTGCCGCCCGCCGAACGCGCACGGCTCCAGCAGCTGGCCGACGAGACCAAAGCGCGCCATGAGAAGCTCCGCGCCACGGTCAACAGCCTTCAGGAGAGCCTTGATTACCTGCGGCTGAGCATCAAGTATCTGGTGTTCGACCTCGAGGCGACGCGGCGGGAAAACACATATCTGCGCAAACTTCTCGAAGAGCGCGCCGGCAACGAGTAGTTGCCCGCTGCGGGCTGGCGCAAGCGCGTAACCGGCCTTCAGAGAGCGCAATTCCCGGCGGCCGTCTGCGTTACAGGCAGCATCGGCCGCGGCACGGCAGCCCCATGTGAAGCAAGAAAGCCCTTTCTACACGTTTGCGCTTCTACCGCGCTCGGCGCTGCGGTAGATGGCGTGAAGCATGCGCATGATCAGAACGCCTTCGGCCCCGCCGCAGACCGGTGCGGTCCTGCCCGCAATGCACTGGCGGAAGTGCCGCATCAGGGCATGGTGATGCGTGGTTTTCGGAGGCTTGAGGGGGTTCTGCCGGCACTGTCCATCGGCTCTGAAATCACGGTATAGAACGCTTCCGTGCGGTGTGTACACCTCGATAGCGCCGCTGGTGCCGTGCACTCTGCATGCGGTGCCGTTCTGGGTTTCCGGCTGGTTCAGCGCCCAGCTGGCGGCCAGTTCGATGGACTTGCCGCCCTCGCATCGAATAAGCGCGAAAGCCGCGTCTTCCACATCGCCCGGGACATCGCCAGATGACCGCCCCATAAGTCGGCTGTGCGTCACTCCGAACACCGACAGGGGGCGCGGCTGTCCGAGCAGAAACCACGCCAGATCAAGCATGGCGGCCCCGACGTCGGCAAGCGCCCCGCCCCCTGAGGTCTGCCGCCGCGCGTACCATCCTGTGCCGATGGGAATGCCGCGGGTGCGCGTCCATGCCGCGCGGACGTGATATGGCTCGCCAATCAGCCCGCCGGCGATGGCGGTACGGGCGGCCTGCTCGTGGCCCCCGAAGCGCCGCTGAAAGGCATACAGAAGCACTCTTTGTGCCCGGGCGGCCGCGGCATTCATGCGCACGGCCTCCCGCACGTTCAATGCCGGAGGCCTTTCACAGACGACGTGTTTGCCCGCCCGCAAAGCCGTCAGCGTTACCGGCGCATGCAGATGTGTCGGCAGACACACGCTCACGGCATCGATGCTGCCGTCTTTGAGCAGGTCTTCGGCCGCGGCATACTCGCGCGCGCCGGGAAACTGTCGCAACAGCGCAGCGCGGCGCTGGGGAATCAGGTCGGCCACCGCCGCTACGCGGAAGCCTCCGGCGGCCTCGTATCCGCGGGCATGGGCTTCGCCGGGCCAGCCGCAACCTATTATTCCGACGCTTATTACGTCTCCCATGATAATCAATCCCTTTCCTTGCCGTCTGTGCAGCATCGTGCCGACGGACGGCGTCTGCCGTTCGTCAATGACAGCGTTCGATGTTCCCGCAAACCGCAGACGGCTACAATACCCCGATGACCCGCCTGACCCGAAAGCAATTCTTTGCGCGGGTGATGTCCATCATCACCCGCAAGTTTCCGCTGGCCAGGGCGGCGCCGGTAAGCGGCGAGTTTGCCATTTCGATCAACGGTATCGCCGCCAGTCTCGAGAACGTGTACCGCATGTGCTGCGAGTCGCCCGCGCATCTGCCAAGGATCGTCGAACGGTGGGTGGTCGAGATACTGCGGGTCGACGAAGGTTCCGACGAAATCACCGCCGACTTCGACCAGCTGCGCGATCGCATAATGCCCGTGCTTCTTCCGCTGGCCCGCTACCGGGAGCTTTCCGACCGAGCCGTCATCCAGCCCATGCTGGATGAATTGCTGCTGGCTTACGTGATCGACTGCGACAGGAGTTTCCTCTATGTGCCCCCCTCGCGGTTCCGAAACTGGCAGGTGTCTCTCGAGCAGCTCCACCAGACAGCGCTGGAGAATCTGCTGTCACGCACCCGCGATATCATCGAGGAAATATCATCCAATCCCCTTTCCAGCGGGTTTCTGATGGGCGTTCAGACGGGCGACGGCTATGACGCCGGCCGGCTGCTTCTGCCCGAGTTTCAGCAGCTCGTGGCCAGACGCATGGGCAGTCCGTTTCTGGCGGCGGTGCCGTGTCGCGATCTTCTCATCTGCGCGCGTCTGGATCCGGGCGCCATCCCGAAGCTGCGCGAGCTCGTAAAGGACATACATCGGACCAAACCGTATCAGATCAGCACCCGACTGCTGCTTGTGACACGTGACGGGCTTGCGCTGTATCGCCGCGGCCGGCCGAGGCTGTGAAACGTTCTTTGCGCGCTTGAGGCGATGCTGGCGTTGCTGCCCGATCATATCCGGCATCGCTCTTTTTCCGCGAGCGCCGGTTTTGCGCCGGGCATGTCCATGCGCGGATTCTCGCGCAGCATGCGCAGCGTCGGCTCGAAGGCGCGCAGTATGGCCTGATAGTCCGGGTCCTGCGTATCGCCGAAAATCGCCTTGCCGCACCATTCCGTGCCGCCGGCCGACTTCGCCAGAGGCGCCAGCAGAAACGTATTGTTCTCGGGATTGGTTATGCGCAGATTGCGCGCCGGCGGCAGATATCCGCCCGCATGACATCCGCTGCATCTGCGGCGCGCCACGTCGTTAAGCACCATGGGCAGTTCTTTTACTTCGATCTGCCGCGCGCCCCGATTTTCCGGCCAGGCTGTGTCGG
>Ga0315298_1000467_pt1 | contig 77405 bp, 63 predicted proteins | sample WHS_1_MG_FD_203077 | JGI IMG/M metagenome (GOLD analysis project Ga0315298, IMG submission 203077) | Extremophilic microbial mat communities from Washburn Hot Springs, YNP, Wyoming, USA - WHS_1_MG | ecosystem: Environmental > Aquatic > Thermal springs > Hot (42-90C) | place: USA: Wyoming... | reverse complement strand
GAGGTCCACGTTTCAGTCCCCTACTCATCGGGTCAGTGGTTGAGACCGGATAAGCGGGTTGTATGCGCGCGGTGCGCGACGGCGTTTCAGTCCCCTACTCATCGGGTCAGTGGTTGAGACCCAGGGAGGGCCGAGGCCGTCGCCGCGGCTAGGCGGGTTTCAGTCCCCTACTCATCGGGTCAGTGGTTGAGACAGGATGAGCCCCGGGTCACGGTCCGGGTCGCGGCGGAGTTTCAGTCCCCTACTCATCGGGTCAGTGGTTGAGACGGCCGGCTCCCACAACGGCCAAGGCGCAGGCTAAATGGGGTTTCAGTCCCCTACTCATCGGGTCAGTGGTTGAGACCGGAATTCGGGGAAGCGATGCGGGACAGGTCGACTATGTTTCAGTCCCCTACTCATCGGGTCAGTGGTTGAGACGAAGGTCACGACCGTATTCGGGCCGGGCGGTACCGGGTTTCAGTCCCCTACTCATCGGGTCAGTGGTTGAGACGCTGCTAACCTGCAGAGTGCCAACCTGCAGGGTGCGTTTCAGTCCCCTACTCATCGGGTCAGTGGTTGAGACAGTATATCATAGGGGCTAGCTAGCCTTTGCAAGCCGCCGGATGCCCACTAACCATCCCATTTCTAGCCCTGCTATACCATTCAAGCCCATCGCTACAGCCCTCTTACCCCTCTCCTCCATATCTCCCGCCTTCTTATCCCCGTTGGGCCTGCTGCGCGGATCTCCAACGGGCCCGGAATCCCGGGGGATCCGCGCAGCCCGGCTGCCTGGACCCGGCCCGTGGACCTACATGAGACCCAGCTGCCGGTGCCGCTGCGCTATGCTCTCCGCCAGCCCCTCCAGCGCCCGCAGCTCCGCCTCCCCCGGGAAGCCCCGGCACACCACCGGCTCCAGCATCTCCACCTTCAGCCCGGAGATCTGGCTCGTTATCTGCTCCACTGCCTTGGTCCCCCATCCGTAGGAGCCCACCACCGATGCGAACCTCGCCTTGCTCTTCAGGGAGTTGGCCAGGTAGGCCGCGTACACGGCCAGCGGGTGCGGACCCACGTGCACCGTGGAGGTGCCGATCACGATGGTCGCGGCGTCCACCAGCGCCACCGCCAGCTTGCCGATGTCCGCCACCGTCAGATCGAACTGCCGCACCCCAAGCCCGTTGGATACCAGCTCGCCCACCAGATGCTCCACCATCCTCCTGGTACTGCCATGCATGGAGACGTAGGGCACCACCACCAGGTTCCCGGGCCTGTCCGAGGCCCACTCCCTGTAGGAGTCCATCATTAGCGAGGGCTTGTCGTGCAGCGGCCCGTGGCTGGGCGCGATCACATCGATCTCGTAGCCGGCCAGCCTCTCCAGGTTCCTCTGCACGAAGGTGCGGAAGGGCATCATGATCTCCGCGTAGTACCTCTTGGCCGCCTCCTCGGCCCGCGCCCGTTCCGTGGAGTAGAGGTCCGATGTGGCCAGGTGGCTACCGAATAGGTCGCAGCTGAAGAGGATCCGGTCCTCCTTCAGGTAGCTGGCCATGGTCTCCGGCCAGTGGACCCAGGGGGTGAAGATGAACTCCAGGGTCTTGCCGCCCAGGGAGAGGGTCTCCCGATCCTCCACGGTGACGAATCTCTCGTCGGGGATCCCCAGCAGCTCCATCAGCATCCCCTTGCACTTGGGGTTGCAGACCACCCTGGCCCCCGGGTAGCGGGAGAGCACCAGCGGGATGGAGCCGGAGTGGTCCTGCTCGGCGTGGTGGGCCACGATGTAGTCGATCCTCTCCACCCCATCCAGCTGCGCCATCAGCGTCTCGGACATGCTGGGGTCCACCGTGTCCAGGAGGGCCGTCCGCTCCAACCCCTGGACCAGGTAGGCGTTGTAGCTGGTGCCGTCGGGGAGGGGCACCAGGGCATCGAACATGCGCCTGTCCCAGTCGACGGCGCCCACGAGATAGACGTCCTCTCTGATCATCCTTGGTTTCATGGGCTGGTCTCCTTTGACACACTTTCCGGGGTCGAGCGGTCGCGACGGATGGGAGGGAACCCTGGACCCGCCACCGGCATGTCCAGGCCCCGCCGTGCGCCGCGCCCTGGAGCCGCCTCGCCCTCCGGCGCCCGGCTTCGACTATATGGTGGATTATATCACCGGCCGTCGCCAGGGCGACCTACCGCGGGGCGAGCAGCGGGTGTACAATAATTCCACCGGCCAAAGCCTCGCCCATTCCCCAGCGGCCGGCGTCGACGGCGCCCGCCCCGCCCCGCCGACGGCTCGATCCAGCCGAGAAGGAGGAACCCCGGGGGTGAAGAGAAAGGTCCAGCTGTTCGTTACCTGTCTGATCGATGCGCTTGAGCCCGAGACCGGCGACTGCGTGGTTGAGCTGCTGGAGAGGGCAGGGATCCAGATTGATGTACCCGAGGGGCAGACCTGCTGCGGCCAGCCGGCCTTCAACGGGGGCTTCTGGGAGGAGGCCCGGGCCATGGCCAAGCACACCATCGAGGTCTTCGGCGATGGCGACCTTCCGGTGGTGGTCCCATCGGGCTCCTGCGGATACATGGTCGCCCACCACTACCCGGAGCTCTTCCAGGGCGACCCCGTCTGGTACCCCCGGGCGGTCCGGCTCAGCGGTCGCATCCGCGAGCTGACCCAATTCCTGGTGGACGACCTGGGCGTCACCGACCTGGGGGCGCGCTTCGACGGCAGGCTCACCTACCACGCCTCCTGCCACCTCCTCCGAGGGATGGGGATCCACCGGCAGCCGCTGGCCCTCCTGTCCAAGGTGCAGGGGGCCGAGCTGGTCACCATGGAGGGGGAGCAGGAGTGCTGCGGCTTCGGCGGACTCTTCTCCATCAAGTTCGGAGAGATCTCCGGGGGGATGATGGAGCGGAAGCTGGACAACATCCTGGCCACGGGCGCCCAGCGGGTGGTGGGCTGCGACCTCAGCTGCCTCCTCAACATCAACGGGGGGCTCCACAGGCGGGGGTCGTCGGTCAAGGGGGTCCACATCGCCCGGATCCTGGCGGGAAAGGCGGACTAGAGGGATGAGTGCTGCTACCGAATCCTTCAAGCAGCGGGTGGCCAGGAGCGTCCACGACGAGGCCCTGCATATGGCGCTCAGGAGAGCCACCGACCGCTTCGGCGCCAATCGCATCAAGATGCTGGCGTCGCTGCCCGACGCCGAGGAGGCGCGGGACCGCGCCCGGGCCATCCGGCGCCACACCATCGCCAACCTGGACCGCTACCTGGACCAGTTCGTGGAGAGCGTGGAGAGGGCTGGCGGGGTGGTCCACTGGGCTGCCGACGGCGCCGAGGCCAACCGGATCATCGTGGGGCTGGCGCGGGAGCGGGGCGTGGAGCTGGTCGTCAAGGGGAAGTCCATGATCAGCGAGGAGACCGGCCTCAACGCGGCCCTAGCCGCCGCCGGGATCACCCCCCAGGAGACGGACCTGGCAGAGTACGTGGTCCAGCTGGGCAACGACACGCCGTCCCACATCGTGGTCCCCGCGGTGCACCTGACCCGCCACGACTTCTCCCGCCTGTTCCACCAGCACCTGGGCACGGAGGAGACGGAGGACGCCAACCGGCTGGCCTCCTTCGCCAGGGCGGCGCTGCGGCAGCGCTTCCTGGAGGCGGGGATGGGCTTCACCGGAGCCAACTTCGGCGTGGCCGAGACGGGGACCATCGCCATCGTCACCAACGAGGGGAACGGTCGGCTGAGCAGCAGCCTGCCCCGCTACCAGGTGGCCCTCATGGGGATCGAGCGGCTGGTGCCCACCATGGAGGACCTGGCGCTGATGCTGCAGCTGCTGGCCCGCTCCGCCACCGGGCAGAAGATGAGTGTCTACACCACCATGTTCACCGGCCCCAGGCGGAAGGGGGACCCGGACGGCCCGGAGGAGCTCCACGTGGTGCTGCTGGACAACGGCCGCACGCGGATCCTGGAATCCGAGTACGCGGAGATGCTCACCTGCATCCGGTGCGGGGCCTGCCTCAACGCCTGCCCCGTGTACAAGCAGATCGGCGGGCACGCCTACGGCTCGGTCTACCCCGGACCCATGGGCAGCGTGCTGAGCCCCCTCTTCGGCGGGTTCGAGCGTTACGCGGATCTGCCACATGCCTCCTCCCTCTGCGGGGCCTGCCGAGAGGTGTGCCCGGTGCGGATAGACCTGCCGGGGCTGCTGCTCCACCTCCGGCGCGACACGGTGCGGGCAGGGCACCGACCCTGGTGGCTGAAGGCCGGGCTGGCGGCCTACGCGTGGGCAGCCGGGAGCCCTAGCCTCTTCCAGATGGGTGCGAGGCTCGCCGCCATAGGCTCCGGGCTGATCGCCAGGAACGGGTGGATCCGGGGCCTCCCGGCGCCGCTGAACGCGTGGACGGACACACGGGACTTCCCGAGGTTCGCGTCGAAGAGCTTCCAGGAGAGGTGGCGAGAGCGGCAGGCCGGGCGGGCCGCCCAGGGAGGTGAGAGATGAGCGTCGTGATGGAGAGGGTGCGGGCGGCGGCCGCCCGGGCGGCCGCCGGGGTGCTGGCGGGGGACAGGGAGCGTCCCTCCTTCCCCAGGGTGACGGCGCAATCCCCCTTCCCCCCGGATGTGGCGAGGGGGGAGCTGGTGGCCCGCTTCCGAGCGGAGCTGGAGACGCTCCTGGGCAGGGTGTACGGTCCCTTCGACGCCGATGGCGTGGCCGCGCGGGTGGTGGATCTGGTGAGGGGCGCCGTGGCCCAGGGGCCGGGGCCTGGGGACCGGGGGGCAGCGGGCGGATCCCCTCTAGCAGGGGGAGAGGGCATGGGTGAGGGTTCCCAACCCCCCGCGCGAGCGCTCTCCTGGGATGAGGCCGAGCTGGGCTGTCCGGGGCTGGGCGAGGCCCTCCGGCGGGCCGGCATCGAGCTGGTGCCGGGGCTGGTGCCCAACGACGAGCGGCACCACCAGGCGCTTCGGGCCCTGGCGGAGCTGGAGGTGGGTGTGAGCGGAGCGGTTGCCGGGCTGGCCGACACGGGCAGCATCGTGGTGGCCTCGGGGCCCGGCCGCTCCAGGGTGGCGTCGCTGCTCCCGCCGGTGCACGTGGCGGTGCTGCCGGTGTCCCGCCTCTACCCGACGCTCCACGAGTGGCTGGCCGGGGGCGGCGCGGCGATGGTGGGGCGGGAGGCCAACGTGGTGATCATCACGGGGCCCAGCCGCACCTCGGACATCGAGATGCAGCTCACGCTGGGGATGCACGGTCCCAAGGAGCTGCATGTGGTGCTGTACGGGGATTAGTTTTCTGGCACGGCATGGCCCCGCGTCGCGCGCCACCGCGCGTCCACGCAAATTGCCGAGGCATGGCATGTGGCGCCAGCCGGCGATCCCCCGCGACGATGGGCGCCGGGGGCGTGGATCTTGGCGTAGAGGGCCAACGCCGGCGGGATCGGGGGACTACTGGAGCCTCCACAGGGCCAGGGCCAGCAGCCCCAGGGCGGTCGCGGCGGCGTATAGCTGCACCATGGTGTAGTAGTAGGATCTCATCTGCGCTACCTCCACCCGAGCCCGGCTGGGGGTCTGGTAGATCCTTCGCTCGTTCATCTTTCGGCCTCTGTCCGGCCGCCCCGGTCCGGTCACCGGGTCGGGACGACCCCGGTCTTCGAGATGGGAATCCACCTCCTATGGATTCCATCGGCAGGTCCGGCTGAGCTCCGCATAGCCTCCAAGCTCTCATCCGTTTCGGATCGGTTAAGCCTCGAGGGCTGGGGCAGAGCGATGGTGATGGGCGGCATGGTGGACCGCGGACGGGTCTGGCACCTGGCAAGGGGCGTGCTAGAATCGGCTGGGACGAACTCCCAGCGCCCGTCGGGGCACGGCAAGCCGCGGGGTGCCGTCGGCCTCCACGGGCCGGCAGCCAACGCCATTGCGAGGTGGGGATGCCCAGACTGCTCGATCTGCTAGTGGTTCTGCAGGATGCCCGGCTGGTGGGGGGGCTGGACCTCCCCGTGGAGGGGATCGCCTACGATTCCCGGCTGGTGAGGCCCGGCGACCTCTTCGTAGCGCTGCCCGGGTTCCACTCCGACGGCGCCCTCTACATCCCCGATGCCCTGCGAAGGGGCGCTGTGGCGGCCGTCACCCAGGCCGCCGATGCCAGCGTCCCGGAGGGTGTGCCCCTGGTGCTTGTCCCGGACGCCCGCAAGGCCCTGGCTCGCCTCTCGGCCGCCTTCCACGGCTATCCGGCGCGAAGGCTGCGGGTGGTGGGAGTGACGGGCACCGACGGGAAGACCACCACCACCCACCTGGTGTCGTCGGTGCTGGAGGCCATGGGCTACCGGACCGGCTACATCACCACGGCGGACGTGAAGGTGGGGGAGGAGGTCCGGTATAACGACACCCAGCACACCACCCCCGAGCCGGTGGAGGTGCAGGGGCTGCTGCGCCAGATGGTCGATGCTGGCGCCCATTACGCCCTGGTGGAGTCCAGCTCCCACGCCCTGGCGCTGGATCGGCTCCTGCACTGCGAGTTCGACGTGGCGGTCTTCACCAACCTGAGCCCCGAGCACCTCAACTTCCACGGCTCAATGGAGGAGTATCTGCTGGCCAAGGCGAGGCTCTTCGCCATGCTGGATGAGGCCGAGGAGAAGGGGGGAGGAAAGGTGGCCGTGCTGAACGCCGACGACCCCGCCTCGGGGCGACTGCGGGCGGCCACGGCGGCCCCCGCCATCTGGTACGGCCTGGACGGGGCGGATGCCCCGCCGGGGACGCCTGGCTCGAGCGACAAGGATAGCCTGGTGGTGGCCTCCCACGTGCGGCTGCTCCCCGACGGTGCCGCCTTCACCCTGGTCACCCCCCTGGGCTCGGTGGAGGTGAGGTCGAGGCTGTGCGGCCTCTTCAACGTCTACAACTGGCTGGCGGCGGTCGCGGTGGGCCTGAGCCAGGGGGCGACCCTGGAGCAGCTGAAGGGGGCCGTGGAGCAGGTGGAGGGGGTGCCCGGGCGGATGCAGCGGATAGAGGCGGGCCAGCCCTTCTCGGTAGTGGTGGATTTCGCCCACACCCCCCAGGCCCTGCGAACGGTGCTGGGCACCCTCAGGCGGACGACGGCAGGGCGACTGCTGGTGCTCTTCGGCCTTGCCGGGGAGAGGGACCCCGGGAACAGGGCAGAGATGGGGAGGGTAGCCGCGGAGATGGCGGACTTCGGGGTCTTCACCACCGATGATCCGCGCTTCGAGGATCCCATGGAGATCGCCGAGCGGATCGCCGAGGGGGCGAGGTCCCGTGGGTGGCGGGAGGGTCGCGACTATCTGAAGGTGGAGGACCGGGAGGAGGCGATGCGGGAGGCCTTCCGACGGGCGGGTCCAGGTGACACGGTGCTGCTGGCAGGGAAGGGGCACGAGAGGCGGCAGGTGATCGGCTCGGAGCTGGTCCCGTGGAACGACGCGGAGGTGGCCCTGCGGGTGCTGACCCAGATGGGTTACTCTGGATAGGCCTCGCAGCCGGCCTATCTGGGGTGGATGCTCTCCGCTATCCGGATCAGCTCCCCCGGTGGAAGGATCGTGGTGGCCACCAGGTGCACCTCGCCTGCCCGCCAGCGAAGCTGGTTCAGCTCGCTTCCATCCTGGGCGCGGCCCAGGAGCAGCCTGGCTGCGCCCCCGTTCACCTCCAGCTGCTTGCTCTCGAGGGTGTAGGCCGGCTCCGGGACCGGCAGGGGGAACTCCTCCGTTGCCGCGAAGAGCTCGCGCAGCTGCAGCGCCTGTCGCCCGTCGGCGGCCAGAAACATCAGCGCGACCACTTTCACCGGCTCCTTCTGGCCACGCACCGACGCTGGCGGCCACACCAGGCTGGACGGGAAGTAGGCTGGCAGGGCGATGCGAACCCCCAGCTCCCGCTCGGCCTCCTCGATGGAGTGGAACTCCAGCTTCTCGCTCAGCACCGGCTGTGCGGGTGGGGGGCCCGCCAGGACGCGGGCCAGCTGTTCGGGCAGGGCGTTCAGGATCCGCAGCAGCAGCACAGCCGCCGCCACCGTCAGCAGGAGGGGTAGTAGGATCCCCGGCAGCTCGCGGAGGAAGCGCCCAGCAGCCATCACGCCACCATGTAGGCCAGCCCCACCACCGCCCCTGCCGCCAGGGCGAGGCGCAGGGCGGGGTAGCTGGTGCCGGCGTGGCTGCTACCGTCCAGCAGGCGGCGGGCTCGGTCCTCCACCAGGGCATCGCGGGCTCGATCCTCCAGGGCCATGGCTTTGCGGCCGAGCCTTCCGGGCCAGCCCGGAATGCCGTGCCGGGCGGGCCGCCGAGTGGCCGCGTGAACCTTCAGGAGAGCGGATGCCAGGGCCAGATGGCTGCCGGAGAGCCTGGCGGCCTCGGCATCGCAGATCCGCTCCATGTCTTGGCCGATCTGGTGGAAGGCGAAGAGGGCAACAGGGTTGTAGAGCGACGCCAGCCGGAGGGCTAGGAGTAGCCACCCCAGCCAGTTGTCGCGGCGCCTCCCGTGGGCTATCTCGTGGGCGACCACGGCCTCCAGCTCCTCGGGATCGAGGACCCGAAGGAGACCTGTGGTCAGAAGGATGGTTGGGCGCAACAGCCCCACGGTGCAGGCGCTGGGTCGTGGGTGGTCCACCAGCAGGATGGGAAAGGAGCAGCCAGCGCGGCAGGCCAGCCCTTTCAGCCGGCTGGCGATCTCCGGCGGCAAGGGGATCGGCGCTGGGGCGCCGTGGGCGGGCCGCTGGCGGCGAAGGTAGCCGGACGCCTCCAGCCCGATGAAGAGCAGGAGGGTGCCCCCGAGAAGGGCCGGAAGAAGGGGCCATCCCGGTGTCGGCCGCGAGGGGTCGGCTGGGAGCCAATGGTGGAGGTCCAGCAGGGCCCAACGGCGGAACTGCTCCGAGCCCCAGTCGGGACTGATGAGCGGAAAGATGATGGGCGCCAGCGGGGGTAGCGCCAGGACCAGAAGCCGAAGCTCCAGGGCCAGGGACGGCTCCCTTATCCGCCACAGTCTGAGGAGGGTCTCCAGCACGGCCGCTGCCAGCAGGGAGTAGGCCACTGCCAGGGATGCGTACTCCAGGAAGCTCGCCACCATCAGCGTCGGGCCCCTCGGCGGGATTCGTGGTGGGATGATACCACATCTCCATGGGGTGGCGGGATCGTCGGTGGCAGCACGTCGTTGGCTGGGGGTGAGGTGCGCGCGGTCGCGGGCTCTCCGCCCGTGCTGCCATGGGCAAGCCGTAGAGATGGGGTCTCGCGCCCGGCCTCTGCCGGGCCGGCTGCCTGGTGGCCGAGTGGCCGGCCCATCGGAAAGGGCGGCGCCGCCCTTTCCGATGGGCCAGAGGGAGGGGGCTACTGCGCCGGCGACCGCGGGTCCGCGATGTGGTGCGCCCCGTGGATCTCCTGGTGTCCGAGCTGCTTCTCCAGCTCTTCCTGGGGGATGCCCATGATCCGTGCGTACTCCAGCGGGTGCTCCTCGATCATCTGCTCGCGGCGGATCTTGCCGGTGAAGATGGTGAGGTCGCCCGGGAAGTGCATCGGGTTGAAGTGTGCGCCGTACATATGCCAGACGACGATGACGGAGAAGGCGAGTATCGCCTCGCCGCCGTGCATCTCCTTGGCGGCGGGGACGAAGGCCCCGGGCAGCAGCTGGGTAACCTGGGCCGGGAACATCAGCATGAGGCCGGTGACGATGACGATCACCCCGCCCATGACCACTCCCCAGTACTCGAACTTCTGCCGATAATCGAACCGATCGAAGAGGGGGGGTCTGGGCGAGATCCCCAGGCAGTACTTGAGCGACTTGAAGGCGTCGCTCACGTCCTTCTTGCCCGGGATCATGCTGGGGGCGAAGCGGCCGGTGGCGATGAGCCAGCCGATGTAGGCGGCGTGGTACACCGCCTCCAGGCAGAAGACGATGGCGAAGCCCCGGTGGATCAGGCGGGTGGTCTCGATGCCGCCCAGCGCCAGGATGATGGCCTGAGAGATGCTCGAGCCGAAGAACTTCTGGGGCAGGCCGGTCACCACCAGGGCGGTGAAGGAGATCATCATCAGCAGGTGCTCCGCCCGCTGGCTGAGCGAGAAGCGAACGAAGTATTCGGGCTCTTTGGTGGATCCCTGATGCATGGCTTTCATCTCTGCAATACCTCCTCTACCGATTCCTGGCGACGCGCCAGAGGTCCACGACGATGTGGAGGGTGAGACCGATCAGCATGAAGGGGATCATCACCCAGTAGAAGGCCCTCACCAGCCATGGCAGGGGGGTCTTCTCCAGGCTCAGCTCGTAGTGGCCCAGCCATGCGTCGGGGAAGTTGGTGCTGGCGTTGGGATGGCACTTCTGGCAGGCGGCCATGACGTCCTTGCGCACCTGGGCGGGGTCCTCCGACTTGAAGGACTTGATGTCGTGCACGCCGTGGCAGTCGGAGCAGACGGCCTTGTCCGTCCAGCTATCGCCGCTCTGCCGCTTGGTGAGGGCGACCGTGGCCCCGTGGAAGTCCTGGGCGTAGGTCTTGAAGACGTTGGGCGAGAGCCCGTACTTGGCCATCAGGGTGGCGTCGGAGTGGCACCTGGCGCACATCTCCGGCGAGGCCAGGCGGAAGGAGGCCGAGTCGGCCTCTCGGATCACGTGGGCCCCGTGGCAGTCGGTGCACACCGGGACGTCCGGGTTGCCGCCGTTGACTAGGGCGGAGCCGTGGACGCTCTTGCTGTAGGCCTGGTACACGTCGTTGTGGCACTTGCCGCAGTTCTGGGAGATCTTGGATCTGGGCTGGTTGGGCACCGAGACGTTGTGGGCGCCGTGGCAGTCGGTGCAGAGAGGGGCGTTCTGGTTGCCCGCCGCCATGGCCTTGTAGTGGATGCTGTCCAGGGTCTTGGTGTAGTTGGCGAAGTGGCACCGCTTGCAGGCCTCGTACTGGGCGATGGAGTACTCCCGCCGCGAGGCGAACTGGACCTTCTTGTGGGGGAAGCCGGTGACGTTGGAGTGGCAGTCGGTGCAGGTCAGCTTCCCCTGGTGCACGGAGGCGGACATCTCCGCCTCGTCCACGAACAGCGATAGCTTCTCCCCGTTGCCCAGGGGCATAGAGAGGTCGGGGTTCTTGTGGCAGTCCATGCAGCTGGGGCCGGCCTGCTGCTGGGGCGCAGGCTGGGATGTGGCCGCAGCCGGCGGCGCCGTTGGCTGGGACGTGGGCCGCGCCGTGGAGGGGGCCGGTGGCGCAGCGGCCGGCTGGGCGGGCGCGGCCGTGGGCGGGGCCGGCTGTGCCGCCGCGGCCCCGGCGGGGTGGCACCCCAGGCACATGCTGTTGCCGTAGGAGGCGTGGCTGGCGGGCGAGGGCTTCACCCCTCCGCCCACCGGATGGCAGGAGAGGCAGTCCTCCCTGCCCTGCACATCGTGGGTGGTCTTCGGCTGCAGGGCCCGCTCGGCCAGGGCCGTTCCCGTGAAAGCGATGGCCGTAGCGGCGGCCACCACGGCGAGGGCGAGGGCCAGAGAGGCCTCCGCCGACATCTTCGTCCTAAGCAGCATCCTCGCTCGCATGCTGTCTCCCTGGAACAAAAGTAGCGCCGGGGGCTCCGCCATCAGAGCCCCTCGGCGCCCCAACATCGGGTCTGCCGGTAGTGTGTGGGTAGAGTGTGCCTAGCGCTGGTTGCCTCCGCGGGGTCGCGGGTTGAAGGCGCCGAGCCCCTGGCGGATTAGTCTCGCCTCTCCTGCCACCGGCGCTCGGCGATCTCCTTGGCCAGGTCCACCAGCTTGCCGTTCTCCACCGTGCCGTCCGGGGTGTGCTGCCCCTGGGCCGTACCTCGCGGCTGCGGCTCCAGATAGGAGACGCCCGGCTGCATGGCGCCGGCCGCGGCGTGGGCCGCGCTGGGGACCATGGCGCCCCGCAGCTTGCCGAAGAGGAACGGCACCAGCACCAGGAGGCCGGAGAGCGGGAGGAAGATGGCGAAGGCGAGCCCCATCACCGGCCCAACCACCAGGACCACGGGCAGTGGCGCCTTGATGTAGCTGTCGCGGCTGCCGCCCGGCAGCCGGCCTCCCTCCCTGGGGATGGTCACGAACTCCCCGTCCTTCAAGCTCCAGTAGATGCCGCCCTTGACGATCTCGCCGCCAACATGCTTGCTGATCATCTCGACCTCCTTCTCCAGGCCACGGGCCTGGACCTCACCGTTGAGTGGGAAGGCCGCCCTTCGGTCCCCGACGTGGGATTTGGGCTTCCGGCCGCCCGCGGTCGCTTCGAGGATCGGGGCCCCGGTCCCTCCTTCTGCAAGGGATCCGCCTCGGGCTGCTTGCCGGTGGTCCGTCTCTCCTCGTCGATGAGCGACCACCATTCCCTTTCACGGCGCGATTGTACTCTTTGGCACAATCCCTGGCATCGGGAGAACATACTAATCCTCCTCCGCTGAACACCCTAATTGCTGGATCCCAAAGCAGTAATTGGGCGTTAGGTTCTCCATGGACCCTTCCGCGGAGATGGGCTGGCGCGCCACGGTGTGTCCGTCCCTCGGGTCCTCACGCCCCATCCCGTCCTGCTGTGGGTCAAGGGCTGCAAAGAGACGCAAAACCAAAAAAAGGTTTACAATGTGTCAATGGGGTAGCTGGAGCATCGAACCCCGCCTGCTTGAGCGCCGGCGGCCATGAGGGCGGGTAACGGTAGCCTGGAGGGATGGGTGTGACCGCGCTGGCTTGGGTTGCGTTGGGGTTGATGGTGGTGTGGGTGGCGAGCCTCCTCATGGGGTCGGGGCGGTACGGCCTCATCGGCGACCTGCCCGTTGGCATAATCGGCGGGGCCGTCGGCGCATGGGGTGGATCGAGGCTGCTGGGGATAGATGTGACGGGGATCAACCCGGGTAGCGTCGTCGTCTCGCTGGTGGGCGCCGCCGTCGCCATTTGCTGCCTCAGGGCCCTGGCGCCCTCCCGCCCGTGGTGGCAGGCCTGGCGGGATCGCTGACCCATTGATGGCGGCGTGGAGCGGAGATGCAGATCCTGGTGGCGCCCCTGGACGTAGCAGCCACACGTCCACGTACGGCTGGTGCTTCAACACGGTGGTTTTGACACGTAGGGCGGGGTTTATCCCCCCGCCACCCGGCGCACGGGGTGGACCCGGCGGCTGGGCACAAGGCCCCGCCCTACATATCAAATTCATTTTGGCGCTGTACAAGTCCTTTGGCACAGTGGTTCCGAGACGCAGCGAGGTGGCTTGTCCCCCTCCATCGTGCCCTTGGGCGAGCAGGGAAGCCCACCCCAACCTGCAGGAACCATCGTGCCGAAGGACTGGTCGCTGCGCCCGCAAGCAGCGTTCGGCCCCTGGGCCCCCGACACGGGAGCGCGAGAGACAGAGGAGGATGTGCCACATGGCCACAAGAACGGTCCGTATCGACGTAACCAGCCTCCAATTCGGGAGGCTTCGCGAGGAGGTGTTCTGCAACCAGACGCTGTCGGTAGGACAGCGACGGAAGGAGGTCCGCAAGATCGTGCACCTGCCGCCCGATGGCAGCCGGGTCGATCTGTACTGCGAGGGGAAGTTCGTGGGGGCGGTGTGAGGAGTCGGAGAGACCGACGGACCTCGGCGAACGCGAGAAAAGAGGCGTAGAGATGGGTTTCCTATCGTCCGCGGGGATGGGTGTGGCCATCCTGGTAGTCCTGGCTTTGATCCTCCTGATGGCGGCGGTCAAGGTGGTTCAGGAGTACGAGCGGGGCGTCATCTTCCGGCTGGGCCGGCTGATAGGTGCCAAGGGGCCGGGTCTGTTCTTCATCATACCGGGGATCGATCGGATGATGAAGATCGATCTCAGAGTGATCACCATGGTGGTGGAGCCGCAAGAGGTGATCACCCGAGACAACGTCACAGTCAAGGTGAACGCTGTAGTCTACTTCAGGGTGGTCGACCCCAACATGGCAGTGGTGAAGGTGCTGGACTACGTTCGGGCCACCTCCCAGGTGTGCCAGACCACCTTGCGCAGCGTGCTCGGCCAATCGGATCTGGACACGCTGCTGGCGCAGCGCGACCAGATCAACGGGAGGCTTCAGCAGATCATCGACGAGCAGACGGAGCCGTGGGGGATCAAGGTGAGCGTGGTGGAGGTGAAGGACGTGGAGTTGCCCCAGGCCATGCAGCGGGCCATGGCCAAGCAGGCCGAGGCCGAGAGGGAGAAGAGGGCCAAGATCATCCACGCGCAGGGCGAGTTCGAGGCGTCCGCTCGTCTGGCCGACGCCGCCGATGCGTTGAACCGGTCGCCGGCGGCGCTGCAGCTGCGCTACATGCAGACCCTGACGGAGATAGCGGTGGAGAAGAACTCCACCATCATCTTCCCGCTACCCCTCGACCTGCTGGAGGGGCTGATACCCGGCCTCTTCAAGGGCAACGGAAGGACCCCTGCGGCCGAGATCCCGCCCGCCCCGCCTGCCGCACCGTAAGCGAGGCCCTGGCCGCCGTCCACGGGAGAGGCCGCCCTCATCCCGTGGACCCGCCCTCATCGTCTTGAACATGCCGGTGACCCTCACTCTCTCGAACGTGGCACCGGCCCTCACCCTGTCCCTCTCCACCGAGAGGGGGCCGCAGGGGAGGTGCCTCTCCCCTGGGAGAGGCCGACCAAGCGGAGCGAGGGCGGGCGAGGGAGAGGCCCGGCGGCGGAGCTAGAGTATCCCTCGGGTCGGCGAGCCCTGGCCGAGGCGCGAGGGTTCGTATAAGATGGCCTTGTCGCGCGCGGCCCCCGTTGCCCGGGAGGGGTGGGGGCGGATGGTTGGAGACGCCGGGGAGATGGGGCGCATTCTTGCCCTGTAGCACAGGAGGACGGATTTGAGGTCAGATGCCGAGCCGCCCAGCCCGGCGGCGGAGTTCTGGAGCCAGCCTGCATCCAAGCTGCTGGAGCGGCTGGGAACCACCAATGAGGGCCTCTCGGCCGGCGAGGCCGCGCGGAGGCTGGTGCGCGTGGGGCCCAACCAGCTGCAGCGCAAGCGGAGGACCGCGACCCTTTCCCTTCTCCTTTCCCAGTTCGGTAATCCCATCATCCTGATCCTCCTCTTCGCCGCTGGCCTCTCCTTCTACCTCGGTGACCACATCGACACCATCATCATCGTCACCATCGTCCTCGTCAGCGGGCTGCTGGGCTTCTGGCAGGAGCGGGGCGCGGCCGACGCCGTCGACAAGCTGCTGGCGCTGGTGCACCTCCGGGCGACCGTGCTGCGGGACGGGAAGGCCCAGGAGATCCCCATGGAGGAGGTGGTGCCCGGGGACATCGTGTCGCTGTCGGCGGGAAGGGGGGTGCCCGGCGACTGCCTGATCCTGGAATCCCGGGACCTCTTTGTGGACGAGGCCACGCTGACCGGCGAGACCTACCCCGTGGAGAAGGCGCCCGGCATCGTCCCCGCTGGGACGGCGCTGGCCCAGCGGTCCAACGCCCTCTTCGCCGGGACCCACGTGGTGAGCGGCACCGCGACGGCCTTGGTGGTGGCGACGGGGACGAGCACGGAGTTCGGGAGGATCTCCGAGAGTCTACGGCTCCGGCCGGCGGAGACCGAGTTCGAGCGGGGGGTACGGCGCTTCGGCTATCTCCTGGCCGAGGTGACCCTCCTGTTGGTGCTGGCCGTCTTCGCCATCAACGTCCTGCTGGCGCGCCCGGCGCTCGACTCCTTCCTCTTCTCGCTGGCGCTGGCGGTTGGGCTCACGCCCCAACTGCTCCCGGCCATCATCAGCATCAACCTGGCCCATGGCGCCAAGGGTATGGCCGCCCAGAAGGTGATCGTCAAGAGGCTCGCGGCCATCGAGAACTTCGGCAGCATGAACATCCTCTGCTCCGACAAGACGGGCACCCTGACGGAGGGGACGGTGCGGCTCCACTCCGCCCTGGACGTGTCTGGCAACGAGAGCGAGAAGGTCCTCCTCCACGCCTACGTCAACGCCGCCTACGAGACGGGCTTCTCCAACCCCATCGACGAGGCGATCCGAGGCTATCGGGGGTTCGATCTCGGCCGCTACCAGAAGCTGGACGAGATCCCCTACGACTTCGTCAGAAAGAGGTTGAGCATACTGGCGGCCATGGACGGCCGTCGGAGGCTCATAAGCAAGGGCGCCGTGGACCACATCCTGTCCGTGTGCTCTACGGCGGAGCTGGCCACGGGGGAGATGGTGGCGCTGGAGAGGGTGATGCCCCAGCTCCAGGCCCGTTTCCAGGAGCTCGGCGCCCAGGGGTTTCGAACCCTGGGAGTCGCCTATAGGGATCTGGAGGGGGAAGCGCCGGCAAGCAGGGCCGACGAGGTCGACATGACCTTCCTGGGCTTCCTGGTGCTGGCCGACCCGCCCAAGGGCGGGATAGCCGATACGGTGGCAGGACTCAAGGGACTCGGGATCTCGCTGAAGATAATCACAGGCGACAACAGGGTGGTGGCCGCCAGCGTCGGTCGGCAGCTGAACCTGAGGGAGCCGCACGTTCTGGCGGGGCCGGAGCTCCGCCTGATGAGCGACGCCGCCCTCATCCAGCGGGTGGGGGGGACGGACATCTTCGCCGAGGTCGAGCCCAACCAGAAGGAGCGCATTATCCTGGCACTAAAGAAGGCGGGCTACGTGGTCGGCTACCTGGGCGATGGCATCAACGATGCCCCGGCCCTCCACGCGGCCGACGTGGGCATCTCTGTCGACAGCGCCGCCGACGTCGCCAAGGAGGCGGCGGACTTCGTGCTGTTGGAGAAGGATCTGGGCGTACTGGTCGCCGGGGTCAGGGAGGGGAGGCGAACCTTCGCCAACACCCTCAAGTATGTCTTCATGGCCACCAGCGCCAATTTCGGGAACATGTTCAGCATGGCCGGGGCGTCCCTGTTCCTGCCCTTCCTTCCTCTGCTCCCCAAACAGGTGCTGCTCACCAACCTGCTGACCGACCTCCCCGAGATGACCATCGCCACCGATAACGTGGACGAGGAGATGGTGAGCGTACCGCGCCGGTGGGACATCCGGTTCATCCGGCGCTTCATGGTCACCTTCGGGCTGATCAGCTCCATCTTCGACTACCTGACCTTCGGCGCTCTCCTTCTGCTGGCCCAGGCGGGGGCTGGGCAGTTCAGGACCGGCTGGTTCATCGAGTCGGTGGTTTCCGCTTCCCTGACGGTTCTTGTGATCCGCACGCGGCGGCCCTTCTTCCAGGCGAGGCCCGGCCGTCACCTCCTGTCGGCCACCGTGCTGGTGGTGGTGGGGGCGGTCGTCCTCCCCTACAGCCCGGCGGCATCATACCTGGGCTTCGACCCGCTCCCGCTCCTGCTTCTGGGGATGGTCGCAGCCATAGTGGCGCTCTACGTCTCCACCGCCGAGGTGGCAAAGCACGCCTTCTACCGCTGGGCCCAGCCCGACGGGTAGCACTCCGCCGTCTTGAAGGAGGGGCGGCCCCGCGCTTCTGGGAGGCGCACGACCCTCGTTCAGGTGCGCCCTATGCGAGCGCTACTGCGGATGGGAGCGCGATGCTGCCTTCTCCCGCTCCAGCCCCTGCGGGCTCGCGTGGGTCTCCCCGCCGGTGAGGTCGCGATCCTCGGCGCTGCGGATGTGGATCCGCTTGGGGATGGCCGACGCGGCCTTCCGCATGTTGACTGTCAGCACCCCGTTGTCCAGGGTCGCGATGATGTGATCCGTGTCCACCGGGTAGGGCAGCTCGATGGTCCTGCCGTACGGGCCGTAGTCCCACTCCTTCACCAGGTAGTCCCGATCCTCTTGCCCAGGGGTGCGCCGCCCCCTGAGCGTCAGAACGCTGCCGGAGATGCTCAGCTCCACGTCGTTGGCCTGCAGCCCTGGCATCGGCGCGATTACCATCAGCCCTTCCGGCAGCTCGAAGATGTTGATGGGTATCCACTGCTCCTCTCCCAGGCTGCGCAGCCGGCCCGGGAAGAGCGAGCGCCCGAGGATCCCCTCGCCGAACAGTCGATCGATGGCCTCCCTCAGGGTCATCATACCAAGAGGGCCGGTACGTCTCGTGCTCATGCTATGCCTCCCTCCACGGTCTCTGATGGTCGAAGGGGATGCTGATGAGCACGATCCGCGCCAGGAGAGACTCCCTGGATCCGCCTTGAGATCAGGCTACCGAGCCAGTACCCTGGCACAGTAATCGTGACATGTGTGGTGGGGGCTAGCTGTCACCCGCCGTGGGTCACTCGGCGGGCGGCGCGGCGGCGCGCAAGGCGCGCCGCCCTACATATCTACATCGTGCTGTGGGAGTGCCGGTCGGCGGGAGAGCAGTGAGCGCAGCTCGCCGAGGGCCGCATCCAGCACCAGCCCAGCCCTGTCGCCCTCGGGCAGTCCGCCCTGGGCCATCCTGGCGGCGCCACCTCCCCTGCCGCCAAAGGGGCCGGCGGCACGCCGAAGGAGGTCCGCAGAGTCCAAGCAGATGTTGTCGGATCGGGCGAAGACGACGTGGGATCTGCCCCCGGCCGAGGCGAGCAGGGCCACCACCCCATCCTTCGCAGTGAGCCTGGTGGCCAGGGCCTTCAGCTCATCTGGGGATGCCCCTGGAAGGAGCGCGGCCACCACCGAAAGCCCATCCACCTTTTCCGCCTGGCGTGCCAGCTCCTCGGCCTGGTAGTCCAGCAACCGATTTCTCAGGGCGCCGATCTGGCGGCGGGCATCAGCGTTCTCCTGGAGCAGCCGTTCCACTGCCTCCTGGACGCCCGCGATGGCCACCTTCAAGGTGGAGGCCATCGCGGCCATCGCCAGGTTCTTCGCCTGGTAGTCCCGCAGCGCCCGCCGGCCGCAAAGGAACTCCACTCGCGTCCCTCGACCCCGACGCTCTGCCCTCGTCACCTTCACCAGACCGATCTCGACCGTGGAACGGCAGTGGGTGCCGCCACAGGGGATGGCGTCGAAGTCCTGGATCTCGACTACCCTGACCTGGCCAGCCCGATCGGTCCCCTTCCTCAGCTCGAACCGGCTCAGCTCCGAGGCGTCCACCATGTGAACCAGGATGGGGCGGCTTTCCATGACCACCCGATTGGACAGCTCTTCCACCGACTCCAGCTGCTCCTGAGATACGGAGGGGGCGTCCAGTTCGATGGTGGAGAGATCTTCGCCCATGTGGAAGGAGGTCGTCTTGGCCCCCATGACCCGCTCGAAGGCCTGGGAGAGGAGGTGCTGTCCGGAGTGCTGCTGGGAGAGATCCAGTCGGCGATCCCAATCGATGCGGCCGACCACCACGCGGCCGGGCGCAAGGGGAGCGGGTGTGCGATGGACCACCTCGCCGTCCCTCTCCACCACCGCCAGAACCGGCAGGTCACCCAGGGTTCCCCGGTCCGTCGGCTGGCCACCCCCTTCCGGATGGAAGGCCGTACGGTCTAGAACCACCTCGAAGAGGTCATCAACCGTGCGGCAGTCAACCACCTCCGCCGAGAACTCGCGGAGGCAGCTGTCGAGGTAGTAGAGGCGATCGGAGGGCATGGGGGTACCTCGCTTTCACTGTGGGTCTGTCCGCCGCTGGGCAGCTCTCACGGCCCCTCGCCTGGCGGCGGACGGGTCCGTCGCGTTACCGGGGAGGATGTCGCCTCTGCCAGGCCAGCAGGCTCACGATCTCGAGGATCACGTTGGCCGCCAGCATGGCGGTTATCTCCGACTGGTCGTAGGCCGGGGCCACCTCCACCACGTCGGCCCCCACAAGGGGCAGCATCTTGAGACCCCTCAGCAGGGCTAGCACCTCCCGGCTGCCGGGGCCGCCGACCTCCGGGGTTCCAGTGCCTGGGGCGAAGGCAGGATCGACGAAGTCGATATCGAAGGTAAGGTAGACCTTCGGGCCCACCAGCCTCAGTATCTCCGCCGTCACGTCGGGGATCCCCCGGGCGAATAGCTCCTCGGTGGTGACGATTGTAAGCCCCAGCCCCCTTGTTCGGTCAAGGTCGTCCGGGAACGGCTGGGTTGCTCGGATCCCCACCTGGATGGAGCGGCGAGGATCGATCAGCCCCTCCTCGATGGCTCGCTTGATGGACGTGGAGTGGTTGTACCTCTTGCCGAAGAGGTTCTCCCAGGTGTCTATGTGGGCATCGAACTGCACCAGCGAGACGGGACCATGCTTGGCGGCGCAGGCGCGCAGCAGCGGCAGTATCACGGAGTGGTCGCCACCCATGGCGATGGGGAACAGGTCGTTGGCGTAGAGCACGCCGGCCTCGCTCTCCAGCAGGGTGTAGGTGTCCTCGATGTCGCTAGGGACCACCTGGAGGTCTCCGTAGTCGATCACCGAGAGGTCGTCGAAGGGCCGGACGTTCAACGCGTAGTTGTAGGCGCGCAGCAGCCGGGAGGCCTGGCGGATGGCCTGTGGGCCGAAGCGCGCGCCCGGGCGGAAGCTGGTACCGCCGTCGAAGGGGGCGCCGAAGATGGCGACGTCCACCCCCTTCAGGGAGCGAGTGTGGGGCAGGCGTGCGAAGGTGCTGATCCCCGCGAAGCGCGGAACCGAGTGCTCTTGAGGTCGATGCGATAGTTGGCCCAAGTCCGTGTCCGACATGGCTTTCCCTCCTCCCCTCGACCCCTTCAACGGGCCCGAGGTCCAACCATCCGTGAGATGCAGGTTGGATGCCGCGGCGAGCCGTCTGGGCATCTTCCACGGTCTGGAACTTGCAGAACCCCGCGCACGAATTGGCAAAACAGAGGTCCAGGGGGCGCAGCCCCTTGGCGGAGTTTAGGTGTCCTCAAGTATAGCCATCAATGCTGTGATCAGCAGGTCCACTGCACTACGACTGATGGGAGGTCCCCGTGGGTAGGGCTGCTCTCAGCTTCGTCAACGCCACCTGCGCCCACTGTGCGCGGGTGGTAACGCGCTCCCTGGAGCGCATGGACGGCGTGGTGTCCGTGGAGGTCGATCCCGTGGGGCAACGGGTGCTGGTGGGGTACGACCCCGCGCGCACCACCCTGGAGTCCATCCGGTCCCGCATGGAGAGGGCCGGCTACCCGACACGGCTGCTGAGGTAGTAGTGCGAGCGGTCGCTGGGTGATGAGGGGTGAGGCGGGATCAACGCCGGATGGGGATCTCGCCCGGTTGGAGGCCAGCGGCGTCCTCGTCATGGACCCGCCTGCCATGGAGCCGCCTTCGAGGGGGTCGCTCCTGGACCGACACCGGTGCGAGGACTTGGGCGGCAGCCATCCCAGATCCTCGACTCCTCCTGTGGGCCGCCACCGAAAGGCCCATCAGCGCAACGATCGCCAGCACCCGTGGTGCCAGCTCGGCCGCCGATCGCAACCCCACCGAGCCGGCCGCGACGGTCAGGGCGGTGATGGCCAACCCTAGGGCCAGGACCCACATGGGATCGGCGGCGATCCCGCGCCGGTGCGTCGACTGGTAGCCCCTCACCATCCTCAGCCCATCTTTTCCGCCCTTGGGCGTGACTTCCGGGGTCCAGTAGATCCGATTGCTGTCCGTTTTCCTCAACTTACGCTCCCATGTACCGTTGCAGGCTCTCCACCGGCCACCACCGACATGGATCCCCCCTGAGTATGCGGATCGCACTGCAGTCGTCGCTGCGCGCTCAGCCGGGCCTCCGCATCCATAAAGCATGATCGGGGCCAGGGCATCGGGCCGCGTGATGAAAGATGAAGAAGAGGGACGATGGAGGAGAAGAACCGTTAGCCCCTGGAAACAAACGATACGAGCGGCTACAATCGCCGAGTGAATATTCGATCGACGGCCAAGAGCGCAACAGAGCGAGCATCGACCGAGAGAGCAGGCCACGCGCTGATCCTGGCTTCCTTCCTCTCCTCGGCGGGGTTCACCTTCGTCTTTCCGCTGCTGCCTCTGTACATGCAGGAGCTGTCGGATTCCAGCGCGGCTGCCGTCTTCTGGGCGGGTTTGGCCATGGCCGCGACCCCGATGGCTGGCGCAGTGGTGGCGCCCTTCTGGGGGCGTCTGGCCGACAGGTACGGCTACCGCCCCATGCTGCTGAGGGCTCTCTTCAGTACTGCGGTGGTGATCGGGCTGATGGCTTTGCCCAACGCCCCCTGGCAGCTGGTGGTGCTGAGGGTACTGGCTGGCGCGCTGGGCTCCTTCCAACCGGTGGCAATGGCGGCCCTCACCAGCTGGAGCCGCCCGGAGGATCTCGCCAGGGCGATCAGCAGGCTCCAGATGGCCCAGGTGATGGGGGCTATAGCGGGGCCGCTGCTGGGGGGTATCGTGTCAGCCTTCATGGGGGTCCGCTATGCGCCGCTGGCGGGCGCCATCTCCATTGCCGTGGGAGTGGTGATGGTGGAGCGGTGGTTCCACGAGCCGAGGGGCCGCCGGGCACAGCTTCGGGGCGCGGGCACGTCCCTCAGCCCCACGATGCTGTGGCTCCCCATGCTGACCCTGATCGCGCTGCAGTTCACCGATGCCTCCTTCAACCCGATCCTCCCCCTACTGCTGGCGCAGGGTGGTGCCGACCCCCCGATGGTGGCTGCGCTATCGGGGTTAGCGGCCTCGCTCAGCTCCACAGCCGCCGCCATCGGGTCGGGCCTGGCCGGGCGGAGCATTGGGATCAGGGTTCGGGCGATGATGGCGATGGCCGGCGGTGTTGCCGTGCTGGCCCTGGCGGCAGTGGCGGCGCCGGTGCCGTGGGGGGTTGTTGCGATCCGCATTCTGTGTGGCGGGGCGGTCTCGGCGGTAGCGGTGGGATGCTTCACCGCCGGTGGCCTGATGGTTCCGCTGGGGCAACGGGGCTCGGCGTACGGATGGCTCTCCAGCTCCGGCATGGTGGGATACGCGGCCAGCCCTCTGGTGGCGGGCGGCCTCGCGGCGATCGACCTTAGGGCGGTGCTTGTGGTGGATGCCGTCCTCTGCCTGATCGCCGCCGCGGGATGGAGGTGGTCGCCGCAGCTGGTCGCGGCCCCGGTCGCGGGGGCTGTTCAGCCGGCTGCAGAGTCGACGCGTGGTTCCGCGAGGGCGACGGATCGCCAGGACAGGTCCGGCGAACCCAGCTAAGGTGATAGGGAGGTGAACCGTGAGCACCACTTCGACCTTGCTGACGGAGGAGGTGAAGGAGCTTGCCCGCCGAGAGGGGGCCCATCTGGTCGGTATCGCCGACGTGGGGCGGTTCCAGGGGGCGCCCAGGGGGCACCACCCGGCCGAGATAGTGAGGGGTGCGAACTCCGTGATCAGCTTCGGGATCCCGCTGGTGGAGCAGGTCGCCGACTGGAACGAGATGTTCCAGGACTCGGAGATCGTCGTCCCCGAGATCCGCAAGACCATCCTCCAGGAATACCTGTACAGCACGGTCAACTACAGCTTCATCAACGACAGGCTGGACCAGATCGCCCTGCGGCTGACCCTCCACCTGCAATCCCTGGGATTCCGGTCGACCACCTTTCCGGCCACCTTCGGCGCCGCCTACCAGAGGTTCCACGAGATGATGCCGGGCCTCATGGGGCTCTTCTCGCAGCGCCACGCCGCAGTTCGCGCCGGGCTGGGCGAGTTCGGGCTAAACAACGTGGTGGTGACGCCGGAATACGGTCCCAGGGTGCGCTTCAACTCGGTGATCACCCAGGCGCCCCTGACGCCATCGCCCGTGCTGAGGGAGAAAGCGTGCCGGGGTAGCGGGTGCGCCCTCTGTGTGGAGATGTGCCCTGGGGCTCTCAGCCTGCTACCGGCCTTCGACGATCGGGAGGTCTGGCTGGATCCGGTGTCGCGCACCGACAAGCCGCTCTGCCGTGAGAAGAGGAAGACGGAGTTCTGCTACGGTCGCTGCCTGCAGGTCTGCCCGGTTGGGAGGCACACGAGCTCCTGAGAGGTGGGACGGAAACCGTCAGGGGCCGCCGTAGAGGGCTTTCGTTCCTGGTGGCTGCGCCTGGCTTGCTGGGCCGTTCCCCAGATCGGACGTCTGGGTTCCGAGTCTGCCATCGCTTGACCGCCCGGATGCGCGCTCTCTATACTGGCGCCGGTTTCCAAACGCGGCGGCCGATTCTCGGAGGCGTCCCTTGTCCCGGCGCAGAGACAACAACGCCACCCGTGCAGCCGGGCAGGGCTGCACGGGGCTAGCATCGTTGCTGATGGTCGTTCTGGTCGCGTCGGTCGCCGTCCTCCTCTGGCAGGGCCCACACCTGCTGACCGCCATCGGCAGCTTCCTCGTGGTGGACGACCGGCCCACCAGGGCCGACGCCATCGTCGTGCTCAGCGGGGACACAGGGGCCCGACTGGAGCAGGGTGTCGAGCTCTTCAGGCAGGGTTACGCCCAGTGGCTGATCCTGGTGGGAGGGGGCCAGCAGGGGAGCCCGTCCGCTGCTGAGGTCATGAGTCGCCAGGCGCGCGAGATGGGAGTCCCGCCGAGTAGGATGATGACGGTGGAGCGGTCCACCTCCACCCGAGAGGATGCCCTCTACACCAGGGATCTGATGGCGCAGCGGGGGTTGAAGTCGGCCATTCTGGTCACCTCTCCCTACCATGAGCGGCGTGCTTCGCTCACCTTCGCCAAGGCCTTCGAGGGGACCGGCGTGTCGGTCTCGGCTTATCCGGTGCGGGATGATCTCTGGCATCCGGACAGCTGGTGGCAGCAGGATACCACCCTGCGCCTCACCATCATCGAGCTGGCCAAGCTCCTCTACTACAAGCTCAACGGGTACATCTAGCTTGTCGCATCGGGAGACTCCACCATCGAGGCGGTTTCAGGAGGGCTCCGGAGACCTGGCCGGGCGGAGCGAAACGCCCGCCGCGGGGGGCCGCGAGGCCCTTCGGGGCGACCGGGGCGCCGAGAACCCGTTGCCCTTCATATCGGTCATCGTCCCGAACTGGAACGGCGCCCGGTTCCTCCCGGGCTGCCTGGAGTCGCTTCGCTCCCAGCGGTATGGTCGGTTCGAGGTCCTCGTAGTCGACAACGGTTCCACGGATGGGTCGGACCACCTCGTTCCGGAGCGCTTCCCCGAGTTCCGCCTAGTACGACTCGAGTGCAACAAGGGGTTCGCCGCCGCTGTCAACGAGGGGATCCGTCGATCCGAGGGCGACCTGGTTGCCCTTCTGAACAACGATGCCGAGGCCGAGGTCGACTGGCTTGAGAGGCTGGCCGATGCGGCCCTTCGCCATCCGGAGGCGGGCTTCTTCGCCTGCAAGATCCTTCTGTACGATAGGAGAGATGTCATCCACTCGGCTGGCGACTTCTACAGCAAGGATGGGGTGCCTGGAAACCGCGGGGTGTGGCAGGTGGATCGGGGGCAGTTCGACCGCGAGGAGTGGGTGGCGTCGGCCTGCGGCGGCGCGTCGGCATGGCGGCGGACCCTGTTCGAGGATGTGGGTCTCTTCGACGAGTCCCTTTTCATGTATTGCGAGGATGTGGACATGAGCCTGAGGGCCCAGCTGCGGGGCCACCGCTGCCTCTACGTCCCGAGCGCCCGGGTCTATCACCGGCTGAGCGCCACCGGCGGCGGGGAGACGGCCAGCTTCTACTGCGGCCGCAACTTCATCACTGTGGCGGTCAAGAACCTGCCGGGAGGGATCATCCGTCGCTACCTGGGTGCCCTCATTGGGACTCAGCTCCGTTTTGCGGTACACTCTATGAGGCATCTTCGAGAGAGGGCCGCCAGGGCCAGGCTGAGGGGCCAGATGGCAGGGCTCCTGGAGATGCCGAGAACCCTGGACCGGCGAAGGGCGGTCCAGGCAGGGCGCAAGGTCCCCGAGGCCTACCTGCTCTCGCTGCTCCGCGAGGCCGAATCCACCCTCGAGAGGTCGTGATGGATCGCCCGTACATTTCGCTGGTTGTGCCAGCGTACAACGAGCAGGGCCGGCTCCCGGGCACGCTGAAGAGGCTGCGGGAGTACCTGACTAGGCAACGGTTTACTTACGAGGTGCTGGTGGTGGATGACGGCAGCCGGGACGGCACCGCCGCCCTGGTGGAAGAAGCCATGGCGGATTTCCCGGGGCTTCGCCTGCTGCGGGAGCCCCACAGGGGGAAAGGGCACGCGGTCCGGCAGGGGATGCTGGCCGCCAAAGGCCGGTACGTGATGTTCTGCGATGCCGACTTCTCCATGCCCGTGGAGGAGGTGCCCCGCTTCCCGGAGGCGCTCCAGGGACCCCACTCCATCGCCATCGGCTCGAGGGAGGTCAAGGGGGCCAGGCGGATAGGCGAGCCGCGGCACCGCCATCTCATGGGGCGGGTCTTCAACCTTATCGTCAGGGTCCTGGCAGTGCCCGGGCTCCAGGACACCCAGTGCGGGTTCAAGTGCTTCACCTGGGAGGCGGCACAGAGGATCTTCAGAGCGCAGGTGATCGACGGCTTCGGGTTCGACGTGGAGGTGCTCTATCTGGCGCGCAAGATGGGCCTCGGCATTACCGAGGTGCCCATTAGCTGGTATTATTCCCCTAGCAGCCGGGTGGACCCCATCCGCGACACCATCCGCATGGTCAGCGACGTGCTGCAGGTGAGGTCCAACGACCGGCACGGGCTGTACGACGCCGCCGTGAGGCGGGACGGCGCCGCGACGGCCGCCGAGCGAGAAACGATGGGCGGGTGAACCGGGTGGGCCTTGCCCTGCAGTTGCCGGCCCACACACAGTGGCACAATGAACAGGGATTAGAGAGCTATGAGTGAGCACATCTTCATCGGGGTGGCGTGGCCATATGCCAACGGCCCCCTTCACCTGGGCCACCTGGCGGGGGCTCTACTGCCGCCGGACATTTTCGCCCGCTTCCACCGACTCAAAGGGAACCAGGTTCTCATGGTCTCCGGCTCCGATCAGCACGGCACGCCCATCACCCTTCGGGCCGAGCGGGAGGGGAAGACCCCCAGAGAGGTCGCCGACTTCTACCACGAGCAGTTCGTGGACAACATCAGGCGGATCGGTATCAGCTACGACCTCTACACCAAGACCACCACGGAGAACCACTACCGGGTGACCCAGGATCTCTTCCTCGGCCTGCTGAGGAACGGCTATGTCGAGAAGGGGGAGATGCGCTCGCCCTACTGCACCACCTGCAACCGCTTCCTTCCGGACCGCTACGTGGAGGGCACCTGCCCGCACTGCGGCTTCACCGAGGCGAGGGGGGATCAGTGCGACAACTGCGGCAAGACGTTGGATCCCACCGACCTGATCAACCCGCGGTGCAAGTTCCACGGGACGACGCCGGAGATCCGGCCGACGGAGCACTTCTTCCTGAAGCTGTCCAAGCTGAACGACCGACTGCTGGAGTGGGTCAAGCCCAAGACCTACTGGCGGCCCAACGTGTACAACTTCACCATGAACATGCTCCAGGAGGGGCTGAAGGACCGGCCAATCACCCGCGACATCGAGTGGGGAGTGCCCATCCCGCTGCCGGGCTACGAGAGCAAGCGGATCTACGTCTGGTTCGATGCTGTTACGGGCTACCTATCGGCCAGCATCGAGTGGGCCCAGCTTAGGGGGGAGCCCGACAAGTGGAAGGAGTGGTGGCAGGGACCCTGCCGAGCCTACTACTTCATCGGCAAGGACAACATCCCCTTCCATGCCATCATCTGGCCTGCCATGCTTATGGGTTACGGCGGGCTCAATCTGCCCTACGATGTGCCGGCCAACGAGTACCTGAACCTGGAGGGCGGGAAGTTCTCCACCAGCCGAGGCTGGGCTGCTTGGCTGCCCGACATGCTGGACCAGTACGACCCGGACCCGATCCGCTACGTGCTGACCATAAACATGCCGGAGACCCGCGACACGGACTTCTCCATGGCGGAGTTCGTCCGCCGCAACAACGACGAGCTGGTGGCCACCTACGGCAACCTGGTCCATCGGACCCTCACCTTCCTGCAGCGGTACCTGGATGGGACGGTGCCCGAGGTCGGCCCGGACTACCAGGGTGACGAGGAGCTGATCCGACGCATAGAGGAGACCTTCGAGACGGTGGGCGACCTCTTGGAGGGCGCCCACTTCAAGGACTCGTTGAAGGAGGTCATGTCCCTCGCCCAGTTCGGGAACCGTTATCTGGAGGAAAAGGCCCCCTGGAAGGTGAGGAAGGAGAACCCTCAGGCCCTGGCCGCCACCATGTACGAGTGCCTTCGACTGGTGGACTCCTTGAAGGTACTCACCTATCCCTATCTGCCCTTCTCGGCGGAGAAGCTGCACAGGATGCTGGGCTACACCGACGGGATCCTGGCCCACGGCTGGAGGCCCTCCGTGCCGCCGCAGGGCAGGAAGCTGCCGGAGCCGAGTCCCCTCTTCACCAAGCTGGAGCTTCCCGAGGCGTAGTCTAGTCCCCCGTCGGCGGTGGCGGGCCGATCACCTTCCTGGGTGAGGACTGTTTGAAGAAGCGGAGATCCAACGGAGACATCCGGCGCACCCTTGTCGCCCTGGTAGTCCTCTGGATCATCCTGGCGGCAGGGGTCGCGCTGGCCGCTGGGTACGCCTTCGGGGTTCCTACCTGGAACGCCCCCGACGAGCCGGCCCACTACAACTACATCCGGCATCTGGCGACGACGGGGCAGCTCCCCGAGCTGAAGCCGGGGGACTGGGACGCCCAGCTGCTGGAGAGGCTGAAGAGCAGCAGGTTCCCCAAGGGGGAGCCGGTGGATTCCATCGCCTACGAGGGCCACCAGCCCCCTGCCTTCTATCTGCTGGCCACCCCAGTGTACAAGGCGACCGCCGGGCTTCCCATCGAGGAGCAGGTCGTGGCCCTTCGGCTCCTGTCGGTGGCCATTTCGGGGGTTACTGTCGTCCTTTCCTTCCTGCTGGTCCGTGCCATCTTCCCAGACGACCTGCCGCTGCAGCTGGCCGTGGCCGGCTTCGTGGCCTTCCTGCCCATGCGGAGCGCCGTCGCCGGGAGCATCAGTAACGACGCGCTGGCCGAGCTGGTGGGAACTTTGATACTCCTCTCGCTGGTGAGGATCCTGAAGGAGGGCCTTCTGCGCGGCTCGGCCCTCTTGCTCGGGGCGCTACTGGGGCTGGCCCTGCTCACCAAGATGACCGTTTACAGCTACGTTCCCATGGCGCTGGTGGCAGTGCTCTTCTCCCCAAAACGGGGGAGGAATGGGGCTCATCCGCGCGCTTGGCTGGTGGTCATCGCCGTGGCCGTCGCCCTCCTGGTCAGTGGCTGGTGGTTCGTCCGCAACGGAATGGTCTACGGCATGACCGACATCTTCGGACTCCAGAGGCACGACCAGGTGGTAGTAGGGCAGCCCCGCCTCGAGCGGCTGGATGCCGCCACGGTCAGCTACTTCGTCAACACCCTCTTCCAGAGCTTCTGGGGGCAGTTCGGATGGATGGGCATCCTCATGCACTCCCAGGTCTACTTCGCCCTGAAAATGGTCTCCGCCCTGGCTGCACTCGGTATGCTGCTCTACCTGGCCCGTACGATGGTGGGCAAGAGCCCGCTAAACCCCCACCAGAAGGGCTCGCTGCTGCTGATGGGGGTCGCCGTCGTGGGGGTGGCCGTCCAGCTGGTGGTCTACAACCTCTCCTTCATCCAGGCCCAGGGAAGGTACCTCTTCCCTGCTCTCACCCCCATCGCTCTCTTCTTCGTCCTGGGGTTGAGGGAGCTGATGGCCCCTATCCATGCCAGGCTGCTGCTGGGCCTGTCGGTGGTCTCCCTGGCGTCGTTGGATCTCCTCTGCCTGATGCGCTACGTCATCCCCTACTTTCGGTAGCACACACAACCATCAGCCCACGGACCCTGGCCACATGTGGCAAATGTCGCTTTCGGCCGTGTACAATGGCCAGGCGAGCCGTGGCGAATCCACCCCGTGGACGGGTTGCGGCCCACGGCCGAGAGCTGATATCGATTGGAGATTTCCCATTATGGAGATCCTAGCTCAGCATGGCTCTGTAACGGAGGTGAGTACCCCCCTGGTGGCGGTGAACCTCTTCGAGGGTGTGACGAGCCCGGGTGGGGCCACGGGCGCCCTGGACAGGGCTCTAGGGGGGCTGATCAGCCGCCTGATCGCCGAGGGGGAGATCAAGGGCAAGCTGGACGAGGTCACTCTCATCCACACTCAAGGGGGAATCCCGGCCCAGCGAGTAGCGGTGGTGGGGCTGGGCCCCAAGGAGAAGTTTGGACTAGATGCCATCAGGAGGGCTTCCGGGACCCTGCTGAAGAGGTGCAGGGAGCTGGGGATCACCACCTTCCATACCATCGTCCATGGCGCTGGCGACGGCGGGCTGGGTGCCGATGAGTGCGCGCGGGCGATTGTGGAGGGTGCGCTCCTGGCGTCCTACGGCTACAAGCAGCTCAAGACCACGGAGCAGCCAAGAGCTGTGGAGCGCATCACCCTGGTGGAGGCCGATGTCAGCAAGGTCCCGGCGATCGAGGCCGGGATCCGGCTGGGGCGGGTCTACGCCGATGCCACGGCCACGGCGCGGGACCTGGCCGCGGCGCCACCGAACATGCTCTATCCTGAGACCCTAGCGGAGCGCGCGCGAGAGATCGCCGCCAGATACGGCATGCCTTGCACGGTGCTGGACGAGAAGGAGATGGAGAGGCTGGGCATGGGGGCGATACTGGCGGTCGGGCAGGGCAGTGTGCATCCCCCGCGAATGGTCCTCCTCACCTATCGTGGGGATCCCGGCAGCCGTCGGCTTCTGGCCATCGTGGGAAAGGGGATAACCTTCGATAGCGGCGGGATCTCCATCAAGCCCTCGGAGAACATGGACCGGATGCGGTACGACAAGTCCGGGGCCGCGGCGGTCCTGGGGGCCATGCAGGGCCTCGCCGAGCTGAAGGTGAAGGCCAACGTGCTGGGCGTCATCGGCGCCGCGGAGAACCTGCCCAGCGGGCACTCCTACCGACCTGGAGACATCGTGCGGGCATACAACGGCAAGACCATCGAGGTGATAAGCACCGATGCCGAGGGTAGGCTGGTGCTGGCCGATGCCCTCTCCTACGCCCTCGAGCAGGGAGCCGACACCCTGGTGGACATCGCGACCCTTACTGGCGGCGTTGGGGTAGCTCTCGGCACCGGTGGCGCCGGGGTGATGGGGAACGACGACGACCTGATCCGCGAGCTGAGGGAGGCCGGAGAGCGGGTGGGCGAGAGGATCTGGCAGCTCCCCATATGGGAGGACTACCTCTGGGAGCAGGTCAAGAGCGAGTTCGCCGACATAAAGAACTCAGGGGGCCGGATGGCCTCCCCGGCGGTGGGAGGGCTGTTCCTGGCCCAGTTCGTGGGAAGCGCCCGGTGGGCCCATCTAGACATCGCCGCCGTGGCGTGGGTGGACTCCGACCATCCAGCCCTGCCCAAGTCCTACATACCCAAGGGGCCGACGGGCTTCGGGGCTCGCCTCCTACTGGACTTCATTCGCAAGGGAGCGGAGGGCTAAGATCCAGCTCTCGTCTCGCCAGCTTCTCCTGCTGTCCCTGTTGGCGGCCGGCGTTCTCCTTTCGACGCTGGCCGCCGTGGGGATGCTGCGCTCTGGGTCCGGCGGTCAGGACTCGCCACTGCAGCGGGTGGCCCGCAACTCCCTCTTCCCCATGGCCACCTCCTTCCTGAACAAGCTGCTGGATCTGGCATTTGCCCTCTACTATCTCAGGGTCCTCGGATCCGAGGGCGTCGGTGGGTACACCTTCGCCGTGGTGATCTGGGGCTACCTGGATATCCTGTCCAACTTCGGGCTCGGCACCATCCTGACGCGAGAGGTGGCTAGAGACCGCTCGGTGGCGGGCCGATATCTGGCCGCCACCCTGCTGCTGCGGCTGACCCTGTGGACGGGCTCCCTGCTGCTGGCGGGCCTGCTGGTGGGGCCCGCCGCCGGCCCCCTGGGGATAGGCCGGGATGTGGCATGGGCCATCCTCCTGCTGGCGGTGGGGCTTCTCCCCTCCCTGGTTGCGGCCACTTTGACCTCCCTCTTCCAGGCCTACGAGAGGTTCGAGCAGCCGGCCATGGTCACGGTCTTCTCGCAGATCCTCAAGATCGGGCTGGGGGTGGCCGCCCTGGCCGCGGGATGGGGGTTCGTGGGATTGGCGGGGGTCTCCGTTGCCGTCAACCTGGCCACGGCGGCTGCGCTCCTGGCCCTGGTGAGAACCGAGCTTCCAGTGCTGAAGTACGAGCCAAGGATGCCCGACGCTCGGCCCTCGGTTCCCGTTCCCGACCCGCGCTTCTGCTGGAAGCTTCTCGTCCTGTCCTACCCGCTGATGCTGAACAACCTGCTGAACTCCGTCTTCTACCGGGTGGACAGCCTGATGCTGAAGCCCATGGCCGGGGACCGGGCCCTGGGCTGGTACGGCACTGCCTACAAGTTCATCGATGGGCTTGGCATCATATCGTCCAGCTTCACCCTGGCTCTCTTCCCCCTGCTGTCGCGGTACGCGCAGTCGTCCGAGGAGCGTCTGGCCCGCATTTTCAGTCTGGCCCTGAAGCTGCTTCTCGCGGTCAGCCTCCCCATCGCCGTGGGTACCACGCTGATCGCCCACGAGATCATCCTGCTGTTCGCCGGCCCGGACTACCTGCCTCAATCGGCGGTTGCCCTCCAGATGCTTATCTGGTTCCTCCCCTTCAGCTTCGTGAACGGTGCCACCCAGTATCTCCTCATAGCCATAAATCAGCAGAGGTACATCACCTTCAGCTTCCTCCTGGCCGCGGGTTTCAATGTGGTGGCCAACCTGCTGCTGATCCCGCGCTTCGGGTTCATGGGCGCTGCAGCGACTACGGTTGCCTCAGAGTGGATCCTGATGATACCCTTCTGGCACCGGGTCCGTCGCCATCTGCCGCCCATTCCATTGCTGCAGCTTGCATGGCCTCCTCTGCTGGCTTCGGCCGTCATGGGGCTGTGGGTGTGGGCGCTGAGGGATTGGAGCCTTCCCCTGGCGGTCGTGGTGGCACCGCCGCTATACGGCGCGGCGCTCCTGGCGGTTCGTGGTTTTGACCGCGAGGAGCTAACGATGCTGGCGACGGCCATGCCGTGGAAGCGAAGATGAAGAGGGATCTGCAGCTGCCTGCTCTCCTGGGTATCCTCGCCCTGGCCTTCGGGCTGCGGGCGTGGGGCTTGGGGTGGGGCATGCCCTACGCCTTCCATGCGGACGAGGACAACTACCTGCCGGGCGCGATGCGCATGCTGACGCGGGGAGACCTCAACCCCCACTACTTTGCCAATCCCCCTCTCCTGACCTACGCCATGCTGGCGGGTCTCGCGGCCTACCTGCGGCTGGGGCAGATGATGGGCGCCCTCCAGTCCGCCAGAGACGTCAGCCATCTGATGCTGGTGAACCCGATCCCCTTCTACCTGGGGGCCAGGATGATCGTCGCGCTGACGGGCACAGCTTCGGTGCTGTCGACCTTCCTCATAGGGCGTCGGCTCAACGGAGGTAGGGTGGCGCTGGCCGGCGCGCTGCTCCTGGCCGTGGCGTTTCTTCATGTTCGGGACTCCCATTACGCCGTGAACGATGTCCCCGCCACCTTCCTGCTCACCATCTCCTTCTACTTCGTGGTGATGGTGGCTACGGGAGGGCCTGAGACCCCCTGGAGGCATTACCTGTTCGGCGGGCTCTTTCTTGGGCTCGCGGTGGCAACCAAGTACAACGTGGGGCTCGGGGTGGTGCCCCTTTTGACTGCCCACCTGGTTCGGCTCAGGAAGGTTGGCGGCTGGATGGATCCGAAGGCTCATCTTCCACTGGCGGCCGCTGGACTGGTATCTCTCCTCTCCTTCGTTGCCGCCAACCCCTACTCGGTGCTGGACTACGGAGCCTTCACCAGCGGGTTTGCCGGGCAGCTCCGGTGGGCGTCCGATCCCTTCGACACCTCCGATACCTCTGTGGCAGCGACGATACTCAGGGCCCTCTCGGTGGGAATGGGCGGCGCTGTCCTGGTATTCTCGGTAGCCGGAATTGTGCTCATGGGGCGTCGGCGACCGTGGGAGGCCGTTCTAGTTGGCTCATTCCCGGTGGCCTATCTGGCCTTCTTCTTGCTGGGCTCGAGTCTCTTCTACGCCCGTTTCGCCATGCCGCTGCTCCCTTTCTTTGCCCTGACGGCCGGCTACGGGGCCGTGGAGCTTGGGGAAAGGCTTGCACGGGAGAGGTGGCGTGCCGGCGTGACTGCGCTGGCTCTGGCGCTGATGATAGCCCAGCCCTTCGCGCTGGACGTGAAGCACGACTACCTGCTCCGCCAGGAGGACACCCGCCTCCAGCTGGGGCGATGGGTGGAGGAGAACGTACCCCCCGGCAGCAAGATAGCAGCTGAGGGCTACACCTTCGTGGATTCCCAGGGCCAGCGCACGGGGCCCAAGAAGCTGGATTACTCGCTGGAGCTCCCCTCGAGTCTTCGATCGCGCCCACTCGACTTCTACGTGCGCGAGGGGTTCGATTACCTGATCTCTAGCTCCTACGTCTACGGGCGCTATCCCCTCGATCCCTCGGCCCACAAGGCTGCTATAGAGTACTACCGGGAGCTGGAGCGGAGGTTCCCGCTGGTGGCAGAGTTCTCCCCTACCCCGGATGGCCGCGAGCTGCCGTTCCTGATGGACGACGAGATAACCCCCATCTGGACGGTGATGGAGCGGCAGAGGCCGGGGCCGACGATCAAGGTGTATCGGCTGGCCGATCCACCTGACTACTCGGTGCGGTGGCTGACTGCCCTTGTCCCACAAGAGATCTCGGCTGGGCAGCAGCTCTCCGTACCGGTGTCGCTGGCCAACGAAGGGAACCTGGAGTGGCCAGCGGAGGGCTACACGCCGGTGCGGATCGGATATCGGTGGCTGGACGGCAGCGGACAGGAGGTGGTAAGCCGCGAGCTCCACTCCCCTCTGCCCCGGGATGTGAAGCCCGGGGAGCAGGTGACGGCTGAGGTGAGCCTGCTGGCGCCGACCACGCCTGGGGTCTATACGCTGCGGCTGGACCTGGTGTGGGAGAACTTCTCGTGGCTCTCTCGAAAAGGGGCCGCCACGAGGGACATCCAGGTGTTGGTGAGGTAGCGCCAGGTCCTCGGCCTTCGGCGGCGCGCTCCATCTGGAGCCGCCGAAGGCCCACTGTTCTATGGAAACGGAGCCCTTGGATGAGACTCAGTCTTGAGCAGCGTCTGCGACAGATCGACCGAAGAGGCTATCCGGCCTACAAGGATCTGGCCGGAAGCTACGAGTTTCCCGGATACACCCTCTATCTGGACCACGTGCAGGGGGACCCTTTCGCCTCGCCATCGCTGCTTCGGGTGAGGGTCCCGCAACAGCTGGCGCGGTTCCCAGCGGAGCTGTTCTCCTCTCCAGTCAGGCGGGTTGCACTGGAGGACTTCATTACCCGGCAGTTCGCGACGGCCATCCGCCGCCACGTCAAGGGAAACCGCGGCACCGGAAAGTCGGGGATGGTGGCCGTGGATGTGGGTGGGCAGGAGGTCCTGGAGCGGACGTCGTGTGTGGTCACCGAGAGATACGTGGAGGTTCGCTTTTCCGCGGGCCTCCCTGCGGCGGGCCGGACAGTTCTGGCCAATGAGGCCCACGCCATGTTCTATCAGGAGATCCCCTTGCTAGTGAAGGCCGCCCTCTACTACGAGTCCCTGGACAGGGAGGCCGTTAGGCGGCACGTGGAGGTGGCCGAGGACGCACAGGCCCTGCGTGACCAGCTGGAGGCCAGAGGGCTGGTGGCCTTCGTAGCCGACGGTGCGGTGCTGCCCAGGGAGAGTGGGATCAGTCCGCGACCGATGCGAGCCGATCGGGCGGTCAGGTTCGTATCGCCCCCGGAGCTAAGAGTGGAGTTGCAGGCTCCCAACCGTGGCAGGCTCTCAGGTATGGGCATACCCCGCGGGGTGACCCTGATAGTGGGCGGAGGGTACCACGGCAAGTCCACGCTCCTTTCTGCGTTGGAGATGGGGGTGTACAACCACATTCCCGGCGACGGCCGGGAGTATGTGGTGAGCCGAGCCGACGCGGTGAAGATCCGTGCCGAAGACGGGCGCCGCGTGGAGAAGGTGGATATCACCCCCTTCATATCGAACCTGCCGTTCCAGAAGGACACCTCCGCCTTCTCGACAGAGAACGCCAGCGGCAGCACATCCCAGGCTGCCAACATTCTGGAGGCGTTGGAGGCCGGGAGCCGACTGTTGATGATGGACGAGGACAGCTGTGCCACCAACTTCATGATCCGGGACGAGCGGATGCAGAAGCTGGTGCCTAAGGAGAAGGAGCCGATCACCCCCTTCATCGATCAGGTGCGGAACCTGTATCGGGAGCATGGCGTCTCCACCATACTGGTGATCGGCGGCTCCGGGGACTACTTCGACGTGGCCGACACGGTCATCTCCATGGAGGATTACCTACCCCGCGTGGTCACGGAGAAGGCGAAGGCGATCGCGGCGGCGGATCCGAGCCCCCGTCGGCCCGAGGCTCCCGGCGGCTTCGGGAGGCTGGTGGAGCGGATCCCCCTGGCTGAGAGCTTCAATCCGTACAGGGGGGAGCGGGTGAAGGTGCGAGCCAGGGGGATGGAGAACATCCAGTTCGGCCAGGAGAACATCGATCTGGATGACGTGGAGCAGCTGGTCGATCCGTCCCAGAGCGTGGCCATCGCCAACATGCTGCTTTACGCCGTCATGCGCGGGTATGTGGACAACCGCACCACGCTGCGGAGGCTGCTGGAGCGGATCTACGGCGAGATCGCGGAGCGGGGGCTGGAGGTCATCTCCCCCCATCGCGGAGAGCAGCACCCCGGGGATTACGCGATGCCCAGGCTGCAGGAGGTGGCAGCAGCTATCAACCGACTGAGGACCCTGGTCGTCAAGCAGGCGAGGTGAGCCCCCAATCGGGGCTCACCTCGCCGCTACCTTTCGAAGGCGAACGGGTTCATCCGGACACCCCGGTCGAAGCTATCCACCCCCTCGACCCGCTTGAGCCAGTTGACGATCAGGTAGGTGAGAGGGGTCGCGGCGACCTCGTATGCTACCTTGAAGAGCCACTGGGTTGCAATTGTGGCAGGCAGGACACCCGGTGGAAGCACCCCGATGAAGGCAACCGTAATGAACACCGCCGAGTCGAGTCCCTCTCCCACTAGGGTCGAGCCGATGGTGCGGGTCCAGAGGAACCGTCCACCGGTCAGGAGCTTCATCCTGGAGAGAACCGCCGCGTTGGCGAACTCCCCCACCAGGTAGGCCACGAAGCTGGCCAGGAGCAGCCTGGGGGTGAAGCCGAGGATGGTGTCGAATGCGGGCTGGTTGGCGGTCCAGAAAGGCGCGGGAGGCAATGCCCCGGAGACCCAGATGGCGGCCACTGCCAGCAGGTTGCATGCGAACCCCAGCCAAATGACTCGCCGGGCCTGGGCGTATCCGTACACCTCGGTCAGAACGTCGCCGAAGATGTAGCTCACCGGAAAGATCACCACCGCTGCCGGGAGCACCAGTCCGGCGAAATCAACCAGTTTGACCGCGACGATGTTGCTCACGATGAGGGTGGTAACGAAGGCTGCAACAATACCTGTAAACCATGGGCTGGATCGCAACTTGCGCTCTCCTTCTTCAGCCTATTGCTCGGATCGCACCGGCTGGCCGTTCACCGTGAACGGATAGCTGACCCTCACCACCGTACCGATGCCGCCGCGGATATTGAACTCTCCGACGACGGTCATGCGTCGGGGCTTCAGCACGGCCACCAGGTCGTTCAGGATGATGTTGGTGACGTCCTCGTGGAAGTGTCCCTCCTCGCGGAAGGACCAGAGGTAGAGCTTCAGACTCTTCAGCTCCACCAGATGGCGGTCCGGGACGAAGCTGATCCTTATGGTGGCGAAGTCTGGCTGCCCGGTCATGGGGCAGACGCAGGTGAACTCTTCGGTGGTGAACTCCACATCGTAGTCCCTATCCGGGTGTGGGTTCGGCAGTGCAAGCAGCTCCTTGGAAGGCTTGGTCGGCATGATACTCCCTCTCGTGTCGTTGCCTCGAAATTATGCCACCTCAGGCCGGCTTGACGGAAGGGCTTGCAGTGGCCGATCGAAGGTTTGGTACCTATGGTCGCCATACCCTATCATATGATGTGGTCCAGTTGTTGTGCGGCCATGTCAGCCGCAGATCCTTGCTGCTCTGGTGATACCGATGGTTGATCGGCTCCTGCTTATTCTGAGATGGGTCGCGCTGGGGCTGGCCCTGCTGCTCAACCTGTGGGCCGAGGCACCCATCGGTTTCACGCACGAGCCGGAGACTGCCGTCATCGTCCTGGCGATCTACAACGCCGTGGTCTCCCTGGTCGTGGTATCCAGGGGCTGGCTTGGCCCTTGGAGGTTGCTGATCATGGACGCCGTGGTGTTCAGCCTCGGCGTCGCTGCCGCCGGAGGGTGGCACAGCAGCCTGTATATGCTGTACTTCCTGGTAGTCGTCGGGGCCGCCACGCATCTCGGAGCGGCAGCCAGCTTCGGCTACTCAGTGGTAGCTAGCGGGCTTTACGCGGCAGCCTGCATCCTCGTCCCCAACTGGACATGGGAGCTAGTGCTTTGACACGTTGGTTCCGATAGGTTGGGGCAGGCTCTCCTCCTGACCCAGGAGCGTGATGGAGGGGGACAAGTCCCCTCCCTACCTCTCAGAATCACCGTGCCAGAGAACTAGTACTCGACCAATTTGGTTTCGACATGTAGGGCGGGGGTTCATCCCCCGCCGCCCGCCGCACGGGGTCGACCCGGCGGCGGGGCACAAGGCCCCGCCCTACATACCAAATTCATTTTGTCGCTGTACTAGGATCTTCCGGGTGGGCCGGTGGTGTGTATGAAAGAGCCAAGGATGGACCCCGCGGGCGAGAACGGTTTTCTCCTGCAGGGTCCATCCTCACCTTCCGGTCCACTGGGTGAGGCCCCTTTCGACCCGCGCGAGCCTCTCCATGGCCCTCATCAAGCTTTCCCTAGCCATCGACAACGACTCGTAACCATCCATGTTCGGCGCGACCATTCCCTCGTCCAGGTACCGCAACGCCTCATTCAGCAGCCCCCTCACCACCTGCAGCGCGGCAAGCGACTCGCGCACCGTTTCCTCGGCCATAGTAACCTCCTTGCTGCCAAGCGCCGCACGATCCGGGCCTGCGAGACCGGCGGCCAGGACAGCCTTCGAGGAAAGGCCATTGAGGGATGGCCCGGCCTATGCTGCAGATGAGGAGTGCAGCAAGTGGCACAAACGGGCGCTCACAGAAGAGAATCCACCCGTTGGCACGTGGCACCCTCGAGGTCCGCCGTGGAAATCGCGGGCTGGGAGCTTTCCGAGGCGGAGGGGAAAGGAAATGACCACCAGGAGGGAAACTCAGGACAAGGGCGGCTGGACACAACCCGCACTTCGGCTCCTGCGTGAGCGATACCTGCTCAGGGATGGGGACCACATCAGGGAGACGCCTGAGGAGATGTGCCGCCGTGTTGCGCGGGCCATCGCAAGGGCTGAGGAGCGATGGGGGAGAAGCAGCGACGAGATCTCTCACACGGCGGAAGAATTCGAAGCGGCCATGCTCCGGCTGCTCTTCCTTCCCAACTCCCCGACGCTGATGAACGCGGGAAGGGAGCCTCCCCTCCAGTACTCGGGTTGCTACGTCTTGCCGGTGGAGGATTCCCTGGAGAGCATCTTCGAGGCACTGAAGCGAGCGGCGCTGATCCACAAGAGCGGTGGTGGGACCGGCTTCTCCTTCTCGAGGCTCCGGGCTAGAGGCAGCCGTGTGGAGAGCACCGGCGGAAGGGCAAGCGGACCGGTTAGCTTCATGCGGGTCTTCGACGCGGCTACCGAGGTGGTGAAGCAGGGTGGGGTCAGACGCGGCGCCAACATGGGCGTCCTTCAGGTCGATCACCCGGACATCCTGGAGTTCATAGACAGCAAGCTCGTAGACGGGCTGACCAACTTCAACATCTCCGTCGCTATCACCGATGCCTTCATGGCCACGCTGGCGCGGGGAGGCAGTTACCCACTGGTCGACCCCCACACTGGCCCAACAGGCAGGAGCCTGGACGCCGAGGATGTGTTCCTCCGGATAGCCCGGGCGGCCTGGATGTCCGGCGATCCAGGGGTGCTCTTCATCGACCGCGTCAACGCCAGCCCGGCGAACCCCACCCCAGGCTTGGGAAGGATCGAGGCAACCAACCCCTGCGGCGAGCAGCCGTTGCTGCCTAACGAGCCCTGCAACCTGGGATCGGTGAACCTCTCTCGCTTGGTGGGGAGATCGAGGAGAAGAGGCAGGGATCGGCCGCAGATCGACTGGGACAGCCTGGAGCGCGTCGTTCGACTTGCCGTCCGATTCCTTGACGACGTCATCGAGGTGAACCCTTACCCTCTCCCAGAGCTGGCCACCATGGCTCAGGCCAACCGCCGGATAGGGCTGGGGGTGATGGGATGGGCAGACCTCCTGATCCAAATGGGTATCCCCTACGACTCGGACGAGGCCGTAGCCCTCGCAGAGAGGGTCATGAGCTTCATCCAGCAGATCGGCCACAGCGAGTCGGAAAAGCTGGCCTCGGAGCGCGGCCCTTTCCCCAACTGGCCCACGAGCATCTACAAGAGCGGCCCTCCCCTGCGCAACTCCACGGTCACAACCATCGCGCCCACGGGAAGCATCAGCATCATCGCGGGCTGCTCCCCTGGTATCGAGCCGATATTTGGGATTGCCTACAGCCACATGGCGGGCGACCGGCAGCTTACCTTTGTCAATCCCTACTTCGAGGAGGTGGCCCGCGCGAGAGGCTTCTACAGCGACCAGCTGGTGCGAAGGGTCCTGAGCCGAGGCACCCTGCAAGGGCTGGACGGTATCCCGGACGATATCCGGCGACTGTTCGCCACAGCCCACGAGATATCACCTCAATGGCACGTCAGGATGCAAGCGGCCTTTCAACGTCACACCGACAACGGGGTGTCGAAGACGGTGAACCTCCCGCGCCATGCCACACCGGAGGAGATCGCCGACCTGTTCCGCCTGGCCTACCAGCTCGGCTGTCTCGGGCTGACGGTGTTCCGTGAGGGCAGCGCGAGAGGTCAGGTGCTTCGGAAGGGGATTTCCGCTGCAGAGGAGCTCGAGGGCGCCACCGTTCCAACAATCAGCGACGGCATGAGACCCCGACCCAGGGTGGTTCGCGGCGTCACCTACCGCGAGGAAACCCCGCTGGGAACGGCCTTCATCACGGTGAACCGGGACGACGCCGATGAGCCCTTCGAGGTGTTCCTCAACGTGGGCAAAGCCGGGAGCGACACGGCGGCCGTCTCCGAGGCCATCGGTCGACTGATCTCGATGGCGCTGCGGCTTCCGTCCTCGCTCTCTCCGAAATCGAGGCTCATGGAGGTTGCCGACCAGCTCTCGGGGATCGGCGGCGGACACGCACTGAGGTTCGGCAGAACCCTGGTGCGGTCGCTGCCGGACGCCCTGGCTAGGGTGCTATCCGAGTATCTGGAAGAGGGCGCCGCGCCTTCCCGGGAGGCGCCAACCCCAACGAGTGGCGAGGCGGAAGGCATCGTCGGACCGGTCGGCGATCTCTGCCCTGAGTGCGGCGAGGCAGCCCTGATATCCGAGGGAGGTTGCAGGAGGTGCTATGCATGCGGCTTCTCGGAGTGCTGAAAATGAATGGCTCTTCCATGGCATGATGGCATGCAGGTTGCCCTTTTCCATCGATCGTCGCTATGGGCAGCATTCGCGGACCGACTGGGAGACACAGCCGATGTACTCGTACTGGATCGTAGTGCCCGAGGATTGCGCCGACGAGGTTCTGAACGTGCTCCGAGACCAAGCCGAGGTTCAGCGGGAAGGCACCATACCCACCCCTGACGAGATGGCCTCCGACGAGGCCTGGGCCATCCAATCCGGCACCCCACTGGCCGTCATGCATATCCAGGGACCCACCCTCCAGAGCGTAAGCAGTCTGAAGAACTGGCTCGAGCTACGCTTTGCCGATCCCTACATCGATATAAGGGCAAGAGAGCCTTCCGGGGCCTACACCTTCAGCTTCAGATCCCACAGCGCCGAGGAGATCAAGGATTGGGTCGAGAACCAGACCTCGGGAAAGCCGCTCACCAGGTGGGCCAGGAGAGGACGCTAGACCATGCTGAGCACCCCCTGGCTCAGAAGGCCGAGGAGGACCAGTTGCTGATCGCTGATCTGGCCGACGCCTTCGCCAAGATCGAGGCCACAACTAGGCACCACGCCATGTCCGACATCCTGGCCGAGCTCTTCCGGAAGGGGCGCGAAGACGCCCGAATCCTCCCCTATCTCCTGGAAGGAAGACTGGGCCCGCCGTATTCAGCCCCCGACATCGGCACCGATGAGCACCGGCTGGCCCAGGCCATAGCGGCCGCAACAGGCGAGCCGGAGGCGGAGGTGTGGCGGCTGTACAAGGAGCGTGGCGATCTGGGCCTGGTGGCGGAGGCGCTGATGCCACCCAAGGGGCAAGCCACCACCGTGCAAGAGGCGTACAGTCTGATGCTTCGTATCGCGCGGACTGGGAGCTACGAGGAGAAGGTCGCCCTCTTCAGTGACCTTCTTCGGAGGGTCGGCGGGAGAGAGGCACGCTACCTAGTCCGGATGGCTCAGGGGCGGCTGCGCCTCGGGGTTGGGGACGCAACCATCATGGACGGCCTCTCCGTGGCGGCCGTGGGCGGCCGCTCCCTCCGCCCCGCCATCGAGCGCGCCTACAGCTTCTGCTCGGATCTTGGCCTGGTGGCCGAGACCCTCTTCTCCGCGGGCCCGGATGCGCTGGATCGCATCCGCACCGCCCCGGGCCGGCCGGTCCTTTCGGCCCTGGCGGAGCGCCTACCGTCACCCGAGGCGATCACCAAGAAGCTCGGCAAGGTGATCGTCGAGCCCAAGTACGACGGGCTCCGCCTTCAGGCCCACAAGGACAGCGACAAGGTCTGGCTGTTCACCCGGCGCCTAGAAGATGTAACGCATGCCCTGCCCGAAGTGGCCGACGCAGTGCGCGAACAGGTCGTTCCCCGCCAGGCTGTGCTGGACGGAGAGGCTGTGGGGTTCGATCCGAAGACGGGGAGGTTTCTCTCCTTCCAGGTTACGGTGCGAAGGCGCAGAAAACATGGCGTCGAGGAGATGGAGATCCTCTATCCCCTCAGGTACTACGTCTTCGACCTCCTTTACCAGGACGGCGAGGACCTCACCCACCTGCCGCTGGTAGAGCGATCCGCCCGGCTTCGCGCTGCAGTGCGAGAGTCCCTGGAGGGCCCCATATTCCTGACTCCACAGATGGTGACGGATGATCCCTCGGAGCTCAAGCGCTTCTTCGATGAGATGGAGCGTCGCGGGCTGGAGGGAGCCCTCGTGAAGCGCCCGGACGCCCCCTACCACGCCGGAGCTCGACGGTTCAACTGGGTCAAGCTGAAGAGGGGCTATCAGGAGGGGCTTGCCGGGGAGACCTTCGACGTGGTAGTGGTGGGATACTACCGCGGCAAGGGCAAGCGGGCGAAGCTAGGGATAGGCTCTCTGCTCACCGCGGTCTACGACCCTCGAAACGACCGCTTTCGCACGGTGTCCAGGGTTGGCTCAGGGCTGACCGAGGAGGAGTGGGTGCAGTCTCGAGAGATGCTGGAGGCCATCCAAACGGCGGCGAAGCCAAGACGGGTGGACTCCGAGCTGTCACCGGACGTCTGGGTTGAGCCCCGGTACGTCATCGAGGTGGTTGCGGGATCCATCACCAGGAGTCCCCGCCACACCTGTGGCAAGATCGCCCCCAAGGATCGCGGCTATTCCCTGCGATTCCCGAGGATGTCCAGGTTCCGGTTCGACCGACGACCCGAGGACGCCACGACAGAGGAAGAGGTGATCCAGCTCTACCACCAACAGACCACCTCAGAGTCGAAAGCCGCGTGAGCCCCATGAAAGACAATGCACCGGCCACAGCCAGACGTAACGAGGAGGTAGCCAGGCTCCTCGAGAACATCGCGAAGCTGCTGGCCCTCAAGGGCGAAAGCCCCTACAGGGTCCGGGCTTACAACGAAGCAGCTCGCACCATCAGCGCCATGACGGAGAACGTAGAGGACCTGCACCGAGCCGGGCGACTCCAGGACATCCAGGGCGTTGGTGAGTCGATCGCCTCCAAGATATCCGAGTACCTGGACACGGGCCAGTCCGCCTACTACGAGGACCTCAAGAAGGAGGTCTCCTCCACTGCGGCGGAGCTGCTGGAAGTCCCCGGGATCGGCCCGGCCAGGGCCAGGCTCCTCTACGAGCGGCTGGGCATCTCCAGCGTGGCCGAGCTGGAGAGGGCAGCGAGGGAGCACAGGCTGCGCACCCTCCCCGGCTTCGGCGAGAAGCTGGAGCAGAAGATCGGCATCGAGGCGGCCAGGGTCGCCCAGCGAACCCGCCGTCTGCTCTTGGGCGTCGCTCTGCCTGCGGCGGAAGAGGTGGTCGCCCACCTGCGGCGAACCCCAGCCGTGCGCGAGGCCGATCCGGCCGGCAGCATTCGACGAATGAAGGAGACTATCGGGGATATCGACATCCTCGTCTCCTCCGACCACCCTGCCCAGGTGATGGATGCCTTCACCCACCTTCCCATCGTGAAGGAGGTGCTGGCCAGCGGGCCAACCCGCGGCTCCATCCTCACCAGGAACGACCTCCAGATCGACATCAGGATCGTGGGGCACGATGACTACGGCTCCGCTCTCCTCTATTTCACGGGCTCCAAGGATCACAACATCGCCCTTCGCACCCTGGCCATGCAGCGCGGCTGGAAGCTCTCCGAGTACGGCCTCTTCGACGAGAAGGAGAGGCGCATCGCCGGCCGCACCGAGGAGGAGATCTATCGCAGCCTGGGGCTGGACTGGATCCCGCCGGAGCTTCGCGAGAACCGGGGGGAGGTAGAGGCAGCCAGACACCACCGGCTCCCACACCTCGTCCAGCCTCGCGATATCAAGGGCGATCTCCACGTTCACACCGACTGGAGCGACGGACACGATCCTCCCGAACAGATGGTCGAGGAGGCGATCGCCAGGGGATATCAGTACATGGCCATAACGGACCACTCCAGGGGGCTCGGCGTGGCGAGGGGACTCTCTTTGGAAGCGGTGCGCCAGCAGCGGAGGCTGGTCGATCGTCTGAACGAGCGGTACGCTCCGTTCCGCATCCTGCACGGTGCCGAGGTGAACATCCTGGCGGACGGTAGCCTCGACTACCCGGACAGCCTTCTGGCGGAGCTGGACATGGTTACCGTATCAGTGCACAGTGCCTTCGGGCAGACCAGGGACCAAATGACGGGCCGCATCCTCCGCGCCCTGGAGAACCCTCACGTGGATGTGCTGAACCACCCGTCGGGGAGGCTGCTCCTGGGGCGGGCCGGGTACGATGTGGACATGGACGCCGTGATCCGCGTGGCCGCAGAGCACGGCGTCGCGCTGGAGATCAACGGACAGCCCGACAGGCTGGACCTGGATGACGTCTGGTCCAGGCGAGCCAAGGAGGCAGGTGCCATCCTGGTCTGCGACAGCGACGCCCACTCCACCCGGCAGATGGACTACGTCCGCTACGCCGTGGCCACGGCCCGCCGAGGATGGGTGGAGCCCTCCGATCTGCTCAACGCCCTGCCCCTGGATCGACTCCTCTCCCACCCGAGCCGCCGCGTACGCGGCCGCAGGCGGGCTGCATAGTCGCGCCCGCGAGGGCGGGTCAGACCGACGGCCGATCCACCTCCACCCCGCTCAGGCTCAGTTCCCCCGCCCGGTGGCAGGCGACGAAATGGCCGGGCCTTAGCTCCAGAAGTTGAGGGGTGTCCACTTTGCACAGATCCAGCGCATACCGGCATCTCGGATTGAAGTAGCAGCCAGGAGGCGGGTTGGCCGGATCGGCCACGTCCCCTTCCAGGACTATCCGCCTGGATCGCAGCCTGGGGTCCGGCTTCGGCACCGCCGAGAGGAGCGCCTCGGTGTAGGGGTGGAGAGGAGCCGCGAAGAGCGATTCCGTGCCCGCCATCTCCACGATCCTCCCGACATACATGACCGCCACCCGGTCGCTGATGTGCTTCACAACGCTCAGGTCGTGGGCCACGAACAGATAGGTCAGGCCCAATCGATCCTGGAGGTCCATCAGCAGGTTCAGGATCTGGGCCTGGACCGAGACGTCCAGGGCCGACACCGGCTCGTCAGCCACCACCAGGCTGGGATTGAGGGCGAGGGCGCGGGCTATACCTATTCGCTGCCTCTGTCCGCCGCTGAAGGCATGAGGGAACCTGCGCATATACTCGGGACGCAGCCCCACCAGCCTGAGCAGCTCGGCCACCCGGTCCATCCTCTCCTGTCGGCTGCCGACGCCGTTCACCAGCAGCGGCTCGCCGACGATGTCCAGCAGGGTCATCCGGGGGTTCAGGGATGAGTAGGGATCCTGGAAGATCATCTGCATCTGTCTACGCAGCGGCCTCAGCTTCCCCTTGGGGAGTGAGGCCACGTCCACCACCGCGCCATCCTCGGTGCGGAAGAGGATCTTCCCGGCGGTAGGGTCGATGGCGCGCAAGATGCAGCGCGAGGTCGTCGTCTTTCCACACCCGCTCTCCCCAACAAGGGAGAGGGTCTCCCCCTTCCTGATGAAGAAGCTGACGTCATCGACCGCCCGCACGTGACCGACCGTCTTGCGGAGAAAGCCTCGCTTGATGGGGAAGAACTTCCGAAGCCCCTGGACATCGAGGAGCAGCTTGTCTCTGTCCAGCGCTACCACCATCTCACCCCCAGAAGGCCGTTGGGGCGACCCGCACGTGCTCCATAAGGATGCCCGTCCTCATTACCCTCACCAGCCTCTCCTCGAGCCGAGCTCCTAAGCTCCATTGTAGAGAAAGCAGCTCGCCCTCTGCCCATCCTTCACCTCCACCATCCCTGGCTCTCGCTGATTGCAGGTCCCCGGGATGAAGCTGGGGCATCTGGGATGGAAGGGGCAACCCGGGGGACGATTGAAAGGATGCGGGATCGATCCGGCTATGGTCGGGAGCTTGACCCGCGATTGCGAGCGGATGCTGGGTATCGATCTAAGCAGGGCTCGAGTGTATGGATGTGCCGGGCTGTGGAAGATCGCATCCACTGGGCCCTCCTCGACCACTCTCCCCAGGTACATGACCACCACGTGGTCGGACATCTCAGCCACCACGCCGAGGTTGTGGGTGATCAGCATGATGGCCATCCCGCGCTCCTCCTGGAGGCGTCGCAGCAGGTCCAGGATCTGCGCTTGCGTGGTCACGTCCAGCGCCGTCGTCGGCTCGTCGGCTATCAGCAGGTTGGGATCGCACGACAGAGCCATGGCGATCATGGCCCTTTGCCGCAGCCCGCCGCTCAGCTCGAAGGCGTACTCGTCCACCCTTCGCTCGGGCTTGGGGACACCCACCTGCTTCAGCAGGTCGATAGCCCGCTCCCTGGCCTCGCGCTTGCTCAGCCTTTGATGGAGCCTGATGGCCTCAACGATCTGGCTCCCCACGGTGTGCACCGGGCTGAAGGAGGTCATCGGCTCTTGGAACACGAGCCCAATCTCCTTGCCCCTGATGGATCGCATCTCCTTCCCATCTGCGGGGAGCGCCACCAGGTCCACCTCTCCGCCGTTGGCCCCGGTCCGCCTCAACAGGATCTCTCCCTCCACGATGCGGCCGGGCTTCTCCACGATCCTCAGGATGGATCGCGCCGTAACGCTCTTGCCGCACCCACTCTCCCCCACCACACCGAGGGTCTCCCCCGGGTGGATATCGAAGGTGGCGCCGTCCACCGCCTTGGTGAGCCCCTCATCGGCAAAGAAGTAGGTCTTGAGGTTTCGCACCGACAGCAGCGGGGCCGGGCTGCGCTCCATGGACAGTCTCCTAGATGCCGTAGGGGTCGGCCGCATCGCGCAGCCCGTCCCCAACGAAGTTGAACGCCAGGATCGAAATGATCACCGGGAAGACCGGCGCCAAGAGCCAGGGCGAGATGGCCAGCGACTGGACGTTCTGGGCCTGCTGCAGCAGCACCCCCCAGCTTATGGCCGGGGGCCGCAGACCAAGTCCAAGGAAGCTCAGGGACGTCTCGCTGATGATCATTGCCGGCAGGGCAAGGGTGGTAGCCGCAATGATGTGGCTCAGAAACGACGGCACCATGTGGCGGAAAATGATCCTCATTCGGCTGCAGCCGGCCAGCTCCGCCGCCATGACGAAATCCTCCTCTCGCAGGGAGAGGAAGCGCCCTCTCACCACGCGAGCAAGCTCGGTCCACCCAATGAGCGAGATGATTATGGTTATGGCGAAGTACACAGCCACAATATCCCATTCCTGGGGCAGCGCCGCTGCCAGACCCATCCAGAGCGGGATGGTGGGTATGGAGCGGAGGATCTCGATGATTCGCTGGATTACCGTGTCCCAGATCCCACCGTAGAAACCCGACAGGCCGCCCAGCAGCACTCCAAGGAAGAGGCTTATGGCCACACTTACCAGGCCTATGGTGAGCGATGTCTGGGTGGCATACATCAGCCGCGACCACAGATCCCGACCCTGGAGATCTGTACCTAGGATGAAGAGCGAGTCCTCAGCCTTGCCGGACTCGACCCCCAGCAGGTGGATGTTGGTGCGGAAGAGGCCGAGGAACTTGTACTCGAACCCTGGAGCGAAGAAGCGGATGCGGATCTTTCGATCGGGATCCGGCGCGTACACCCGCTTGAAGGTCACAGGGTCACGACGTCCGGTCACGGCGTAGACGTAGGGGTCGAAGCGCCCCTCATCCATCCACTGGATGGGCTGCGGTGGCAGGAGTCCCCTCTGTGCCTCGGAGGCCGAGGGATCGGAGTAGGCGAGAAAGTCCGCGAAGATGACTATCAGATAGAAGAATCCAATCACCACAGCGCCGATCATGGCGAGGGTATGCTTTCGAAATCGCCACCACATGAGCTGCCACTGGGTGGCAACCGAGATCCTCTCCTCGGCAGCGGTGGTCGTGATCTCGTCCGCCAGCAGCTCGCTGTCGGGAACCAGCGACTCGGCCATCACTTTCCCTCCAGCCTGATCCGAGGATCGATCCACATAAGGAGAAGATCCGAGAGGAAAGTCCCAACGACGGTGAGGGTGCCCAGCATGAGGATGATGGTCCCGGCCAGGAACATGTCCTGGGCGATGAGCGCCTTCAGCAGCAACGGCCCCACCGTTGGCAGGCTGAGCACCAGCGAGACTATGATGCTGCCTGACACGACATACGGAAGGAGGTATCCGATGGTGCTGGCGAAGGGGTTGAGGGCAACCCTCACAGGGTACTTGAGGATAGCTCGCATCTCCGACAGTCCCTTCGCCCTGGCCGTGACCACATACGGCTTCCGCAGCTCGTCCAGCAGGTTGGCGCGCATGATCCGGATCATCTGAGCGGTGCCAGCCAGCCCAAGTACAACCGCGGGCACTGGCAGGTGCTGGATCAGGTTCCACACCTTCTCCATGGTCCAGGGGGCATCGTTGTACTCCGGCGAGAAGAGGCCCCCAACGTTGGCGTTGAAGTAGGTGAAGCCGATATACATGACCACCAGCGCCAGCATGAAACCGGGGGTGGCAAGACCAATGAATCCGATGAAGGTAAAGATATAGTCCCCGATGGAGTACTGGCGAACCGCCGAGTAGATCCCAATGGGCAGTGCCACCGCCCAGGTAAAAACGATGGCGGCCAGCGAGATCACGATGGTCAGCGCCAATCGATCCCCTATGACCTCCATCACAGGCCGGTTCCACTCCATGGCCATGCCGAAATTGCCCTGCGATATCAGCCCCATCCATCGGACGTACTGCACGTAGATGGGCTGGTCCAGCCCGTACTGGGCCCTGAGGGCGGCAGCATCGGCCTCGGATACCATGCTGCCGGAGGCCGACATGGACGCGATGTAGGAGGTAACGTAGTCACCCGGTGTCAGATGAATGACGACGAAGGAGAGAACCGAGATCGCCCATATGGTGAGAATGGCCAGCAGAAAGCGTCGGACAACGTAGGCCAGCACCGGGTACCACCTCCGCTCCTTGGGCTGCGGTGCGCCGCTCACCTGTGGGGCCGGCGGCTCGATGGGCCTCCGGCCCCACAATCCAGACCCATTGTGGCTATGCCTTGATGTAGAACGTGGCTGGCTGCGAGCTCCCGGGCGTCCTGCAATGCTGGGCGTTGATCTGCCTGTCAGGGACGTTGCCCATCTTGTTGCTGACGATCCGGACTCCCATGAAGGCGGGCGACTGTCCGACTGTGCCTATGCTCCAGCACCCCTCCACCACCAGCTTCCAGATCTCCTTGGCCTGTCTCACCTGCTCGTCCGGCTTGAGGCTGGGCGCCGCCCTGAACAGCTCCAGCGCCTTCTTCAGCTCCTCGCCCTGAGGCGCCTTGCCCTGCGCGCCGTTGGAAGCGTACCACTTGGCGATCGCCATCCCCATGTGGCACTCCGACGGATCGACCGGGAGCACATGCCGAGGGAAAAGATAGAGCCACTCAGAGCCATCGTTGGCCCAAAGGAGGATCTGGTTCTCGTTGCTCTCGTCCCGCTTGAAGGCGAGGGTGCGCTCCAGCTCCTTGACATCCGCCTGGATGCCTATTTTCTTCCACTGCTCCCTGATCATCTCGGCGATCTGGGTGTATGGGATGAACTGACCGCCCACCGTGATCATCTCGATCCGCAGCCTACCCTTCCCGTCCTTCCGCAGACGGTACCCCTCGGAGTCCTTCTTGTCCAGCCCGATCTTGTCCAGAAGATCGTTGGCCTGCTTGAGATCGAGAACACCCCACATCTTCTTGTACTCGGGGCCGGGACTGAAGACCGAGTCCGGCGCCGGCGCCACGGAGCCCGGCACACCGGTTCCCAGCCAGAAGGTCTCGTTCAGCTGGTCGCGGTCGATGCCGAGGGCGAGGGCATGGCGGAAATCCTTGTTCTGGAACCACTGGGCGATCTCGGGATCGGCCTCGTAGGCCTGATTGATGTGCAGGGCGCAGTCGGCGCCGTTCAGGGCCGGGTCCAGGTGCACCGTGTAGTTGCCCTTGGCCCTGTTCTCCAGGAACACGGGCATCTTGCCCATGTCGGTGTGCCTCTCCTGGATGTCGTACTCGCCGGCGATGGCCCGCAGGTTGAGGACCTCCAGGTTCTCGGCCAGGGTGAGCTGTATCCTATCCAGGTAGGGGAGCTGGTTCCCCTCGGTGTCCACAGCCCAGTAGTAAGGGTTCCTCTCCAGCACCCAGTTGGGGGTAGTGATGGGGCTGACCGTCTTCCAAGGGGTGAGCACCGGCAGCTCCGGGTTCTGGTCCCACCTCATCCTGGCCTGAAGGAGGCTCTTCCAGCCGTCGAACCCCGCGGCCTTCGCCTTCTGGTCCAGCTCGGCCTGCGGGGTGTACTTGGGTAGGAACTGCTTCAGATAGTGGGCCGGATCATAGCAGCCCTGGAAGAAGGCGCGGGTGTTCTGGGTGGCCTGGCCTCCGCCCGGGAGGGTGCTTCCAGCCATGATGTCCTCGAACATCCAGTTGGGCTCGGGGAAGACGAAGGCAACCGCGAAGTCGTCCACCTTCACCAGCTTCCCCGGTTTGCCATTGATGGAGAGGTCGGGGATCGGGGTTGGCACCAGATCTTTGTTGGAGTAGATGTCCTCGAACCAGAAAACGAAGTCGTCGGCGGTGAAGGGCTGGCCGTCGCTCCACTTCATGCCCTTGCGCAGGTAGAGGGTGAAGGTCTTGCCGTCGTCGCTCATCTTCCAGTCCTTGGCGACGCTGGGGATGTGCTTGGTGCCGGTGTAGTCGAAGAAGATGGGCTTGTCGGACGAGACTATCCGGTTGCCGTTCTCCACGTCGCCTGGCCCCGTGAACCCTCGCCGCCAGGTACCGCCGTACCTGCCGATCTCGCGGACCGGCTTGATCACCATCACCTCCTCCGGCGCGGGCAGCCGCTGCTCGACGGGCGGGAGCTTGCCTGCCTTGACCAGCTCCGCCAGCATCGGTGCTTCCTTGAAGCTCTTGGGGTACTTGGAAACGTCGCGAATGATCTCCGGCCCCTCAAGCTTGCCGATGAGCTGCGATCCGATGGCGGGCTGCGCGGCCTTCGGAGGAGCCGCCGTCGCCGCGGGGGCAGCAGCCGGGGCAGCGGTAGGTGCGGCACCGGATGGCGCCTGAGTGGGGGCCTGGGTCGGTGGGGCCTGGGGGGCGCACGCCGCCAGCACCGTGGCGCCGGTGGCCAGGGCAGAGAACCGCAGGAATTCGCGCCGGGACAGCAGTTTCCGCTTCGACATCTTGCCCTCTCCTTGTAGGTTGTGGGAGCGACTGATCGACACAGGGGGATGCGGGTCGCGACCGAGTAGCGGGTTCAGAATAGCTTGAACCTGTCCCCCGCGAACTCGGGCTGAACCGTGACCGTGCTGAAGGCGCGATCCTCCCCCTCCCGAATGGCTGCCATCATCCAGACAAACCCGATCCGCGTGCCCGGCGTGGCGACGTTGTAATGGTATCCGCGCTTGATGGCGACGGCGTCGCCCTCCCAAACCGGTACCACCATCTCCATGTCCCGAAAGTCGGTGTAGTTGAGATGCAGCCCGAAGCTGGGAGCCGGCATATCCACGTAAAGGTAGATCTCCTCCTTCACCTCCGAGTGGTCGTGAGGCGGCCAGCTCGTCCAGTTTCCGTCCTGGCTGAAGGTCACCCCCACCAGGAGTCGCCCCGCAAGGGTGTTCTCCTCGCCTATGATGGTGTGCAGCCTGCGCGCATAGGGCACGAAGCCCGCGTCCTTGGCCAGACGCGGGTCGTGTACCACATCGGCAAACCGCACCATCTGGACGGGGTACCGCCCTCTGACAGGAGCGGAGATCTCCGCCAGATCGAAGAGATCAGAACCGGACACCTGGCACTCGCTATCGCGGGGGACATACAGGGCGTCGTACTTGCCGAGGCCGTATGAGGAACCGGCGACGCGAACCTCGCCCTTCCCCTTGAGGCAGAGGAGGACTGTCTCCTCAGTCCCGGTGGCGAAGCTGAGACTGTCTCCCTGGAGCACAATTCGGCCGAAGCGGAGGAACTTCAGGCCGCTAGTGGCATCATCGACGATGCGGCAGCGCCCTCTCACCCTGTCGGTCCCACGGAAGAGCCACGCCTGCTTCTCCATGATCCCTCACCCTTTCCGGTCCTATAGGCCGTGTAGGCCGGGGGCCGCTAGCTGGGCAACCCGCGGACGCAACGATGGGATCCGGGGGCGCGATGAAACCGAGGTCGCCTGTACGATATAGGTCGATAGACGATCAGGAATATAGCATCGCTCGTACAGCAATGTCAATTGGCTGTTGCTGTTGACAAGCCACCAGCAAGATGTATCATGTAGCGTTATGGCCAATAGTACGATATGCTCGTACGGCGGTAGCCGCCGTCGAGCGGCCCTTGCCGGCCGGAGGGGCGAAGCATGCGCGATGGGGCATCCGGATCACGGAGACGACGCATCGGCGCGGTGCAGCGTGCGGTCGACATACTGAACCTGTTCGGTGCCACCTCCCCTGAACTGGGCACATCCGAGATCGCCATGGCTCTCGGACTGCACAAGAGCACGGTTTCCGGCCTGGTTGCCACCCTGGCCGCCAACGGCTACCTGGACCAGAACCCCTCCACTCGCAAGTACACCTTGGGACTGCGATTGCTCGAGAGAAGCTCTGTCCTGCTGGGCCAGATGGACATCCGCAGGGTCGCGCGCCCCCACCTGGACAGGCTGCACGACTGGAAGGGCGAGAGCGTCAACATGGGGATCCGGGACGGGAACGAGGTCGTCTACATCGACCAGCTGCCCAGCATCCACGCAACTGGCATGCGCGAGGAGGTGGGAAAGCGGGCCCCTCTCCACAGCACCGCCCTGGGCAAGGCGCTCATCGCGTGGCTACCCCCTTCGGAGCTCCACAGCGTCGTCAAGCAATGCCACCTCGTGGCCCTCACCCCCCGAACCATCACGACCATGGAGGAGTTCCTTCAGGAGCTGGAAAGAACCAGGGAGCGCGGATACGGGCTGGACGACGAGGAGCACTCCTTGGGCGGGCGGTGCGTGGGCGCCCCCATCTTCGATCACCGCGGCGAGCCCGTGGCAGCGATCAGCGTCTCCACGCCCGTCTCGCGCCTCCCCATGGAGGAGGTCCCAGTCGTGGCAGAGATGGTTCGAGAGACGGCCAAGTCCATTTCGCTCCGCCTCGGCTACGTGCAGAAGCCCTACTGACCCCCTCGGCTCAGATCCACACTGCTCCCGTCTCGGCCCCGCCGACACGCTCACGATAGGCCGCCAACACACCGCTCGCCGGGTGATCGGGTCGTCTGGGAGGCTCCTTCATCCTGCGACGCAGCTCATCGTCGTCAACCATCAGCTGGATGCGACCGTTGGGGACGTCGATCTCGATGATGTCTCCGTCGCGCACGTAGGCTATCGGTCCCCCGGCCCAAGCCTCCGGGGAGACGTGACCCACGCACGGCCCCCTGGTCGCCCCCGAGAACCGACCATCTGTCACCATGGCCACAGAGGTGTGCAGCCCCATCCCCACCAGCATCGCCGCTGGGATGGATAGCTCCCTCATCCCCGGCGCCCCTTTGGGCCCTTCGTAGCGGACCACCAGCACAGAGCCGGGCCGAACGTCTTTCTCCACAATGAAGCGTCTGACCTCCTCCTCCGAGTCGAAAACCACCGCCGGGCCCCTGTGAATCAGCATCCGTGGGTCCACGCCACTCTTCTTGACTACCGCGCCCCTCGGCGCCAGGTTGCCGCGCAGGATCCCGAAGGCACCATCGCGCTCCAATGGCTGGTCCACACCCCGAATGACCCGGCCATCGGGTTCAGGGGCCCTCTCCAGCGCCTCCGCCAGGGTACCCCCTGTCGCCAGCCGCACCTCCAGGTCGAGGCTGCCGCTGATGGCCTTGAGGATGGTCGGAACCCCACCAGCCCGGTGGAAGTCGTCTATGTTGTACTCCGAAGAGGGCTTGTACTTCCCCACAACGGGCACCGACCGCTGCACCCTCTCGAACCGCGCAAGATCGAACCCCCATCCCAACAGATGGGCGAAGGCAAGAGTGTGCAGCACGCCGTTCGTGGAGCCTCCGGAGGCCGAGATGTACTTGATCCCGTTCTCCAGATTGGCCTGGGTTAGGTAGGCCCTTAACGGCTCCCCGGCTCGAACCAGGGCCACTATGCGCTCGCCCACATCCCTGGCCTGTCGCGCCTTGGCGGCATCGAAGGCCAGCATCGTAACCGAGCCAAAGGGCGCCAGCCCCGTCGCCTCCAGGAAGCATCCCATGGTGTTGGCCGTCCCCATCATGGAGCAAGTGCCCGCCGAAGCGCAGAAGTGCTCCTGCCATTCCTCGAAGGTCTCGTCATCTATCTCACCGTACCGTCTCATCCCGATGGCCTCTTTGAGGTCCGAGGTGCACACGGTGCGGTCTTTCAGTCTGTACGGAAGCATGGCTCCAGCGGTCAGGAAGAGCGTCGGCAGGTTCAGTCGGATAGCAGCCATCACCATGCCCGGGATGATCTTGTCGCAGGAGGCCAGCATCACCACCCCGTGAAAGCCATGGGCCCGCACCATCGCCTCTATGGAGGCGGCGATCAGGTCACGCTGCGGCAGGAGATAGTGGCCCCCCGGCCCGGAGTTGGCCATCCCATCGCACGGAGCCGGCACATTGAACTCGCCGGGCGCGCCGCCTGCGGCCCAGATGCCCTCCTTCACCCTTTCGGCCAGCTCCCGCAGCGGTCGGTGTCCGGGATTGACGTCGGTGTAGGAGTTGACGACCGCGATCTGGGGCTTCTCCAGGTCGACGGCCCGGTATCCACAGGCATGCATCAGGCCACGATAGTACGCCTCAGTGATATCCTCTCTCGATCCCTCGTGTTCGGCCATCCCCCACTATCCCCCCGCAGATCACATCTCGAAAGCACATCGCCCCACCTCTTCATCCTCCGGGAGTGACACTCCAGGCACGAACGGGCTGGTCCCGCACTCGTGGACCTCACCGCTGCAAGAGTCCCGCGCCGTGCTTTGCAATCGGGCCGGGAAGGCCCACCTCAGCCCCCTTCCCACGGCGGCCCGGCTGCCGAATTGTACCACACGCTTCCCCGCCAGCCATCGGACGCGGTGGAGCCCACTCCCATCGCACATTTACCCACCATTTACCCCGGTCAACGCCGATTTCAACCCTGGACCACTAGGATCCCGTTGCTTCTGTAGCGAACCCCCTATCCACCGCCCAGGAGAGGAGACCGCCAGATGACAGTGTTCGCCAGGAGACATCTTCGACGGGCTCTCAGCCTCACCCGTCTCTTAGCGGACCCAACCACTCGCTGCCAAAGGCTGCTGCCGCCGGTTGCGGCGCTGACCCTGCTCTGCCTGGCCATCATTCTGAGCTCCACCGCGTGCCGGTCCGCCAGTCCCGAGACGGTGGTGGTCTACACCTCTGTGGATCAAGTCATCTCGGAGCCGGTCCTGAAGGAGTTCGAGGCCGCCAGCGGGGTGAAGGTGGAGGCCGTCTACGACGTGGAGGCTGCGAAGACTACCGGACTGGTAAGCCGCCTCCTGGCGGAGCGATCCAGGCCCAGGGCAGATGTGTTCTGGAGCTCGGAGTTCGCCCAAACCATCTTCCTCAAGGGCCAGGGAGTGTTGGAGGCCTACAGATCCCCTTCGGCGGCAGAAATCCCCGCGGAGTACAGGGATCCGGACGGCCATTGGACCGGGTTCGGCGCTCGGGCACGGGTGATCCTGGTCAACACCGACCTTGTGCAGCAGGACAAGCACCCTCGTTCCATCTTCCAGCTTGCCGACGGGACCTGGGGCGAGGGGGAGGTAGCCATAGCGAACCCGCTGTTCGGCACCACTGCCACCCACGCCGCGGCCCTGTTCGCGCAGATGGGGGACCAGAAAGCGGCAGAGTTCTTTCGAAGCCTGCTTCAGAGGAAGGTAATGGTGGTGGATGGCAATTCGGTGGTGCGCGACATGGTGGTGCGCGGAGAGGTGAAAGCCGGGCTGACCGACACTGACGACGCTCACGAAGCCATCGCCAAGGGGGCGCATGTGAGGATGATCATCCCGGATCAGGATGCTGATCACCCCCTGGGGACACTGGTGATCCCCAACACTGCCGCGATCGTCAAGGGAGGACCGCACCCGTCGACGGCACGAAAGCTTATCGATTACCTCACCAGTGCTGAGCTGGAGAGCCGCCTGGCCCGGTCGGGCTCTCTCCAGATGCCCGTGCGGCGTGGCGTTAGCACCCCTGCTGAGGTGCCTGCTCTCTCCAGTCTGAAGCCCATGAGGGTCTCACTTCAGGAGATCGCGGACAGGCTTCCCTTCTCATCTCAGTGGCTGAGGGAGAACTTCCTGAGGTAGGACCTGCGACTTGGAATCACCCAGGCGAATGACAGCGAAGAGCCGGCCATACACTCTAGTCGAGCGGGCTGGACTGGCCATGTTCATGGCTGTTTCCCTACTGCCCATTGGCATTCTTTGCGCCGCCTGGGCCGCTTGGGCTATCGCGGATCCACCCTCGGCCCTGGCCGCCGTCCTCCCTTCAGAACGAACGAGCCTCTTGCTGGCTAACAGCCTGGTCCTCGCCGCCATGGTGGCACTGCTCGCGACAGCCTTGGGAGGCTGCCTCGCCATCTGGCTCGAGGGCGGCGACGGCACCCTGCGGGGGTGGGTTCGTCGCCTCTACCTCCTGCCCCTCCTTATCCCTCCCTACATCCATGCGCTCTCCTGGATGTCCGTGTCGGGGAGGCGCCAGCTCCTCGAGCAGGTCGCCGCAATTCTCGTGGGCCCCAACAGGCTGCAGGTCCCAACCTATGGCCTGTGGCCGACGGCTCTGGTGATGACCTTCTCTCTCTACCCTGTTGTCACCACGCTAGTGCTCTCAGGCATCAAGGCGATCGATCCAGAGACCATGGAACAGGCGCTCTTGCTGGGATCGGCTTGGAGATGCGCTACTCGCGTTCTTCTGCCGCTCCTCGCCCCGTGGATACTGGCCGGCGCGGGGATCGCCTTTGTTCTCACAATTGTCGAGTACGGCGTGCCGTCGGCGCTTCAGTACAACAACCAGGTGATGGAGGTTTACGCGACCTTCAGCCAGTCAGGGAATCCGCTGGAAGCCATGGCTCCCTCTGTACCCCTTGTGGTGGCGGCGATCGCGCTCCTCGCAGCGAGCCAGGCAGCCCTCCCCAGCAACCGCATGCGCGGTACGGCGGAACGTAGGCCGCCGATCGCCATCGCGTTCTGGCCGAAAGCGGCCAGAGCCGCCCTCCTCGCATCGGTTGGGCTCGCGCTGGTCAGCAGCGTAGGACCAGTGGCGATCCTCGCTTCGAGGGTGGGATTCCCGGGTCCACCGCCCTCAGCACTGGCATCAGCATCGTCCGATCTTCTCCGTACCGTGGCAATCGCTCTCGCCGCGGCTACTGTGTCGACCGCCATCGCGGTCCCCACAGCCGTGGCCGTGGTTAAGGCATCCCGCAGGAGCGCGCTCCTCTGGATCGTCTGCACCATTCCGTTGGCGATCCCGTCACCGATCACGGGAATAGCGATGGTTCATCTGGGGAACCATCCCTGGCTGGACTGGAGCCAGCAGACCGTGCTGCCCATCGTGTGGGCTCACGCCGCGAGGATGCTGCCGTTCGGCGTCTTCGCCGCCTCCACACAGATCCGAAGGATCGACCCGCTTCTTTGGGATGCCCTCCACATGCACAGGGTGGGGGTCTTAGCAGCCCTGCGCCAGGTCCATCTTCCCTTGCTGGCCCCAGCCCTCTGGAAGTCCTGGCTGCTGGTGTTCGTCCTCTCCCTTGGGGAGCTGGGCTCCACCCTCCTTGTCTGTCCGCCTGGTCAGGGGACCCTGCCCCTCCGCATCTACAATCTGATGCACTACGGCGCTGGCGATGCTGTGGCAGCCCTCGCCCTGGCCCTACTTGGGATCGCGGGGATCACCTCAGCATTGACCTTGGGCATCGGAAGGAGGGTCTGGAGATGGACACTGTGACGATAGAGCTTCAGTCCGTGGGAAAGAGGGTGGGAGACACATGGATCCTCCGCGACGTCACGTTCGGCATCAAAGCGGGAGAGGCCCTGGGCGTGGTGGGGCCTTCTGGGAGCGGTAAGTCGACCATGCTGAGGCTGGTCGCGGGGCTGGATGCGCCGAGCAGCGGGCGAATCCTCCTCAGCGGACGGCTGGCCAGCGAGCCTGGTAGGCTCATACCTCCGTGGGAGCGAGGGATCGGGATAGTGTTTCAGCAGCCAACCCTCTGGCCCCACATGACAGTGGAGGAAAACATCGCTTTCGGTCTGGCCCGGTGGCCCAGGCAGGAGGCACGAAGCAGGGTGAGGGAGGTACTGGCGCTGGTGAAGCTCACTGGCCTCGAGAGAAGACGGCCGCATCAGCTCTCAGGCGGCGAGGCTCAACGCGCCGCTCTTGCAAGAGCCATCGCCCCCCGGCCACGAATTCTCCTGCTGGACGAGCCCCTCTCCAGCCTGGACCCCGAGCTTCACGCTAGCATGGTGGAGCTATTCCTCCAGGTGCGACGGCAGTACAGCCCGACGGTGATCTACGTCAGCCACAACCTACAGGAGATCTCGACCGTGTGCGAGCTGGTCCTCGCCCTCCGTGGAGGCACCGTTGACCGCCATGCGGGGACCTCACGGACGCAGGGTCGCCAACCGGAGCAGATACCCTCGTCACCGGCGAAGGCTAGGGGCCAGGTCGGTGGCTATCAAGTGGACGCCAGCATCCCCTCGTAAGACGAATGGCGGGGGGCGCCGCGGCGGACTCCTGAAAGGCCGTAGAGCACCAAGGGGAGAGGGTTCCTATCACATTTCTGGAGCTTGTCTAGGCCATGGACAGCCCGACATCAACAAGATATCGATCCAACATGATCGTCCTGCTGAGTCTGCTTGGTGCTGCAGCCCTGCTCCTGCTTGCCCGCTTGTCGGTGCCGGATGAGACGATGCCGTCGGGCACTGCAGTCATCCGGCCGCCGGGCGAGGTGTCAGCGCTGGCAGTACAGGATGGCATTGTGTGGGCAGGTGGACGCGACGGCCTCCTGGCGGTTGACCGCTCCACCCTAGCCGTAAGCCCTCCACCTGGGTCCCCTCCAGATCTCAGACAGGTGAGAGACCTTCTTGTTGACCACTACGGGAGCCTGTGGGTTGCCCACCTCGGTGGCCTGGCTCGCTTCTCCAATGGGGTTTGGAGCGAAGAGTCCCAGGTGGATCGTCTCCTGGAAGGGCCGGCGGCGGCCCTCTGGATGGACCGTGACGGAGCGCTCTGGATCGGCGGGGAGAAGGGCGTGGTGGTGATGGCTCCCGGTGGGCCACGGCTCCTGACGATGGCGGACGGCCTGGCGACGCCTTCGGTAGACGTGATCTTCCAAGACAGGGACGGGGTAATGTGGTTCGGCTCCTCCTCTGCGACCCATGGCGGGCTCACCAGCCTGGACGCGGGCAGATGGCGAAGGTTCTTCACGCAGGACGGCCTCGCCCACAACTCGGTCAACGCTATAACGCAGGACCGGACAGGTGCCCTGTGGTTCGCCTGCGGATTCCACGACCGGGGCGGCGCAAGCCGCCTGAAGGACGGGCAATGGACGACCTTCACCCGCAGGGATGGCCTCGCCGGCGAGAAGGTGCGCACGATCTTCGAGGATCGCACCGGGAGGCTCTGGTTCGCATCGGAATACGACGGCGTGGCGATCCGCGACGGAGACAGATGGAGGACCCTGACCCCTGCTCAAGGCCTGGCCGCCTGGGAGGTAAAGAGGATAGTCCAGGATCAAGATGGGGTGTTCTGGCTGGGCACCCTGGACGGATTGAGTCGAATAGCCAGCATCGACTGACGGGTCTCGCAGCGCGCGGGAGCGTTTACCCCACGTTTACCGAGGTACACCCCGCCGTTTACGACTGGGAACTAGGATGACATGCGGTTGGATCGCTGCAACCAACGTGCCCCGCGCCCAGATTCCGCACCTCAGCCGACGGCATCCAACCACGGAGGTGCTCCATTGGCAATGGCAAAGGGTTTCGCCCGGCCTTCCGGTGCTTCGGCGTCCGTATCGGTCGTCGTCTACGTGCTGATCACCGCCTTCATCCTCTTCACCTACTTTCGGGCGTTGATCCAGCTCTTCCCCTACCGAGAGCGAATAATGGGGGGTTACGACATCGTCCTGGCCCCTCGCTTCTCCTCGTCCGCCCTCATGGCGGCCATGGTCGCCGTATTCCTGGCTGTGATCTTCTACAGGGAGATCTTCGGGCTCGTGAACCGAATCCCGGCAGCGCTGAGAGGGCTGGTGCTGCCAATCCCCTTCTACCTGCTGGCCACCGGCGATCGCACCCTTTCCGCCGTCCTTGCGGTGCTGGCCGCCGTCCTGTGGGTGGCATATAGGCCGGTCAGCCGCGGTCTCGTGTCCCTTCTGGCCTGGGCACCGCGCCCCGTGCTGGAGCCAATGGCTCGCTTCTGGTCTGGACTGCTCTACACAGCACTGGTGACGCGCGCCATCGTTCCCGTGGCATTGGCTGTCGCTGTGTTGGTCGGCTACCACTATCTGGACCAGGCAGTCGAGAGGCTGTTCGCCCCAGTGTGGGACTGGCATCGCTCTCTCCCCTCGACCACCTGGCTGGGTCTCTTCGCAGGCCGGCTGATCGTCGGAAGCACCGCTCCATTCATACTGTCCATGCACTTCGCCTGGTTCAACTGGGGTTACGACCTGGCGACCCCGGTGTATTCGGTGATTGCCGGGGCACTTGGTTACTTTTTGCTGCGGATGCCGAGGGGAACCGATCGGAGAGCACAGGCCAGCTGAGGAGGTTAACATGGTCGCATCTTGCCCGATCCGAAGGCGTGTCTGGCTGAGGGCGGCCCTAGTGGGGGCGGCGCTCACCCTGATCATGGTGGGCGTCGCCCTCGCGGACGACTGCTCAGGCCCGGGCGACTGCGCCTCCACAACGTGGTTCACCAACGCCCTCAACAACGGACTCGTTGGCACCCTGCTCGCGGGCCTCGGCCTAACCCCCATCATCAATCTGCTCTTCCCGGGCATCAGGCTGCCCGGCATCTCGGCCGCACCTTCGGCCCCGCCGACTTCAGGCTTGCCCCCACTCACGGCTCCCGATGCAATGGCCAGACTCGGCCGGCTCAGCCAGTTCGCCAGGAGAAGCGGAAACCCCGAGCTGACACGGATCCTCGATCGCTACGGAAAGAGCCTCGTTGGCCCCGATGGAAAGGTGCGCCAGGACCAGTGGGACAGACTTCGCCAGGAGGTGAGATCGGCGGTCGAGAAGTGGTCCCAGTCAGGAGAGAAACCCAACTCCTGGATCTGGGATGCCGGATCATCGGTCATACAGGCGGGCGCCGAATTTGGTAGGCAGGTCGGCGGCGTCATCAAGGATGCCGCAATCTGGGTCGGGACCAAGGAGCTGGAGATCGCCGACGCGCTTCTCCATCCCGTCGACACCCTAGACTCGCTGAAGCAGACTGGGAAGGCCGTCCTGGTCAACACCATGAACTGGATGGACCAGCACATAGGCAGAGAGGTTGCTCACCAGTTCCAGGACGCGATGAAGGAGGGCCGCTACTGGGATGCCCTCAAGGCCTTCGGGCGGGCCGAGGGCAGGCTCATCTCCGAGGTTGGGAAATCGCTGGCCACAGAGATGCTTCCCGTGGACGAGATCAAGTCCTTCTTCGATCCCAGTTCCGACCTGGAAACGAGGCTCTGGGCTTTTCCAGCGGCCGTTACCAAGCTGGCAAGCCTTGTCACCATGTCCGAGCGGCTCATGACCATGCCGGTGCCGGGCATCGACAAGACCCTGACGATGCTGCCGTCGGCAGGCAAGGCCGCCCAGATGGCCACGCAGGCGGAGAGTCTCGCGGCTCTGGGGAAGCTCGATGGCCCAGTGGGAGAAGCCGCGCGCGCCACCATGCGGGTGGAGGGGATCGCCGGAAAGGCACTAGCCGAATCCGGTCCCATTACGAGCTACAGGCAGCTCCAGAACATCATCCGCAACAACCCCGAGCTGGCCAACGCCATAGACGACGCCATCAGGGCAGGGGGCGATGGGAGCTCCCTATACAAGCTGGCCGCCTCCTCGAGCATGAGTCGAGAGACCCACATGCTCATGACCGCCCGAAAGCTGGAGCTTCAGGAGCAGGCGGTAGCGAATGCCACCAGGAGGATAATCGCGGAGGAGGCCGCCGCCATAAGGGAGGCAGGTGGGCGAGTTCCCGGATCTTACCAGACGTTCAACGCCACGCAGGGGAGCCGCATCAACCTCAATGGGGCCAACGTAAGGGCCGATCTCGACCAGACCCTGCTGGGAATAAAGAACGTCAGCCCCGAGAGAGCGCGAGAGATCCTAGCCGAAGAGGTGCGAAAGCTCGGCATGGACGTGAAGAACCTGGACACCAACATCTATGTCCCGAAGCGCGGGCTTGCCGATGTAACGGGCGACAAGCCTTTCAGCGAGGATGCCCTCAGACGGATCCTGAACCAGGGCACCAGCGAGTCGGGTCGCTACCACGTGTACGTTGGGAGGGATGGCCAGATCCACGTCAGCGGCCCGTTCAAGGGACAGGGCGCCGATGTGCTAGGGCCCGGCTCCGTGTACCACGATCCCTCCCTCAGGGTGAAGCCCAGCACGCCTCTGGAAAGCCTCACCCCTCAGCAGGTCGCCGATCGCATGCAGCAGATGACATCCATCGACAGATATGCCAGCTCTGGCGAGTGGGACAAGGTGATAAAGAGTGCGAACAGGGCCAGCGACTTGGGAGCCTTCGACGAGCCAACCCGCAATCTGATCAGGAAGCTTGCACACGAGAAGAGGCCGTCGGAGCTAACGCAGCTCATGAAAGGTGCCGGTTTTGAGAGCTGGGACCAGCTGGTGGGCCATCTCAAGAGGTTCGGACCATGAAGCCAGCTGGAAGCACCGGACCCGCGGTCGGCCTCTGGCCTCGCAGAAAGGATGGACAACATGTCTGAAGCACCCATTGGCGAGATGGAGAGCCTCCCTGACGAGATCTCCCTGCCACGCTCGGCCCTCCTCGCTCTTGCCGAGGTGCCAGGTCTGGTCTGCGGTCCGCTGTCTCCCCTGTCGCGGATGAGCCGAGGGGACGGACAGGGAAGGAGAGACCACCTCATCTCCGCACTTGGCAGGATGAGAGGTCCCTGGGAGTGGAGTCTCCCAGCCCTTATCGACCCGCGTCTCACGGTGGGCATTCTGCTCGGCGACTGCGAGACCAGCCTGCTGGGCCAGTACATCTGGCCGGATCCCGCCGGCCGAGGGCCGGGTTTTCGCGGCCATGTCGCCCCAGATGCGTTCAAGCTGGCGGGACCGGTCACCGTCGAGGGGGTGCAGCAGACCCTCCTGGATTTCCTTGCGCTGGGGAGTGTCGGGGAGGTGGAACCCCTCCGTCTGACGCTGGAATCCGAGCAGCTGTGGCTGCTCTCTGCCATCGCGGACGCCTACAGGTCGTCGTCCCTGCGAAGGCGGCTGGCGCGAGAGGGGGGAAGACCAATGGGGCTGACTGCCAAGGAGGTCGCGGCCGCTTGGGAGATCGGTCTCGCCTCCCCCAACCCCGGCTGGTCCGTCTCACTCTTCGCTCTCCTGGTCCCGACGTTGGTCCCGCAGGGCTTCCAAGCCCGAGTCCCGGATCTGCTCGTATCCTTTGCTCGGGCAGGGCTTCTCGAGCCTCTGGGCGGAAACGGCGCCGATGCAAAGGATGAGGTGTACATGTTCGGGGAGAGCATCGAGCGGCTTTGCCGGGGGATGGCCGGCGCCACCATCGACTTCGGCTTGACGGTGCAGAGGCAGCAGGACGCCCGGATCGAGACCACCATAATCGGGGGATGGAGAACGGCCGGCGGAGTCGCGGTGATCGACCTGAGTAGCCTCGAGCAGGGTCGCGTGGAGCTCCTCTTGGCAGGACCTCACTTCGTGGTGGAGCTTCTGGACTCGGTGCTGAGGCCCGCAGCCGGAGGCGATGATGGGCCTCGTGAAGCCTTCACGATGGAGACACCCTTCAGCCCCGAGGCGATCCTGGCGAAGCTTCGGTCGCTGCCGCCGGAGCAGCCTGCCGCATCCTCTCCAGAGACCCTGCCCGAGTCCGCAGTCCAGCAGTCCACGTGTCGGTCATGCGGGGCAGTTCTGAAGGCAGGGGCACGGTTCTGCGCCTCCTGCGGCGCGACGGTAGCCACCGTGGAGGCACCGCAGGCCATTGTGTGTCCCAGGTGCAGAGCCAGGAACCAACCTGGCGCACGGTTCTGCAGAGAGTGCGGCAGCAGCCTGACGCCGAAGGGCGAGTAACTAGCGAGGCACAGGGCACCGACGAGGTAGGGTCCGGAGTGGGACACGAGAGCAGGTCTGCCTCTGACGGGCACGGTGGGCACCAGGCATACCAACAACATCAATAAGGGTGTACCATAGAGACTGAAGCCTTGTTTTGCAGCGAATCGGTTCGAGAAGAGTGGAGGTGCGCGATGCCAGGTTTCTTCGACAAGATGAAGTCCACCATCAGCGAGAAAGGAATGGAGGCGACCATCAGGGCCAGGGAGGCCGTGGAGGCCCAGCAGATCAACAGCAAGATCGGCGATCTGGAAAACCAGAAGAAGAAGGCTCTGCTGGAGATCGGAGAGGCCGTCTACGCCATGTATCAGAGCAGCGCTTTCGACCAGGAGGCCCTCGGGCAGAAGTGCGAGGCGATCTCAGGGATAGACGGCCAGATCAGGGAGAAGCAGGCGGAGCTGGAGGAGGTCCACCGCCGGGCTGAGGCTCAGATCGCCGAGCACAAGGCCTCCGTAGCGGCGGCCGGAGCCGCGAGTTCGGGCTCCGCCACGACAGGTGCTACCTTCTGCCCCAACTGCGGGACCGCCACGCAGGGGGCCAAGTTCTGCCCCAGCTGCGGGACCAAGATAGCCTGACCCTACTGCAGGTGTCCGAGGCGGAGTAAGCGGGCCTTCTACAAGTGGGCTCTTGGGAGATAGGTGTCTTCGACAGCAGGAGAGCCGCGAGAGGAGATGAGTCAGATGCAGAACGACGGTAACTACAGCCCCAATGCGCAGCCAGGAGCCGGAATGGCCCCCAACCTGGCCGGGGCGCTCAGCTACGTGCTGGGCTTGGTCACCGGCATCGTCTTCCTGATGATGAGCAAGGATCGCTTCGTTCGCTTTCATGCCTACCAGTCGATCTTCCTGACGCTGGCATGGGTCGTCTTCTGGATTGCCTTCTCCGTGGTAAGCACGGTGATCGGCTTCGTGCCGTTCCTCCGCTTCCTGGTGGCCATCATCGGGCTCCTTCTCAGCCTTGGCCTTGGGCTTGGAGGGATGGCACTCTGGATAGTCCTGATCCTGAAGGCGTACCAGGGACAGCAGTGGAAGCTGCCCTACATCGGTGATCTGGCGGAACGGTATGCGGCCTCGTAGTCGGGGGTTCGGGCCACCTATGAGGGTTCCAAGGGGACGAGAAAGATGATCTGCCCCACGTGTGGTACAAACATCCAAGAAGGAGCCAGATTCTGCTCCGGCTGCGGGAGGCCGGTCGCGGCCGCCACAGGCGATGCCCTGCACTGCGCCTCCTGTGGCGCGGAGATGGCTCCTGATGAAAGGTTCTGCACCAGCTGCGGCGCCCCTAGATCGTGGGGCGCCGAAACGGCCCAGATTCAGACCAGCCCCCACGGGCCATCATCCCCACCGGTGCAGCCCCCAGGAGGGGTCCCTGTCGAGCAGCCATCGGTCAGCCCGCCGCCCCCCTCCTCGTCGCGACGAAGCGGGACCCCGGCATCGGCCATGTCGGCGCCCGTGTCAGCCAGTCCAAACCCGGAGATCGAGTTCAAAGGGGTGGGCCCACGAATCCTGGCCTCAATAATCGATTCGGTCCTGTACCTGGCCTTCGCCTGGTTCGTGGCCTCGAAGACGGGAGGCACAACCGCCACAGGGTTCGAGCTGACGGGGCTACCGGCCGCTCTCTCTTCGCTGGCATTCCTAGCGTACTTCGTCCTCCTGGAGGGCTACCTGGGAGGGACCATTGGAAAGCTGCTGCTGGGGATGCGAGTGGTATCACGTCGGGGAACTGCTCCGGGGCCTGGAGCTGCACTGATCCGCAACCTCCTACGGCTGATCGATTTCCTCCCGGCCTTCTACCTGCTGGGTGTTGTCTTGATTGCCACCTCCAGAGAGAAGCAGCGGTTCGGGGACAGGATCGCCTGCACCTTCGTCGTTTCGCAGAAGGGAGCAGCAGCCATGCGCTCTGCGGGCGCAGCGGCGATCAGGGGCGCCAGCGGAGTACCTGTCCTCATCGGCCTGATGGCAATCCTGCTGGGGGCAGCCTACCTCATACTGGCCCAGCCGGGTCCAATGTCCCAGATGGGAGGTGCTCTGGGGAATCTTCCCATGGTGGGTAGCCTGGTCACGAAGCAGGCCGCGCCCACTCTCTCGACCCAATCACAGAAACCCACCGTTGCCACCTCGACCACGACCCCAGCGCCAGCAGCGCCAGCAGGGAACGGAACCTTCGGCCAGGCAGACCTGAGAGGTACCTGGACCGGCAAAGTGACGCTGGAGAGCTACACCGTGGACGGCCTCACCTCCGACCTGCAGAAACAGTTCGATGCCGTCTTCAAGCAGATGCAGTCCAAGCCCAACTCGCTGCGGCTGGTAGTCGAGCCAAGGTCCGGCGACGCGGGCACCGTGACCGCGGAGATCGACGAGTCCCCAATGGGTAGCACCAGCTACCGTTACCAGAATGGCAGGTTCACCTGCGAGTTCGCCGAGTCCGGCGGCAAGGCAACCTTCGACGGCTCCACGAGCCGAAGAGGTGGAGCCCCCACCATGGAGGGTACAATCAAGATGGTTGGGCAGGAAGCGGGGGGAACGATTACCGTGCTGGCTTCGTGGACGGCAACCAAGCAATGAGGTTGGTGGGGGCCCGCGTCTCTCAAGAGGCGGGCCCCCTGCCATGGTCGACGACACTCCATCTTGATGTCGGGAGGCGGGCGGCGCTACATTGATCTCGCGGTCCTGCAAATGAGGAGGCTCACTTTGCAGAACGGAGCGGCGGCGCCCAAGCCCATCTACCTGTCTCTACCTATCCTCGAGATCCGAGAGCGCGCTCGGCGCGCCCTCGATCGGCTCTCCCGATGCACCATTTGCCCCAGGGTCTGCCTGGTGGATCGCACTTCGGGAGACCTGGGCTTCTGCCGCACCGATCGCCGCGCCAGGGTTGCCAGCTACTTCCCCCATCATGGCGAGGAGCCTCCCATCAGCGGCTGGCGGGGCTCAGGCACCATCTTCTTCTCAGGATGCAACCTGGCTTGCGTCTATTGCCAGAACTCCGAGATCAGCCAGAGCGGAGAAGGCCAGGAGGTTACCGACGAGCAGCTCGCCGCCATCATGCTGAGATTGCAGTCCATGGGCTGCCACAACGTGAACCTAGTCAGCCCCAGCCACGTGGTCCCGCAGTTTCTGTCCGCCCTCGCCCTGGCTGTGGAGGAAGGCTTCCGTCTGCCCATCGTGTACAACACCGGCGGCTACGACTCCCTGGCCAGCCTGCGCCTCTTGGATGGCATAGTGGACATCTACATGCCCGATGCCAAGTATGGCGACGACCGTGTGGCGCAGCGGCTTTCGGGCATTCGAGAATACGTTCAGGTGAATCGCAAGGCTATATTGGAGATGCACCGCCAGGTGGGCGATCTGCAACTCGGCGAAGATGGGATCGCAACAAGAGGCTTGCTTGTTCGACACCTGGTGCTGCCGGAGAGGCTGGCGGGAACCCCCCGTGTGGTCCAGTTCCTGGCATCGGACGTCTCGGCCAACAGCTACGTCAATATCATGGCCCAGTATCGCCCCTGTTTCAGAGCCCTTGGCGACAGGCAGCTAGGCCGCACCATAACAGCGCGGGAGTATCGCGAGGCGATCGCTGCTGCCAGATCCGCTGGCCTGAGGAGGGGGCTACCAGACATGGGGTGAGGCCGCTCCAGCAGGCCGACCTGGGCACTACCATGTGCGGGGTCACGCGGCGGGGAGCTTGCAGCGCCATCAGCAGGAGCTCGGCCGCGGGGACGCGATATCATCTTCTCCTCCCTCTCTGACGACGCGCCACTGGAAGGGGTGATGCGGGGGCCCGACGGCCTCCTGGCTGGAGTCCGGCCGAGTGCACTGCTCGTCGACGCGAGCGCCGTGTACCCGGATACCTCGCGCGACATCGCGGACGAGGCGCGCCGGCGCGGTGCCTCCATGCTGGATGCCCCCGTATCCGGGACCACCATTCATGTGGAGCAGGGCAGCCTGATGATCTCCGTTGGAGGAGACGAGCGGGACCCCTACAGGGCGACCCCCTATCGGGGCCTGCTGGGCAACGAGATCATCCACATGGGCAGAAACGGGATGGGGCTCTACCGTGGCCCAGCATATGCGCGCAGCCGAGCGACACAAGGGGCTGGAGGAGGACTACTCGGCGGTGATCCGGCTGATGGAAGAGCTACCCGGCACCCCGATCGGAGACCAAGGCGCTCCCTGACCCTCGAAACCGAAAGGTAAGTGCTGCTCCACCATGGCATCTTTCATGCTGCAACTCCTCCTGCTGCCAGCCTTGCGAAAGTAGGAGGAACATCATGCTGAGGGATCTGGGTCTGCTCATGCTGCGCGTGGTGACTGGAGGGCTGCTGGCAGGCCACGGCAGCCAGAAGCTGTTCGGATGGTTTGGAGGCCATGGCCTCTCCGCCACCGCCGCATGGCTGGAGTCGATGCACATTCGGCCGGGTACGCGGTGGGCACCCGTGGCTGGGAGCAGTGAGGTGGTGGGAGGCTTGCTGACCGCCCTTGGGTTCTTGCACCCCATCGGACCGATTGCCATGATGGGCTCCATGTCGGTGGCCATCCGGCGCGTGCACTGGGGCCGACCCATCTGGGCGACCGAGGGAGGCGCGGAACTGCCCGTAACCAACCTGACTATAGCCGCCGCGCTGATGCTGACAGGCCCCGGCCGGCTGTCGCTGGATCAGCTCCTCGGCATACGGCTGCCAGCCTGGATCAGCGGATTGGCAACGGGCGCTATGGCCGTGGGGATCGCCATGGCCATGGTCGAGGGAAGGTCTGTGCAACCGCGGACCGCTGAGGGTGGCGAAGGGGGAGCCCATGAGGAGACCACAGCGGCAGGGCAGGCAAGATGAGGGCATGGGCCGCTCGGCCAACAGAGCCCGGCCCGCACATGGTCCACCGCCCGGGGGATAAGCAGCAGCCCTGCATGCCAGACTACGTGTGAAGCGTATTAGCTGTTTCGCCGCCATTGTCGCGACGAGCTCAGCTTTCAGCCCCAACCGCAGGAGCAATCCCGCGGCATCCCAATTGCCAAGCTAGGCTAAGCATCTGCCGTCCCCCCGCCAGGACTCGCTCGACAGGATGGGGAGCTGCCCTTTCGGTCAAGCGCGGCCCTACCCAGCGCTAGGCACCTAGGCACCCAGAAGGTTGACCGCACCTTGGCTTATGTCTACAATGTGGCCGCCGTCCGCGCTCACGGCCCTCCCTCGTTCTTGGCGAGGGTCGAGAACGGCCGATCCCGGCCTCGGGTGTCTGACTTAATGCCCACCTTGAGCGAGATCTTCCGCATCAACGATACCCTCGTCTACTTTGTGTACGGCCAGGTCTTCTTCTCCCTGGGGCTCGTCGTGGCCCTTCATTCTCGGAGACACAGCAGGCTGGAGCTCGCCCGTCAGCTCACCTGGCTGGCATCCTTCGGCCTCACTCACGGCCTCCATGAGTGGGCTCACATATTTGTTCCGATACAGGCCGCATACCTGCCAGCATCGACCATCGCAGCGCTGAACGGTCTCAGGATCGCGCTCCTGGCCACCTCCTTCTTCTTCTTGGGCGAGTTCGGCAACCTGGTCACCTTCGAGGACCGAGGTACCCGCCGGCTGGTGCAGTCCGTCTTCTGGACCCTGCTGGCCGCATGGGTGATCTGGGCCTTCTTCCTCATCGACGCTACGGCAACTCCGGACTACCTCTTCGCGGAGTCGTGGGCGCGAAGGATCATGGGTCTGCCCTCCGCCGCCCTCGCCAGCGTGGGGTTGGCGCGGCAGGCCAGGCTGCTGGCGAGGTCGGGGCTCTCCGGCATCGCCCGCGACTTCTGGCTGGCATCGGCGGCCCTCGCCGCATACGCTTTCCTGGTGGGGCTCATCGTCCCTTTCCCCAATCCCCCAGACGCCATGCCCTCCATCTACAGACCCGCCGTGGAGATCCTGGGCGTGCCGGCTCCCGTGCTCCGCTCCATGGCTGGCCTTGGCATCGCACTGGGCATAGTGCGCGGCCTCAGGATCTTCGAGATGGAGACCGAGCGGCGGCTGGAGAAGGCCGAGCGAGCCCGGCTGGAGGCCTCCGAACGGGCGAGGGCCGCCATGGAGGCCATGGCTGTCACCATCAGCGACCAGCGCGAGCTGGAAACCATGTTGGAAGCCGCGCTGAAGCAGCTTCTGGCCCTCACCGCATCCCCTGGTGGCTGGCTAGTGCTCCACAATGCCAGGAGTGGGAAGATAGAGATCCGGAGCTGCGTAGGCTTGGACGCAGCCACCCCGGCGGATGGAACACCGTGCGGCCTCGACGCGGGATGTGCCTGCAAGAAGATCCTCCGAACCGGGAGGGCCTCCGTAGCGCGCACCGCCATTCCATGCATCCGATGGCCCGCCGAGCTCCTCCGGCAGGGCACGATAAGCATACCTCTCATCGCCCACGGGCGCGCCGTCGGCGTGGCGCACCTACTCGCCACGGGGGGCACCGAGACCGAGATGCTGGGCATTCTGACCTCCATGGGGAGGCAGCTGGGATTGGCGGTGGAGAATGCCCAGCTGGCGGAAGAGGTGGCAAGGAAGGAAGCCGCACGGGCTCAGCTCCTGAGAAAGGTGATAACAGCCCAGGAGGAGGAGCGACGGAGGGTTGCGCGGGAGCTCCACGACCAGACCGGCCAGAGCCTCACCGCCGTGATAATGACGCTGGGCGCCGCCGCCGAGCGGATGACTAGAGGTCCGCGGAATGTTGCAGCTCTCATCGGCGAGGCTCGAGAGATCGCCATGCAGGGACTCGAGAGCACCCGAGGGGTCATCATGGGCCTGCGCCCTCCGGTTCTTGACGACCTGGGCCTGGTCCCCGCACTGCGTCGCCACATCGAGGATCTGTCCCGCCGTGGAGGGATCGAAGTTCAACTGGAATCCGACGGGCTGGAGCGACGCCCTCCCAGAGATGTGGAGATAGTGGTCTTCAGGATCCTGCAGGAGGCGCTGAACAACGTCATTCGTCACTCGAGAGCGAAGCATGCTATCGTCCGACTGCGAGACACTGGTGGCGAGATACGGGCTGAGGTCTCGGACGATGGGATTGGTTTCGACGCAACGGAGGCGCGGGCGCACCCGGAGAGCGGCCGCGGGCTAGGTCTCCTCGGAATGATGGAGAGGGCGGAGCTTCTGGGGGGCGAGGTGATGCTCGAGACCGCGCCGGGGCGTGGAACCCGGCTGGTGGTGCGCGTTCCACTCACACGAGGAGGGTTGCCGTGAGTCGGGTGCGGGTGCTGGTCGCCGATGGCCACGCAGTGGTGAGGGCCGGGATCAGGCTGCTGCTGGATGCCCACCCCGACATTCAGGTTGTGGGCGAGGCCAGCAGCGGAGAGGAAGCCATCACTCTGGCCCAGGATCTGAAGCCCGACGTCGTCCTGATGGACGTTGCCATGGCGAACCTTTCCGGCCTGGAGGCCACCGCAGAGCTGCACCGCCTCCAGCCATCTTGCCACGTGCTGATGCTCACGATGCACTCCGACGAGGACTACTTCTTCGAAGCTGTGAGAGCGGGAGCATCCGGGTACATCCTCAAGGAGGCATCGCCATCGGAGGTGGTCGATGCCATCAGAACGGTGGCCCGAGGGGGAGTGGCCTTTCACTCTGGACTAGCCCGCAAGCTGCTGGACGACTACCTGCGCCGGGTGAAAGCCGGCGAGGAGGGGGAGAGCTTCAGCAAGCTGACGGCGCGAGAAAGGGAGGTCCTGCGTCTCACAGCGGAGGGCCACTCGGCAAGGGAGATAGCCCAGCTTCTGACCCTGAGCCCCAAGACGGTGGAGAGGCACAGAGCCAACATCATGGACAAGCTGGACCTCCACAACCGCGCCGAACTGATCCGCTACGCCGTGAGAAAGGGGCTGGTCAGCCCAGACAGCTGACCGCGGCGGGACCCTCTCCAATAGTCTGCATACTTTCCCCATCGAGAATTGCTCACTTTCCCGTATGGTCTCCCCCACCCGACTCCGCTAACCTGCTTCGTACCATCGTGCACAAATGGCGGTGGTCCAAGAGCCGAAGCAGGAGGGGAGGGACAGCTCGAAGTCTAGAGTACAATCGTCACACCACGCATCCATCCAAGACCATCGGTCAGCGACAGCAGTTCCACACTCTGGAGGTGTTCACGTGCGTCTACACAGCTTCTTCATGGCCGTGTCTGCATTGGTGGTCGCGGCCGCGGTCGTAGTGGCGTGCGCTCCCGCAGCACCACCTACCCCCACGGCCAAGCCGACCGCGCCAGCGGGCACCGCCGCACCCACCGCAGCTCCAACGGCGGCGCCCACCAAGGCGGCGGCCGCCCCGACCGCGCCAGCGTCCCCTGCCTCCGCCGGCAGCACGTTGGTCGCGGCGAAGGCAGCCTCCGCACCTAAGATCGACGGTGATCCCGGCGATTCGGACTGGGCAAAGGCCCAGCCAACCACCATCAGGGTAGCCGGCGGTCAGGGGCTTGCCAACGGTAGCACCGACGTCACTATCAAGGCCATCTACACGACAGACAGCATCTACTTCCTGGCCCAATGGGCCGATCCAACCCAGAGCTACCGCCGCTTCCCATGGCAGAAGCAGGCCGACGGCTCCTGGAAGCAGCTGATCACCAACTCCAACGGCGACGAGAACCAGTACTACGAAGACAAGTTCGCCATGATCTGGAACATCAACGACTCCATCAAGGGCTTCAACCAGCAGGGATGCATGGTGACCTGCCACCTGGGTGAGGGGAAGCCCTACGGCAATAAGTACACGGCCAGCGCCGGCGATCTGGGCGACATCTGGCACTGGAAGAGCGTCCGGACAGGGTCCGTGGGGCAGTTCGACGACCAGTTCGTCGATGATACCCGCTATGACAAGGACAAGGCCCCGGAAGCTGGACGCAAGAGCGACGCCAAGACCGCCGGCGGCTACGCGGACAACATCAGCGACGACAAGAAGGGTCCCAAGTTCGCCCTTCCCGACAACAAGCCGGCGCCTCCCTACTGGATCAAAGACGCCGAGAAGGTCGCCATCGACAGCAGCAAGTACAAGGCCAACGACGAGGTACCTGGCATCCTGGTGTCCCCCTTCACCGGCGACCGGGGGGACATAGCATCGGCCCACAGCTACAAGGACGGCAAGTGGACGCTCGAGTGGGGCCGCAAGCTCGACACCGGCAGCAAGACCGATGTCCAGTTCACCGACCTCAGCAAGGGCTACTTCTTCGGCGTGGCCGTCTTCGACAACAGCCAGGTCCGCCACGCCTTCGAGAGCGGCGCCACACAGCTGACCTTCGCCAAGTAGATCGGGCCGAGGCCCGCCATCGCATAGATTTAGGAACTCGACCCCGGTCGCTCCGAAAAGGGATGACCGGGGTCAAGCTCCATCGGGGCAGTGGTGGCCCTCCGCGACAGCTGTGGAGCCCGCCGGCCACACGCCGGCGCCCTGAGCGGAGCGCCTTCGCATACCACAACGACACAAGACCGCAGCTCCAGACAGGGTGGCCCGAAGTGGCAACCCAAAGGCGAGAATCCTGGCGGCGCCCAGAGCCTTTCCGTTCCTGTCCGCCAGGCTGTTCAAGACCGTTGTGTCGGCCATCGACGAGGCACCACAAGCGAGCGTAGCGAAACGAATGATCTGCTCGCGCCCATATGCAGCCCCTTCTTCGGACGCTCAGCGTGACAACCGAGAGGTCCTGGAAGCCACGCTGAGAGGCGCGATGTGTATCCTTCAGATCGGGCGTATAGCAGTAAACCCAGTTAACCGTCCTGGCATCCCGCTGCACGCCCGTCTGCCGATGCTGGAGAGGTGCTGGTGGTGAAGGCTAGCTGGCTGTGGTGGTGGACCGTCCTCTTCCCCACCGTGATGTCGGTGTGGAGGCGGCTCGATATCGAGCCCAGCAGCACACCGACCCACCAGTCCCTCAGAGCAGCCCGCTCAGCGTGGCCTCGAGGCACCCACGAAGCGCGCCGCCCAGTAGGGATCCGACAGAGAGCGGATCTGCACCCCCACGGACTCCGTCTCGGCGTTGATGAAACGGCCGCCGCCCAGATAAATCCCGCTGTGGGACAGCCCGGGCTTGTAGGTGTTCTGGAAGAAGACCAGGTCCCCGGGCTGAAGCTGGTCTTTCGGGATCCTGGGCCCGGCATTCAGCTGGCCCGCCAGGTCATGGTTAGGTATTGAGATGCCGGCCTGCTTGTACACGTACCACGTGAAGCCGCTGCAGTCGAAGCCGCTGGGCGAGCTTCCGCCCCACACGTACCTGTATCCCAGGTACTGTTGGGCGATCGCCGCTATCCGAGATCCCACATCGCTGGGAGGGGGTTGCGACGGCGCGGGTACTGGCACCGGCGTGGGGGTTGGGGCAGGCTTGGGGGTTGCCGTGGGTGCCTGCACCTGTGCCGCCGAAGTGGCTGTGGCGGGCCTGGGCGTGGGCGGCACCGGCCTGGGCGTGGGGGCAGACTGCGGCCGGCTGGAGGGCGGGGTTCCCCCGGGGATGGCCAACTCCTGTCCCACCTTCAGCTTGTCCGGGTCCAGCAGGTTGTTGGCCACCTGGATCACCGACGCCCTCACCCCGAAGGCATCCGCTATCGACAGCAGCGTGTCCCCCTCCTTCACCACATATCGCGGCGCGACCGCCAGCTCCCGCTGACTCGGCGCCGCCGGCAGACCCGTTATCGGCTCCGTCGTCCGCATCATCCCGCCCGGCACGATCAGACGCTGCCCCTCCTGCAGCGCGTTTGCGTCATCCAGCCCGTTCGCCTCCACTATCTTCGCCGGGTCCGCCCCGTACGCCTCCGCTATCCCCGACAGGGTATCCCCCTTCTTCACCGTGTGCATCACACCAGATACCGGCAGGATCACCAGCTCCTGCCCTATCTGCAAGAGCTCGCCGTTGCCAAGATCGTTGGCCCAAAGGATGGTCTCTGGCGTGACCCCAAACCGGTACGCGATCCCCAGCAGCGTGTCGCCGGCCGCCACCCGGTAGCTCTTTGGCTTCATCGGCCCGCTCGGGACAGGGGACATCACCGGAAGTGACGCCGTCCCCGTCCCCGGCCCCGCCGCCGGGGCGGGAGAAGGGATTGATGGGGCCACTGTGGGCACCGCGCCCCCGGAGGGCGGAGTGGGCAAGGCAGGCAGCGGAAGCTCTCCGCGGGCGGAGAGCGCGGCTCGGACCGCCACCTCCCCGTCTCCCTGGCCCTCGGCCTCTCCGGAGATGGGAGCCACCGACACGAAGAGGCTCCTCGCCACGCTGACATCCTGCTCCAAAACCGGCGCCTGGACCATAACGGGAGCGGGAGATGAGATGGTGGGCGCGGCGGCCGCCGGCGAGAGGGCCGCGGGCCCGGCCGCGAGGGCGCCTACCTGCAGGGCTGCCACCCCCGATGAGAGCGAGTAGTCGGGCGCTGGGAAGTCGGGAGAGGCAAACTGGAGCAGCCGCCCCCCGCCGAGCACCACCGAGGTTGTCATCACGGTGACCACGGCGAGATGCTGAAGGAGACGCCCCCAGGAGGCGGGGCTACGCGGTTGGGTCCTCCTCCTGCGGGGAGAGGCACCGGAACGATGAGATCTGGAGGGTTTCTCCTCGGGCAAGTCGAAACTTCCTATCTATCGGGTGATCTCGCTGGAAGACACGACAGATCCAACGAATTCAGGATGCACACGGGAACTATCCGGCAGTCGCATGCGAACCGGGGATAGTGCACAGGGTAAGGGATCCTCGCGCGAGAGCGGGAACAAGCGCATCTTACCGAATTTGCAGGAACAAGGCGATTCCCAATCTGGCGATAGCGGGATTCGGTTCACGGCGGTGAGTGCGAGGCGACAGCGAGGAGACTGCAAGATCCCATCTCCAAGCGGGCACACCAACGGTCTTCGATGTCCAGGGCCAGCCTATCCCACGAGGGCCTGCGCCTCTATTCCGGGGACGTCTTCGCTGTTCGCGCTCCCGCCGTGGGCGCCCTGGACCTCCCAGAGGGCGATGTATGAGTCCCGTCAAGTGGTGTAAACTCCATTGCCAAGAGATCACAGTAGCCATGCATGGGTCCAGGCGCGGCGATGCTTGTCGAAATCCAACCCGATGGCCTCGGCGAGCTTGCCCACGGAGAGACGGCGCCCGAGAACAGCCTGCTGCTTGAGCAGCCTGATGGCCTGGTCTCGGAAGCCAGCCAACTTGCCATCGCGCAGAGCCAGCATCACCAGAGCATGGGCGAGAGCCACGATCCAGAGCAACCGGTCGATGGCATCGAAGGACCGGACCATGAAGCGATCTTGTCCCCAGCCGTGCATCGTTTCGAAACCGGTCTCTATGGCCCAGCGCTGCCCATACACATGGGCGATCCCCTTGGCGTCGGCCACGGTCTGGACCGGCAAAGTTGTGACCAGGACCAGGGAGTCCAGGTTCTCTTCCACCGGGACCAACTCCAGGAAGTTCACCGTCGCTTCCTGGTAGTCGGCCTTGCGTCCGGACCGACTGAAGCGGATGGTCGCCCTGACCTTCCGCACCTGACAACGAAGCCGGCCCTCATCCCCGCGATCCCAGATCACCTC
>Ga0315298_1000466_pt1 | contig 77415 bp, 80 predicted proteins | sample WHS_1_MG_FD_203077 | JGI IMG/M metagenome (GOLD analysis project Ga0315298, IMG submission 203077) | Extremophilic microbial mat communities from Washburn Hot Springs, YNP, Wyoming, USA - WHS_1_MG | ecosystem: Environmental > Aquatic > Thermal springs > Hot (42-90C) | place: USA: Wyoming... | reverse complement strand
GCTGGAGATACTGTTAGGCTAGGGGGCGGGAGAGGTTGAGGGTACTTCGCGGGTAGGGGCGAAATCCTATAATCCGCGAAGGACCACCAGTGGCGAAGGCGCTCAACTGGAACGCGCCCGACGGTGAGGGACGAAAGCTAGGGGAGCAAAGGGGATTAGATACCCCCGTAGTCCTAGCTGTAAACGATGCGGGCTAGGTGTTGGGTTGGCTTCGTGCCAACCCAGTGCCGCAGCGAAGGCGATAAGCCCGCCGCCTGGGAAGTACGGCCGCAAGGCTGAAACTTAAAGGAATTGGCGGGGGAGCACCACAAGGGGTGAAGCCTGCGGTTTAATTGGAGTCAACGCCGGGAATCTTACCGGGAGCGACAGCAGGATGAAGGCCAAGCTGACGACTTTGCCAGACAGGCTGAGAGGAGGTGCATGGCCGTCGCCAGTTCGTGCCGTGAGGTGTCCGGTTAAGTCCGGCAACGAACGAGACCCCCACCCTATGTTGCTAGGTCCTCTCTACGGAGGGGACCGCACACGTAGGGGACCGCCAGTGTTAAACTGGAGGAAGGAGGGGGCTACGGCAGGTCAGCATGCCCCGAATCTCCCGGGCCACACGCGGGCTGCAATGGCGAGGACAGCGGGTTCCGACCCCGAGAGGGGAAGGCAATCCCTTAAACCTCGCCGTAGTTGGGATTGAGGGCTGTAACCCGCCCTCATGAACATGGAATCCCTAGTAACCGCGTGTCACCATCACGCGGTGAATACGTCCCTGCTCCTTGCACACACCGCCCGTCGCTCCACCCGAGTCAAGCTTGGGTGAGGTGCGGATAATTGTCCGCATCGAACCCATGTTTGGCAAGGGGGGAGAAGTCGTAACAAGGTGGCCGCAGGGGAACCTGCGGCCGGATCACCTCCTAAGATAGACCCGCTAACCCCAACCATACATGATAGTGGTATCGAGTCCAAATTCATGCAACTGTGGAGGAAACTCCACAGTGAAGGGCGTAGCAGGGCAGTAGCCTTGCGATTATCGCCATGCATAGGTTCCAGTGTTTCCGGCACCAGACTAGGTTTAGAAGGAAACCGGGTCTGACACGCCGACGCCAATTGGTGGATGGCTAGGCTCGGGCGCCGAAGAAGGGCGCGGCAAGCAGCGATATGCTCCGGGGAGGCGCATGCAGCCTTCGATCCGGAGATCCCCTAATGGGACTTCCTGCCAGGGGTTAACAGCCTCTGGCGTTCCGTAAGGAACGGGAACCCCCTGAACGGAAACATCCAAGTAAGGGGAGGAAAAGAAACCAATCGGGATTCCCTTAGTAGGGGCGACCGAAAGGGGAAAAGCCCAAACCGAACCCTTTTGCGAAAGCAAGAGGGGATGTAGGGTTTGGACCCTCCCTTAGGCCTTACCCGAGGAAGCCGAAGTGGTCTGGAAAGGCCCGCCGTAGAGGGTGATAGCCCTGTAGGCGCAACTTGGGTTGGCTGGGAGGTGTTCCAGAGTACCACGTCTTGGTTGTGACGTGGGAACGTGGGAGTCACTGACTTCCAAGGCTAAATACGTCCCGAGTCCGATAGGGCACTAGTACCGTGAGGGAAAGCTGAAAAGAACCCCGAGAGGGGGGTGAAAAGAGACTGAAACCAATTGGCTACTAGTGACGTGGCATGAAAGGAGGGATCCTCGCCGAAGGAACCCTCGAGAGGGGTAGTACGAGGCGGGGTGACCAGTGTCACGTCTTCCGTTTCGGAGCACGGCCCAGGGAGTTCACTGAGGTGGCGAGCTTAAGAGGATCAACCTCGTAGGCGTAGGGAAACCGATAGCCCGCATCCACGCAAGTGGAGAGGGGCAAGGTCCGATGAGGGCCTGAATAGTCACCTCGGTGATAACCCGATACCGAGCGATCTAGGCCTGGGCAGGATGAAGCCGGGCGAAAGCCCGGTGGAGGTCCGCAGGGGTTCTGACGTGCAATTCGTTCCTCTGACTTGGGCCTAGGGGCAAAAGACCAATCAAGCTCGGTGGTAGCTGGTTCCTCCCGAAGTGGGTCCCAGCCCAGTCTGCCCGGAGGTTGCTGGTGGGGTAGAGCACCAATCGGGGAGTCATGAACCGAAAGGTTCAGCTCTCCTTTTGAACTCCGAACCTGCCAGCTCCGTAGATGGGCGGAGACGGATTCCATGGGAAAAGCTCATGGGTCGAGAGGGGAACACCCCAGACTTAGGTTAATGCCCCAAAATGCTGGCTAAGTGTTAACGGAAAAGGCGTCCCAGATCTAAGACAGCTGGGAGGTAGGCTTAGAAGCAGTTATCCTTTAAAGAGTGCGTAACAGCTCACCAGCCGAGATCTGGGGCCCTGAAGATTTTCGGGGCTAAGCCAGCTGCAGATACCTAAGAGCGCACCTTAACCGGTGCGTTGGTAGGGAGGCGTTCTGGTTGGGCAGAAGCCGGGTCGAGAGATCCGGTGGACCGACCAGAAGTGCGAATCCTGGGGGAAGTAACAGCGTAGAGAGGTGAAAATCCTCTCCGCCGCAAGGGCCAGGTTTCCTCGGCAACGCGTCGTCGACCGAGGGTCAGCCGGTCCTAAGGCAGCACATAACCTGTAGCTGCCGAATTGGGAAACTGGTTAATATTCCAGTGCCTTGGGGACTGTTATGACCCAGCCTCTTCGCTTCGGGGTAGGCCGAGCGGAGCCGCCGCTCTGTCTAACTTACCGAAGTCCGGGGAGTACCGTAATGGTGAGAACCGGGCGAAGGTGGGAAGGGCCGACCGTATGGTCGGTTCGGCTGATCCCTGGAGCCCATGAAAAGGAGGTTGGTGAATTGTCTCCAGGACCGTACCGAGAACCGACACAGGTGCCCTAGATGAGCAGTCTCAGGCGTGTCGGGAACACCCTAGGTCAGGGAACTCGGCAAATTGGCCCCGTACCTTCGGTATAAGGGGTGCCTGGACCTTTAAGCGAAAGCTTGGGGGTCTAGGTCGCAGTGACAAGGGGGAGGCGACTGTTTAATAAAAACATAGATCCCTGCAAGCCCGTAAGGGTGTGAACAGGGGTTGAATCCTGGCCACTAGCGGTCCGTGAAAACCGGGTACAACCGGGCGAAGCGCCGCTGAAGGCCGGGAGTAACTCTGACTCTCAATTTTATGGGAGTCGATAAACTCGGCTATATGCGGAGAAGGGAGAGGACTGCCCCCCGAGTAGGGAACAGAGGCAGACAATGACCCTATCCGCAGGAAACCCTCTGTAGGAGAACAAGCCTTAATATGACAAAAACCAAGTCATGATACAGGAGATGGCGGCGATGCTGCTGGAGTTTAAGGACATAGTAGACCCAAAGATGCTTCCAAAGCGGATGAAGTACCTTCAATACTACATAGTTGGTCTAGTGGACGGAGAGGGCTGCTTCTCAATATCGGTGAAAAAACAGGAGGACACGAGATTTGGATGGGTCGTAGATCCAGTGTTTCATGTGACTCAGAGGAAGGAGTCGCAGGCAATACTCGAGTTGCTACAAAGAGTCTTCAAGTGCGGTCGAATAATACCAAAGCCAGGGCAAGAAGAGACACTACTTCAATACACGGTGGACGCACGAAGACACTTGGTAGAGAAGATAATACCATTCTTCAAGAAACATAAGCCGATAGTAAAATGGAAGGAGTTCGAAGCCTTCGCTGAGATCGTTGAGGCGCTTGAGAAAGGAGAACATAGGGATGCTGATGGTATGAAACGAATCGTTGAAAGAGCATACAAAATCTCTGGAGATAGAAGACACAGGTTGGAAGAGGTCCTGTCAGAGATAGACCGTCGGAGGGATGCCCCAGAGACCATACGCCGAGTGCCTTAGAGCGAGTTGAATATGAGCTCGATGGCAAAGATATGGTCCAACACCGAATAGGTGTTGCTTAAGGTAGCCAAATGCCTTGCCGGGTAAGTTCCGGCGTGCATGAATGGATCAACGACCTCCCCGCTGTCCCGACCTGGGGCCCGGTGAACCTACCTCTTGGTGAAAAGGCCAAGGACTTCCAACGTGGGGAGAAGACCCCGTGGAGCTTTACTGCAGCCTGTTGCTGGGACATGGCTATGATCGCAGAGCGTAGGTGGGAGTCGCCGATCCCAAGCCCTCAGGGGTTTGGGGGAGACGCCAATGTAACACCACCCCTTCATGGCTGTGTCTCTTACCAGGGCGTAAGCTCTGGGACAACGGCAGGTGGGCAGTTCGGCTGGGGCGGCACGCCCTTGAAAAGGTATCAAGGGCGCCCAAAGGTCAGCTCAGGCGGGTCAGAACTCCGCCGTAGAGGGCAAGGCCAAAAGCTGGCCTCATTGGATCCTGAAAAGCGAGGGATCCAAGGGCGAAAGCCTGGCCTAGCGACCGCTCGTGCCCCCCTCAGTGGGGGCCGGGCATGACAGAAAAGTTACCCCGGGGATAACAGAGCCGTCGCGGGCGAGAGCTCCCATCGACCCCGCGGTTTGCTACCCAGATGTCGGCTCTTCCCATCCTGGGAGTGCAGCAGCTCCCAAGGGTGGGGCTGCCCGCCCATTAAAGGGGAACGTGAGTTGGGTTTAGACCGTCGTGAGACAGGTCGGACTCTCCCTGTTGGAAGCGTTGGTCGCTTGAGGGGAAGGTGCGCCTAGTACGAGAGGAACGGTGCGCCGCGGCCTCTAGTGTACCGGTTGTCCGGTCGGGCAGACGCCGGGCAGCCACGCCGCAGGGGATAACCGCTGAAAGCATCTAAGCGGGAAACCCTCCCCGAGACTAAGCGGCCATTCCGCATAAGCGGACGAAGGCTCCCGTAGAACACGGGGTTGATGGAACGGGGGTGTACGCACCAAGGCTTCGGCCGAGGTGTTCAGCCCGCCGTCCCCAATCGCCTGAGGTGCTGACCCGGTCTTCTAAACCTGGGTGAAACCGAGAAAACTGGAATCTATGCATGTTAATTCGATTAAAATTTTTTTACAATGATGTTTAAATTGTGCCCTAATGCTAAATTGAATTACTTAAGTAACCTCTAAAGGTATAATCTCATAATCTCTACAATTATAAATTTTTAATACAGCATATTATAAACGTACACTATTAAGTTGGCGAATCTTATGAGAGACCCGCTTTTGACTGAGAACTACAATAAGCTAATTGAAAAATACAAACAAATTGTGATCCTAAACTCAATTGATGCTATAATAAGGTGGGACATGGAGACCAAAATGCCACCAGGTGCGTTTGGTCTGCGAAGTCAGCAACTTGCTTTGCTAAGTAAAATAGAACATAGTATGAGCATAGATCCGGAGATTGGGGTTCTTTTAGAAAGGTTGGAAAAACACCCAGATTGCCAGAACCTGACAGAGGTTGAAAAAAGGAATATTTCTCTAATAAGAAAGTTTTATGATGAGCAAACAAGGCTTCCAGAGAAGCTCGTGAGCGAGATAGCAAGACAGCAGGCTATTGCGTATGAATCCTGGAAAAAAGCAAAGTTAACTAAGGACTTCGCCATTTTTAAGCCGGATCTTGAAAAGATGTTTGAGCTGAAAATGCAAAGCGCAGAAATTTTAATGGAGCCCAAAGGGGTAAAAACCCCTTACGATGCCATGATAGATTTTTTTGAACCAAAACTGACCCAAGAAATCATAACCAAAGTTTTTGAAGAGCTGAAGAGCAGTCTAGTTCCAATAATAGAAAGATATGCAGCACACTCTGAGAAGATCGACTTCTCCGTACTGAAGAGGAGAGTTCCTGTAAAAGTCCAGGAAGAGGTCTCCAAATCTCTAGCGAAGTTTATTGGTTATGATATTGAGTCAAGGAATGCAAGAGGAAGGATAGACGAGACAGAGCATCCATTTACTGTTGGTTATTATGACGACGTCAGGATCACCACTCATTATCATGAGGATAACTTCATCTCTTCTTTGTACTCAATTCTCCATGAAGGGGGACATGCACTGTATGAGCAGAACTTGAAAAGGGAGTGGATGTACCTTCCAGTAGGCGCGGGATGTTCTTATGGATTTCACGAGTCTCAAGCTCGTTTTGTTGAAAATATTGTTGGTAGGTCCCATGAGTTCTGGGAGTATTATCTGCCAGAGCTCAAAAGGATCACAGGCGATACGTTTGCTGATTTGGGTGTTGAACAGATGGTGTCTGCAGTCAATGTTGTTAGACCTTCCAAAATAAGAATAGAGGCGGACGAAGTAACGTATGCCCTTCATATAATCATAAGGTTTGAATTAGAACGGGATCTTTTTGCAGGCAAGTTAAAGGTTGGAGAGCTCCCAGCACTGTGGAATCAAAAATATGAAGATTATTTGGGAGTAAAGGTTGAGAACGATTCGGAAGGAATTCTGCAAGATGTACATTGGTCACATGGCTACTTTGGGTATTTCCCATCCTATGCTTTAGGCAACATCTATAGTGGGCAGATCCTCCAAAGGATGGAGAAGGAACTTGCCAAATGGCAGGAGTATATTTCCAAAGGGAGCTTCAAAGAGGTTAGAGAATGGCTTGTAAACAATGTACATTCCTATGGAAATCTTTACGATCCTCTGATTCTACTCAAGAAAATATCAGGTGAAGAAATTACGTCGAAGCCGTTCCTTAAGTATCTGCAGTCCAAATACTCAAAGATCTATGGGTGACCTCCCCACCCTGCCGGATGGGGCTTCCGCTTTTCCTTCCATTTCACTTACTCCCTCACAGCTTCTGCTCGGGGAGCGTTTTGCGGAAGCTTTTCCCCTTTTCGGGTACTCTAGGTTCCTGCTTCATCCGTAGGGCTTGCCCTCATCGGCAGCTCTCCCAGCCAGCCTGGGCAGAGGCCCAGCCGTCAGGCCTCGCATTACATTTCATATGTGTCATCGGCCGCACACAGGCGCTTTAGGGGGGCCCCTCCCCGCATCTGAAAAGGTACAGCAGGAAGAATGGATATACAGTTTTTGACTTTCATCCCCGCCCTATCGGATGGGGACTTCCCGCCGAGAAAATTAAAATACCAATAGAGTCCAAATAAAACATTTATTTCTGATAGGAACAGAATAGATTGGGCGAGTTGGTGGGCAGCCGACGGGTCCATTGGACCTGAGGAAACTCCACCCTCCTCGTAGGACCGCGACGCCGCGAGGCGTAGGGGGAGACTCCTGCTCTTGGAGCAGAAACGAGACGTCCGAAGGCGGATGTCCATGAGGCGGGGGATCCCGCTGAGTATGCCCTCGGTCACGTTGAAACGGCCAAACCGCGGGGAGAAAGGGCAAATAGAGGCTGATGACGCCTACGGGAAGCCCGGGTAGCCCGCAAAGTCGGATGCTGCCTAAAACAGAAGGTGGGTTACGGCCAACACGCCCAATAATGCAAAAATTTTTAGCATAATAAATTTGAATATAAATAAAAGTTAAAAAATTGCGAATGCCAAATTGTCATCAAATTCGCTGGTGGAAAAATGAGGCAGAGAGAATTGCTCTTAATAGCCACTTTATTAACTTTTATGTTAGTTTCCCCATCAGTTACGGCTCAAAATATTCAAGAGGCTAGCGTCACTATTTACAGAGACGGGTTTGTTCACGTTAAAATGGTAATGACAACCGAAGAAAATTTGGCATCCATTACAATTCCGTTATTGTCTCCTGATGTAAGTAATGTCTTGGTCTTCGACGAGGCGGGAGAGGCATTGGATTATGATATAAATGTTTCGGTTAGCGGTAACATCAAGCAGGCCAGCATTGAGATCTATTCATTGGGCGCGTCTGCAGTTAAGCTGGAGTACGATACTAGCGCCTTGACATCAAAGTTAGGCAGCCTCTGGACTTTTGCAGTGAGTGCGCCATTTGAGCTTTCTGTTTATCTTCCAGAGAATTCTACTGTTATGTATTTGAATGTCCCTCCAAAGTCAATATCCACTGAAGGTCAGAGGATTAAAATCGAATTTTATCCAGGATATTGTGAGGTAAGCTATGAAATAGGACCACAATCGCAGCCACAGCCATCACCAAGCACTTCCGAACAAGCCTTAATTTGGTATGCAATAGCAGGGGGCGCGATATTTGCAGTATTGATCTTAATCGTTATATATCTCAGGATGCAAAGAGCGAAAATTAGTAGTTTAAAGGATGAGGAAAAAAGAGTGATTGAATTTATTAGGAAAAACGGAAATAGGGCATTAGAGGCAGAGCTAAGAGAGGCTTTCCCAGATATACCAAGAACCACCATGTGGCGCTTGCTTAAAAGATTGGAAAGGCAAGGAATAATAAGGATAAAGAGAGTTGGATTACAAAACTTGGTAGAACTTACCTAATTTAAAAAAATAAATTAAAAATTGTCAATCAAAATTTTAAAATAAAAATAAAAAAATGTTAAGGTATGCTAAATTCGACACTGGACGACACCGACTCGTAAGTTCCTTGGACCCACCCGTGCGCCGTAACTCTATATTCTCCGGAGGCAGGCTGCACAGTACTTACTTTTATTTTACCAAGTCCATGGAACTGAGGAGCAGAAAGCAGTATTTGCACTTTGCCAATTTCGCAAGGCTTGAGACTCACCAAAACTTGTGCCGAAATCGGAGTATAATAATTGACCCATTCCCCATTAGATTTCTTCTCAATAGTTATACCGAAAGCGGAGTTTGGAAAGACAATTGTAGCATTGCCAGTGTTGTTGACAGTGACGACCAATGTCAGTGCCGCCCCGATGGACAGTTTTTCTACACTAACTTGCAATCCTGGCTCACCCTGAGGCTGAGAGGGGAGAATTGGGGCAGGGAACAGAAACTTCTTTTGGAGCCTTAACTCTAAGTTTTGTGTGAGGTTTGCCATGGAGTTCAGGAGGTTATAGGCCTTCTTGAATTGCCCTTGAGAAACTTGTGCCCTCACCATTTGTTGGAGGGAATTCATAGCTTGGTTAAATTCTCCCATATTTCGGAATTCGTATTGGGCAAACAGTTCTGTTGCATTAATGCCAGTAGCGTTTAACCTCTCCATGATGCGCTCTCTATTACGTTCAAGTTTCTGGAGGTATTGATCGATCCTGACTTGCGCCTTCTCTTGAGCCTTTAACTTTAGTGCTTGAGTCGCCTGATTCATTAGTCTGTTAGCCTCTGCAAGCCTGTGTGCAACTTCAGATACGTTCCCCTGTTGAAGCAAAAGCGTAGCTTCTGTTAAATTCAATAATTTTTTGGCCTCATTGAGGTAGTCCATAGCTGTTTGAATATTTGTGGAAAGTGCCGATAGAGAGTCGTTCATTTTCTGTAAGCGATCCAACGTACAGTTCATAGCCACTAGGAGGCCCTGACCTTGAAGCCCTTCCCCCGCTCCTCCAATTAGCTGGGTGAGCGTTGCATAGATTTCCCTGAAAATTTGCATTGATTCCAAGGATAATCTAACTGTTTCAGTGTAGTTGCCCTCTGTGAAGTTGCCATGCGCCCACTGCAAAATATTTGTAGCATTGGTAAATGCCCCCGTTGTGTTGTCCATAATGCTGAGTATAGTACTGTTTATTGTTTGGTTTGATATCAGTGTAGAATTCGACCTGATGCTCCCAATAAGTGTTTCAACTCTAAGTTTTGCATTGTCTGCCATGTCCAAGATTTTCTTGGCGTAGGCAGAGTCATTAGCGCCAGGGCTAATCTGAGCCCCAGCCATCACAGGTGTCGCAGCTATAGCAGATATTAAAAGTATTGTTGGAATTACTAGCGCAAAGACTTTTTTCATGTTGACCACGCATTTTAATTCTACTAATAAAAAGATAAGGAACACTTTGAAATGCGTCGTTTCACATGGGCGAAACACCACAGTTTACGTGCATATATAATTATTTTTTTATTATTTTAAATTAATTTTTATTTTTAATAATTATAGGTTATAAAGTCGCCTGTATTCACTATCGATAGTTATAATCTCATCTGGTCCTGACGCCGAGGCATATTGGGTGAGAGGGTCTTTGTTGAGAGTTAAGAAGGTGTTTCCCCACTTTACTTTTGAAAGTAAATACCTCGCCAGCTCATCAAATCCTACAATGTAAACTGCAGCTGCCAACGCTTCCAAGGTGCTTAATTTGTAAGGTCTCGAATAATTAGTAGGGTTCGCTGCTAATAGGGAGGGTAAGCGCCTCATTAAAAACCTCCCAGTATTAGATAGTGGCAGTATTCTGTTCCAAGAACAATCAATTGCAGAAAGCCCGTTAATAGCCATAAAGTTCCGATCTTTAGGCGAAAGGAAAGTATCGGTAAAAGGATGAAGTAGTATTGATTGGCTAGGAAGTTCTTTGATCTTGTATACCAATTTAACTAATCCTAATTTCTTCAATTTAAGGGCGGTGCATTTTTTTGGGTCGCATTCCCTCATATGATAAACGTATAAACGCAGTGGAAGATTATGAGACAAGATCGGCTCAAAATGGCAATACACTTAAGTCCCATATATTATTAATCTTCTTAGAAGATCTATGCCTTTAGCTTATGTTTTAATCAATACAGCACGTGGCTCTGAAGACAAAGTTTTGAATGAGTTAAAAAAGATAGAAGGCATCATCGAAGTTCACACTTTGTATGGAATGTATGACATTATCGCAAAAGTGGAGATTAAGGAGACGGAAAAGAAATTTAAAGAAAATATTACTTGGAAAATTCGAAGAATTAACGAGGTGGAGTCTACAATCACGTTGATCGTTGCGGACCCATATTGAGGGTTGCGGGATAAAAAATGAATCTATACCATCTTGGAATAGATGACACAGATTCTTTGAAGTATGGTTGCACTACCTACATAGCAGCGCTATTGGTTGAAGATTTACTCAAAGATTCTATTTTTGCAGATTATCCAAATTTAATCAGATTGAACCCTAATATTCCATGGAAATCGAGAGGGAATGCGGGGATTTGTCTTAGGTTTTATTCTCCTCGAAGTCCGAGCGAGATCTTAGATAAGGCTTTAAATTATGTTGAAGAGTGGCGGGATCAATCAGATGAAAAGAATCAGCCAGGGATAGTGCTTCTTAGAGGTGATGTCCCACAATACATCAAAGATTTTGGAAAGAGAGCCTTGTTCGATGTTTTATCTGTCGAGGAAGCTCAGACATTAGCAAAGATGTCTGGAGCCGAGTGGCGCAGCATAAGGGGAGGAAGAGGACTCATTGGAGCTCTTGCGGCTATAGGAAATACGCTTGAACAAGATCATACTTTTGAACTTGTTGTTTATAGAAATAAGGATTCTTGGGAAAAAAGAAGGAAAGTTGATTTTGATAGTGTAGTAAAGTTTGATATAGAGACCCAGCCCTTTACCTTCAACAACATTGATTATGAAGCCAAAAGGCTTTTAATTACACCTCATGGAACCGACCCGATATTGTTTGGAGTTAGGGGAGAGAGCCCACACATCTTGAAAAGAGCGCTAGAAATAATAAAATTTGAAGAGGGGGAAAGGTGGATTATCTACAGAACCAATCAGGGAACAGAAGCGCATTTTTCACAATTTCGATTGATTAAAGATCTAAGACCTTATCAGGTAGCTGTTATAGAAGGGACGATTTCTAGAAGGCCCAAGGTGCTAAAGGGAGGACATGTTATAACGACTTTAAGAGATGATAGTGGTGAAATCGATATTGCGGGCTATGAGCCTTCAGGAGGTTTCAGAATGGTGGTTCGTGAACTCATAGAAGGGGACAGAGTTAGGGCTTTTGGAGGTGTAAGATTGTTGGAAGATGGTAGGCTCACTTTTAATCTTGAGAAGCTGGAAGTTCTCAAATTAGTGCGAGAGAAGTTAACAAATCCAGTCTGTCAAAATTGCCATAAGAAAATGAAGTCGGAGGGCAAGAACAAAGGATATCAGTGTAAAAAATGCGGATTGAAGGTCAAAGGACCTGCTTTGATTAAAGTTGAAAGAAAAATAAATGAAGGCGTTTATATTCCACCGCCCCGTTCTATGAGACATTTAACCAAACCTCTTCAAAGATACGGGCTCGAAAAGAAGTTTTGGGCAGGGAACTTAGAAATATTCTATGGTCGTTTTTGATTCTTTAAAATTGCTAAATCAGTTTTGCGAAAAAGACTTAATAGCCTTTATACACGCAAACCCGTGACCATGAAAACCATCTTCTGGAACTTCCACATAAAAAGCATCTCCTGGAGGTTGACGCAGGGTAGATCTCACCATTGTTACTTCGAATCCCATTCCGGTTATTATATCGCATGCTTCTTTAAAAGTGTAAAAATGAGCAAATTTGTATAATGTATGACCCTCTGACTTTTTCCTCTCGTACAACTCGCCCCATTTTGAGTCTTTTGGTAGTATGCATACTACGAGGAAGCCATTATCTTTCAATATCCTCCAAATTTCCTTCAAAACTTCTTTTGGTTTTTCGAGGAAGCAAAGTGTAGCAATCATCATTGCAAAATCAAATACCCTTTCTTTAAATGGAAGGGATTCCCCACAGGCGCGAATAACCTCTACCCCTTTATGTCTTGCTATCCTGAGCATGTTAACCGCAGGATCCACACCCACGGACACATGTGAAAATGGCACGAATGTGCCAGTTCCCACACCGATATCTATACCAAATCCTTTTAGGTCTAAGGATTCGATGAGCTTGCATTCTGATTCTAGAATTTCTTTATTTTTCATGTACCATTTGTCGTAGTCTTCCGCGTGTAGATCGAATGCTCTCCAGCTCAATCTCTTCACCTATTTCATATTACAGGTTATTGTATTGTTATGATTTATGGGCAAAGCTCCGTATTAGATTTCGCCCTCATTAATCAATTATTGTTATAACATGAATAAATCATTCATTAGGGAAGGGTCAGATTTTGCAGGAGGTATTATGATATCGGCGGTTTTTAAAATATCAACAGGCTTCCCTTTTTTCTTTACAAATTCATGAAGATCAATTAACGATAAAGAGAATTCTTCGAATCTTTTTTCTTTAAGTAGAGAAAATAACCTTCGTCCTTCCAGAAAAATATGTTCTAAATCATCACCATCTAAATAATATTTACCATCACCTGAGAGCAGGACGATCATTTTAGTCACTTATAATTGTTACTAAATACGTGATTTATTATTTTTGGCGAATTATGCTATCTTAAAACTTAAAATTTATAAGTCCCTCGTTCTTCCTGAAATAAGAGGAATTCTGTATTATAGCGGGGTGGGGTAGCCAGGTTATCCCGCGGGGCTCATATGCCCTGCGCTGGGAAACCCCGAGATCGGTGGTTCAAATCCACCCCCCGCTACCAACATGAAAAAAGTTGGCGGCATTATCAGATAATTCCGGTGCGGCAGCTCTTCCTCGAAGGGGGGCGCCGATCGAAAGAATTGCGGTGCTCAAGAGGGACTTCAGGGCAAGTCAGGACATGACCACAACTGTACCTAATGTGAAGATGAAGATGATGTTATCCTGCACCTGCTTCAACCTAATGCAGGTGCTCACTTTGCAAAGATTTGTACAAGTAAAGGATCTTGACGAAAGTAGGAAATGATCTAAATGGGGAAAAAGAATGTGAAGAGAGGATGAAGGGTATCAGCAAAGGTTAAGTTTTCGAAAACCTTGTACAATAAAATGTTGATTGACTGGAGGAATGGCTCTGGCAAAAAGAGGGATGCTCTTCTACGTTGTCACAGAAGGTCTGAGGGCACTTGTAATCGGCTCAGGGAGAGTTGGAAGGAGGAAAATTTTCAAACTCGTCGACGGTGGGGCTGAGGTTACAGTGGTCACAAAGGAAGAGCCAAAGCATCCAATCGGCGAAAAAGTCAGAATCGTGGTCGGGGATGGTCTTGATTATGCTGCAAATAACCTTGACTATTTCGATATTGTAGTCGCCGCCACAGACGATCCCGTAGTAAATTCTAAGATTTCCGAGCTAGCAAAGCAAAAGAAAAAGCTTGTTAATTCAGCGACGTCGCCCGAGGACTGTAACTTGATTTTTCCTGCAGTAATCGATTACGGCAACTTCCAGCTGGGAGTCACCACTGGAGGGAAAGATCCGTCGCTTTCAAAGAAAATCAAAAAATTAATTAGAAAAGCCCTAAGGGACATCAATCTATGAGCATTAACATAGTGATCAGTAAGACCTACACTATTTATTGGTGGACAAGAGCGGAGGTCATGTTTATATCTTCCGCCGTAGACAGCAGTTCCAAAATAGATAGACTTAAATAGACTTAAGTAGTATTTTCTGCTGATGGAGAAGCTCTACACGCTTAAAGAAGCTAAAAAGCTGCTGGGAGTCACTACTAGGACTATTCAGCGTTGGGATAAAGAAGGGAAGATAAGGGTTGTCAGGACGATTGGTGGGAGAAGGAGGATACCTGAAAGCGAAATTAAGCGCATCCTTGGGGTGAAGGAAGAGGAAGAGAGGGTTGTAGTTGGTTATGCCAGGGTCTCGTCTACAACCCAAAAAGATGACTTGGAGAGACAGAAGCAACTTATACGCAGCTATGCTAAAAATGGCGAGATTCAAATACTGAGCGACGTGGGTTCTGGTCTGAACGAGAACAGGAAGGGTTTTCTCAGGCTCTTAGAGATGGTCACTGAGAGAAAAGTCTCCAGGGTGATTGTTGCTTATAAAGACAGGCTGACTGGGTTCGGTTTTGAAACGCTGAGGAAGGTGTTCCAGGTTTTCGGAACCGAGATAGAGGTAATAAACAGCGAGGAGAAGGTCCCTCAGGAGGAGCTCGTTGAAGACTTGGTAACCATCGTGTCTCATTTTGCTGGGAAACTCTACGGGATGAGGTCGCACAAATATAAGGAGGTTGTTGAAGGCGTCAGGAAGCTCGTATCAGGTTAGGGCATACAATATAAGGCACGGATACAATGTAAACGGTTTTCTCGAGGCATATAGAAGGCTACTTCAAAAGGCGGTTGATGAGATATGGGCTAGAATCAGATGGATTGAAAAGTACGATAAGAAAGGAAGAAAGAGGCTCATACCAGTAATTCCAAAGGACAACAGCTTCAAAAACCATTATCTGAGAAGTTTGTTGATGGAGGGCTGGAGCTACTCGAAGCACTATGTCGACTCGGCAATAAAACAGGCATACTCTATGCTGAAATCCTGGAGGAGGAGCTACCTTAAAGGAGAAAGACGGGGAGAGAAACCGGTAGTTAAGAGGAAGTTTGTTAGAATTAAGGAGACGCTCTACACCTTTAAGGATGGGAAGATAAAAGTGAGCATAAGGCCGCACGAGGAATACCTGGAGTTTGATGTTTCTAAGGCTTGGTTCCTCAGCAGGGTAAAGGGCGAGCTGGGAGAGCTGATCTTGGGTGAAAGATACTTAACGGTAACGTTCAGGTCCAAGGCAGATGAGGGGGAAGTTGAAGTTAAAGGTAAGATGGCTTGGGACTGCAACGAGAAGAGCCTAGATGGATTCAGCCCAAACACAGGCTGGATCAGAACAGACCTGACAGAACTGTTCCACATTCACAGGGTTTATGAAACAAAGAGGAAGAGGCTGCAGCAGGAAGCTTCAAAGAAGCCCTCGCTCAGGAAGGTTCTGGCAAAACACTCCAGGCGTGAGAAAAACAGAGCTGAAGACTTTATTCATAAGCTGACGACCCATATGGTGAGGAAGTTCAAAGGCTACATTCATGGCTTCGAATACTTAAGTAAGAACAGAATGCTCAACGGCTCGAAGGAGCATAACAGGAACATTTCAAAGAGCGGTTGGAAGACGATCATAACACTCATTAGCTACAAATCAAGGGTTGTGCTCCTCAACCCAAGGAACTCCACTAGAAGGTGCTCCAGATGTGGGATGGTTAATGCCCCGAAAGGAGCAATATATGAATGCAGATGCGGGTTGAGGACAAATAGACACCTGAACGCCGCGATAAACCTGTACCTTCAGATGGAGGGGCTTTCTCCAGCCCCAAAGCTCTTCGATGAGCTGATGAAGGGTTGGAGTGGGTTCACCCTGACAGGGGAGGAGGCTGATGAGGGCTCCAATGAACTCAAGAGGAGCCCTAGGCTAATGAATCCCAAGAGCTATGTAAGTCTATCAAAGACTACGTAACTCAGAACCCTATAATCCTTCTCCAGATATAGGTAAGGCAAACCCCTATACTGCCTGTGTGATGTCAATGACTTGATATAAACCGGACACCTAGACCTCCATAAATCTGAGTCGATGGCTGATGAAGGAGAAACCTAGATTTCCGAAAGGGGATAACTTACGCAAAATCCCCCGAGCAGAGGTTGTGAGAGAGTAGCTAAAATGAGAGGGAAAGTGGGATCCCTGGCTTTAGCCGCGGTAGGAAGTCACCGGTGTGAGTACGCTTTGCACTCGCTAAGGAACTTTGCAGGAATTTCAGGGAAAGCTGAATAATGAAGGTGTGTGTACATCCCAACCGCACTCTGGCAGACAGCTCCATCCATGCGGTCCCTGATCCCTTTCCCTCTAAGGACCCTGAATGCAAATTCGCTCGAAATCCCCTGGATAGAAGAATAGTGAAATTCATGACCTCTCAATATCCTTCCCGTGCTTGCGATTGGGCTTGACCGAACTGATTCCAACTCAACATAACTAAGCGCCTGGGGTTCCTGGTGCATTATGACATCGCCGTCGAATATGCCGACCATACTCCTTCTCACCCCAGCCCACTCAATTGATCTGCAGAGGTACATTAGTCCGCCGCACTCACCTATTACGGGCAGCCCGTCCATTATTCTCTCCTTTATCACCCGACGCATCTGCGCGTTTTCCTCCAATTCCTTCGAGAATAGCTCAGGGTAGCCACCGCCTATTATCAAGCCAGAGATCTCATCCTTTATGCTCTGATCGGAAAGACTGTCAATAACTGAGATCTTGGCACCCATTTCCTTGAGTATTGATAGATTTTCGTGATAGTAGAAGGAAAAAGCACCATCCATAAAGACTCCAACCACGATCCCTTCGGCCTCATTGAGGTACACTACTGGCTCCTGCTCTATTGGTGGAGCAGTCTTGGCTATTTCGAGGATTGCCTCGAGTTCCAGATTCTCCTCTAGCAACTCGGCAGCAACTTTAATTTTCTCTGCCACCTCAGGCGTCTCATGAGGCATTGTCAGCCCTATGTGCCGCTTCTTTATCTCCAAGAATGGAGTTCGATAGAGGCAGCCGAGGACTGCAATATTTGTGTAGTGCGAAATTGCGCGCTTCAGCTTCTCTTCGTGCCTGATGTCCTTTACCTTATTGAGGATCACACCAGCTATACTGACTTGGCGGTCCATCGCCTTTAGCCCCATTAGTAACGCAGCTGCGCTCCTCGTCAAGCTATGGCAATTGAGCACTATTATCACTGGAGATTTTATTATCTTAGCGATATGCGCTGTACTCCCTCTATCCCCTACCGGCGACTCCCCCTCATAAAGCCCCCGCACCCCTTCCACAACAGCGATATCAGAAGTTATTGAGCCCGAAACAAAGGATGACAGAACCGTCTTCTCATCCATTATCCATGAGTCAAGGCTCCTGCACGGCCGCCCAGCAGCGAGTTTGAGAAACATGGGGTCAATATAGTCTGGACCTACCTTGAATGGCTGAACTTTGTATCCTCTGCTGCTTAGTATTCTAAGTAGGGCTGCCGTTACTATAGTCTTTCCAGAGTCGCTCCCACCTGCAGATAGGATGATCCTAGGCACTCTCAAGGAACATACACTCCAAATCGTCAGCTGAGATCCACTTCGGAACAGCAGAGAATCTGTTTTCGTATATCGAGTGAGCGAGGGAGACAAGCATGGCAGAAACATTGGAAAAGGGGTTCATCTCTATCAGGGTTTTCCTTCTTGCCTCGGCAATTTTTATTTCCTCTGAGATGGGCACTAAACCCAAAATTGGGAGATCAACTTTTTGTGAAAAGGACGCCACATACCTCATTCCACTCTCGGAAGCCCTGTTGTATACAAGACCACCAACTTTTGCGCCAATGGACATGAAGCCTCTGCACAGATTGTTCGCAGCGTAGAGAGACATGAACTCGTCGGAGGTCACTATCAGTGCGCCTTCAGCATAGCCCTCCTTAACCACCACAGCTAGCCCTCCGCAAACTATGTCTGCCGGCACATCAAAGATCACCAAATCAAATTTTTCAAGATCTAATATCTCGCTTAGATACCTGATTCCAATGATGAGGCCCCGACCAGCACACCCCACTCCGGGTTCCGGTCCGCCTATCTCAACACAGACCACACCATTGAAACCAATTGCGGTAAAGTGCTCCGGGGGCGGTCTCTTTTCATCCCTCATAACCTCTAGCAGCGGTCGTATCCGCCTTCCGAGGAGGTTAATTGTCGAGTCTGCTTTCGGATCGCATCCGATTAAAATAGTTTTTATTCCCTCGCAACTTAAGGCCGCAGCAATATTCGAAGCGAGTGTGGACTTGCCGATGCCCCCTTTTCCGTAGAAAGCGATAGCCCTCATCGACCCATCCCTTTCCGGATAGCCTGCCCTAGTAAGGATTTCTGGATATCCTTGTTCCTACCAAGAGAGAGTTGGTGGGCATCCCTTTCGCCAACAACGTAGTCATAACCTAATAGTTTCAGGTTGGCTACAGCCCTAGCTCCTACACTAACTGCCACCGTCCTAACGACTCTCTCGACCTGAACCGCATGAGGTATACCGGAGATTACAGCCAAATCTGGTGGAGATTGAAGGATCAGATCCTTAGCCCTTTCACCAGCTAGAGGGTACTCATCAAGCCCACCCGTCAGCGAGTCAACGATTACTCCCTCTCTAAAGAACCTTTCCAAGATCTTTTTCGAGTATGAGCGAACCCTAGGTAGCCCAATATCAGGGGCTAGGTTAGCCAAGACTTGAACACGCCCCCCAAGTCTTCGGGATGCTTCATAAACAGCAAGTATAATATCGGCGTAAAGGAATGCCGTCTCTTTCTTCGCGTTTAGGACACATGTCACCTTACCCCCAGCAGATAGAACGTCCAAAATTTTGCGCGCTACTTCCCTCGGTAGGTCGCCTTGTCTGTTCTCTATGTATTCACCCCTAGCGGTGCCTCTTGTACGCTCAAGCATAGTAGCCATCTCAAGCATTTTTTTCTGCCTCTCGAATTCACTTAGGGAAATGAACCCCATCGATGCTGCCTCCCTTAGGGCGATTATGGCACCGATAGTATTATCACCGGACCCACTGTGGACGTCGCAACATATGGTCTTGTGAAGTACACCTGCTTCTCTAGCAGCCTTCTTTAGATCCTCTCCTATTATCATGCTAGCGCAACTACCCACAAGACCGATGAGTTTAGGCTTGAATAACTCATCCACCCGTTTCAGTATCTTTGCGAGCTTGCCCTCGCTCCCGAAAACAAAATCATCCTCAAGAAGTGCACTGGTGACGACCTTAACGCCGTCCTTCTCAAGCAACCTGGCTGGTCTGAAGCAACAACCGGAAGGTCCGTGTATTACTATTACATCCACGTCCAAATCTCGCAAGGTATACATGGCAGCAGCCGTCGGACTCGGCCTTGGGTGCATTATTACTGACGTCTCAACCACGCTCCAGGACTAGGGCTGAGGTTGTCACCGCAGGGCAGGCTTCTGTTGTTCTTTTCCCTTTTATGAATTTTTTAATTGCTTCCCCAAACTCTCCGAAGAGTGCAACCTCTTCAAATGGGCTCGCTTGGATTATCTCTGCAACTTTCTCCGGTGAAACTGAGCCACAAGATGTCTTAAGCTTGCCCCCCACTTCTAAGCGTGCGGGAGGAAAGATCTCTAAGTAATCCCTAATGGACACTTCGATTGATTTCGGACTAATTGATGGACTCTTGTTCAGAACACGAGGTGGTTCCATGCTCTCCAAGACCATTTTTCTTCCAAAGTTTTCTAGACAAAATTCAGCATCGCTCTCGTCCCAGAAGAAGTATGAGGCGATCGCGACTCCGACCAGCATGTTTTCCACGTGCTGCCTCCCAATGGGACCAACAGTGCTCTTGACTTGCCTGGCGCCACTTATTCGGCCTGCTAGTGACCTGAAACCGCTGAAGATAGCTGTAAATTCTATCCCTTTAAAGCAGACCTTTGCATCCAATGCTCTCACTTCAGAGGATTTCCCTGAAGGTGAGAAGCGCTGAACCTCAACCAAACCAGAGAGCTTCTCGTCATCTGCGTTCACTATAACTGTGGATCCCATCTTCCTTTCAGTTATCATTGACATCTTCGCTTTAAGAGCAGAGGAAGTTCCCTTTGCTATTGGATAATCATCATAAACATTTTTAATTATCCCCAAGTCAGCAATTCCAGTTCCTCCAAGTGAGACCTCAAAGATAGCCAAGTCTGGTTCTTCTGGAGAAAGTCTAACTGCTCTAATTATGTTTGCAGGTGTTGTGCTTATGTTCTCTGCAAGTGTCTCACTGTTTTCATCTCTGTAGAAGCATATTCCATTGCTTGTTAGGCTAAGTATTGAAAACTTTTTCCTCAAAAGAGATATGGCACACATAACTGAAGTTGTCTTGCCAAAGCTACCGGTTATTTCAACCACTGGAAACTTTATCATATCTGAGACTAGCATCTTTACAGCCTGATGGTGTGTAATCAGCCTTTCTTCATACCCCTGGAAAGGTTCAGAAGGGAAGTGGACTGGTTTGACTATCAGGTCGTATTGCGATGGATTGGGTATGTTTCTCTCTACTTGGAAGTTCTTGGAGTATTTTTCCAGATCTTCCTTTTTCATTGTCCTGTGAACATCAATACAGGCGACCTCATCACCCCTGCTTCTAAACTCTTCAGAGATTATGATACCTCCATGTGTTGCATCCACGACCATTACCTTCAATCTTTTTACACCAAGGATTCCCTTATTCTCGTTTTAATTATTTCCAGTATCCGGTCGTCTTTTCCCAAAGGTTCCCCATATTTAATCAAGATCTCTTTTCCAGAGATCTTTATTTTGCAACTTTTAGAACCTCTCGGGATGCCGAGAAGATCTGGAATGTCCGAATCTGTGTGTACCCCCCTTGTCAAAAACACAGGCTGTACCACCAGTATATCTACGCCAGACTTCGCAGCGACCTCGAGTGCATCATGGATTGAGGGCTTGCTGAATTCCATGAATGCGTAATCTACGAACTCATACTCGCCCTTTAGTCGTTCCGCAAAATGTCTGATTGCCTCTTTGTTGTATGGCTCTCTACTGCCATGCCCCACCAGAATTACGCCTATTTTTTGTTGATTCATAAAAGATCACCCCTTAAGTGTAAGATTAGTCCATCCATCGAGTGAACCTTTAATACCTCAGCATCCAGCCCTACAGACCTCAGGCTTTTGGCGGTCTCGGGACCCATCGCAATTATTCTCACATTTTTCAGGGTTTCTATGAACCGCCACACTTTGTCACAAGACTTGAGATATTCAATAACAGTTAAAATTGATGAGCTGCTTGTGAATACTGCAGCCCAAATCCCTATATCAAGCTCATGTAGGAATAAACATATTCCATCGATGTCAGGCACGCCTTTGTAGATTCTGTGCTCCTCGGCGCAGACTCCCGATTTCATTAATCTCTCCGCAAAAGATAAGCCAGCAAAAGAACTTCTCACAATCGCAATTTTGTTGAATGGCGCCTTAGAATTCTCAGAAGCGATGAGGTCTGCAAGGGCTGTGCTCGTATACTCGCTTGGAATTCCGGCGACTCTTAGGTTGTACCTTTCCAAAGACCTCCTTGTTGATGGACCTAAAGCGTATATTCTCATGGCGGAGAGGACGTTTAACAAAGAGCCATCAGGGTAAAGTATGTCGATCGCTCTCGGGCTCAGGAAGGCAATTGAGTCGAAACGCCTCTCAAGAATGCCTCTTCTGAGTCTACCAACCGCAGATGAGTCGGGGAGTAACTTGACAGTGCTAGCTCTTACTGGTTCATAGCCAAGTGCCTTGAAGGGAGAAGGGTCGAACGGAGAAATCGAAGTTATCAAGAGTTTCCGGATCGTCAACCCATAAATGCCCCCACAACCTCTCCTATAACTACAACCCCAGGACCTTCCCGACGATCCTCCCTTCGGACCAGGTCTCCAACCTTAAAATACTCTTTTTTCAAACTATTTTTTCTACCAGTGTTCGTTATTACCGCCACAGGTTTATCTGGGCTCATTCCGCCCTCAATCAAGTACTTAGAGATCCGTGACAGATTTGTAAGTGACATAAGGAGGACCATCGTCCCAGGAAAACGTGCATGTTCTTTAAAGTAAGACTCTTCCTCTGGCTCTGATAGATGACCACTCAATATTATTACGGATGACGACAAGCCCCGCATAGTCAACGGAATCCCCGCGAGGGTTGGTATTGCTACAGCCGAGGTTAGACCAGGAACGACTTCAACATCAACGTTGGCTTTCCTCAATGAAAGGAGCTCCTCACCCCCCCTGCCGAACACGAAAGGATCGCCACTCTTGAGGCGGACCACACTCTTACCAGAATTCACATAGTTTATCATCATCTCAGTCACTTCCTTTTGCTTCTGTGGACCTTCTCCTGGCTCTTTCCCGACATACACAACCTCGGCGCCTGGCTTTGCTAAGCCGACAACAGAGGGATCCACAAGTCGGTCGTACAAGATAACGTCTGCCTCAGAAATTATACGGTGGGCGCGAATCGTCAAATTCTCAACTCCCAGCACACCAGCACCTACAAGGTAGACCTTCCCCTTCATCTTCCAACCCTCCAGAAATTCGCGACATCTTGATCATTAATTACCTTTTGAGCTGCCTCAGCACCGCATTCTTCAGGCGACCCTCTCGGGAACTTAAATTTGAAAAGCTTGAACTTTACTCCGTCCTGTGAATATAAACCGCATGAGAGCTTTAGAAGCGCTCCCTCAACAGTTGCAGTGCACCCCACCGGAGAAGAGCAACCACACTGAAGTGTTCTCAAAAATGCCCTTTCTGCGATAACCTCTTCCATAGCCTCTGGTGAGTTTATCTTTGATACAAGAGAGATCATCTCCCGGTCATCTCTTCTGGTTATTATGGCTAACGCTCCTTGCCCTGGACTAGTGGGCACAGTCTCGGTCGAGAAACGTTCTTTTATTACATCTGTCATTCCCATTCTAACAAGAGCGGCTTCTGCGAGCACGATTCCATGAAAGAGACCCTCATTAAGCCGCCTCAGTCGGGTATCGACATTGCCCCTTAAGCTTACAATTTGCAGATCTTGTCTCATAGCTTTGATCTGTGCAGCTCTCCTTAGACTGCTAGTCCCGATAACCCCACCTTTCGGAAGGGACTCAATGCTAACATAGTCATAAGAAACGAAAACATCGTTAGGAGGCAATCTTTGAGGGACCGCTGCGAGGACCAAGTTCTCATCTATGGAGGTCGGAACGTCTTTCATGCTATGCACAGCCAAGTCAATATCCCCTCTTAGCAGCGCTTCGTCGACTTCTTTTTCGAATATGCCAGACCCGATCCTTTGTGAAGAACGAGGATCAGTAATGTCCCCAGAGGTCTTAATCTTGACAATTTCAAACTCAGCGCCACATTTGTCCTTCAGATTATTTATCAAATAGTTTGTCTGAAGGACGGCAAGCTTGCTCCCGCGAGTCCCTACTCTAATCAGCAATACTATGCGCTCCTGGACTTTATACTTTTTATAGAAATTGAGAATGTATCAAGTGTAGTCGAGATATCATCATCAGAATGTGCCGCTGAGAGGAAGCAACACTCAAATTGAGAGGGTGGGAAGAATACGCCATTCCTCAAGAGGGCACTGTGTAGAGAGGAAAATATATCAGATCGAGCTTTCTTCGCGGTCAATTTGTCTTTGACTGGCTGATTTGTGAAGAATATCGTGAAGATTGATCCCAGTCTGTTGATTTGAAAGTCGATTTTCTCATCTTCCAAAATGTCTCTAATTCCTGAGCATAGCTTATCAGTCTGCACATCCAGCTGGTAATAAATCTTCTCATCGAGCCGCTTTAGAACGCTCAGACCTGCAACCATTGTAACAGGGTTACCATTGAAAGTCCCAGCATTGTAAACCCTCCCCTGGGGGGCCACAAGTTCCATTAGCTCCTTCTTCCCGCCGAAAGCGCCCACAGGAAAACCGCCGCCCAAGACTTTCCCGAGGATTGTTAAATCAGGGATAACCCCAAATAATTGCTGTGCCCCGCCTTTGGAGACCCTAAAACCGGTTATGACCTCATCGAATATCAAAACTGCTCCAGCATTTGAGCATGCCTTTCTAAGTTCTCTCAAAAACCCCTCCGCTGGAAGGACAAGCCCCACATTGCCCATCACTGGCTCGACTATTACCCCAGCTATATCCTCGTCAATCATATCCAGTGAACTTATATCGTTGAAAGGCAAGACCATAGTCTCATCAACGACAGAGTTTGGTATCCCTTCAGAGACCGCGTACCGATTGGTCCCTAAACCATCCACGAGTAATGGGTCTACTGCACCGTGATAACATCCATCAAACTTCACGATCTTCCTTCTTTTTGTGAATGCCCTAGCAAGCCTGATGGCATTCATTGCAGCCTCGCCCCCTGAGTTAACGAAACGAATCATCGAAATTGACGGGACCGAATGCACAACCTCCTCTGCAAGCTCGACCTCAGCACGGTGCGGGGTGCCATAGACAGTTCCGTCCTGTACTTGCTTTACAATTGTTTCAACCAAGAAATCCGGAGCATGCCCAAATATGAGAGGTCCGTAAGCAAGGCAGTAGTCTATAAGCGACTTCTCGTCTTCTGTGAAGAGCCTCGACCCTTTGGCGTAGGAAGTGAAGAACGGGGCGGGGGCAAAACGCCTGATGGGACTGTTGACCCCGCCGGGCAATAATGTCAACGCATGCCTGAATAGATTTTCAGACCTCAACTCTGAGCCTCCTTTATGTATGAGATCGCCTGGGGGGTAAAGTAAGTGATTATCATATCTGCCCCCGCCCTCCTTATTACGGTCAGCATCTCAAGTACTACGTTGCGCTCAGAAACTTTTGCTCCCTCGCAGTAAGCCCTTATCATTGCGTATTCCCCGCTTACTTGGTAGGCAGCTATTGGGCAAAGTAGCTTATTCCTCAATTCGCTTATCACATCGAGGTTTGTTATTGCAGGCTTTACCATTATTACATCCGCCCCCTCCCTCAAGTCTTCTAAAGCTTCGATTACAGCCTCCCTCCTATTCCGTATATCCATCTGGTAGGCAGACCTGTCACCAAAGGACGGAGATGAGGATGCGACCTCCCTGAAAGGTGCGTAAAGGGAGGATGAATATTTTGCCGAGTAAGACATGATCGCGACGTTCTCAAAGCCAGACTCGTCTAATGCCTGTCTTATGGAAGCGACCTGCCCATCTGCCATTGCCGAGGGAGCCACAATATCTGCCCCGGCTTCTGCATGACTAACGGCAATCTTTGAAAGTGTAGCAAGAGTCTTAATTTTGCTAATTGAGTTGCCCTCTAGGATGCCACAATGCCCATGGTCCGTGTACTGGCAAAGGCAGACGTCTGTCAAAACGGCTAGGTTAGCAAAATTCTCCTTTATCACCCTTATAGCTCGTTGTACTACACCTTTAGAGTCGTAGGCTAAAGAGCCAAGAGGGTCCTTCAGCATGGGGATACCAAACAGCAAAATGGAGCGGACACCAGCGTCCACAAGAGGGGCGAGATATCTCACTAGATGGCTAATGGGAACCTTTTCCATTCCGCCCCATCGAGAACTTTCGATCTCTCCCTCTTCCTTTACAAAGATAGGCATTATGAGTTTATTTGGATTAAGACTAGACTCGCATGAGAGATCTCTCAAAACGCGGCTCTTTCTCAACCTTGAAGTCATTACAATCTCCACTATTAATCCCTCCCATAAACCCCCCCAAACAATGGGATCAGTATATCCCGCATGAAAGCGTAAGAGAATTCATCTAACACTTTAACCTGATCTTCAGAGAACTTGCCCTTCTTCAGCGCGACCAGCAATGCGCTTTTTCTTTTGTCTTCAGCCCACCTCATCATATCTTCGAGTTTTTTCTTCCTGTCTAGAGTACACAGCCTCTCCATAAGCCGTTCAATGGATGGTTCGAGTATTTCTCGGGCCTTAAGAGCTGCATCTTCTCTCTTCTTTATGTTTTCTCTAGCTATTCGGGTGATCTGGTCAAGGTCTACGAATTTCACGTTGTTCAAACTTTTTATGCGTTCATCAACACCCCTAGGGTTTGAGACATCTACTATAAGCGTTTTTCTTCCAACTTCTAGTCCTTGTAAATCATCTGTTTTAAGGATCAGATGGGGTGATGAAGTAGCGCAAATGACAGCATCTGCATCTTTTATAGCTTCTTTCATACTTTCAAAGTGGAGCGCTTTTCCCCCTACCTCGGCTGCTAGTTTCTCGGCACGAGAGTAGGTCCTATTTGCGATAAAAATAGTCAGCGGATCTTTGCGTGGTATGGACTTTGCGATCAGGCTGCCCATCTTGCCAGCACCTATTATGACAAGTTTTTTGCCATTCAATGTTCCGAGCTCGCACGTTATGACCTTCATAACGATGTTGCCTAAAGACACAGATCCTTTTGAAATCGAAGTCTTTCTTCTTACCATCCTCCCGGCGTTTATGGCCCCTCTGAATATGGTTCGTAGGGTCCTGCCTATGCATCCTGCATTCTCAGCAAGTCTCAGAGATTCCTCAACCTGGTGCAGCACTTCATTTTCTCCCAAGATTATTGACTCAAGTCCTGAGGCAAGATAAAAAAGGTGTCTTATCGCATCTTCTCCCTCGTAGAAGTCCTCATAGAGTTCAATAGGACAACAGCTCCCTGAATTTGAAATCAAGAACGCCTTCAGATCATTATGCCCAATGCCAGATCCAACTGCATAAAGCTCCACACGGTGACATGTCTGGATTATAGCACACTCTTCAGCTCCAGAACTCTTCAGCTGCTGAAGTGACGAATAAACGTCTTTCAAAGTGAAACTCTCAAGTACCCTCACCGGAGCTTTCTTGTGGCTGATTGAAAGGCAGAGTATCCGCGGCATCAATTCCTTTTAAAATGCGAACCAATTTATTTGTTTTGTTTCATATGAAACAAATTTCGATTTAACAGTACGGTAACTCATTGGTCAACAAACTTACAGAACACCGATCTATTTCACGAAAGCCGTAGTTATTCTCTGAACTTGGCATCAATTTTCTTGGCCAGGTAGAGAAAAACTGCGGAGAAGCCAACTAAAACAGTTGAGTCGAGCAGGGGGTTGAATGCAGATGCGCCCTCTAGCCCAAGCCGCATAAGATCGTTGGCGTAAGTCAAGGGAGAAAAAATCGAGGCTATCTGCCCCCAGTATGGTAAGGTCTCAACGCTTATGAATATCCCACTTATGAATATTAACGGAAGTCTGATGAAGTTGAGAAGAAGCATCACATCACCAGGATTCTCGCGAGGTAACATAGCCAGCATTATCCCGAGCATTGAAAAACAAAAGGATCCAATTATCAATCCAAATAAAAGCGATAACGGATTCAATACCTGCAATTTGAATGTTAAGAGTGAAACCCCAAGAATAATCAAGCCTATCATGATACCAAAGATCCAACCACTTAGAACCTTCCCGATGATTACTGTATAATTTGAAATCGGGGCGGCGATGAGCCGGTCGTAAGCTTTTATCCTCCTTTCGAGTAGGAGCGCTGAGGGACCTATCGATGAGGCACTGAAGAGCAATTTGACACTCTCCACGACTGAAGCCGGGAGATTCTTGCTTCTGGGGTGATCATTGGTCGGTTCTTCACAGCCCTTTTAGGCTCCCACCTCATACCATCCCACCTCAGAAGCAAAGGGTATGCCACTACCCCGTTAATGTTCTCGCCCTGACGAGAACCTATATTCAGGACGCCTACAGCATCCCTATTCGCCTCCAACCCGCAATATAAACATCTGAAGAGCCTTCCTCTTGTCACTATGTCCTCAGAGTGGCAGAATGGGCACTCGCTTGATGTCCTGTACTCGCTCTTCTCCTCCACTTCTATGCCGCACTCTTCGGCTCTTTCTTTGAATCTTCTTATGATGTAGTTGAAGCTCCAAAAGTTGTTTATCATGGCGTTTGCCTTGCCGTTTTTGCCGTTTTTCCTTATCCTCTTCAATTTCCCAAGGATTATTTTTGAGACGCCGAGCTTATGAGCGTCATCAACTATCGTCTTCACCATGGCGTCCACAGCGTGCCTGAACCTCCTCTGCCTGATCCTGTACAGCTTCCTGAGCTTCCTCGATGTCTTGGTGCCGTTGGTTCTTGCCAGCCTGCTCTGCTCTCTTGATATTCGCGCAGTCCAGTACCACCAGTCCGATAGAACTGTTCTGCCTGAGAAGGCCATGGGCTGCTTTAAGCCATCAAACCATACCGTGGCGAGGTTTACCACGCCCAGATCGATGTAGAGGGGCTTATTGCCTCCTCTTATGGGAGACTCCTCTAATTTCACTGACATAAAGCCCCTCCACACCTCATCCACCTCGTCGTAAATTATCTCCAGCCTTCCCTGCTTGCCCATCCACTTCAGCTCTCCCTTATACTTGAGCTTGAGCCCTTTTGGAAGGTACATGTATTCATCGTCGATCCTGTAGCAGTCGTTCCTAACAATTATCCTCAGCTCCCTCCTGCCGTTCCTCTTCCAGTATCTGGGCATTGAGACTCTTGTTATGTGCTCTGGGAGCCTTCCTTCCACTTCAAGCCTCTTCAGCGCCAGGAAGCTCCTCCATGCCTCGTTGTTCTTGTTTATTATCTGCTGGGCTGTTGCAGAGCCTATCAGCGGAGCGTATTTTTCATAGAGGTGCTTAGGATACCACTCGAAACGCTTGTAGCGAATATATCCCTGCCTCCTTTCAAAGTTCACCTCGTTGTACAGCCTGGCGCATTTATCCGCCAGCTCCCATAGAGCAGGGCAGCCTTCAATTACGAATGTGTTCGTTCTTTCCACGCCTGGATCATCCTCTTGATCACATCGTCGTAGGTTTCCCTGGGGTGGACCTTCAGCCTCTTTAGCTCCTCTATCGTGTCCTTCTTTATCCGGACTGGCATGGACATGTTACATCAAACTACATTAGTAGCCATAACATTATTTAAAATTATCGGCGATTCATCCCACGGTTAAAACCGTAGGCTTTCTCGCCGAATGCATGTAAGGCTGAAAGTCATCCTCGATCCTTAAAACCTCCTGGAGATGACTCAATGTTAGAGATGACAAGTTCGAAGAAGGTCCCTGCGCGTCCGCGTATGTTCGAGGCTGAGCATAAATAGGTAGCCTAATGTTGCCGTAAATTCGTAACTACAGAGGGGACGTCTAATTCTTCGAGGCTTCTGTTTATGGTGATCGTTCGAAGTTTAGATAACAGATGATTTTGATGAGAGCTACAATTAACCCAGAAGAACTCAAAGCTAGCAAATACTTAGGCTATGTTAGTAAAGAACGTAGCCACCAAACCTCTTCTTATTTTCTATGGTGTTTTCACATGTCTAAGTTTTTCGCTGGCAGGTTCTCCACCAATACCCCAATCATCCTTTGGAACATCATGGATCAGAACCTCAACAGCCTCTGGGGGTATGTCGATTTCCGCAAAGACCTTGGTTATCCCTGCTATTATCTTCTTCTTAGCCTCGTTTGAAACCCCTTTCCAGACATAAACATGGACTATTGGCATGAAATTAAATTTATTATTGGTGCCATTTAAAATCTGCGTAAGTTAATTATAAAAAATGGTTTAGTTCTGGAGTTTTTACTTCACCAAAACTCACATCTTATTATAAGCAACCAAATGGGGCAAATTATACATCATACGATAAAACTAGTATTATAAAAGCCCATAAGGTTCAAAGTATTAATGGAAAGCACCTTAGAAGAGACGCCCAAGATATTCGCCTAGAGTTTCAAGTTATAACGACTTAAGCAGGCATGCTGCCAGGGACAAAAGAGTTGCGTAGGATCCATTGGAACATGCACAGGTTTTGAGCGCCTGGCCGTATGGAAGTTCATTATTCAAGCGTTAGTAATAGAAAATAATTCTAGTCTTGAAAACTGATAAGACATTAGGAGTTGCCAAGTTGTCATTATTATCTCTTTACAATAAACAAAAATTATATTTTAATTTTAAAATAACCTTTCATATTATAAAAACATAAAAGATAGCATTGCTTTAGAAATTAAGATGATCTGTTGGCAAAGTGTTTTATCACAGATCTTGGTTTAAGTTTGGAGACTATGTACTCGAATGCCCTCTCTGGATCACTCTTCTCACCACATGTAAAAACATCGACGGCAACGTATTGAAACTCGTTCCAAGTGTGAATCGCGATGTGGCTTTCTAAAACAAGAGCTAAGGCGGACACGCCACCTTTTTCTCCTCCGAACTTCCATGATTTAGCATCCCATATGGTCATGTTTGCGATCTTTGCCGCTTCGATGACAATATTTTTGAGGGCAACTTCATCGTTAATCAGTTCATGTTCACAGCCATAGAGGTTGCCGTAGACGTGTTTCCCAACAATTTGTTTTTCTAATTGAACTCTCTGGCTCACTTTTGTGTCGAGATCCTCCTTAATGTTTGATCGGTTATTGATTTTGTTTTTTAAAATGCACTAGCATATAAAGTTAAGCATCAGTCAGTTACTTTTTCCTCAGGTAATTTGATGTTCTTGAAGAACTTCCAGAATAAGCTTATCGATAAAATGTACAGAATCGTAGCTATGTAGAATGGCGCAGCCAATAGACCATTTTGAAGTAGCCATGCGCCTATGCCTGTGCTAAGAGAATTTGGTAATCTCCAAAGCGCAGAACTTATTCCTGAAGCCACACCACGTTCGTCTTCAGCCACTAAACCCATTATCATTGATTGCTGGAGAGGACCTGCCATGTTCATTAAAAATGTTCTTATTATGTAGAGTGTGCTAGCTACAAGAAAAGTTGGGGAAACAGGTATTGTGAACATAAAGAGTGTTGAAAAAGCTTGTGTTGTTACGATGGAGTTAACTAAACCAATTCTTTTTGCTAGATATGGAGCAGATATTGTTGCAAAACCGATCAAGATATTTGCGGTTCCAAGTAATGGTCCACTTAAAGCATCTGAGATTCCGTAAGCGAGGTAGAACCATCTGGCCATGAGTGGAACAAACATTCCAGCACCAAAAGCAACAATTGAACCTGTTAATACATATTTAAATAAAACACCTTTTGATTTTTGAGGAAAGAAGCTTTTGATATTTTTACTTTTTTTCAAGGCACGAGATTCCGTGATTTTTAGCATTATTAAGGTCGATAACATGCTAAGAGAAGCCAGTATGACATATAATAAAATATGAGAATCTTTATCATTGAACCCAATATGACTGAAAAAGAATGTAAGCGGGATTGCAAACCCGCCAAGACCAAACGAAATACCATTGATTACACCATTTAATGAAAAAACAGCTGTTCTTTTCAAGTCTCCAGCTTTTTCAGCCATCATTGCACTGCTTGAGGTCGCAAAAGAAGCTTCTGATATCCCTGAGAGAAAAGCAGCAATTACTAATATTGAAGGATTATCAGTTAGCGCGAAAACTGCTATGACTGCACTGGCAATAATGTTCCCAATTATTAGCATTTTTTTTCTTCCATATCTATCAGAAATCATTCCAAGAGGGATGCTAAAAACAACAGAGGATAATCCGATTATCATAATTAATGAGCCCATAAAAACATCAGAAAGACCCTGGACGTGTGTAAGAAAGTAGGCTATATCTGTGGAGAACATCCCGTAGGCTATGGCTGGTAAAATACCAGCATATATTAAGTATTTTGCCTCTTTGGGGATTCCACTAAATTCTCCGAACAATTTTATCTACCCTACAGGTCTGCTTTCGCAATACTTGAAAATAAGATATAAAATTATGGATTGGAAATAATCTCGAGTTAGAGTCTGTTTATTAATTCATTAAATTCCTTGGCAAGTTGTCTTAATTGTTCCTTTGTCCAAGATCTTTTAACTTCAATTAATGCCTTGAGAATTTTGGCCATATTAGCATCATTAGGATAACTTTCTTTATTGGAAGCTAAATATCGGTAAAGGGTTGGTCTAGAAATTTTCGTTACCTTAGATGTTTTGTAAATTGAACCATAAATTTCAAGTAATGATTTCAAAAACATGATCTTGTACTCATTTGGTATATATTGAGATATGAGTTGAAGTATGCCTAAATTTTCATCTTTCATAATACTCAGCTAAACCTATTGAGTTAGTGGTTTATAAGAATATGACCCCATGTCTTCTTTTGGAAGTTAGTAGAGTTGTTATAATAGATGAATCCTATGTTTGAGCACTCTCTCTAACCCTCTCGAGTGTAAATCATTTATATTTAGAGGTTGATCTGAACATCTGCACCTTCTATGTTTTAATAGAAGGAAATAACATTTTATGATATACACCTTCCTAACGAAACCGAGGGGTCTTTGAGGTTCAAGGAAGTAAAGGGCCTGCGTTAAAATTAATATATAAATTTTTCTTCTCTTTTTTTAATCATTTATATAAAACAACCCTCCAGTGGAAATTCCAAGATCATAATTTAACCTAACCATATAACTCAATCATGGCCTAAAACTCACTAATATAATAATACCTACCTTCAAAACCGTATCTTTAGTCAATAGTCGAGTTCCTGAGAATTCATAAACATTTTCCGTCAAATCCAGGAGGGAAAACCCTAAATTATGTAACAATATCTTTACATTATACGGTCAAAATAGTGTTTTTTTATCTCTGAAAATAACCCTTTTCTTATTATAATTTATGTTAAATATATTTTACAACTAATCATCAAATCCTTTTAAAATAATTCATTATTAAATATTCTATTTTATGGTCACAAAATCACCATCAAATCTAATATTTAAACTTTTCTATCATGGACTGACTTTTTCAAGTAAAATCATAATTTTTAATGGTCAAACGACATCATCAATTTTTATTGTTTTTACTTTAAATGATCTAGCTCCTAAACTTTTTCAACCGTAATAGTGATGTTATTTTTGTTCATTGTTAAATGAATCACCATAAGATAAGAGCAACAGTGCTTTTTAATTGTAACAATCGAGATTGTGATTTTAAATACATGTTACACCTGCTATATTTGCTATATTTTCACCCCTTCACTTCTAATGCAACTGGGTGAATCACTTAATTTGAAGAGTAATTCACTGTGAATACGGTATCTTAGCACCTAATGGACTAAAAAATTGCAAAATTGCCTTTTTCTTTAATAATTATCATGAATTTTTACGCCTTTCATATTCTTATGTCACTCGCAATACACTCATATACTGGCGAAACAGAGAGAGTGAAAAAGCCGCTGGGGACCTTTATGCGTAGACTCAAAATTGAATTTTGTGATGAAAATGGGCAGCAGGTCACAGTGGCATTGAGTGGTTCTATTTCGAAGGAAAAATTGTTTAAACTTATTGAATTATTTGAAATAAGAGATCGAACGGATCCTAGCTCAAAAACTCCGAAGACAATTAGAGAAAGAATCCTTGAGATCATTAACTCTAAGTTAAATGCTACATGGTTCACAAGCAAAGAGCTCTCATCATTATATTTTGAACAGTTTCATGATTCCATAAAACCTAGTACCATCTCAACATATCTCACAAGGTTGTACAACAATGGATATTTGGAACGCACTGGGAACCGTTCCTGCTGGCAGTATAAACTTGTAACAAAAACCACCAAAAATGTTGAAACTTTTATCAAGGAATTATACAAAAAATAATATCACATATCACAGTGGTTGCTTCTCTTCTGCCATCACTAATTTTTTTGTCTCATCTGGAACGATATATGTGTATGGCCAAGTCGTTTCATCGCGTATGATCTTTTTTTCTTCAGCCAATTTTTTTAGGGTTCTTGCAACATGCTCTCTTGCTTTCCCAATACTTTGCGCTATTGGCGTCGCGCTCTTTGTACCAGGATTCTCTATCAGATACTTTATTATTGCAATTTCAGTTTGGTTTAACCCTTCCCTTTTTTCGCCTGTAGTTTGTATTTGGCCAGGCTGCGCGATTGTCGGAGACTGAGACACTTTTTCTGGCATTAATGGTTTTTCTGTTTTAATGAATGTTCCTTCGGTCTTACTTAATCCTAAAAAATCAAACGTTGTTGTTGGTTTAGGTGCAAGCTCTGTTTTTTTCTCCATAACCATCTCTTGTAGCCTGTCATTCATTCTTTGAAGATCTAGTCTTAATCTACTTATGTCTGACTCCAAAAATGTAATGTATTCCTCAATTCGCCTCAATCTTTCAACAAGATCGCGCCTAATAAGTACCAACTCTGCTTTTAATTCGTCCACCAACCTACTCCCATCGTTAAAGTTAGACATCTTATTTTCAATATAACTATGATGTTTGATGTTTTAAGGTTTTTGGTTGTGAGTGACTAATAATCACTAAATCTTGTTTATGTTTTTGGAATTGTGATTATACATCACATATTTGTCACAGTCACATTATATGTTTTGCTATTAAATCAATTTTGGTGATTATTCCTACCATGCGCCCATGGTCATTCACTAAAACCGCTGGGCTTCCTGATAAAAGGAGCTTTGTAACATTTTCGACGCTTGTGTTAACATTCACAACTGGAAAAGGATCTTCTTTTAAATATGAAACTTTTCTCTTTAACAATTCTTTTATATTTTCATCTTTTAGTTTTTTTAATATTATGTCCTCTCTAATACTGCCAACTAATTTGTCGTTCTGGAAGACAGGAAGCTGAGAGATCCCATGCTTCCACATCAATTCAACTGCCTTGCCTATGCTCTCTTCTAGCTCCACAGAAATTACTGGTTGATGCATAATGCTGCCAGCCGATAGTTTGACTTCACTTACTTCTTCGCTTAAAACATTCAAAATCTTTCTCAGAGTCGAGACTCTAGGATCAACGCTGCCCGACTCTATCCTGGCAACTAAAGATTGGCTAATTCCTGCTTTTTTGGCTAGCTCCTTCTGTGTTAAACCCGCCCTTTTTCTTAAAATTCTCAATTCTTGGGGCGTTGGAGGTAATCCAACCATTTATATTTATCCTCTTTTTAATTATTTTTTCCAACCTAATATTTAATTTACGGTGTCATCAAATGCAAAAACGGGCAAGGATCTACGTGAAAGGTCTTGTACAAGGTGTAGGATTCAGACCTTTTATTTATACAATTGCCACCGAACACAATCTTAAAGGCTATGTTTTGAATTTGGGAGACGCTGGTGTGGAAATCGTTGTCGAAGGCGAAGAATCAGCCATTCTTAGTTTTATTCAAGATATTCGGGGAAAAAAACCATCTGTGGCCAGGATCGACGATATAGAAGTTTTCTGGGAGAAAGCCGTCGGGGAGTTTAAAGAATTTAGTATCTCAAAAAGTGATGTTAGAAAGCTCAGTGTGAACTCTGTGATACCAACTGATCTTGGCATTTGTGATTTATGTATCACAGACATTTACAAAAATGGAAGATGGCATCACTATCCATTCACAGCATGTGCACAGTGCGGTCCTAGGTTCACAATTTTATACAATTTGCCTTATGATAGAGAAAACACTTCAATGTCCGACTTCCCACTTTGTACTTATTGCCAGGCAGAATATGAAAATCCTTTAGATCGTCGCTATGACGCTCAGGGAACTACCTGTTCGATATGTGGTCCGCGTCTTTATCTAGTTGATAGAGAAGGGAATTATTTGGAAGGAGACCCGCTTCAAACAGCAGCTAAACTTCTCGTAGAAGGGAACATTATTGCTGTTAAAGGCATCGGAGGTTTCCATATTGCTGTAGATGCCACAAATCAAGAATCTGTTGAGGAACTCAGAAAAAGAAGAAAGCGCCCAAGTCAACCATTTGCTGTAATGTCTCGATCTGTCGAGAAAATTAAAAAATATGCTGAAGTTTCGGCCCTTGAAGAAGAGTTGCTTAAAAGTCATTATAAGCCAATAGTGGTTCTTCAAAAAGCCCCCTCGTACAATTTAGCGGAATCAGTCTCTCCTGGCTTAGATTCAATAGGTGTGATGTTGCCCTACACTGGAATCCATCTTTTGCTTTTGGATTTTTTTGGTAAAGATGCTTTAGTTATGACGAGTGGAAATTATCCTGGAAGACCAATTGCAATTGACAATGCCCAAGCTTTGAAGGAACTTAAGAACATCGTCGATTTTTATCTAATGCATAATAGGAAAATTGTGAACCGATGTGACGACTCCGTAATAAAGATAGTTGATGGGGCACCCTTATTTCTCAGAAAATCTAGAGGGTATGCGCCATCATATTTAACTGTTCCATGGAATATATCCTCAAAAACAATAATTTCTGTAGGTGGAGAGTTTAACGTTACAGGATCAATTTTCTTTTATAATAAAGTTATTACAACACAACATATTGGAGATATAAATGATTTAGATACATTGGATTACTTGAAGAATGCTTTATCATTTATACTTAAAATTTATGAAATAAACTCTATTTCCAAAGTAGCGCATGATCTTAATCCTGGCTTTTTAACCTCAAGATATGCCAGGGAAATTTCTGAAAATTATGGCGCTTCAATAACTCCGGTTCAACACCACCACGCACACATGGCTGCACTTATGGCCGAACATTCTTTGGCAACCGGTTCAAACATTGTGTGCATTACTATAGATGGTGTAGGTTACGGAACCGATGGAAATGCCTGGGGCGGAGAGATCCTTCTTGGAGGTTATTCGAACTTCGCCAGAGTTGCGCATCTTCGATACCAACCTATGCCAGGAGGCGACCTTTGTGCGTATTACCCTGCAAGATTTTTAGCCTCTACGCTTTCCACTGTCATGAACGAGTCAGAAATCTTTCAATTATTTGAAAAAAAATACATAAAATATTTACGTTTTGGATCACATGAATTATCAGCAATATTAAAACAATCTAAAAATGAAAATATTATTTTTTCTTCAAGTATGGGGCGCTTGCTTGACGCAATAGCTGTTTTGTTAGATGTATGTGCTTATAGAACCTACGAAGGGGAGCCACCCATTCGGCTTGAAGCTTTTGCCAAACAAGGTAAACCCTCTAATATTAACCTACGACTTCCAATCAAGAAAGATAGTGATAAGTATATTATTGATACTTCAGAATTTATTTTGTCAATTATTGAAAACATCAAAGATAACAGAGCACAAGATTTAGCTTACGAGATCCATAAAGTTTTGGGCGAAACTCTTGGAGAAACTGCTTGTCAAATTTGCGACGAATATGGGATCTCATTAATAGGTTTATCTGGAGGTTCTGCTGTTAATAATCTATTAGTTAAATATATAAAACAATCAATTTATAAGAATAATAAAAAATTAATACAACATAAATTCCAGCCACCAGGGGATGGGTGTGTCTCTGTTGGTCAGGCTGTTGTTGCATCACAATGTGATTAAGTCACACTTTTAATGTGATTGTGAATTTTTACCTCGAACCTCGTTTTGCCCCACTCAAGCAATTGATTAACCTTTGGAAACCATAAAAATGGGCAGTACTTGATGTCGCAGATCATCAATTGATGGTCATTCATTGAACATGGGGCATTTTGATTTTAATTCGTGATTTTTATAAGTATGTGACGCCTGCAGGCATGATTAAAAATGTGACTTAGATAAAAAAGTAAGCTAGTGCACCAATAATGAATAATGCTAATAACAAGAGTGCCGCTCTCTGTTTTGCTTTTCGTATGCTTTTATCTGCCAAGAACCAAAGTTTCTCAATTCCTCGATCCCCCAAGAAATGTAGCCCTTCTAAGTTTATCTTGGAAAATTTTACGTGACATTCTTCTTTCTTTGAATCTGCCTTCTTAACAAGCTCAATAACTTTACTCGTTATTAAATTCCAATCTACCCGCTTACCTATTGGGGAATATCCTTCTCTCGCTTTTCTAGCAACTACCACATGGGTATCTGTAGTAGCTATTTCTGAATTTGGATAGCCCTCTTTTTTTAGAGCTTCAATTAACTTATCCCTAAGACCTACTACCATATTATTTCCATCAAATACCACATACACTGTTTTTTGACCGTTAGCTTCAATGACCATAACCATTATGCCTGCATCTCCGAACCCTTCGGATAAGGAATAACCCTCAATTTTTGAATTTGAAAACCCAACTATGGGGATACTGATCGGCTCTTTTTTCAAATCCTCCACACATTCTTTTAAAACCTCTAATAGATCCTCCTCGTCCTTCTTTCCAAATTCTTTATACGTCTCGTCCATTACGTTATGTGCATCCACTATAACTCCATCAGAAAACCCCATCTCCGCCAATTTTTTCCTACAAATTTCATTAATAGATTCTGGCAGATCCTCAGTAGGAATTGGCGATCTTGTAATCACAACCAAGGGCACCCCGTCTATAATTTGACATGTTACTGTAACATCACCTCTCTTTTTGGCAACCGAACGAGTGACACCATCTCCTCTATCACTTGAGCTTAAAGATAAAACAGATTGGATTATCGAATCACACTCTTTTGATAATATTAGATCTTTCTCATGAGTGGTAGGGGTGTGAAAGATCAGGGGGCTAATTCCGTTTTCTTTAAGTTTTAAGGCAAGTTTGGTAGGGAGCTTGCTACTGCCGAACTCTCTAAAGGGGCCGGGGTGCACAAGTGGCGCTACAACCTTTCCTCTTATTGTTTTTCCCTTAAAATCGAAGATCATTACCTCCGTTTTATCAACAACCGATAAAATTTTTAGTATTTTCTCTAACAAACCTGTTTTATCAAGCATTAACGCCTCAAGAAAAGCTCTGAATAAGGTAAAGGTGCCGTATCCTAGGGTCTCTTTCCCGATTTTTTCAATCGAAATGATATACCAGAGAGCTGCAAGGAAAGAGAAGAGACTCATAAAAAGGAAAATTTCTAAAAATAATTGAATATTCAGTCCATGTAAAAACCCAAACACATAAAGTGTAGTTGAGTGAAATAAAACAATTAGGAGTGGTTGGGAGATCCCTGCCACAAATAGTCTTGGAATTTTTAATGGGGTTGTCGATCCAATTACGATGGTGCTTAAGGCTATCAAAGCGCCGCACGATATGAAATAGATTTTTTCAATAATTAGCGTATCATTGAATGCCTTGGAAAGCCCTGCCCCAATAATGAGGACCAAACCCAAAATGAAAAGTTCGAAAAAAGTCAAACCAAAAACTCGTTTAAAAGTCAAAAAGCCTTCTCTTATGTTTGCCCTAATCAGGAAAGTGCTCAAAATGCTTGCAATTGATAATGCAAAAAACCCGTCAACTATTCCGAAAAGCCCCTTTGCATTTCCAGTTATTCCATAAGCAATGAGCCCCACAAGAATTCCGAGTATGATAAAACCCAACAGTAGGTAATTTCGACTCGGAAGACTAAACACATTTTTATACTTCTTGGCAAGTCCTTCTGTTAAGGACAAAATCGATCTCTCCACCTCATCAATAATCATAAAAAGTTAAAAACCTATTCAATCAATTCAAAGATAAAGTTATCTTAAGAGGGGCATAATGGTGTTTGAGGTTTCATGGAATGATGGCGTGTTGGTCGAAAACGATGGCATTAGGATGCTTTTAGATCCTTTTAGGTTTACCAATATTTCTGCTGATTATTTTTTCATTTCACACGCCCACAAAGATCATACGTACGGGTTTATGGAAAATAGTAAAATCAAATATTCGACCACCCAAACAATTAGCCTCTTTGAAGCGATTTGCAAAAAGGAGGTAAAAAATGCTGTCTCATGCATTTATGGACAACCATTAGATCTCCATAAACTAGAGCTCAAAATCATCAATTCTGGTCATGTTTTTGGTTCTGGTGCCCTCGTTCTCAGAGACAGAGATGTGACATTTCTCTATACGGGAGATTTCAATTTTACAAACACTTTAACACAAAAAGCCATTACGCCGATTGAGTGTGATATCGTGGTAGTGGAAACAACCTATGGAAGGCCGAACTTTATTTTTCCCCCAAGGGAAGATATTTATTATGATATTGTCGAATGGACTGCTAAAACAATCAAAGAGAATAACCTGCCGATTTTTTTAGTTTATCCTATTGGCAAAGCCCAAGAAATTACCAAGCTTTTTAATCTATTTACAACAATTCCGGTCGTCACACATCCCGCAATATCTAAGGCGAATGAAATTGTTAACAAGTTTGGCGATACTTTAACTTACTATGATTTATTTATCGACGGCGCCGAGTTGATAAAAAGCAAAAACTGTGTGGCTCTATTTCCTTCAACATTCTCTCCGAAGCTACTGAAATCAACATACCCTTGCGCCAAAATAGCTGTTGCTACTGGTTGGGCACTTTTGTACAGAAATAAAAATGTCGATGCCTCTTTTGCTCTAAGTGGACATGCTGATTTTCCACAATTAATTCAGTTTATCAAAGCATGCCGTCCGAAAATGGTCTACACAATACATGGATATGCAAGCGATTTTGCTACCCGATTAAACAAAATGGGCGTCCAGGCTAAGCCTTTGTCTAGATAATTTAAAGACCAATCAAGACATGTGCTAGTATTACACTAACCATTACTAAAATGCATCCAGCAACTACATAAGTGGGCTTCACTTTTATTCCATGTGTTTCATCCTCAAAGAAACGTATAAGCCCAGCACCTGTCATTGGCATCGGAGCTTCCTTCTTTTTTTCACTTTTCGGCATAAATTTTCCCTAGAATTGAATTTAATTTGCCCTTTTTAAGCATTACGTATATTACCTTCTTTTTACAAAAATAACTGTTGTTTGTTTTGGGGGGACATTTTATGGCAAGAGAAGAACTCAACGCCAGAGAAGCCTTCAATAAGATCTTGAGTAGCATGGAAGCCCACCATGAAGTCATGAAAAACGCTCTTCCCATGATCGCCAGCGAAAATGTTCCAAGCCCCGCCGTTAGGGAGGCATTGGCAAGCGATTTTGGGAACAGATATGCAGAAGGATGGGTTGGAGAAAGAGTATATGCGGGGTGCCGATATTTAGATGAGGTGGAAGCCATCGCTATTGAACTGGGGAAAAAGCTCTTTCACGCCGAATTTATCGATGTAAGACCTGTTTCTGGAGTATTTGCAAATCTTGCTGCTTTTTCGACATTTGCAAATCCTGGAGATACTGTTTTATCATGCACCATTCCTACAGGTGGGCACATTAGCCACGCAAAGAAAACTCTAGGGGGTACTGCTGGAGCAATAAGAGATCTTGACGTTCAAAATTACCCGTTTGATGAAGAAAATTTCAACATAGATGTGGATAAAACAGTTTCATTGGTTAAGGAGCTCGATTCAAAAGGTAAAAAACCAAAGATCTTTATTTTGGGAGCCAGCGTATTTTTATTCCCGCATCCAGTAAAGGAAATAGTTGAACTTGCTAAAACTTACGATTCTAAGGTTTTATATGACGGAGCACATGTTGCTGGTCTTATAGCTGGTGGAATCTTTCAAGATCCATTAGGCGAGGGTGCTGACGTCTTTACTATGAGCACTCATAAGACTTTGGCAGGTCCGCAGCACGGAACCATCGCCTCATGGTCGAAGTATTCAGAATCAATAAAACGGGTGGTTTTCCCAGGTTTGTCAAGTAACCATCATCTTCATGCAGTTGCAGGGGTGGCTATTGCCTTTGCGGAAGCTCTTGAATTTTATCATGAGTATGCAAGGAATATTGTGACTAATTCGAAGACTTTAGGGCAGGCTCTCTATGAAAGAGGAATCAATGTTCTTTACGAAAAGAAAGGCTTTACGGACTCACACATGTTACTTATAGATGTCACAAAATATGGGAATGGCTTTGAAATAGAGAAAAAGCTTGAAAAATGTAATATTATAGTCAATAGAAATCTCCTCCCCTATGATAAGAGAATGGGTCGAGACTACCGAGCACCAGGCGGAATAAGAATTGGAACCCAAGAACTAACACGTCTTGGAATGGGAAAATCAGAAATGGTCGAAGTAGCTGATCTGATGAAGAGCGTAATCATTGATGATTCTGATCCTGAAAAAATAAAATCAAGAGTTGCGGAACTCCGTAGAAACTTCCAAAAAGTCAAGTATTGTTTTTCTTCGATCCACGATGCTTATGATTATATAAAAATAAGGTAGAGTGCTTTTAGATGGATATCCGGGCCGCCCAAGACTTGATGCTCCAAATCTATGGAGACCGTGATAAGAAACGCGGTGTAGAGGGTACTTTCATGTGGCTAGTAGAAGAAATTGGAGAACTTTCAGTGGCTATACGGAAAAAAGAGATTAAAGATATTAGAGAAGAGTTCGCCGATGTGCTTGCTTGGCTGTTTTCCTTAGCAAATGTTCTTGATATAGATGTATCCACTTGTTTTATGGCAAAATACTGCTATGTTTGCCCACGCTGTAAGAGTTCCCCATGTAAGTGCAATTTATAGGTGATTGAAGTGCTTGTGAGTGAAATAATGAATCAAAACGTCATTTATGCCGAAGTACCTGGCAACAGAGAGCAAGTATTGAAAAAACTCATTGAAAAAAAAGTCTCAGGGCTTCCTGTAGTGAAAAAAGGAACTAAAATCTTAGTGGGCATAATAACAAGGGAGGATTTGTTAAAACATTATGACGAGGAACAAATTGCCTTGATCATGAATACTGACGTGGTTACGGTGACCCCGGATAGCCCTTTGTATGATTGTATCAAGATCATGCGTGATACGCACTATAGACGAATACCCGTGGTGTCAAACAAGGAACTTAAAGGTATTATAACAGTAGGAGACATCGTACATAAAGTGCTTACCAAATCAAACTCTTCCTTAAAAGTTAAGGACGTTATGCAAACTAAATTCTTGGCATGTTGGAGCAATACCCCCCTCTACATAGTTGGAAAGATCATGCAAATGGCTAGACAGCATGTTTCATTAGCTATAAATGATGATGAAAGAATAGTTGGTATAATATCCAACACTGATTTGATAAAACATGTTGAAGTAAAAATCGAAGAGAAAAAATCTGTACTTAAATCAAGCTCCGAGAGCCAGGAGTGGGATTGGGAGACCTCTTCGGTTCTATACATTACAAAAGGCAAGATCGCATTGCCAAAAACTCCTCTACATCAGGTGATGTCTGCCCCCTGTATTACCATCGAAGAGAACTCCAGTGTTGGAGAGTGTGCCATCAAAATGCAAAAATACGATATAGACCAACTGCTTGTGACCAATGCTAAAAACGAAGTAGTCGGAATGATATTTGACACGGATCTTCTAAGGTCATTGTGACTCTATAAACTTGCTAAGTGACACGTTTTCTTTCTCTGTGACTGGGATAAGTGCCTTTAAACCTTTTTCAATCAGTTTAATTTGTTGGTGTATGAAAACTTCAAGTTGATAATCTTTGGTCAAAGAGAAAGCCGCATCAAGATATTTACTAATATTGCCTTCGTGAACAGTTAAGGTCAAATTACCGTTGCATTTTAGACAAACCCCTCTTAATGGGATTCTTCTGTATTTGGTTCCACATTTGGTACATCTGAACTTTTGAGTCGAGAAAGCTCTCATATTTCCAGCTAAATCTGGTATGAAGTGATGTTTGAGTAGACGTTCAGCCACATCCTTACTGTCCACAGAGCGTATCTTTTTTGCTAATTGTAATTGTTTTTTTACCTTATCCATCATTGTTTTCAATTTATCATATTCAGTAGTCAACGGACCTCTTACTATTTCATTTGTATAAATTGAGAAGTTAAAGTTTATATATTGGTCTATTTTTCCAAGTTTATTTTTCATTATAGTAATAAATTTTGTTGCTTCTTTTGGATCTTTATAAGACTCGCACAATTCATAGAATTCCAACGGTAATTTAGATACTGTCTCCATATTATGGCATTCATCATCTACTTCAGAGGGGTCTATGATTGTAGTCAAAACTAAAGGGGCATCCATTAATCCACCAATTTTTTCTGGCAAAAATTCCTTCGAAAAATCTATTAGCGCTTCAAGGGCCAACATTACTGCATCTTCATCACCATCGCAATTTCTTCTCTTAGCAGCGTGCCAAAATGGATGCGCATAGCAAATTGAGGCTTTTGTAAATCCAATTATTCTACCTATTATGCCCGCTGAAGTATGTGGCGCAAGTCCTATAACAAGATGTCCTACAAGATCCTTGAAATTTTTAAGTCTATAATACGGTTCCAGACCATATACCTCTTTCAAAAGCTCGTCTGTATAATTTGCAACTCTAAATAGGTACTTTCCGCATTCTTCAGGAACAATTATGTCTTGAACCTTTAACTCAACTAGTTGATTCGGATCAATCAAATCGTTTCCTTTATAATCTTTGGCGTATCCTAATTCCTTAAGTTTGTTTAAATCGGTTCCTATTTCTGATGGCCTGAAATGTGTCAATGGCGCATTAGTAATATCAAATCTTATAGTGCCATCCTTGTAAACGTAAATCTTATGCTTACTTCGTAACACTCCTTTCTCAATGATCTCTGGAATTTTTTTTGGATTTGATAATCCCCTAACCCCTTTTATTATATTGGTCTTTGGTAAACCTAATTTTGTTACAATATCTTCAATTTTTTCTATCTCAATTAACCTTGTTTTGAACGGTAATGTTCTCGAATTACATTTTTCACATATGTCTTGTCTTTCATAGTAAGAATCACAATTTTGGCAATAATATAGTTGTATTGTTTGGGTAAGACATTTTCTACATATGTTTTCATAAGTTACTAAATTACAATTTTTACATTTTTTCAAAACTAAATTTGCTTCAAAGGTTCCATTTTGAATTGCTTTAAAAAGGTCTCGTTGAGCCCCGCCTGATAACCCTACCGGAAAAAGAACATGAACGGGCGGTCTCATGAGCCGCTCTTTGGCTTTTTCAGGTCTTCCCATCCTTGCTCCTATAAAGGACTTTCCTTTTGGTTTTATTTTTATACCTGAACATTCGCTTAGATAAGTTACACTATCGCTTGATTTAAAATTTTTATTTATATTCGAATGTAAAAATAATGCTTTAATTATGAGAGAATCCTCAAATATAATCCTGTTGTTTATATATTTATGTGGTACACATGCTTTTTCGAGTATCTTTTTATATACAGTATTTGGAAGACTCACTTCAGCAGAGTCCTCTTTCCAATTATTTGAACTCTCATTTAGCCATTCTTGGAGTAACTTGATTTCCTCAACACTTATGTTCTCCCAAAAATACGTATATCTTGGGTGCAACGGAATCATTAAATATTTTGAAATTTTAAGAGCTTCTTCTTCAGTCGGTTTAAACAAAAATGGATTATCAACAATTTTTTTCAATTTATTTTTCTCAAGTCCAAGTCTCTCTTCCAAGATGTCATATCTTCCGTCAAACCTCTCATCGACCGTCTTCTTTAATTCTGCGACCCAAATCTCTTCACAATACCCTGCAGGCATTAGCCGATGATTATTCTCCAAAAATTCTCCTACTGCAACGAGCATATCTCCAAGAAATAAAATTTCATCAACGTTTTTTCTCAAAATTTCTGCATCGTGTTCACTTTCAACTCTTACAACATCTCCGTTTTTCAGCTTTACAATTGGTCCTTCTATCGTATCTACCGGAGTAATAGTCGCACTTTTACCAGGTCGTTCAATCCTTAGCTGCGTACCAACCGCAATAAAACTTTCCAGAATAACCATTGTCGCTGGATGAATACCAACAGCAGCCAGCCCGGTATTTCTTGCTCGTCCGTACCTTAGTCTAAAACCTCCAAATAGTGATGGATGCGAGAAGATCGGTCTTCCACCGACTACATCCACCAAATACTTATTGTCTGGTAGAATCTTTGCTGAGATTTTTTCTTCATTCTCGTCTTTTCTTGGCTTTAACCAATCCCAGTTCATTCCTATTTTGTCGATAATTTTTTTGAGCTTTGCTGCTTTACCATAAACTCCGTCATTTATTACTCTCAATGCGCCGCCTCTTACAAAATTGGTCTCTACTCGCCTCAAATTCCTGTATACTGAAACCTGATAATTGTCTGTGGGGGGGCCTGTCACCTCTATAGGTATATAGTGTAAAATTCTACGAAGTTCTTCGTCTGAAGGATGATACTGAAATCTAGTCACTTTTCTTTCATAAAGTCTTAATTCCTCAATGAACCTGCCTACTTCCTCTTCCGTGATCTTGAAACGATCTAAATGGAGTAGTATTCTTACATAATCTGCAAATAGTACGGTAAGTGCTTGTTCTGTTCCTCCGGCAGATCTCATGGGTCCTGCATAATATACCGCTAAATATTTGCTACCATCAAAATTCTTTTTTATTTCTACTTTTTCAATGCCTTGTAAAGGCGCTGCTGTTATTCCTTCAGTCATTATTGCTAGTGCTGCTCTGAGAGCTTTATCCGCGGCGACTTTATCCTCATACTTTCCAAATCTTCCATTTATCACATCTTCAATTATTTTAAATGCTATTTCTTCTCTAGACAGCTGTGTTCTAAATTCGCGGATTCTTTCCGCAATACCTTCAATTCCGATCAATCCTTCCACTCTAGCGGCAAGGTCCTGCGCCTTATAGATCTCGACAAAAGGCTTTGGATCATAACCTTTCTTCCTAGCAACATTTGCAACGTCATACAATTTGTCTATTTGTGCCTTAAGCTCAGTGAAATACTTCTCAGTTAAAGGATCGGCGGTCATAAAAAGCCCTCCAACAAATATAAAATACCGCTCATCCCAACAGGTAATACAAAATTATCGTCAAATCCTACATTTATAATGTCCAACGCCATGAATACAAGACCGAGCATTATCGAAATAACTAGTTCTTTTGACAATAAATAAGAAATAACTACAACCGTTGTTAATCCTGAAGCACTTCCTTCTAATGTTTTATTTTTTACCTGATGTTTTCCAACCCCCACTCCTACCACTGCTGATATTGCATCACCAAGGAGTGCAGCGGTAAGACCGACAATCACTGCGTTTTCCGACATAAAAAATACCACAATTAATGCAGCCATGCAGAAGTATACATAAGATGCCACCGCAGTCTTTTCAAAATGTCTAGAGATCATATCCGCCAGTTTATTCAATGGGAATAGTACATGTGCTCTTATTCTAATAAATTCCAAAAAAATTGATGCTAAAAGTAAGCTTGAAGTATAAAAAATTGCATAATTTTTTCCTAATAACACATAAACTAATGGTACTGTTACCCCTGTCAGATGGAAGAGTTTTCGGATTAACTCCTTCCTAAACTTTTCTCTCATTCACTCCTTCCTCTATTCCTCCTATTATTTCTTCCAGCACTGATTTAGTCTTATTTTCCTCTAAAACTGTACCGGTTACAATAATTTCAGCTCCAGCTTTGGCAATTTCTTTTGCGTGTTCTTTCTTCTTTATACCTCCGCCAATTATTAGATGTGCTTCATCTAATGCCTTTCTAACAATTGCAACCATACGTGGAGGCAAAGGCTCCTCTACTCCTGATCCCTTTTCAAGGTATACAAACCTCATACCCATGTATTGAGCAGCAAGAGCATAGATTGCTGCGGCCTCCGGCCTCTCGGGAGGGACTGGATTTGCTTGACTAATAAATCCAGCCGTTCCACCAGGGCTGATTATGATATATCCCATCGGTATGGCCTCTAAATTGTAGGCTTTAATAATTCTTGCACCAATGGCCTGTGCACCTGTTATGTAATACGGATTCATGGAATTCAAAACTGACATGAACCATACCGCATCTGCGTATTTTGATATACTCAATAGATTTCCAGGAAAGAGAATTACTGGCAGATCAGATCCAGATTTTAATCCCTTTATTACTTCGTCTACAACCTCTCCACCAATGCTCGTGGACCCCCCAACCATCAATGCTGAAGATCCTGCATCCTTTGCAAATTTTGAAAGGTCTCTTGCAGTCTCAGGATCGCATTTATCTGGGTCTATCAAAGCAATATGTATACACCCTTTTTCCTTAATCTTTGATACTAGATATGCCTCAATTTTTTTCATCGGAAACACCTGAACTTTCTGATTTATATCCGTAATATCTATCAACAAATTTACCATAAGCGTCAACAGCTTCCTCTACACCTGCTAGCGGGATCTCGTCTATTATGTTACACCTTCCACATTTGATTGTTGCTTTACCTTCTTCCCTGTTAATAAAAACGCTTAAGGTTTTCTCACCACAATTTGGGCAAGCAAAAACTTTCGGAATAGTTTTCTTGACCCTTTTTATTACTTTCTTCCTCTTTCTTCCTCCCATTTAAATCATCTCGCTTTCCCATTATCCTTAGTTTTTAGATAATAACCTTTCGACTAAATGTCTAACCCGCAACTATTTCACTCTTATCTTACTCCACTTGCTTGCTACAATTTCTAGCCCATTCACTCCTACCTTTGAATAACAGCCGTTTACGTACAACTTTGAACCTGGTCTCGCTATTGTCTTTACTAGATCTGCTTTATCGTTCCAAAAAATCAAAGGGAGAGCTGTTTGATCATCCCTTAAAATTAATTTTGCGAATTTTTTTCCATTATAAGTCTCTCCATAAAACAGTTCACTTTCGACTGTACCTTCTATTGTTAAATTTTCCATACCTGGCTTTATTTCAGATAATTTGTTTTTATCTATATCAGTCTGAACAACGTCCTCTGTGTTAATAACGATGTTTTTTCCATCATTAACATGTAATTCCGCCTCGCCCCTAGAGTTTTTTCTAAGGTCCCCTTCACGTATCTCCACATAACTTCCCTCTATCAAACTCTCTATTAGCGACTCTGTCGGGTTCCAAACCAGCACTCTCAAACTCTCTTTATCGGTTTTCAAGAGAAAACTTACCATCTTCCCCTTATTACCATCTTTTTTTTCAAACTCAATAGCATCAAATACTTTCCAGATTCTTCCCTTGTACATGATGGTGCTCCCAGTTACTTTTTCAACTATTTCTATTCTGCCCTTCTCTCCCAAATGGATTTCTAAAAAACCGTTTAATCCTATTTTTGTATATCCAGAACGTATTAAGATGCGCGTTCCTGTCTTGAGTTCATGTACGGAGTTTGTCTTATCATCCCAAAGAACTAAAATGGAACTCCCAGTGTCATCTTTTACCATTACCCTCCCAACTTTCCCAACCCTTCCATCTTTCCTCTTAAACTCTTTGACTGCCAAGACTCGATCAACTGTCACAATTATACTCACATTTCGCATTGAAGGTACGAGATCCTCTATCTTTAAATCTCGATTAAATTGTAAATCGGTTGAAGCCATCAACCCCAAATCCCTGGCGACCAATCGAATTGCAACATCATCGGTTATCAAATATCCGAGGCTTTTTTTCTTTTTCTCCACTAGTTCTCTCAATTCAGGCTCCGTAACATTCCCAGCCTTAAGGATCTTTGAAAAAAAGTCCTCATTACTAATCATTATGCTCACTTTTTATCAATGATGAGTATTACCAAAGTTAATGCAAGCAGAAAAGTTGCTGCCCCCATTATTATATCGAATAACAGCCCCCAATCCATGACGTTCACTCCTTAAACTATTTCTTTTTTCCATTCAGCATTTAATCTTATAAAATCACTGTCTGGGACATCAAAACTTTCATATTTTCCAATTTTTTCAGAGATTGCTTGTGCAAGAAGATGATAACATAAATCACTCTTACGCCTAATTACTACATTGATGTAAAATTCATCGCACTGACAATAAAGTTTGGGTATAACGAAATATTCTTTTTCTTTCCCCACAACTATCCACACAATTCTTCCGCTCGGGTAAAACCTATATTTTTTTACAGCCATGGATAGAAGTGCTTCTTTTGCTTTCTGATATTTAGAACCGTATTTTTCCTCTAACTTCTTAATCAATTCATTATTTAGTTCCTTTCCTTCTTCTAATCGCGAAATGATCTCTGTTAGATCTCTGTCCATACATGTTCTCTTTCTAAATTTATGGGCAAGAAAATAAATACTTCTATTATTAATTCAGTAGGCTCGTGGGTGTCATATTTGGATTACGACGTGATCATAATTGGTGCTGGTCCTGCTGGCATGTTTGCAGCTTACGAAATAGCAACAAAAAGTAAGGGAAAACTTTCAGTATTGGTTGTAGAACAGGGGTACGATGTTGATAAAAGGAAATGCCCAGTTCAAAATTATAAGACGTGTACAAGATGCCCAATTTGCAGCATAATGAGCGGAGTCGGCGGTGCCGGCACTCTTTCAAGTGGGCTATTAAATTTGAGACCTGACATAGGAGGCAATTTATCCGAGTTCACAAATAGTGAAAAAGAAGCACATGACTTGGTAAATTATGTTGACTCAGTTTTTTTGAAATATGGCGCTCCGAAAGATGTGTATCGTGGGGATGTTGAGGAAGCTCTGGAATTACAAAGAAAAGCCGCATCCGCAGGCATCAAATTCCTACCAATCACTCAACGCCATATCGGCACTGACGGCGCCCCCCGAGTTATAAGAAACTTTAAAGAAGACCTCGAGAGAATGGGCGTCAAGTTTCTGCTTGAGACTCGAGTCGAGGACGTAAAAAAGAATCAAGTAATACTGGAAGGCAATGTAATTATTAGGTCAAAATATATTGTTTTGGCCCCAGGCAGAGTTGGCGCAAATTGGGCAGCAAAAATCGCTCAAAAACTGTCCATTCCTACTAAGCACGAACCCATAGACATTGGAGTAAGGGTGGAAGTTCCTGCTTTTGTAATGGAGCCCATTATAGCAGTCAACAGAGATCCTAAATTCCACATTTACACAGACACTTATGATGATTTCGTAAGAACCTTCTGCGTTAATCATCGTGGGTTTGTGGTTAAGGAAGTTTATGACGGCTTCGTAGGAGTGAATGGACACTCCATGACCGAAACTCTATCAGAGAACAGCAACTTTGCCTTTTTGGTTAGAGTAGTGTTGACAGAACCTATCGAAGATACTACTGCTTATGGTAGATCCGTTGTTCAGCAAGCTACAATTCTTGGTGGCGGCGAGCCCTTAATCCAAAGACTCGGAGATTTGAGAATGGGCAGGCGTTCAACATGGACTAGGATCTCTCATAGTCATGTAACTCCCACTCTCAGATCTGCAACACCTGGAGATATTGCGATGGCAATGCCTCATCGAATAGTGTCGGATATTTTGGAAGGCTTAGAGAAACTAGACCAGATTATCCCGGGTGTGGCTAGCTCTTCAACCCTTCTCTACGCACCAGAAATCAAATTCTCTGCTAACAAGTTCCAAGTTAACAAAGACTTGGAGACCCCTATTGAAGGCATCTTCGTGGCTGGCGATGGTGTGGGCCTTTCAAGGGGAATTGTGGGTGCCGCAGCAACTGGGGTCATTGCAGGGAGAGGTATCCTGAAGAAGGAAGGACTGCTCTGAAAACGAAAAGTGGGGCTGCCCGGATTTGAACCGGGGTCACCAGGGCCCGAGCCTGGCAGTCTAGACCAAGCTAGCCTACAGCCCCCTTTTTATTTTTCCTAGATAAAAACGCTGTCTTTATACTTTTTTATAAAAATTGTTTTTAACAGCTATTGAACTACTATTTTGTGGTGCTGTGAGTGGAGGCAATTAAAGAACTTATTATGAAGAGAATAATCGGCGAAATCATATTATCCGATACTCCGGGGGAAATAATGCGTAGGTGGAGAGAGGTTTTTGGGATAACACAGCTTGAAATCGCATCGAAGCTCGGGATATCTCCTTCTGTAATAAGTGACTATGAAGGGGGAAGAAGAAAATCGCCTGGATCTATATTCATTAGGCGATTTGTAAAAAGCCTAATTGAATTGGATGAATCCTCCGGAGGGAAAGTGATAAAACAATTTTCAACAATATTAAAACCGTCGTCAGATGCGATACTTGATCTCCGGGAATTCCCCTCCCCGATCTCTCTCAAAGATCTTATGAAAGCAATTGATGGCGAAGTCCTTGCATGTGAGTACCTCCTATCAAGAAAAATTCTAGGATACACTGTAGTGGACAGTATCAGGGCCATACTGTCAATGTCAGGTTCTGATTTTTTACAGCTTATTGGGACAACAAGCGAACGCGCACTGATATTTACGAGAACCTCTACAGGTCGCTCACCAATGGTGGCGGTACGCGTAACTCCTTTGAAGCCCGCTGCAGTAGTTATTCACGGCGTCAAAAAAACAGATAATCTTGCAGTAGAACTAGCTAAAGCAGAAAGAATTCCTCTAGTCCTCTCAAAAAAAGCCAGTGTTGAGGAGCTAATCAAGGCCCTCCATTCCCTTATTTAATCGACAATAGTCGAATTAAAATAAGTCAAAGAGCGAAGACCTTATATTGCCAATAGTATCATATAAGGAAAAACTGGTGAATTCTTTGAAGCCCGTTATTGATGTTGTCATTTCAGGATGGGGATCCTACATTCCTATTTATCGCATTTCGGTGGAAGAAATCGCAAGAATTTGGGGGAAGTCCCCTAAACACTTTAGAGAGGAATTGCTAATAGACGAAAAAGCAGTCGCTGGTTTAGATGAGGATGTAGCAACAATATCTGTGGAGTCAGCAAAAAACGCAATTCAAAGAGCGGGACTGAACCCTAAACAACTTGGAGCAGTATTTGTGGGCACAGAATCAAAACCATACGCCGTAAAACCGACAGGCACAATTGTAGCTGAGGCGATAGGTGCCACCCCACGAATTCTATCAGCAGATTTCGAATTCGCTTGTAAAGCTGGAACTGAGTGCTTACAATGCTGTGTAGCTCTGGTGGGTTCTGGCATGATAAATTATGGATTGGCAATAGGCGCTGATACTGCACAAGGTGCGCCATCAGACCCCTTAGAATATTCTGCGGGATGTGGGGGGACTGCTTTAATTGTGGGAAGTAAGACCCATGAAAAAGAACCAGTTGCCCTCCTCGAGGGTTCAGTATCTTACGTAACAGACACGCCTGATTTCTGGAGACGCCCCAAAAGAGACTACCCATCTCATGCTGAGGCCTTCACAGGAGAACCTGCATATTTTAATCATGTAATTTCTGCAACTAAGCTATTGATGGAAGAACTTTCACTGAAACCTTCGGATTTTCAATATGTGGTTTTCCACCAGCCTAATGGAAAATTTCCACTTAAAGCAGCAAAGCTTTTGGGCTTCAAAAAGGAACAAGTGGAACCTGGATTGTTGGTTCCTTACATTGGTAATCTTTATGCGGGCTCTTCACTAACTGGTCTATCCGCAATCTTAGATATAGCTAGACCGGGCGATAGAGTCCTTCTAACAAGCTTTGGCTCAGGTGCTGGTAGTGATTCATTTAGTTTTGTTGTTCAAGATGGTATAATCTCAAAGAGAGACAGAGCGCCAAAAGTGATGGATTACATTAAGAGAAAAAGAAACATTGACTACGCTCTTTATTGCAAATTTAGAAGAAAGATTGTTTTTTGAGGTGATTATATGAGGAAAGTTGCGATTATCAGTTATGGACTAACCAAAGTAGATAAGCACTGGAACAAATCTCTTAGAGAACTGTTTGGCGAGGCTGCCAAAAAAGCCCTCAACGAGATAGAGATACCCAGCATAGACGCTATAATCGTTGGAAATATGTGTGCATCCGATCTATCTGATCAGAACAACATAGGAAGCATCCTGGCAGACTATATTGGTGCAATACCTACGACTGCTTATAGAGTCGAGTCTGCATGTGGATCTGGCGGAGCCGCATTGTTATCTGGTTTTACGTCCGTAGCTTCTGGGATGTTTGACATTGTTATGGTTGGCGGGGTTGAAAAACTGACAGATGGGATAGGAAAAGAGACCACATACTCTCTCGGTAAGGCGGCAGACGCTGAGTATGAATTGTTTTACGGGTCGAGTTTTGTGAGTCTAAATGCCTTGATGATGAACAGATATATGCATGTTTATAAAACCCCCAGAGAGGCTTTTGCCGATTTTGCTGTATTAATGCATAAAAACGGAGCAAAAAATCCTTATGCTCAACTTCCTTTTGAGATAAGTAGAGAGACTGTCCTCAATTCAGAGACAATTGCTGACCCAATAAAATTGTATGATTGTGCCCCAGTTGGGGATGGCGCAGCTGTCGTCATTTTGTGCCCTCTGGAAGACGCCCCGAAATATTCTGATACATTTGTTGAGATCTGTGGGATTTCCGGTGCAACCGATACGATCAACGTTTCCTCTAGAGAGGATTTGCTTTCGTTGAAATCTACGGTCACCGCTGGAATGAAAGCCTACAAAATGGCGAAAATGTCCCCCGCTGATATTGATGTCGCGGAAATCCACGACACTTTCACCATTATGGCAGCATTGTCTTTGGAGGACCTTGGCTTTGCCGAGAAGGGAAAATTTGATAAAATGATGAATGAGGGCACTTTTGAGCCAGGCGGTATCGTTTCAGTAAATCCTAGTGGGGGTTTAAAATCTCGGGGTCATCCAGTTGGGGCGACTGGTATATATCAGGCTGCCGAAATATCGATGCAATTAATGGAACGTGCTGATAAGATGCAAGTCCCAAACGCCGAAGTAGGGTTGATCCAGAACATTGGTGGGTCCGGCTCGAATACTTATGTTGCAATAATGAGGAGGTGTAGATAATGTCAGTCCCGAGATACTGGCGCGAAATCCCACAAAGGACAAGACTAGAAGGGCAAAAATGTGGGTGCTGTGGAACCGTTAACTATCCTCCCAGAGCTAGATGCTTAAAATGTGGCTCCACTTCTTTGGAACAATACAGGCTACCTGAAAAAGGATCTCTGATTTCATTTACCATTGTACGCAATCCGCCACTGGGCTTTGAAAGAAACGCCCCCTACGCTTTGGGACTGATCGAGCTGGAAGATGGTACTAGGATAACTGCTCAGATCACAGACGTAGAATTAGATGACTTGAGAATTGGAATGCCCGTTGAGTCTGTTTTTAGAAAAGTCTCAGAGGACGGCGACGCTGGAATTATACGTTACGCTATAAAATTTAGACCCACATTCTGTAATCCCTAAATTTTTTAGACACATATTTACAAATAAGCTCAGGTGTAACACTTGCAAGACAATGATCTCTTAGAATCCATACTTTCGTCCCTATCTAACGAAGTTAGGGTAGAAATATTGAAGTTAATAAGTAGAGAGGGCGCCCTCTCATTTACTGAGATAATGGAAAAACTTCAGATGGACCCTAAGAGTGATGCTGGAAAATTTGGTTATCACCTCAGGATGTTAACCGATGCAGACCTAATAAAGTCAGACGAAAGCTCTGGAAAATACTACTTAACCCTGCTGGGACAAGAGGTCTCGAACTTTATTTATGGCGTTGAAGATGCCATTAGAAGAAAAAAAGGCGACATGCTAGTAAGGACGTCCAGCCTAACGATTGAACCTTTCGACAGAAAGAAAATAATTGAGGCTCTTGTGCGTGAAGCAAACGTCCCGCGCAAATTGGCCGACACCATATCAAAGGAAGCAGAAGATCGTTTAAAGAAACTTCAAGTTAAATACTTGACAGCGGCTTTGATAAGAGAGTTTGTCAACGCAATTCTATTAGAAAAGGGACTCGAGGAGTACCGCCACGTATTGACCAGATTAGGTCAGCCTGTTTATGACGTGACTATGAGTATAAAAAATGCGCGTCTTCATGGTTACCCAACCCCAGAAACCATTCACTCTATGGCTGGCGATGCTGTTCTTGAAGAGTACATGTTACTTAAAGTTCTTCCAAGAACAATTGCAGACGCACACCTTTGTGGTGCCATCCATTTAAATAACGCAAATTATTGGGTCCTAAGGCCCGCAAATATATTTCACGACATACGACCAATACTCTCAAGGAAGATTCCCTGCGATGGTAATGGTTTAATACTCCCCCATTACTCGGCGCCAAAAAGTTTTCGAGGCGCACTTCATGCAATTAACTGTCTATTAAAAGCTTCTTCAAGTTTTGTTTCAAATTCCCAGTCTATCCCATTTTTTAACATTTTTTTGGCACCCTACATTAAAAAAATAAGCAAAGAAGAAATGCGCGACGCTCTGAGGGAATTTTTGTATAATTTGAATATTTTATTGGGAGACTCTTTACGACCTCAAATATGTTTAGATCTTGAGTTGGGCATTCCCCCCTTTCTAGAAAACGTCAAATATGTTGGTCCAGACGGCAGCGTAGGTACTTATGGGGATGTGCTCAATGAATCAGTAGCCCTCTTATCATCAATTATTGAGGTTTTAAAAGAACCGGATGGAGTCTCAAAACCCCTTTTAAACCCTGCTTTGTTTATAAAAATACGGAAAAAATCTCTAATCTTAGAAGAATTGCAAAATTGTCTTATGGCTAGTTACGAATTGGCAAGAGTTTGGGGAAATGTTTATTTTGTAAATCAGGCGCCACCGTGGCAGACTGAAAATGTGGCATACAGCTTAGATCTTTCGAGAGTTGATTCCGACTGGAAGGATTGGGAATATGGCACTCTGCGGGTAGGCGTTTTAGACAACGTCACTATAAACTTGCCAAGGATAGCGTATGAATCAAAAGGCGATGATGATCGATTAAAGGAACGAGTCAGGGAACTTTTAGAACTTTCCAGAGAGGCGCTTTATATTAAAAAGCAAGTTCTGGAGGAACGTATTTCTTCTGACAAGATCTTGCCCCTTTTCAAAGAATCTGTAGAAGGGAGTAACTACTTTAGACTTTCGGACTCCCTCGGCATAATAAGCTATGTTGGGCTGCCAGAAGCCATAAGGTACCACACTGGCTTTGAAATAACGGATAACGAAGATGCGTTGAAGCTTGCAAAAGATCTCATATCCATAATCGATCGGTACGCGAACCAAGTTTCTCCATCATTAAGACTGGCGGCTTCAAGTACAACTTTTGAGCCTGCAGCAAAGCGTCTAACCAATTTGGATTACGTTGGGGGGTACCTCAAATCAAAAGAGAGCAAATGCTACACTGAACATTCTAATTTACCATTAAATACTGCAATAGAGCTTAAAACTCGCCTCAAAATAGAAGAAGAGTTTCAACAACTTACAAAAGGAGGACATCTATTTGATGTGAGACTAAGCGAACCATTTCCAACCGAACAAGTCTTGGCAAATTACACCAAAAGAATTGTAGAAACTACAAGACTAGGGTTATTTACTTTCACTAGAGACTTCACGTACTGCTGGCGATGCAAATTTATCTCCTATGGACTATATTCAAGATGCCCCGAATGTGGTTATGATGGAGATAGGCTTGTGATGTATACAAAGGTTTTCGGTAAAATAAAACCCTCAATCGTTTGGAGTCCTGAAGAAAAAGATTTCGCATTGACAAATCAACATTTTGTTCTTTAATTCTTTACTGTTAGCAACATTATAGCCTGTGCCAGATCCCCTTTGGTGCTTTCTAACGCTTTCCTTGCAGATTCAATGCTAGCTCCAGTCTGTGCCGCCACCAATTGGACATCTTCATCTGAGATTTCTGTTTTTTCTTCTTCTGCTGCTTTTTCCTCCACAGCCTCACCTACAACTTGGTATATTTTTTGGCCACCAACTTTCATTATTGTAACTTGTGGGTCAGCTATCACTAGGCTCTTGTCCTTCATAGTAAACGTGACCTTTAAAATTCCATGCATTTCTTCGAGCTCCATTCCCATCCTCTGCATCATTCTTTTCGCTTCTCTAGGGCTAATCCTCCTCATTTTTTCCTCCTTCTCCCTCCCTAATTTTTACAGCAACGCCATTTTTAAAACGTTTCATTTCATAGCCTGATAAAACTGCCTTACCGACTGCCACCACATTCCCTTTAGAATCACTGATTAAAACCTCCTCGCCAGGCCTTATTTCTGGGTCGCATTCAATAACATGTTTTGCAAATAAATTCCTCCCCTTTTTTAAAAACTCTGTCACATCTTCCCTTGGCAAGACTCTATATCTGGGTGGAGGAATAATCATTGCAAGACGCTTCCCTCCTTCAATGCTCAAAGCCAGATACCCATCTTTCGGTCTTAGAGTTGCCAGTAGCTTTTTTTGATAATATATGTTCTTAACTTTCCCAGTTTTTTTCGATCTTATCACAGCTACTTCATCCGGGAAAAGTGCATAGCCACAACCATTACCGAATTGAAAATCGGCAACAGCCCTTATCCTGATTAGCTCCTCTTGGGTTATTGTGCTACAAATACGCTCCGCTGACAACACCTTTTGCCCCTTCTCTCCTTAAGATCTTTTCTATAGCCTTAAGGAAATCTTCTCTGATGATTTGATCCCTATTATTCCTGATAGCAAACATTCCTGCCTCTGTACAAATTGCCTTAATATCCGCTCCGGTTGCACCTTCGGTAATTCGTGCCAATTCTTTAACGTCAATTTCAGCCACATTCATCTTCTCCAAATATATTTTGAAAATGGCTTCCCTTCCCAATTGATTTGGTGCAGGTATCTCAATAACTCGATCGAACCTTCCAGGTCTGAGCAGTGCGGGATCTAAAAGGTCAATTCTATTGGTTGCACCTATTATCTTGACGTCCCCTCTCGCACTGAAACCATCAAGCTCACTCAACAGTTGGAGTAAAGTTCTTTGAACCTCCCTCTCGCCACTTATACTAATGTCCGCCCTTCTACCGCCAATTGCGTCTATCTCGTCAATAAAGACTATCGTAGGCGCTTTAGATCTTGCAAACTGAAAGAGCTCCCTCACCATTCTAGCGCCTTCTCCAATGTATTTTTGAACAAGTTCAGATGCTACAACTTTGATGAATGTAGCTTTAGTCTGGCTGGCAACGGCTTTTGCTAAAAGGGTCTTTCCACATCCAGGCGGTCCAAAGAGTAGGACACCTTTAGGTGGTTCGATGCCAACTTTTTCAAAGAGCTCCGGTTTAAGCAAAGGAAATTCTATTAACTCCCTAATCTCTCTGATCTGCTCGTCTAGCCCGCCTATATCATCATAACTAACTTTTGGCGATTCCAATACTTCCATTGCCTTGACATAAATGTCTAGGGGGTCGGGCAAGAGTTCCAAAACTGCAAAATTTCTTTGGCTCAGAGCCACTCTTTTTCCCGGAGCTAACTTGCTTGGCTCTATTGTCCTCAACACATTTACGATTAGAGATGGTCCGGTCGAACTTTTAACGATAACTCTTCCATCTTCCAAAACATCTGTAATGCTGCCCTCAATGTAAGGAGGGACCGTTAACTTCTCAATTTCTTCTCTTAAAACTTGGATCTCCCTTTGCAGCCTATCCCTCTCAAAATACCAATCCCTCCTTTCTGCCTCTAGATCCAAAACTCTTTGTTCTAACTTTCTCAACTGAGTAAGGAGTGAGACCCCTTCGTCCTTTATTTCCCCATCGGAACTCATTTCTTTCACCAATTATGCATATAAGTTTCGGAGCTTCCAGAATAGAATTGGAACGGTGCCTTTTATGAATTGTGAGATCTGCGGGAAAAAAATTACGTCAAAGCCTGTACAAATATTAATTGAAAGGTCAGTATTGACAGTCTGTCAAGAATGCTCGCGCTATGGAACAGTAGTGGATAAAAAAACCGCTGCCAACATTCAACAACCCTTGCTTAAGCCATCATCAAAGATAAAGTCTAAAGTTGTTAAAAAAGATAAGTTTGACGAATTTGTATTGGTAGACAATTTTGGCGAATTGATTAGACGAGGACGTGTTTCCTTAGGAATTTCTAGGGAGGAGTTTGCCAAAAAACTAGGTGAAAAGGAATCTGTTATCAGAAGGATAGAGGCTGGAGAAATGTACCCTCCTGCCGATCTTACATCCAAAATAGAACGCCTTTTGAAGATAACTTTAAGAGCAAAAGTGGAGGATTCCTTTAAGGGTGATCTTCCAACTTCAAGTTCTCTTACCTTGGGGGATGTGGCAATACTAAGGGAGGGTAAGAACGATTAATCTTAGGCAGGAAGGAGTTGTTTTAATAGAAGTTAGAGGACGACCAGAGCCCAGCGGGCTAACCGAGCTACGCCTTTTGTCCGAGGCTGCAGGTTATACTGTACTTGAGGAGTTTCAGCAGAATCGATTTTGCGACCCCTCTTTCTGTTTGGGCAGAGGCAAAGCAGAGGAGATTGCAAAGTTAGTTAAAAATTTAAAACCAAAAAAAGTTATCATTAATAACCAACTCAAACCGATTCAGAGATACAATCTGACAAAAATATTTGGAACAGAGGTTATAGATCGTATTCAATTAATACTTGAGATCTTCAGTAAAAGAGCAGGCACATTAGAAGCAAAATACCAAATAGAACTCGCAAAACTGCAATATGAGTTACCAATGGCAAGAGAAAATGTAAGATTGGCAAAACTAGGTGAACTTCCTGGCTTTCATGGTCTTGGAAAATATCAAGTTGATGTGTATGAGACAATGATAAAGCGGAGGATCTCTTACCTAAAACGCAGGCTTGAAGAGATTAGAAGGAGGAAATCAATGCATAGGCGAAAGCGAAGAAGGGATGCTTTGTACAGCATAGCGATAACCGGATACACTTTTGCAGGAAAAACCTCTTTGTTTAATTACCTCACAAAGGAGTCTTTTGCCTTAGGAGAATTGCTATTTACAACACTCTCGACAACAACCCGTGCCATGAAGGTCGGAGGGAGAAAAATCCTCATTTCCGACACTGTCGGCTTTATAGAAAATCTGCCCCATCTTCTTATAGATTCCTTTTATTCAACTCTCGAAGAAATAACGTGGGCAGACTCTGTCCTACTAGTCCTCGACTCTTCAGACTCAAGGAGTGCTCTTCAAAGGAAACTGTTAACCTCTGTTAACACGCTCAACTCCATTGGGGTCTTTAACAACTCCATAATCCCTGTATTAAACAAGATAGACATTGCTAGTGATTTAGAGGAATCTGAAAAAATGGTGATTGAACTCATCGGAGTTCGCCCAGTTAAGATCTCAGCTAAAACTGGAGAAGGCATACAGAGCCTAATTGAAGAGATCTCTAGTAGGCTACCTCCCTACGAGACTATAAAAATTCTCATCCCTGCCTCGGTCAATCCAAACTCAATTTTAGGGTGGGCATTTAAAGAAGCAGACATTAAATCTGTGAAATACCTCAACGATTCTCTCTGTCTTGAAATATCAATACAACCCGCATACTTGTATAAAATCAAGAATTTGGTCTCGAAAATTGATGGTGTTCAACTCTATCACCTCAAGGAGGCAAATGTACGAGAAGGACCGTAGTACTGAGAATTGGACACAGGCCAGGAAGGGACAAAAGAATTACTTCTCACGTTTGTTTAGTAGCCCGCGCCTTCGGTGCAGAAGGCATATACATCTCGGGAGCGAGAGATCAAAAAATCTTCTCTACAATTAAAAAAGTTTGTGAAACATGGGGCGGCTCCTTCTGGGTGGAATTTGTTTCAAACCCATTAAAGTTAATAAAGAACTGGAAAAATAATGGTGGAATCGTCGTTCACTTGACCATGTATGGTCTTCCGTTGCGGGAAATAACCAAAAGTATTTGCCAGGATGGGAGAGATCTTTTGGTAATTGTTGGTGGGGAAAAAGTTCCAAAAGAGTATTATTTGGAAGCCGACTATAATGTTGCTGTTGGAAATCAACCCCATTCAGAAGTTTCCGCATTGGCAATTTTTTTGGATAGAATAAATAATGGCGAATGGGAGCATCTAACTTTTTCAGGTGCAAAACTGAGAATTATTCCTTCCGAAAGGGGCAAAATCGTTAGAGAATTCAAAGAAGAAAAGAAAGACTTTTGAAGTTTCAAATTATATTACTCTGGGGGACCCCCTCATTTAAACTGGTGATACCAATTGCCTGACACTGCCTTAGTTGCTGCCACTAGAGAACTAATTGGCGAAGAAGCTGTAAAACTGATTGAGATATTGTCAGAGAAAGATGAGACTACAGACGACGAGTTGATTCAAAAAACTGGAATGAAACTTAACAACTTGAGAAAAATATTATATCAACTATTTGACCAAAATCTGGTGTCCTATAGAAGAGTGCGGGATAAGGAAGCAGGCTGGTTCAAATATTATTGGAAAATAAATCCCACCGGGTTGAACATCCTCCTAAACACGAAAAAAAGAAAGATTTTATCAAAACTGAAAGATCGTTTGGAGTATGAGACAACTAACATATTCTTCATGTGCCCAACTCATAATACGCGATATACATTTGATGAAGCTATGGAGATTAATTTTCAATGCCCTGAATGCGGAAATAGATTGGATAACGTACAAAATGACGATATAGTTGCTGTGCTTAAAATAAAAATATCTGAGATAGAGAAGAATTTAGCCGAGAGTTCCTAAAAAAGTTTTAAGGGAGGACGGATTTATCATTCTTTGGGCCGATAGTCTAGCTGGTTAGGATACCGCCCTTACACGGCGGTGGTCGCCGGTTCGAATCCGGCTCGGCCCACTATACGACTCATCTTCGTGAAGCCTTCAATAAGAAATCAAATCTTTCTTTAAAAAATTAATAAGAATAATGGCGCATAGGCTGAGTGCCTTTTAAACATAAAAAATATGGGTCAATTTTTGTACTCATGATAGGCAATTTTTAAAACACTTCATATTCCGCCGCTAGGTAAATCAAAGAATCTTCCTTTCTTTTGCCTTTGGAGCTCTCTCTTATCATGTCCGAGGTTGTGATTATGCCAACCAACTTATTATTTTCAACCACAGGCAGTCTCCTTATCATTCTGCTTACCATCACTTTGGCAGCCTCGAGCATTTCTGCATCCGGCTCTATCGTGATTACCGGTGAGGACATAATGTCTTTAGCTTTAACTTCCCTTGGGTTCATCTCTTTGGCCAAACACTTTGTAATAATGTCTCTTTCTGTTACAATCCCAATCGGTTTATCATCTTCTGCGATTACAATGCAGCCTATTCTATTTTGATCCATGAGTCTGGCCAAATCATAAATGGTGCTATCTTTGTCCGACTTTACAACATTTTTAGTCATTATGTCTCTGACTTTCTTCAAAACAGAGCCCCCATGATTTCTTTTGTCTCCCTGCCTTATAACATTTAATTCTTTATGTCACGTTATGGTATTATCTCTGTTGAATTGTTAAATTTAGGGTAGTCTAAATCGTCATTGCTTATAATATGTTTTTCCAATAAATTCTCCACAATATTTAAACAATTAAAAACTTCGTCAATGGTAAATTTTGTAATCTCGCAGACCATATCCATATTTTCTTTATTCCATAGGGGTTCCTTATTTATATACAGACATCTGCCACCACAGACCCTGAAATATTTACAGGCTTTACAAGAATCGCTCACTTCAACCTTAGACAAATTTGAAGGCGTGTTGCTGTATATGTTGCCGACCCTTGACCATCCGACATCGAAGGCTATCGGACATGCCAGTACATCTCCATTTGGCATGATCGCGTAAGCGTCTTCCCCAGCTCCACAAGGTGGCGCCTCTACAACTTCCTTTCTGAGTCTTTGCAGAATACCCAAAAATGGGACGAGTCCGATTACCCTCCCACTTTGCATTTCATTAATCCAAAAATTCACTAGCGCTTTTATTCTTGGCATATATTCCTTTCTACACCACCCCATGAAGTCATGCCATAAGGTACTCCAACCAACATCAAGCTGCCAATGAATGTGATCGAACAATCCTAAAGCAATCAGATGCAAGACATCCTCATAGATGTCAGTGCGCTCAGAGACCGTCATCCTGGCGATAAGGTCCCCCCTAAATCCTGCAATCTTTAAGCGCCTTGCCGCCTCTATAACCCTTTCATACACATTATTCCCTCTATAAAAATCCGTGACTTCCTTTCTACCATCTATGGAAAGCAAAACTGTGTCCATTTTATTCCAATATCGTTTATCTAATCTTTCATAAAGTAGACCGTTTGTCTGTATTACAAAATGTTTTGCCTTTATATGCTCCAACACTTTTTCAATAAATTTTGCATTTATTAACGGTTCTCCTCCATAAAAGGCTATGATGGCATCTGGATCTTTTTCAATAAAATCCTTGAGCGAGTCAAAATCATAAGTCACATCATATGGAACACGATCTTCAGGGAAGCTCCCCCCACAATACTTGCATTGAAGGTTACATTTACCGCTTGTCACAATGAAAAAAAGCAATGGTTATCCCCAAAGACAAACCATTTTTACCTCCTCTCACATAATCTTTCCGGTGAGCATTATGAATTGGCTAGAGGTAAAAGGTCAAAGAGAATTTCTGTGTAATATCCCATACGACTCTGATCTTCTGCTTTCTCTTAAAGAATTGGCAAAAGTGCTCAAAATAAAGAGTGGCATATTTACCTTCATTGGGGCTCTGAAGACCGCCTGTCTATTTTATTATGTACAAAATGAGAAAAAATTCGAAAAAAACGTCTTTGACGGTCCAGTTGAAATAGTCTCCGGAATGGGCAACATAGCCACTTTTGAGGGCGATATTGTTGTGCATGCACATTTAGTTATTGCGGATAGAAAAGGGAACTGTTATGGTGGGCACTTAACGGAAGGCTCCAAGGTATTTGCATGCGAAGTCTATTTGAGGGAGTTATCCCCCGCCGTTAGTCGGAAGTACGATTCCCTCACAGGATTGAATCTCCTTGTCCTGTGATTAAAAAATATCATATGTAAATTTCAATATTCATAAATATACTTTTTACAACATTTTCTTGCAACAAACTTAAAAACAATTTTTCCAAAACTAAAATTGAGCCCAATATGGTAGAATCAAAGGTCCTCTCTGATCTCCCCCATCATGTGGTTTCTGAGAGTCTGAGGTACAGGGGAAGGTCGTTTTAGACAGATGTGTCTGCACTTAAGTCTCTCTGGTCAGTGGCGTATTAAAACGGTTTAGATACAAAACCCTTTTATCTCCACCCTTTTTTCTAAAGGAAAAAGAAGGAGCTGTTGACAACGTCCCCAAAAGAAAAACTAGCACTCTCATCAATATTCGCTTCTTTGATAGTTGCAAGTTTGAAGCTCACAACTGGCGTATTCACAAATAGCTTGGGGATTATTTCAGAGGGGCTCCACTCGACGATAGACCTTATCGCGGTCTCTGCTACTTATCTTGCCATTAAAAAAGCTGAATCCCCTCCAGATCAAGACCACCAGTATGGGCATGGCAAAGCAGAGAATTTAGCGAGCCTCTTGGAATCAATACTCCTATTTATAATCGCCATATGGATTTTTTACGAAGCCTTTGAAAGAATTTATGGTAACGAGATCTCTTTATTTATAAACCTTCCTTCTATAGCTATTATAGCGACAACTATCGTTATTGACATAACACGTTTTCGAGCTTTGTCTTCTGCCTCGAAGAGATACCGTAGCCCTGCTCTAGAGGCAGACTCTTTACATTTTTCAACAGATTTTCTGTCCACCACAATCGTTCTAATGGGCAGCATCATAGTGTATCTTGGCGTGAAATTTGCAGATTTAATCGCGGCAATCTTTGTAGCCATTATTGTCCTTTCGATATCTTTCAAACTGGCCCTTAAATCAATAAATATTTTGATGGATAGGGCCCCGATTGGTCTGCCTCAATTAATAAGAGATGAGGCCGAAAAAATTGAGGGTATCGAAAAAATTGATCACATCAGGGTTCGCGAGTCGGGCTCCAAAGTATTTGTAGACTTAGTTATATATGTTGAAAAATTATTACCATTGGGTGCTGCGCATAAAATTTCTGAGGAGCTGTCAAGGCGTATAACATCCATAATTCCGAACTCTGAGGTAATAATTCGCACCGAGCCCTTATTAACGGACAAACATACTCTAATTACTAAGATCAGAGATCTCGCTTCTTCATTTCCAGAAATTAAAAATATCCATAACATAAAAATCTACGAAATCGATCAAAAGCTTTATGTTGACTTTCATTTAGAATTGGACGGGTCTCTTCCACTTGATGTCGCACACCGCATAGCAAGTGAATTGGAGAAGAAAGTAAGGAATTTAGACCCTGTCATAATTTCAGTCACCTCACATGTTGAACCTATAGAAGGAGAAAAAATTCCTGGCAAATTAGAGGCAAATATGGATCATTTGAACAAAAAAGTTGCTAAAATTGTTAAAAATTTTCCAGAGATAGTCGACATCCATGGATTGGACATACGGCGAATTAACGATAAACTGGCGCTCTCGCTACACTGTGTGATGCGAGGATCCGACACAGTACAAGCCTCGCACGAAGTTGCTGAACGTTTAGAATATCTATTGAAGAATGAACTTAAGGAAATAGAGCGGGTTACAATTCACATTGAACCGACTGACGATTAATTTTTCAAAATACTAAAATCATAACAATCCGCAACCTGATCTTCAATTTGGTCTTCTATCATCATTTAAATAATGGGGTTAAGATCATATCAACTAGGTGGCAAGAATGGATGAGATTAAAGAAAGAAAGGGGATCCCTCTTCTCGGAGAAGATTTCCCCGAAATGAAAGTACAGACAACCAATGGTATAATGGAACTTCCAAAGGCGTATTCCGGAAAATGGTTTGTTTTATTTAGTCATCCTGGCGACTTCACTCCCGTCTGCACAACAGAATTTATTGCTTTCCAAAAAAGGCATGATAAATTCAAGTCACTGAACTGTGAATTGATAGGCCTTAGCGTGGACCAAGTATTTTCGCACATAAAATGGATTGAATGGATCATGGAAAAATTCGGTGTGGAGATAACATTTCCAATAATCGCTGATACGGGCGCCGTGGCTGAAAGACTTGGCTTGATTCACCCTGGGAAAGGAACAAATACAGTGAGGGCTGTTTTTGTTGTTGATGATAAAGGAAAAATAAGGATTATTCTATACTACCCTCAAGAACTTGGTAGAAACGTTGATGAAATTTTGAGAGCGGTGGAGGCTATGCAGATCTCTGACAAATACAACGTCGCAATGCCTGCAAATTGGCCAAACAACGACCTCCTAAAGGATCACGTCATCATCCCCCCCGCTAAGGATATAGTCACGGCGAAGTCACGATTAGAGAAAGCGAAAGCTGGAGAATTTGAGTGTTACGATTGGTGGTTCTGCCACAAAAAACTACCTTAATTTTTTTAAGCGCCATCCCCCGCCGGATTGATCATTTAGGCATTAATTTTGATCATTAAATACCACAGGTTCAAAACTTACTATTGGTGAAATTGTATCTGAGAAGACGAAATGGTGGATGTCAATTCTTTCATCTCAGAAACTTTTTTATAAACATTAACTTGCAGAACGCATAAAAATCTTTAAGGTTTAATTGTACTTTATACTTAGTTATTAGAAAATAATAGGAATCCCCGTTAGAGTTGAATGAATTTGCCTGTTGAGATTGGTTTGGAGTTGTATGGCAAGAAGAGTGTTGTTTTGCCGTTTTTTACCGGGCATGTGGCTAGGGGGTTATTGCTACATATTGTTAGGTCAGTGGATCCGTCTGTGGCTGGTGTTTTGCATGAGTTGAATGTTTCTAAGCCTTATAGTGTTGCGCCTTTACGTTTTAGGAGTGTTTCGCGGGTTGAGAATGGCTTTGTTTTGGATCCAGTTCATCCTTGTTATGTGAGTTTTAGGTTTTTAAGGGATGATTTGGCTGGTTATGTATTCAAGTTTTTTGAGAAGCGAAATGCGGTTATGATTTTTGACACGGATTTTCACATAGCCTCGTTAAGCATTAAGAGCAAAAGCTACGCGGATTTAGAACGTGAAGCCCAAGCGGCTGAGCGGTTCATGCTTGTTTTTGAAACGCCCACCTACTTGCCATGTTTGGGTAGCAGTTATCGTTGGATGTTTCCCGACCCCATGAGGATTTTTTGTGGTTTGATACGTGTCTGGAACAGGTTTAGCGACAGTAGGCGATTTAGCAAAGAGGATTTTTTAGCTTATAAGGATTGGCTGGGTAAGAATGTAGGCGTTTGTAGTTACAAGCTTAGAACAAAGTTGGCTGTTATGCGTGAAAGGAAGGCTGTGGGGTTTGTGGGCTGGTGTGCTTACGAAATGAGGAATTTGGAAAGCGAATGGAGCAAGGTGACGGTAATGCTGGCAAAATATTCGGCATACTCAAACATAGGAGGGAACAAAACAGCAGGATACGGGGTAACAAAAGCGATCACTAGGTGATTTGATGTGGCAAACACGTTAAAAGAAGTTTTTATGAGCATTCTTGATGGAAAAGAGCCATATCCTCATCAAATGAAGGCCGCTCAAAATTTAGTTGATGGTAATTCAGTTATTTTAAGGGCCCCATGCGGATCTGGAAAGACCGAAGTGTCATACGTGCCAATACTTTTTGGTATGGACACTTTACCGGGCAGATTGATTTATTCTTTACCTACCCGCGCTTTGGTTGAGGATGTTACTGAGCGTATAATGAAGGGCGTAGCTAAGATGGGGTTGGGCTACACTGTTTCGCCTCAACATGGCGCAAATTCGAAAGATCCATTTTTCAGAAGCGACATTATAGTAGCAACAATTGACCAGACTGTTGGAGCCTATTGTTGCACGCCATTAAGCATACCAGTGCACTTTGGAAATATACCCGCGGGAGCGGCAGTTTCGTCTTTCCTATGCTTTGATGAAGCACATGTTTATAATCATGAGTTGGGTCTCCAAAGTATGCTTATTCTTTTAGAGAGGACGGCGAGGTTAGGGTTGCCATTTCTAATTATGTCCGCCACATTACCCGATTCCTTCGTGGAATGGTTTATGAATAATCCTACTTTCAGCGACAGAATTAAGGTTGTGGAGGGGGATGAAAGTTATATACCTAAGAGGAGAGATCGGCACGTCGTTCTGAGATGGTGTGACAAGATCCTTGATGCAAAAGATGTTTTTGATTCTGCTGAAATCTATCGTAAAATTATGGTTGTTTGTAATACGGTGGATCGCGCGCAGAAACTTTATGAAATTGTAGGAGAAAAACTGAAGGCTCAAGGTTTTATTGTCCATCTATTGCATTCTAGATTTTTGAACGAGGATAGAGAGAGGATTGAAAAAAGCATGAAGAATTCTATTAGAGATAAAAGTGCTAAAACGCTGATAATAACTACGCAAGTCTGTGAAGTTGGGTTGGATATTTCTTGCGATTTATTAATCACAGAGCTTGCGCCTCCAGATGCTCTCGTGCAAAGAATCGGCCGATGTGCACGAGAAGGGGGCCAAGGTGAAGTTTGGGTTTATGATTTGGCTTTTTCTGCGCCCTACGGCGAGATGGAAATGAAGCAGAGTAAGAAGTATATCTCAGAAAATCTCGATGGGAAAAAGGTAGGCTGGAAAGAGGAACTTGAGTTTGTCAACAGCATCTTAAACGAAAGTTTCAAAGTTATGATAAATGACGATCGGCGCAGAAACACGATATACCTAAGTTTAGGAGATGCAGCATTTAAAGGAGAAAGGCAAAAAATAGAAAGGAACATCCGCGAGATTTTAACGGCAAACGTAACTATAAATGATGACCCGGAAAAACTGAAATACAGAGAACTGTTATGCATGCCTTGGCTTAATGTCGATATTAGGGTCTTGAACAAGTGTTTAAGCGATGCAAAGTACTGGGAAGCCATTTTTGGCCATGATGAATATGGAAAGCCGTCGGTTAATCTTAAATTCCGTTGCGAAGTATATCCTTGCAGTTTTTACGTGATACATCCAGATTATGCAAAATATGACAAAGAACTGGGCTTAATATTAGGTAAGAAAGGTTCAGCCCTCTATCCGACAGAATCTGGGATGAAGTATGAGCATTCGCAAAGCTATAGTTATGTTAAGGAAACATGGGTAGAACATTCGAGAAAGTGTCTTTTGGCATTTCAGAAACTTAAGGGAAAAGAAATACATTCGTTAAGTTTGTTGGCAAGTATTATGAATCTTAATCGCAACACGGTGGAAGGGCTATTGGCATTGGGGGTCGCTCTCCACGACATAGGGAAACTTAATGTTGAATGGCAAAAAAGCATAGGAATTAACGAAAACAGCGTTCCATTAGCTCACACAATAGCTGAGCGAAAAGTCCCGCCTCACGCAACAATATCCGCAGATGCGCTATACCCTATTTTCAAATCCCTCATTCCAAACAAATACTTAGCGCTTGCGTTCAAATATGCCATAGCCCATCATCACCACACAAGAGCTAGGGAAATACCACCGTATAGGCTTGGATGGATAAACTATTATGAATCTGTTGTTAGGGAAGTTTCCAGAGAATACGGGTTATATGTGGTTCCAGCGGAGATACGAGTAGCTGAAAATATATATAAAAACTTAGAGGCCGGCATGTTTAATATAGAAGCCTTAAAGCCCTATACTGTATATTGCTTAGTAGCGAGGATAATACGTCTAAGTGACAGAGAATCCTTCATGATGAATGATAGAAACTTATTTAAAACTAATTGAATTAAATTAAATTATATGAACCGCACGTTCACCTTAAATAAAACTGGATTTGAAATGTTTGATTGTTTTAGAGCTTATGGATTAGCTTTCCTGATAGGCGGTCTTGAAAATAATGCAATAATACATATATACGACCAAGGTCCCGCTTATATTGTCGATGTAGAAGGGAATATTCCGAAAAGTCCTGATCCAAAAATTTTCGAAATTACAGAAGGCAACGCCTGGTCTATGGTGTTTCAAACGTTTAAGGAACGAAAAGATTTGAAAGTTAAACCACCTATGGAAGACGTAAAAGACATAGCCATACAACATTATGATAAGATACTTGATATACATAGCAGACACGATTTTATACCCAATATAGGCAATACCGTTAAGGATGGAAGAACACTTTATCAGTCAATAGACGTATCTGCTGCGAAGGGCTATAGGGAGGAAAAGAGATCAGTATATCATGAAGGCAGTCAACTTCAGGTTGACAAGTTTTCTTGGTGTATAGCATCTATAGGTTCTGCCTGGTTTGGAGTTTGGCCCAGAAACTTGATGAGAAGAGACATAAATTTCTCGGTATGCTCCATCCCTAATCCAAAGAAGGTTCTATTGATAACTCACAGGGAAATTCATGAAAGGATTGAGAAGCAATTTTGCCCGATATCAGCAAACACAGCTATTGTGCACTATTCGATAAAACTTGTAAATGCAGTCTTTGGAAAATACGATGAGGCAGACTATGATGAAGTTATTTTCAACGTCATGCAAAAGACCGGACAGCAGCCGAAGCCAAGCGGAGGTGGCAGATACAATCTAACACTCCTAAAGGAGTTAACCAAAACCATGACTGGTCAAGAAACGCTTAAAATTATGGACAGATATCTTTTGCCGGTAAATCCTAACGTGAAGGGAATAAGGCAAGATGTCGCTCTAGCCCTATCAGATTTTCTACTACATCCCACCTTAGATAATTTTAGAAGATTTGAAAGCTTATATATACATGGAAAAATCAGTAAAGAATTGTACTCTTGGGAAAAATCGCAGTTGGAGGAGCTTTTAAAGTATGTCGAACCTACATATCCTGTTTAAGCATCCTGCCATCGAAAGTTTTGGTAAAGCTCTGCGGATTGCCGTCGGAATAAATGAGGATTATGCATCGCTTGTTGAGTTAGATTATGCTGAAAGAAAGGAGGAATTAGCTTTGGCGTTAAAAAAGTTTCTTAGGAGATTGGATGCAAACGCACGAAGGTATGAACGTGAGCATGCAGGTAAGGCTGCATTTAAACCTGACGAGAAAGATCTTGACGAGGTTGTTGGTTTGGCTGAACAATATGGAGCGCGTTTGGTGTGCGCAGCAATAATTTCTCATGCCTTGGTAAGAACTGAAAAGGGAGGGGAAGAAAGTTGAGCGAGAAAGTATATGAAATAGGTTTTATGGGAAGGATACGCATAGACGCCCATTCGCTGAACAACGAAGGAACTGTTGGCAACGTTACAGAACCCAGAACTGTTATTCTGGCAGATGGACAAAAAACTGACGGAATAAGTGGGGAAATGCTTAAACATACACATGCGGAAGCTCTTTGGCAGCTGTCAAAAGAAAGGAGATCAAACGACCTTTGCCCTGCTTGTCAAGTTTTAAGTCCCATGAAAGCGAATGCCAACAAATTTGTAACGGACCAAACGGACGTCAAGTCTGCACTTAACGAAGCATTAAAATGTATAATTTGTGACATACATGGCTTCCTTGTGCAAAAGCCAACGCTTAGCCGCAAATCAACTGTGGAGTTTGGTTGGGCTTTTGCTCTACCCGATAGGTTTTATAGAGAAATCCATGTTCATACACGTGTTGCGGCTGGTGAGAAGGAGGCTAAAAAGGAGGTTACTGAACAAATGATTTATAATAGGCCCACCCGCTCAGGCATTTATGCTTTTGTTTCTGTCTTTCAGCCGTGGCGCATAGGGCTGAACGAAATAGATTATGAATATGCTATTGATAATGATTCAAGGAAGACTCGCTATGATCTAGTGCTGGAGGCTTACAAGACTATGATGATGCGACTCGAAGGCGCTATGACCTCAACAAGGTTGCCACATTTTGGAGACTTCACCGGAGTAATCGTTACATCAAAAAACGCTTTACCCGTTCCTGTAATAAGCCCGTTAAAAGAGGATTACATTCAGCAAGTTGAAGCCATCATGGGCGCCGAGCAAGTATACAGTTTCGATTCTATAACATCAATGCTAAGCTGCATAGATGCCCTCAAAAATGCCCTTCCGTATAGGCTTGGAGCGCCATAACGTATGGTGTGGGCATACGCGAAGTACACATTTGCAAGTACATTCTCTTATAGAATTCCATATTTCTCCTCCAGCTATGCTCTTTCAGCCCCCGTGCCAAGCCCATCAACAATTAAGTTAGCTTTAGTAGCCTCGGCAATAAATCGAGAAGGAAATGTGGAGACTGGTAAAAGGCTTTTTGAAAAAATTCGTGACTCGGCAGTTACTGTAGAACTACCAGAGAAGTTAATAGCATTTAAGGCTTTTATGAAGAGACTTAAGCAAAAAAGAAAGGGCCAAGAGACGACAATTGAAACGACTTTTGGTGATTTAGTTGAACATTTTGAATCCACTTTTGGAATAAGAGAGTACATAATATATGACGGCCCTTTTAATATATACATAGAAGTTTCCGACGAATCTTCCGCCCAAGAGATAATGAGATATTTTAAGGCTATCCAATACTTTGGATCTTCAGACTCCATATGCACATGTCTTGGAACTGGTCTATCAGATCCTGACTGGCAAAAATGCATTAGGCAAGCAAACGCTGAGAGTGAAAAAATTCAAAATAAAGGGATAGTTTTTTTGCTAACGGATTTCACCAAAAAGGCGACGTTCGACTCCATAAACCCATTTTCTGGCAGAAAGCTGAAAAGGGGCGGGCTTTTGCTAAAACCTTACTTCTTTCCAATAGAAGTTGTAAAAAAAGATAAGAATTGCGTAGTTTATAAGTGTTTATAACCTTTGGCATGTTTGTTTGTGCCCGCATCCTCCTAGGCATTTGTTTTTGGCTACTCTTATGGGTGGCAGTTTTTCCTCTTTGATTATTCTTTTTATGTGTCCAATCACCCTTTTCACGTAATTTTTCATTGTCGGCGTGATTTCAAACTGTAAAATTAGCTTTTCTGGAATATAATTAACAAAACCTCGCCTAACAATAACGTCAAAGTTTTCTTCAACAAGCAAGGCGTAAGCCACTAGCTGATACTTATGATCCATATACACCTTTCCACGATCAGAATTCATATTTTTATACTCTACTGGTATGTATTCGCCTTTGGCTGTCTTGATCAAGCAGTCCAAAACGCCTTGAATCTGGAGCTTTTCTGAAACAAGTTGAACGAAAAGCAATTTCTCTGCACCAACAAACTCTGGCGAGTAGTAAACAGCATCTTTGCGACGAAGTTCTTTGCGGATATATTCCTCATGAAGTTCTTGGCTCTCCTCTTGCTGAGAGCCGAAAGCTGGTTGTGCATGTAAAACACGGTCAAAATACACGAGCCTAGGACAATAAATGTAATGCTTAACATCCGTAACTGAAACATAGGGTTCAGAAACGTCCGAAACAGGCAGAGGTTGCCTCTTCTCTAATTGGGTCAAATGTTTAACCTCGCTCATCGCCTACTTTTCCCAAGCTCTTCTATGGTTTCCATTATCCTGGCGTAGGTTTCGATGCTACATCTCCATCCGCTATAAACCATCTCGTTTACGGCTTGTTTAGCCTTTTCCTCTGTGACTATTTCCTCAGAAACTGCTTTTGCCAAGATGTATGGTGTGCCTGCATAGGATAAGCCGTAAACTTTGGCTGTTCTCCTTGCCACCTCATCATCTATTATGGCTGTTCCGCCATGTTCCTTGGCTATTGTTAGAACCTCGGCGTCTGTCACATGGAGCCCCCTCGTCTGCAAAAGACTTTCTAGAAAGTTCTTATCTTTAGGTTCAACGACCTTGAACACGCATTTTAGAAATAGCTTGTCTAGAACTATGGCATCTGCAACGCCTTTACGTTTTCCTTCATCCACCACCTCTCTCTTAACGCTCGGAGAGGTTAACTTCTCATCTTTCAACTCTTCAAAAATCTTACTAAGCCCCACTTTGGTCAAATAAATTAGTGGGGTGGCGTTAAAAACGAGAGGACTCACTCTGACTCCGACCAGTAGATTCCTTAAATTCTTTCTCGATTTCTTCTGGCCTATACCTAACCCACTCGATATTGCGTTGCTTTGCTAGGTCAGCAAACTCCCAAAGTGAAAGCTTAGCTATTTCAGCAGCCTTAGCAAAAGTCACTTTTCCAGTGCGTAGCAACTCTAATGCTGTTTGCTTGCGCCATTCTCCAATACCCAATTCAAGAAGAGCCCTTACGGCTGTAGCCTTATCCAGACCTTCCAGCTCGATCATCTCTTGAATCTCCTTTTCGATTTCTTCAGGAATCCTAACAGCCAAAGGCTTAAGAGTCAAACAGTTCCCCGTATACAAATGATACCAAACGTATACATAAGGATTACGCACGAATCAAAAATATGCTATTTTCTCTTTTCCTTCTTTAAATTCATATTTTTTGGGTTTTCCTACCTCCTTTCTGCCCTTAAAACACGTATCACACAGCGGATAAAGTTGGATATTTTCATTTAAATCTTTAATCAAGTTTTTCAAGTCCACGAATAGGCTGTTTAATTCGTCGCGGCGTAGATCGCCAATGAATGCGCTGTACTGTATTCTTTGCAATCCATAATCTTTGAGTGTTTCAGCAACTAAAGCCCGCAGGTCGTCGTCCGTAATATCGTAAATAATCACGTAACGCATATGTTATTACCAACCTAAGGTAAACGGTGTGTAGTCTGCTTCACGTAGTAGAAAGCGTACAACACGCCTAGCCTGATGATGAATAAAGTTTTTTACAGGTCCACGTTGCCCATCAAACATGACCTCTGTATCTAGGCGCTCCTGAAAACTTGCAAGCAAAGTTTTAACAACTTCTCTTTTCAATGCCCTTCCCCCTTCAGTAATTTCAACAGTAATGATCTCATTAGGTTTAATCACGTTTTTCGTTACTAAGCCGATCAAGGTTCTATCCACAACCTGCTGTCTAAACTCTTCCATTAGATCCAAAACTAAGGAGGGTTTGCCAGGTCTATCAGCATGTAAGTAGCCCGCATAAAAGTCCAAACCTGCGTAACTCACAGCTTTCCAGACTTCTGGAAATAAAATTGTCTGATAGCCAAAGTTTAACATTGCGTTGAAGGGGTCGCTTGCCCCCCTTGTTATTCTACCAGTGAAGCCTAACTCTGCCGGTAATACTTGGCGGATAGAATCCCAATAAAAACGTGCAGCTTCAGCCTCCAATTTCATTAAATCTTGGCGTTTATCATCAATTTTGAAGCCTTGCTCTTTATCAACTTTAGTGTATATTCCATCTATGGTTCTGCCGGCCTCGTAAAGCCTTTCGGAAAGTGTTGGGTCAGTCTGACGCCTATTTTTGGCCATAAGCTTCAAAAGATTCGCTTGGTTTGCAAGTTTTCCAGCCACAAATTTTTTGGCTAAAATAAAACCTCTTTCATCATTGTATGCGACGAATTGTTCCCTACGAGCTTTAACCGAGCCCGTCATTGCAGCAGGCATCAAAACAGCGTAAGGCCAACCACTGTAACGGGCAAAAATAACTTGAACGTTGTTTTGAATCGCTAAATTCAAAGCGCTGGCTGAGAATGCTACGCCAGATGAGCAACAAATTATAGAATCAACATCATCAGCAACTATCTCTTTTACCTCACCTTCTTTCCTCACGACAAATCGATTTCTTTTCCTTCCCAAAAAAATGCCAAAATCATCCAAAAAAATCTTCATAAAACCACCAAGAGGTTTTATGGTTGCTATTCATAGCAAATTTTGAAGTACATACAATCCTCATTGCATTGAGAACGCTCTGGCTTGCCCGGATCTTTTCCCTCGGCTACAATCTCTAGTTTTTTATCTCTCTCCTCTATCCACCATTGCCTTAATTCGTCGCTGGCGAAGAACAGATCCTTTCGCACTAGAACTTTCCCATTTTCCACGTTGAGGTACACATTGCAACAGATGTCCACCGGAACTTCGTGGAGACTTTCGAAAACAAGTGCATAGCCTACAGGTGAAAGCTTATGCCATTCCTGCGGTTCGCTTGCAACTTTCAAATCAAACATTATTGCTTTCAAATAATCATAACAATCCAAGCTAAGGATACCACTTAAACCGAGCAGCTCACCTGAAATTTTATGTTCTACTAGAAAAGGCACTGCTGAAACTCTAAGATCAAGCTCCGAAGCGTAAGGCTGTCGACTAGAAACATCAGCTAACCGTGCATCACAAATTTTCTGCACAAACTCCCAAACCCTTCTAGAAGACTCTCTCAAATTTTCGGGCTTTTCAGGAATTTCAGACCAGCGGATAGTTTGCCACCAAGCATTAAAATCTATACTTTCGCGCTGAATAAAAGCCTTTAAACAATCGCTGACCACCCCATGGAGAATTTTACCAAGTGCCACTTTTTTGCTTGGAACAGGCGAAATTTTCTCCACATAACGCAAGTAAACGTCTCGGCTTGATGGGCAGTACTTTGAGCTTACAACATACATAGGCAACTTCACGTCGTCATAATATGGCTTCAGTGGGGGCTGATGCCAACTCCAACCCCGCAACTCCTTACTGACACCCATTTCTCTAGCGGTAGGCAAAAGCTGATAAAGCAAATACTTATGCTCAACATCTGATAAAAAGTACAAATTTATTCACCCATAAAAAGCTACTTTCGATTATCTTTATAAACCTAAATACACTCAAATAACAATCGGAGTTATGCGTCAGAACTAAATCAAAAAATAGACTAAATCGACAAAAACGCCAAAAATGCCAACGGATTCAAAGGGAAAATCCCAATAAAGGGAATTGAAAGTTACGGGGGGAGTGAGGGCGGAGCGAAAATGAAGGACCAGATTCAAAGGGAAAATCCCAATAAAGGGAATTGAAAGATTTTTACTGCGCCCACTGCTGCGTCTGGTTCGAAAGGATTCAAAGGGAAAATCCCAATAAAGGGAATTGAAAGTCTGATTATTTACGGTGAAGATGCACTGTTCACCCCAGATTCAAAGGGAAAATCCCAATAAAGGGAATTGAAAGTTATATTGTAACTTA